>Ga0209323_10001625_pt1 | contig 14869 bp, 10 predicted proteins | sample Rifsed19ft2_FD_184014 | JGI IMG/M metagenome (GOLD analysis project Ga0209323, IMG submission 184014) | Soil microbial communities from Rifle, Colorado, USA - sediment 19ft 2 (version 2) | ecosystem: Environmental > Terrestrial > Deep subsurface > Rock core/Sediment | place: Rifle, Colorado...
CCCGGGTTCAATGGCGCCGTGAAGGATCCTCCTATGAATAACGTGTTGCCTACCACTTGCAACGTTTGCACCGAGCCATTGAACCCGGGCACAGACGTCCATGTGGTTCCGTCGTAATACGAGAGGCCGAAAGTAGTAGTTCCGTGGATGACCCAAAGTTTGTTATCGAACACTGTCATGACTTTTGTGTTCGCGGGAGCGCCTGAAACCGTAACCCACGATGTTCCGTTCCACTTCGCAACCAAGCCGTTTGGCGCTATCATGCTGCATGCGTAAATATTTCCATTGAACATCGCTATGTCCGTCACAAGAGCGCCGGATGTTGATAGTATGTTATTGTTGCCGAACGGAACGGAGAAGTTCAATCCGTCCCACTTCACGATGGGAATATTTGCCAACGTTCCGCCGTACATCGTGAAGTTGCCAGCGAAATACATGTTCCCGCCGATGGAACGCCCCCTCATGAACGTCCCAGAGAGGTTGGCGGGAAATGCCGACAGCGAGCTCCAGTTCGTGCCGTCGAAAGATACTGCGTTGTAGCTCGTGCCGAGAGTGCCAGGTGTCGGACGGTAGTAGTTGAACGTACTCACGCCCGAAGAACCGCTTACGTATAAATTGGAGCCGTCGCTGGAAAAGTCGTAAATATTCGACCTTTGCGCATACAGAGTGTCTCCCAACTTGTGAATATTGAAACCGTCGGTCGCGAAGCGCCCACCGTTTAAATATGCTACGCCCAGTATTGCGGTAGGTAAGGTGTTGGGTGGGATTGGCAGTGCGAACGTGGCGTAGGAAGACCCGTTCCACTCCCTCACCATGTACCCTTCCCCGTTCGTGGAATCGTTGCCGATCAGGAGGTTCGTGCCATCGGTCGCGAAGGCGTAGACTTTGGCGTTGATGCCCGCGCCTACCGGCTGCGTCTGCGCGTGAATTATTACTGCTGAGAGAACAGTAATTATGATAGGGAATATTTTTTTCATTTGAGTATTTGTTGTGCCCTCGCATGAATACGGGTTGGGCGTTCTTGTAGACAGCGAAATTAAGAAATTTAATCCGCATATATTATGTTTAATTATTGCGGTTATTTATGTGCTGTTCCTGTCTGACCTTTGCCGAGAAAATTATGGCAAAGACAAAATCATCCGACAAGCGCAGAAAACAGGTAGGCGATAAACTCAAGAAACTGAGAGTGCGCGCTGGATACAAGAGCGCGGAAACCTTCTCCTACGACAACGAACTGAACCGCGTGCAATATTGGAGGATGGAACGGGGCGCGAACTTCACGATGGATTCATTGTTGCGCGTGCTGAACATACACAAGATCACGATGGAAGACTTCTTCAAGGGGCTGAAATAATTTCCTGCTTCTTCGCGAACATGCTTTCGATCTGTCGCTCTGTTGGCAGCATCGCCCGATAGAGCTCGAGCAAAAAATGCAGGCTGTCGTGTAGCTTGTCATTGTCTTTATCCGCCAGCGCAGACTGCACGCACATAATAATATCTCGTAGCAGGATTGCGTAATATTCTTCGGGATCGGTAGTTTCAATTTCAATGATCAGTTTGTCTTTTTCGATTTTTATCATAGGAAATTTTTTAGTGCTTCGTTAATGGATTTGTGCGTGAGAGAGTCCGCGAAGTGTCGCCCCTCTTTCGATATAAGGAACTTCGCAATTCTCCTGATCGTGAATCCCTCGCTCCTCAGAAGTGATTCGACTTGCTTGTCCTGTTCTTCGGTTCGCTTGTAGCTGCCGAGATAACCGAAAACATTGTATCCTGTGAAGCTCTCTGTCTCGATCCATGACGTCAGTATGTACTGCGTGATTACCGGGTTGTTGTACAGATTATCGGAGAGCCCGCCCTTGAAGTCGTTCGGTCCTTGGATCTGTTTATCGGTAAAGAGAAAGTCCTCGCCCATGTGTTGTGGTTTGGGCGAGTGTATAAGAAATAGGGATGCGGGAAACGTAGGTGAGAGAAAATTATGTGTCAGTTCACCCGGTATAACTGGAGTTAATCAATTTTAATTTCTTCCGCGCGCGCTTGATGCAATCCCTCCATAAACAGCATTTCTCGTAATCCTCCACGCGCAGGGACCTCTCCATGAACTCACCGATGAGCTCGATCTCGAATTTCAGCATCTCCTCATCGGAGTAGGTGCGCTTTGGAGGTGGGATTAATCTGGAATAGACTCGCATGAGCAAGTATAGCAGATACCCGCGAGACGATATGCGGAGAAATTGTTAGGAAATCAGATGATCTTACAAACTAATTTTTCTTACGTTCTCAATAAAATTTATGAATTTAGTTTCTTTTGGGAAAAGCTTAATGAGTTCATCAAAAGTAATTTCGGGGTGATGGTCTCCGTAAGCAAAAGCAGTCAATTGGTATGGATTGTAGATAAATACTAAAGCATTTTCTTTGAAATAATAATTGCTGAAGTTTTTCTTTTCTGCCTTTAGTTCTTGTAAGTAAAAATCAGATTTAGTTTTTGCTTCAAATTCCTTTCTCGCTTTATCCATTAATTTTTCATCAACAACATACCTGAAAATTTTAATTGCACTATCAAAGTCATGAAACATTTCTTCTAAAGAAAAATGTCTTAATGGATTCGTGTAATAATTATGTCCTCTTGTGCCGTAATTTCCATGCGCAGCACCCGTGTAGTAAGCGGAAACAAAGGAGGTATAACTTACAAAATATTTTGTTAATAATCGAAAAGAGATGTTTTCATAGTGTGTACTGTCGGAATTCATTAAGTGATCTTCCAGATTAAAATCTATCAAATTATTAAAATAGTTATGCCGTACACCCATCAAGCTATCAACTACTTCTTTCCGAATTAATATATTTATTTCCTTTTGAGATTCATTTTTTTCATCTTTAAAAAGAGTAAATGAAATTTCATAGGTTTGTTTTGGATTTTTTTCTCCATACTCTCCCTCGACTTTATGTTCTTCAGTTTCCAATCCTACAGTTTTAATTTTTTTTGCTTCTTCCTCTTTTATTATTTTGGTTCTTTGATGATTAACTGCATTGACAATCTTACTTAATGAATCAGCCGAGGAATATTCTACCCATTGGAATTTTGATAGGCTCGCGGGAACAACACAAGCATCCAACTTTACAGGGATGATGTAAATGTCTGACTCAAGTTTTTCCTCACAATAAATGACCGCTTGTTTAAATTCCTTTTGCACATAGCCACGCTTACCAATAGATGTGCTTGATAATAGTAAAATGATGAAATCTGCTTTTCTCAGCTCCTGCTGAATTTGAAAATCCCAATTCTGACCTGGCAACAAGCTCTTTTTATCCATCCATGGAGAAAAACTATTCCCCTGGAGAAACTCGTGTAATTTCTCTGCATATTTAAAATCTTCGGCAGCGTAGCTTATGAAAATTTTATTGTACATGAATTGTTTTAGAAAATGTTTTTTTTATACTATTTTCAATAAATACTAATCATCCTGCCATTCTTTAGCTATCGAACCCCAATCTTCCTTTCTTTCAGATTGTCCAGTCCAAACCGCCCAGAAGTCGGGATCCTCCGATTTAGGCCTATATTTCTTAGCAAGTTCTCTCATCTCAACAAGTATCGGGATCGGAGAAGCCCATCCTAATAAAATTGCTTTTCTGGTTGGAAGTATAGGTAATTCCTGCAACAGTCCACCAATATTATCAGGCACAAGCCTCCTTACTAAATCCTGATCTCGATCATTTACAATACGATGCAATAGAAACGTATTACACTGTGATAAAATAGTCGCGGATAATTCAGACGGTCGTTGAGAGGAGAGCATTAGACTCAAACCAAATTTTCTACCTTCTTTAGCAATCCTTTCAAAAACCTGACTACATATTTCTGCTGCGGAAATATCTTCACCTTCATTGTATTTTTTAATAAAATTGTGCGCCTCTTCAAGTACCAGCACAGTTGGTAAAACCTTCGCATATTTTCTTCGGTATCTCTGAATCGCTTCAAAAACAATACGTGAAACCACGGCTACAATTAAATGCACTATATCTGCCGGAACGAGGGACAGATCGATTACAACTGTACCGGATAAATATTCTTTCAACCATGATTCTAATGTGACTGCTTTATCATTTCCAATTATTGTCTTCATTCTTGTATCTGACAACATGGTTCGGATACGCATAATAAAGAAATCGAGAAATTGCAATGCACCTTGTTCCTGTGCAATTAATTCTATGTGCTCTGGTAATTGTTCTATATCAAATTCGATGGGCATATCCTCATCGGGACCTTCATGTGTTGTAATTCCTCCAACAGTTCCAAGAAAAGTCATCAAAGCTGCCAAAGCACTTTCAACATGCGCAACTTCAAAACCCTCAAAATAATTAATGGTTTCACCATCCTTCACAAAAGATTTTGCTTTCGGTGAAACAACTGTATCCAAAGTTTTTGCGAGTGCTTCAAGATTATTATCCATTTCAGCATCTTTTCTACCAATAAATGTTCTTGCATCATTAGAGAAACTTTGGAGTTTTTTACCAAATTCGTTTCGACCAGGTTTATCTTTGAATGCTGACACTCCAGTATTCATGTCATTTCTAATTGAAACAACGCAGCTTGAAAAATATCTTCTTATTCGAATAGTTATATCATCCTGAGCTGTCGTTCCACTTTTCAGCTCCCTTAAGGCTCTCCTTAAAATCGGACGTTGCGTTCTTCCAGTAGCTTGTGAAAAAGAACTCCATTCATAACTATTCCAAAACCAAGCAGGAACTTTTAGTTGTTTAAAAACCTGAGCTTCAGCTTCCGTTATGTCAACCTTAAATAATTTCAAGTCGGCATTTAAATCCTTGAATGAATTTGAGTATTCTCCATTCGGATCAAGAACAACAAAACGTGTGTTAAGCCTTTCAGTACCTTCCTTTTTATTTTTGTTCGCTTCTTCTAATGACCATCGTATCAAACCCGCCACAGAGCAGGATTTTCCGCTACCAGTATTTCCTAAAACAGCTATATGTCTTCCAAAAAGTTTGTCCGGATTAATCGTAACATTTGCATTACCTGCAATGGGAGCAGTCCCAATTTTCACACACGCGTTCTCATCATCATTTTCAACAATGGATTTAAGCTGCTGATCGGTGGGCAAAATAACTGAATCGCCAATTGATGGAAAAGAATATACGCCCCTTTCTAAAGTAAATATCGAGTCGCCATTTTTGGTATCACGCTTTAAAGTCCCAATAGGATTGATAGCCATCTTCCGCAATGGAAATGGCAAGTCAATCAAATCATAATCTTTAAACCCTTTGCGTTTGGGATATTGCGAGTGTTCTACCCCCAACCAACTGATGATACCAACTAATGCACCTACTTCATTTGGAATAAGTACAAAACCATTAATTCTTGGGAACAGGCTTGGTACGCCAGTATTTAAAGCTGTGTTTTGCGGAGCATCTGTTTCAAGCAAAACCTTTATTTCATTCGGAGAAACATAATCAACTGTACCAATGGCAAGGTTGCGAAGTTTGTCAAAATTAAATTGTTCGTTCATTATCCGTTGGTTTTTGAATTAGTATCCTCCGGGGTTACTTCAGCAACCTTTCCAGTATGATCTTTTCTTTTACCTATTAAATCACTCATTTTAATTGTTAATCGATCAATTGCAGATTTAGGCAAATATCCATCTACCAATTGTTTTAAATCTCCGAAATGATTTCCAATTAAAAGTGTGTATTGCGCTCTATTTTTATCCTTAAGGAATTTTTGAATTCTATTCCCTGGATCACTGTATGCAATTATTACAAGGTGTGTTGAAGGAATAGTAAACATATCTGCAATTATTCTATTGATGTGAGAATCTCCAAACCCATAACCATAAGTAACTATAGCGGAATTGGGGCGGCAAATGGCAGTTGAAAAATCCCGAAATAATTCAGAATATGGGTAATATGCTGTTTCTATATCCTTTGCGGAATTAGGATAAATTACAACATGGTCTGTTGCATTTGCAGGAATCTCGGGATGTTTATCGGGCGCACCAAAAGGAAGTAATGCGCGGATTATTTTTCCATGCCCTTTGAATTGCCAATCGATCGAACCATGAAGTTTAGTAATTCGTGCAACACCTTCAACGTATCTTGGCTCACCTCTTATTCCTGGAGGGTTGTAATGGTAATCTAATTCAAGTCTGGTGTTGCGAAAAATTGGTTGCAATTTCCCTTTAAACCGATCTAAAAGAATAACTCCAACTTCGTCACATCCATATTCCAAAAATCTATCGTAGTTTGTTGTAAAGATATTCAGCCGTTCTCTTGAAGCTGCTCGGCTTGAAAAACTTAGTAAGAAAGAATTTAAATATCCAAACGCAGTTACTGCTGCATCTTGTTTATCTGTTTCTTTGTGTAATAACTGCTCCTTAAATGCACGTTCTGTAGATAGAATTTTTTTTATGAATAAGAATAACGAATTATCCAATTCTTTTTTTAAGGCTTCGTTTTTTGCGTCAGCTAATATCTCATATCCCCTCAATAAATCCATTGCAACTCTGAGGTCATCTTCCAAATTTGCTTCGCCTCTTTCCATTGCAGATGCGGATTTACTTGCATAATCAGCAACTTTATATTTGTAGTCACCTGTCAAAGTTAGCCTCCCCATTGCTTGTGATTCCACTTTCGCCATAGAAGCAACAGCGACTGTAAGCCCCGATCCAATCAAAAGAGAAAAATGTTCGCTTTGAAAAATGGCACTCAACCACGGCTCTATTTTAGGTCTCCAATCTTTTTGAACTGGCTCTTCATCTATAGATGTAGATTCGGTACTTGTTTTTATTATATGTTTTTTTGACCAATCAATATTTATGTCCATGCGAAAGAGTTTTAAAAATTTAATGACTAAGTATTATTATTCCCCGCGATACTTTCTGGTAACAAATATCCAGAGAATATGACATATAAATACAATTTTTAGGATTTTTTCATTCATTTTCTAAATAGAGATTAGGCATTAATCGGGGATTATATGCAGATATTCTCTGGTTTTTAATAATCACTACAAATATACGATACTCCGGCGCTGGCAACTTCTCGTCTCAGGTGTTGCATAACTCCTTTTGGTCAGTCCATTATTATTTCCGAATTTTCCAAAAATATTCTAATCACAGTTAATCAATAAAGATATGTCTGAAAAGGAAAGTGGCGCAAATAAACCCATACAGATTTCTATTACTGAGTCCGTTGATGATTACGGAAGTAAGGGGCAATCGTGGCACACCAGTTTTATTGCCTACATGAAGAAAATAGTTACCCATCCTAATTATCTGGGGATGCCGGATGCAATCAAAGAAGATGGGAAGATTCAATGGGAAGCCCCCTCAAACAGACAATCTGGTAAATTTAAGGATACTCATCATAAGCGCAGAGATTGGTGGAGAAAAAAATCTCAAGAAATTGGAATTGATCAATCGTCTCCAGTTTGGATTAGTGAAACGGCAAAAGCTATTCATCCCTTTGGAAGAAAACCTTGTAAACGTTGTGGAAAAGAATTACGTATTGTATACGCATATCCAAACGGTCAATTCTATCGGCGTCTAATAAAAATATTTGGCGACTTTCAGATAATTGGTTTGGAAGAAATATCCCCTTTATTAAAACGATTAGCTGAAACATATAAAGATACAGCTTACAAAGCATTTCCAAAATTACTTAGCACATCAGAAATAAAAATTCCTGATTTAGGGACAAATATTAATAAATGGGAAGCATGGGTGGAAAAAGAATATATTCCACAAGAGCCTGCGTTGATGAGTCCAGGCTCAATGTCTAATGCACCAGACCGATTTGATGGATTTCATTCTTTCAATCTTTGCTGCCGGAAGAAAGCAGATACAGGCCGACACGATGCAAACATGAAAACATACGTGACAGATAGAAGGGTTTTTGAATATTGGACTGAGGGAGATTGGATTTCTGCTGATCGTTTAATGGGACAGGCAGGAAGTATGTTTCAAAATGAACCAAATGCTGATGGAGGTGACAAACCAAATAGCTTAGATCACATTGGCCCATTGTCTCTCGGATTTTGCCATAGAACGGAATTTAGGCTATTAAGTAAAGCAGCAAATTCTGCAAAGAATAATCGCATGACTCTGTGGGATGTTAAACATTTAACTGAAGTAGAAACAAGAGGTGTAAAAGTTATTTCTTGGTATGCGAGTTCGCTTTGGAACAAACGAAAGAGTGATGTTGTGAATGAAGAAACTGCTTTACGCATTTCTAAAATATTACGCGATAATCAAAGAATAGTAATGTATTACTTTGGAAAATTTTATGCGGCGGGACATTTAGGTTTTATGTGTTCTTTACTTGATCTTGAATATGCAGATTTTAATATTGAGTTTGAAAATTTGCGTTTGGCAAATTATTTAACCGTATTTGACGCACAAATAAAAACACAGCGTAAAACTAAATATGCTCAAGAGCAAAAGGCAAGAAGGATACGCATTGGGTTTGAAGCACTGGGTGAATATAAAACTAAAGAAAATCGGCATTTCTTTAATATATCAAGTCAAGAGATAGAAAAATTATATTCAGAGATAATAAAAGATTTCGAAAAACCCCCCGATGAAGTAAAGGAGTTTGATAAAAAACTCTTAGCCATATTATCCTTTGAAGGTGTCATTCAAGAAGAACAACTTAGAGAATTAGTGAATAATGTTCCGGAGAAGACGATTCGATTTTTTGTCAATGCCAGAGGGAAATTACAGAAGATATTCGACCTTATAGGAATTGATCTTGCAAATAAGTGGGAAGATGAAAGATATGTTCGTTCAGAATTTGACTTTGATGCTGAGTAAAGATAACTCTACTCCTCTTGTCAATGAATAACTGAAAATTCACGTTGCATATCATTAGTTATATAATGAATATATTCTTTGGGCGATATTACATCTCTCATAAATTTTTGATAACAATTCTTTGGTCTTGAAGAGTAGGATAAACGGCTTCCATCTTCGCCCGGGTCTAACGGTGGTAAATCTGACAAAGCTTCACCAACAGAAATTGCAGGCTTAAGAGTATTAGATGTTTCTATATTATTTAATAGTGAAGTAATTCTACTTGGAGGAGTAAAAGAAAATTTTTTGCTCCTTGCGCCAATTAGAATAACTCTTTCTCTTCGTTGTGGTATTGCATAATGAACGGAATTTAATACACATTCTGTCAAAGTGGGCATAACTTTTCGAAAAGTATTTTTCACATAACTAAATATTTTGCCCCCATCCATATTAAGAAGTCCCGTTACATTTTCAAAAACAAATCCATCTGGCTTAATACGCTCTAAAAAATTAGTATACTCCCTGAAAAGATTATTCCGTGGATCACACATTGTTCTCGTATCTCCAGCTGTAGAAAAACCTTGGCACGGCGGGCCTCCAAGAACCCAAATCGAAACTCTCTTATTTACTTTTTTGAATTTCCGAACTTCTTGAACAAGTTTAGCCATGATTGCTTCTTCTGTAATGCTACCAATAATGATATTATTATGAATATTTGCAGCGTAAGTAGAAGCAAATGTTTTATCAATATCATTTGCGACTATAGGTTTCCAACCAGCCCATTGAAACCCCAAACCCATACCGCCAGCGCCACAAAAAAGGTCAATAAAAAAGGCTGGCTTCCCAATTGACCTTGCTATATTATATGCGAGAAGTGGCGGAACAGCATTGCCTATCTGTTTGTTAATAGATCCTTGTGAGCCAACAAACAAAAAATTATCTGGAAAACTTTGCAATCTTGCAGCTTCTCTTTGAGATAATGTTCTGTTCTGTTCATAGTGAATATGGCATCCATTACCTGGGCGATTAAAATATGTATTGATAGTATAAGATGGCATATCATTTCTTAAGCGACCATAATATGTTGATCTACTTCCTTTTCCTTGAGCAAATGAGATGCGGATATTTTTTAATCTATTAGAAGGAATAGAATGTGGGATATTTTTCCAATTACCTCCAGGAGGCACACTATGAACTATTTTCATATCCAATTCACTAAGCGTGGAGGTAGTATGGTTAGGAATTTTTTTCATATATCTATTTTCTAAACAGCCATACATTTTGTCGTCCTTAACAAATCAAATTCTTTGAGAATATCATTTTTCTCTAAGGATGTAACTTTAGGGAAAAGATTCATCAAAGAAGAAAACTCATCTCTGTTTAAGCCATACACTTTATGTGCTACTATCGCTTCGATTTGGCATTGGGCTCTTAAACTGCCTTTTAACGCTTTGTCTACACAGTTAGTTAACTTGGGAATACAATCAATTGATTTTCGATCTGGAAGAAATACCTTTCTAAGAGAAGATAAAGATACATGTGTGGTAGCAAGGTGAAATCTTATCTGGAACTCAAAAACCAAGGACGACATTATTCCCAACAAGCCTCTTAAGGATTTTTGATTCCCATCCGTAAAATATGCTACCCCCAATGAGTTGCCCGCAACATACCCTTCTGGTATTATTGTAGCAATAATACGGCGCTTTTGATTTGAACGAGAAACATCTCTCCATACTATCCTTTCAAATTGAACAGAAGATGGTACTACCCAATTTTTTTTCTTGACTTTATGAATTGGTGGTTCAACTATTGAATAGCGATTTATCATTCTACCCTTAATAAATAAAGGTCCCGATGTAGATGGATATTTTAACCAATTTCCAATTCTTGTTTCATCGAGCTCTCTTCCAGACCATAAATTATTTTTTTGTTTCCCTTCTAAATCATTCCACGAAGGCATATTCTTTGAAAATCGAACCAAAAGATCTGTGGCGGAATCTCCAAAAGAAACTGGAATAATGTAACCACATTTTTGAAAAAAATTGTTTGGAATATTGAGGGCTCTTTTACTTACAATATCTCCATACTTATCATATTTACATAAGATTGCAGAAAGTTTATTTGTCTTTATCTTTTTCGATACCATGGAAATTACATCTGTATCAACTTTTTCAAATAATTTAGCTTCAGCAGGGAAATAACCAATATCCACAAGAGAATTCTCCGACAAAAAAACTTGACGTAAATGTTTTGATTGTTCGTCTGCAAGAAAGGAGGCAGGCATTACTATTCCTAAATGTCCTTGTTGATTACAAATTTGGTAACAAAGCTCAAGCCCCACTCGAGAAAGATTTGTGCCCCACCCAGCAAATTTTCCTGTAGGCTGAGAGTCTGGAAAAGTGGATGTTAGGAACGTATCATATTTTCGCAACGAATAAATGTAGGAATTGAATGCTCGGGTGTTAAGGGTATTAAGTTCACGATGATCCGGCTTTAATAATTCCCATGGAGGATTTGATATAACTATATCAAAAAATGACTGGAAGCTATTCGCGTGTTCAAAGGCATCTTGAAAATGACATTCAACATCAATACAGATATTTGAAGTTTTCAATTTTTGTAGTTCATATTTGGCCTCTTTGAGAACTTTTGCATTTATTTCCCATAAAAAAACCTTCCAACGCACTTTAGGCATTCCGAGATTATTCCACTCTTCGATGAACCAACGTACTAATCTTCCATCTCCTGCAAAGGGATCTACAATCCTAATAGTGCTTCCATCCGAAAACTTATTTCGAAGTTCTATTATCAATCTATAAATAATATGATTCGCTATTAGTTTAGGCGTATAGAAGCTTCCCGTAGCTTTAACAAAAAACGATGGGGGGAGAGCGCTCGTATGTTTAATATCAATGAGATGTTCCATAAAGAATTAACCTTCCAACTTATTTGTAAATATAATACTCTAAATTTAAGATGAAAAAATCATTTTATTAACCATAGGAAAAATTTAACATGAATTATTGAAGGAATGCTAAGACTATTACAATGAACAGAATGAACGCGAACACGCCCATTATAGTCAGCCAACTGTGTTCATGCTCCTCCTCGCCATGCGGTCCGAACATAATGGATACGAAATCTGATAGAAGTCTTTTCACAGTTCTTCCTTATTACATGACAAAGGTACGATAGAAATTAAAACGTAATTTTGTTCAGAAGAATAAAAAATCGACAATGAATATATTTCTTTCAATCATCAAATGGATTTTTACTGGTCTATCAATTATGCTTTGTACGACTATTCTCGTTTTGCTAATTATATTTATTTACGTAGGAGGTTGTGGTCCATCTTCATCTGATTTATTTAATAATGACCCAATTCATCGACTTGTAAAAGGTTTAATTAGTTATTCCATAAATGATACTATGGAAATAAATAAACCATTTATAGTTAGCGCATCTATAACGAAATCGATAAAAAATGATGTGTTGTTTAAGGGGTTAGATACTATCGTTATCCCTTCAGTTAGTTCAATTTATCTCTCCTCAAGGGTTAAAATGAAATTATTGAACATTCGGGAAAATGATTTTGTAATAAAACCATTAAATACAGAAGAGCAGGCTATAGATGATTCAACAAATACAATTTGGCGATGGGGAGTTTCACCTTTGAAAGGAGGAAATCATACTATTCTGCTTGTGGCAAACGTAAAATATTTTGGAGGTAAGGAAGAGTCTTCAAAAGACATTTTCGTTGAAAGTAAAGAAATATTTGTACTGTCCAAATGGTATCAAGGTTGGGGAATATATCTTTCTGAATTTGGTCCAGTGTTATCGGTCATATTAGCATTTTGCTGTGGGTTGGGTTGGTTTTATGATCGTTTCATTTCTAAATGGATAAGGAAAAAATCACACCCTATTGGCTTCAAAAAATAAATGAATTTTTCATTAGAATGTGATCTTGTTCTCCAGTATCTCATAGTATGATGATTTTAGCAAAATTTTTGTCCTTATCCCTACTCTTATCACCTTTACACCGTGATGTAATGTCGGATGAGATTGTATCAGGGTGGAATGCTGAGATATTAAATTTCTCATTGAATTAGAAGGTTTTTTGGGGATAACATACCCTTCTGAATTCAATGATACATCCCAAATTTTTTCCATTGTCTTTAACCTTTGCTTAAAATATCTGGGTGTGCCTATTCGCCCTGCTGGTGGGTTGGTAGCTCTCAAAAACACGTGCTGCGTTATTTGAAATCCAGCCTCGAAGGTAATTTCAATGATGTGCTCCCATAGTGCCTCATTCCAATTTACAATGATGTTCTTCACTTTCCTATTCACGAACACCTTCTTATCTTCATTAGTCCATGAATTCACGGACTTTAATATTTCCGTTTCTTCATCGGATTGTTTCAACATATCAACTTGCTTCGCGTGGATTTGTAATTTACTATCAACCCGCTCCAGTTCTTCGATAAGACGGGATTTCTCTTGTCTTAATTCGTTATCCCTACGATCAAAATCCTCGAGGCTGATCTTTCCTTTCTCAAATAGGATTATGAGATTCTCAAGCCGTTTAGCAATGGATGCTATCTGATTCTCAACACGGGCTTTCCCTTCCTCTAACTCAACGAGTCGCTTTTGCATATCCGTTGATTTCAATTCGTCCTTCAAACATTCCAGTTGGAATTCGTTGTCCGTAATTATCTCCCATACGAGTTCGTTCAACTTATCAAGATTAACGGAACGTGTACCACAATGCTTGTAGCGCTTGGATGAACACATGTATGTTCGTTCATCGGGTTTAATTTTGCCATATAAATTCGCCCCACAGCGCCCACACCTGAGGTTTCCACGCAACAGGTAAAAGTATTTCGCATGATTTGTTGCGTAGTTCTTATTCTTCTTTAGGTTCTCTTGAACTCTGAGAAATGTTTCCTTGTCTATAATTGCCGGAGCTGTATATTGTTGATGGTTGTAAATCCTGCAACCATAGGCAATAGGGTTTTTCAGTATGCGAATTACAGTCCCAGCTCGCCAAACGAATTCATCGTTGTTAATTTTAGTTTTCTCCCTCGTGAATTTATTTGTCTTGTGTGATCCATTCAGTAATACTTTCTTGCCACGCGTTGGTATTTCCAGTTCGTTGAGTTTATGCGCGATTATGTTTGAGCCAAATCCCCTCAATGACCACTCAACCATTTTTCTATAAATTTTCGCTTCTTCTTTATCTATCACTAAACAACGATCTTTATCCCGCGTATATCCCCATGGCAGAAGTATCCCCTGCCATTTCCCCTTTTTAACCGCCTCAGCCATCCCGCGCTTACTCCGTTTCACCCTTAGAGTATTTTCTCTTTTCGATAAGAGAGTAATAAAAGAAACCATAAAATCATCTTCCTCGTTTCTAAGATCAATTCTTTGACTTGTTGTGTAGAGCATGACACCATTTTGAATGATGACTATCTTGAAGTTTGCTTCCAAAAATATTGGCGACCTCGTCAGCCTGTCAAATTCGGTAAAATAAATATGTTTGACAATTCCATCATCGCACATATCAAGGAGGTTTTGTAAGACAGGCCGATTGTCAATGGTATCTTTCGCACCAGATTCCCCGGGTTCAATGTGTAATTTGCATTTCATGCCAAGTTCTTTAGCCTTAGCAATCCCAAGTTTCTGCTGGGCACTGAGAGAATATCCTTTTACTTGGACCTGCTTCGATACACGGGTATAAACATGAAGTGTTTCTTTTTCCATTTGTTAAAATTTGTTGTCCGAGTGTAAGTGTTCTGGTCTTATGGGATTATTTTGGGGGCTGTCATAATTACTTTCATTGGTATTATTTTTTAGTCCATGGTGCTTCCTACACTTGATTTTGTGAGCGAAAACAGCCAAGTCTTCTTTATCCCAGTAATTTCCGAACAACAGTTAGTTTCAGAATGCTTGTTTCGGTCACGTTTGAAGCAGCAGGTGTCCCGTTTGGGGAGCCCGGAGATCAACTTAAGGTATTTGGCTTGTGTCACCAGTTGTTTTTATTTTTTTCAATGTATCATCCGGATCGG
>Ga0209323_10001627_pt1 | contig 14865 bp, 15 predicted proteins | sample Rifsed19ft2_FD_184014 | JGI IMG/M metagenome (GOLD analysis project Ga0209323, IMG submission 184014) | Soil microbial communities from Rifle, Colorado, USA - sediment 19ft 2 (version 2) | ecosystem: Environmental > Terrestrial > Deep subsurface > Rock core/Sediment | place: Rifle, Colorado...
GTTAAAAAAGATCGATCCGGCCCGCGCCAAAACAATCGAGGCAAAAAATCCCCGCCGCTTGATCCGCGCTATTGAAATTACCAAAGCCTTGGGTAAGGTTCCAACTCTCAGGCCGAAATCGAAATATAATTCCCTCTTAATTGGACTGGCGCTTCCCGACAAGAAACTAAAAGAAAGAATTTACGAGAGACTGCTTGCGAGAATAAAAAAAGGAATGATACTAGAAGCCAAGCGACTCCACGAACAAGGGCTTTCTTACAAAAGAATGGAGGAACTTGGTCTTGAGTATAGATACCTTGCCCTTTATCTCCAAAAGAAACTGGCAAAACAAGAAATGGTCGAAAAATTAAGCCGGGCAATTTGGGACTTCGTCCGGAGGCAGAAGGGTTGGTGGAAGCGGGACAAAAGAATTAAATGGTTTGATGTGCCGAAAAAAAACAACTTGAACAAAATTGAAAAAACAGTTAAAAAATTTCTGCGGTAACAAAAACCACCCTGCGGGGTGGTTTTTGTTATTATTCGCGAGACTCTTTGGCTCTTTCCCGTTGTGCTTCTTGTTCCTGTTCGGTGACTTCAGTTTCAAGCATCGGAGCCCCGCCTGAACCCTCAACAAAGGTTTTCGGTTTAGTTGACCATTTTTCTTTAGCAGCTATCTTTTTTGCTTCTAATTCCGCTGGTGTTGGAGCTTTTTCTTTATTCATAAATTTCACAATGTATTACTTATAATGTCAATATTGACCGGACCTTTTAATAATTGTAATTTTAGACTAGTCCTTTCAAAAAGTCAAACCCAAAACTACCGATAGATGGAAACAAAAGACATCCTGGATGAGAAAAACCATGTTATTTTACTCAAGGGGCGAATTACGAACGAGCTAGCAGACAAATTTTTATTTGCGCTCGATAAACTCACTTCCCGACTGGTTCCTGTGGTGGAAGGAGGCATATTACCATCTCTTCCGAGCGAGAAGAATGTAACATTGGGACGATTAGTAAACGTCGTTATAGATAGCATTGGCGGTTCTGTGGATGCAGGCGCTCGTATCACAAATGCCCTCGCAAAATTAACAGAACCGGATTGCCATGTAACTGGATTGGCCGCCAAGGCATCCTCCGTGGCCTTCCTTATTCTTCAGAGTTGTCTCTTAAGAACAGCCATGAGAGGCGAGAGAAAAGTTTTGTATATCCACCGAATGGAACATTCTCTGCCGGGACATTCTTTGAGAGAATTCCCAAAAGAAGTGTTTCGGGCAGAAAGAACGCGTTACGAGTTTATCGCTTGGCGAACCGATAAAAAATTGAAAGAAATCTACGACCTCGCTAACGCTAAAACTTATTTTACGGCTGATGAAGCCCTCGCTCATAATTTTCTAGACTTTGTCTGGGAAAAACCACCCCCTTTCATACCGAAAGGGGTTTTTATTTTTATATAAAAACCTAAGGAGATTATATAAACATTGCTGGCGAAAGTAAACCCAAAAAAATCTATACGGGTCCAGCAGGACTCGAACCTGCAACCTCGGTTTTGGAGACCGATGTTTTACCATTGAAACTATGGACCCAGAGATTATTTCTTTATTTCTTTATGAGGTTGATGTTTTCGGCACCAGCGGCAATACTTTTTAAGCTCAATTTTTCGAGTAACGAGTTTCTTGTTTTTGCTTGACCAGTAATTGATTCTTTTGCAGTTCCCGCAAGCGAGTTTAATTAATCTTGGTTGTGGCATAGGTTTTACCAATCTAATTTAGCAAATCCTTCTGAATTAAGCAATCCCATAAATGAAACAGTTTGACGGAAGACCAAAAAAATGATTAAATGGGAGCCGCACTAAAAAATAGTACCTTAACCCTTTAATACTTTACCGACTATGGAAATACAAACTTTCAAAGAAATCATCAGGATGCTTCCCTTCTCTGATTTCGATAATTTAGAAGAAGATAAAAAAAGCAAATGGTTTGAGACTGCCGAAAAAGCGCTCAAAAAAATCCCTATCGGCAACATCCTCATTCGGGCTAATCCCGGAGATGGCAAAACGGCCATGGCGATTTTAACAAGTTTTGGTTTTGGCAAAACCCTCTTTGCCACCACTTCCTGGGAATTAACGATGCAGCACAAGGATCTTTATCGCAAAATTACCGGCACAGAAGAAGGCGCTTTTATCATGAAAAACAAAATTCCAGCTCCCAAAAGAGTTTGGAATAAGGATGCTAAAATCACTTTCTCTACCACCGGGATTCTCGTTAATGATTTGGAAACAGGCAAACTCGACCTTTCCGATTATGATTTGCTGGTCAATGATGAATGTGATTTGGCACTTGGCAATCATGTTGCCGCAAGATTAGCGCGAGCGGCAAAAGCGAAGAAAATTCCGATGCTTTGCCTCACCGCCACTCTCGGCTCAAAGAAAACAAAAGAAACAATAATGAGAAATTGCGGTATCTACGATATTATTGAGCCAGGCATTCCTCAAAGGCCCCGCCATGAATACCCGATTGATGTGGAAATGACGCCAGTGCTTGCGGAAATTGATGGCCTTTTCGTTGATCTCATGCAAAAGGATTTTGATTATCTTAGGACATTCGTGAAGGCGCTGAAAAAACGGGAAGGGATTCTTTGTTCGCAAGACGAAATGAACGCCATTGCCGCCGCGATTGAAATTTGCTTTGGCGGAAACACAGCCGACGGCAGTCGCCACCCCGAATACTTTGACGCTATATCAAACTTCGCTTATTATCGAAAACTAAGAACTGCTCACAGAAAGTGCTTGGTTAATTCTTATGATGTTTTTCGGGAATACGCAGAAACGCTTAAAATCGGAGGTGATAAAATACTAGCAAAGATAGAAGGCGTGAACTACTCCAAGGCGGCTGACCGGATAATCCATGACCCGCGCTTCAAAAAAATTGAAGAGCTTGTCGAGAAAGACCTTGGGAATCATCCCAAATTCAATAAATTTGAAGAGCATATTGGGAGTCCGTATCTTCGTGATTTCAAGCGAATTGTCTTTGTGGACGAAGTAGAAACGGCGCGTTTCTTTGAAAGCTACTTTGCCGGTAAATATGGTTTGAAAACGGCTTCCTATGTCAGCGTGCACACCGCCGAGGAAAAACGCCTCCGAGAACAACTTCGCATCCGGATTAATGCCGGTGAACTTGATGTCGTTTTTGGCACCTCGGCTCTTGAGCGAGGCATAGACGCAAAAGTGGACGAAGTTGATCACTATACCATTGCCATGGAGCGAAGAGCCCGAGAGCAAAAAAGCGGCCGCGCCGGCCGTTTTAGTGAAGGTTATGTTTACCACTTTTGCTTAAAACACCCTCTTGATAAAACTTTCTTTTGGGCAACCAGTGCCCCAAAGACCAAAGAGAAAAAGCAAAAACGACGGAATCCTTATTTTTTCGAAAATAAGTCCTGCCAAACAACCCTTGAATTTCCATACGAGCCCTAGTATTAAACATCAACCGTCTCCAAAAAGGAGACGGTTTTTTAATTGAAATATAATATTATGATATACTGTCTTTGTATGAAAAAAGTCACTTTATTTTTGCTTCCCTTTTTGTTAGTAAGTTTATTAGCTTTTAGTTTTAAAGCCGAAATGGCAATAGCCCAAACGGAGGCAGTTGCCTCTTCCAATGCCCGCCTCGGCCTTTTGCCAACAAGTAAGTTTTATTTTCTGAAAGAATGGGGCCGGTCAATCGAGCGGTTCTTTACCAGAAAGCCGATTGCGAGAGCCGAATTAGAATTAAGAACTCTTGAAGAAAAAGCACTGGAGATTCGGGCATTAGCAGATAAAGAATTAAAAGACAACAGCGCCTACAAGAAAGGATTGCTTGGCTACCAGAAAACTCGGGTAAAATTAGTTGAAGATTTATCGGAAATTCCGCCGGAAGAAGCCGGTGCCAGAATCGACGCTTTGATTGATAAAATTAAAGAGCATCTTCTGCAAGAAAGTGATGTAATCCGACCGCTTGAAATTCGCTTTGCCGAAGATGAAGATTTCAAAGAAGAGCTTGAGAAAATAAATATTGATGATCTTCTTTTTGAAAATGGCGAAGGGCTCGATTTCGAAGAAGATCTTGAGGAACCAGCAGACGAATTAATAGACGAAGAGGAGTTGGAGAAAGATACTGGCGCTTTGGAAGAACTGGAAAAAGATCTAGATGACTTAATAAAAGAAGATTTGGAAACGGAAACAGTTGTGGAACCTGCGACTGATTGCGGCCCGAAACCGGAACTTGCCGCTCCGCCGGGGGGATGCGAGTACACAATAAAATGTGTTGATAAAAAATGGGATGTCAAATTGATTTGCAAAGAAGGATTCCCCGGAGAAACCCCCTGAATAATAAATAATGAAAGTTAATACTTCGTGTGCGTGTGGAAGGAATCGAACCTTCGACCTCTGTCTTATCAGGACAGCGTTCTACCACTGAACTACACACGCAATAGAATCAAATCATATCAAACTGACTTGTGACTTTCAAATGCCTTCATGATATCTTCAATGCCCCCTTTCATAACACCCTCAATATTTGACCAAGATTCTTTCAGGCGGTGATCGGTCACCCTGTCTTGAGGAAAATTATAGGTTCTGATTTTTTCCGACCGGTCGGCTGTTCCTATCTGGATTTTCCGTTCTTTGGCCTCTTTCGCTTCCGCTTTCTGCCGATCTGCTTCTTCAAGCTTGGCCTGCAAAATCGTCATAGCTTTCTCGCGATTGGCGAGCTGGCTTCGTTCCGAGCTTGACCGGACATCGATGCCTGAAGGCACGTGAACAATCCGGACGGCCGTTTCAACTTTGTTGACATTTTGGCCGCCGGCCCCGCCAGCGCGGGAAAATTCAATTTGAAGATCGGCCGGATTAATTTCAATCGTAGTTTTCTTGCGAATCGGCAGAATAGCCACCGAAGCGGTTGAAGTGTGCACTCGGCCGCCTTTTTCCGTCGCTGGCACTCGCTGGACCCGATGCACCCCGGTTTCATTTTTAAATAATTTGTAAATCCCTTTCCCTTCCGCTTCAAAAGCCGATGACTTTAGCCCGCCTAAATCTGTTTTCGATTCATCAACAATACGCCAGCCGAAACCTTTGCTTTGACAAAATCGCTTATACATCTCCGCAAGCTCAAAAGCGAAAAGAGCGGCTTCTTCGCCGCCGGCGCCAGCCCTGACTTCAAGCAAAATTTTATTAGGCGATTCTTCTTCCTCTTTGTCCTTAGCGAGAATTTCCGTGACTTGCTTTTCTATCGTTTCTTTTTGAGTTTCCACTGATTTCAATTCATCAGCGACTATTGAGTGAAGCGATTCGTCGCTTGAGAGCAATTCGCGAAGCTCGTGTTCTTCCCGCGCGAGATTTTCATACAAGTCGGCCAGATAAGCCGTTTTATGATTTTTTTTGATCTCGTTCCAATTGAGTTCCATAGAATAGTATGGGGGTAATTTAAACAAAAACTGGCCGTGTTGTTTCCGAACCGTTCCCTGTTGGTTGTCCAGGTGAGGAAACAGCATGGCCAGTTTTTTGTCTTCTTGGTTATTTTTTCTTTGAGGCGGAAGCCTTGAGACTGCGCTGTTTGAAGCGCTCCACTCGGCCGGCAGTGTCGAGCACCTTCTCGCCGCCGGTATAGAAAGGATGGCAGTTGCTGCAAATTTCCACCTTAATTTGAGGCAAGGTTGAGCCAACAGCAAAAGACGAGCCGCAAACGCAGGTAACTTTTGAATCAGTATGGTATTTTGGATGAATCTCTTTTTTCATATCAAACCATCATCTTATCATATCCCCTGCAATGGATCAATCATGTTTTCTTGAATATCGGTGGCGATTGCCATCACGGAATCGCCGTAAAAAGAGTTAGCCGGTTTACTGCTGTCGCAAGACCGGCCGGAGTAATATTTGCAGGCGGCATTGCGCTCCGCGGTATAAGTGCGGGTGCCGGCGCCAAGATCCGAAAGATAAAGAGAGGAGGCCGTTATAGCGTGTTTAGGGTTCCAAGGGTTGGGCGTGCCGGAGAGACCAAGGGCGCTGTCAATTCGATTCGCAAAAAGTTTCCAAGTCGAAGGAATAAACTGAGACGGCCCCAAGGCTCCGCCAAAGCCCCGGCCGGAATAATATTTATAGCCCGGCGGGCAGGAAACCGGCATCGTGGCAAAGGCAAAACCAAGCGCCGCGGTAATCTGCTCAAAGGGCACCGTATCGCGCGGCGCCTTCATTACTTGTTCGAAAGGCGTGCCAGTATTTTTACCAACCCCATCGCCAGTGCTTAAGTTTTTAACATAACAAGAGCCGACGTTTTCGCCCATGTTCGATTCTTGTTTGAGAATAGCAAGAATAAAGGCCGGCCTGACGCCGGTTTTTTGCGAAGCAATAGTGGCATAATCAAGAGCTTGGCCGAAAGGAATCGCCGCTGTATCCCGAAGGGCAAAAAGGGCGCTCCTAATTTCCGCCGCCTTTTTTTCCCGATCTTTCAAAATAATTTCGTAAGCTTTTTCTTTGCTCTTACTAACGCCAAGTATCTCCTTTTTCTCTGTTTCCTTTTTTTCAACAACGCGCTTTTGTTTTTCCAGATCAAATTTGGCATTTGTTTCCGAATCTTGCTTCTTGGTCAAATTCTCCTTTTCTTTTTCAGTTAAAACTTTCGTGTCTTTGATTTCAAGCAAGCGATTTTGAATAGCTTCTTTGACAAAGGAATAGGATTCGGCATCGCTGTAAAATTCGCTGATGTTTTTCATGCTTACAATCAAATGCACCAGCGTTAAATCGTCAATTTCATTGGTTTTTCGGAGGAGTTCCGAAAGAGAGCCTCTTTGCTTAGAGAGTTTAGTATCAAGAACGCCGATCGTTTTGTTTTTTTCTTTAATTTCGTCAGAGAGTTTCCCGATCAAAGCCGTTTTTTGTTTTATGGAAAGCTTCGCCTTGTTAATTTCGGCGGTCAAAATAGAGACATCCCGTTCGATTGAACCAGATTCTTTGCGTTGAGAGTCAAGAAGGGCTTCTTGGGCTTTGATCTGCTCTTCCAGTTCGGCAAGTTCTGACTCAAGTTGTTTCTTTCTTTCTTCAACAGAAAATGAAGTTTGAGCCGAAACATTAAGCCCAATTAAAAGAAAAACTAAAATTATAAAAAATAAGCGCATAAAGCAAAATTTAAGCTTTTGCCTCGCCTTCCGCCGCTTCTTCCTCCTCTTTCTTACCCTTCTTGATTACTTCAATAGCGGAAAGATCAACTGGTTCGGCCGGCAATGGCGCCTCTTCTTTAATGGCAGAAACGAGCGCAATAATTTCTTCGCCGGGAGTGGCAATGATTACGCCAGCCGGTGCCGAAATATCACTTACAAAAATTCGATCTTCAAGAGTCTGTAATTTTGTTAAATCAGCCTCAAGGTGGTGCGGCAAATTTTTCGGGAGCGCTTTAACGATGATATCGTGCATAACTTTGACGAGTGTGCCGCTACCACTTTTGGCGGCGGCAGATTCGCCGATAAATTCAACCGGTATTTTCGCTTCAATTTCCTTATTAACGTCAATGGCAAGAAAATCGATATGAATTGGGGCGAGCGTCAATGGATGATATTGGACATCTTGGATCATGGCATCAACAGAAGCCTCCTCGGTTTTCAAGACAAGCGGCGCTGAATCGCCAGCTTTATGTAGTTTAGAAAAAGCCGATCCTTCGATTGTAATCGAGATAGAAGCTTTGCCGGCGCTGTAAAAAACCGCTGGAATTAAATTTCCTTTGCGAAGTGACCCTAATTTCTGACCGGGTTGGCGCTTTTTCGCTTCAATAATCAACATGGTCTTATTTATTGTATTGAAATTAACCCGAAAAGTAAAGTGTTTGCCAAGGGCTAAAAATTATGGTAATTTAGGCCTAGTTTGTTCATTTAACACGAAGTCCAACCTTTAATACCGACACCGATGCCGAAACAACTATTGCCGACTCTGGCTGATTTTAATTTCATCAGAAACGATCTTTTCCGCCGAGGTTTCCGATTCATTGGCACTTGGGAAGTTAGAAAGAAATTCGAACGCTTGGCCATTACTTTGCCCAAAAGAAAAAGAGAAGGACCGGAAGCCGGATTTACCTACACACTTGATGGCTATACCGTTTACGTTTGGACGACTTTTAATATCTTTACTGTCCAAGCCAAAAAAAGAGACAGCGGCTGGGTATTAATTACCAAAGGCGACCGCGTTGTTTATTTCGCAACTCCCAAAAGAAGAACCAAAAACTTCGTTAAGAATCTTCTTAATGGGGCTTGGGAAGCCAAAGTCCATGTTGCTAAAAGGCCGCTTTGCGAGGAAAATAACTGCAGAGCCGCAATGGAAATTATGCGCGGCAAAGCCCTTGGCGCGACTTTCTACGGCTGCCGGAAGTCGATCCATCAAGGAAAGCTTATAAGCAAATCCTGGTACTCGGTTTTTGAAGGCAAACCTCTGGCGCTTAAGCACATAAAAGCAAGAAGTAAACAGCAAAGAAAATATTTTGCAAAGCGAAGAAAAATAGGCAAAGATCCTCAAGCCGCCAGAAAAGGAAGGCGTGTCGCCAAAATTGGCAAACCGGAAAACCTGATTTAAAAAACAAATCCCCGAATATTCGGGGATTTTTATTTTATAAAATTCAATTTAAAAAAAGAAAACCGATAGAGGTTAGATAGGGGTGACATTTCTGCCATCCTACCTAACTGATCTGGTCGGTTCTTTGAATGCTTTTTGCATTCGCTTGGGAATGGGGTTACCATCCTCTGTGGCGGAAAGCTCATGATTTCAGATGTTACTCCTAGTCATGTAAATTTCTGCTTTTGGTCTTTCCCTTACGGTAGAAACCTGAACAAAAATAAATCTTTTCGCGACCAATTTTTGACCAAGACAAGCTTGGAGCATCAGAGGCAAGTTTTGACTTAAGGCCGACAGGACCTCAAGATTCTTTCATCTTTCGATAAAAGCGGACTTACGTGACTCAATTTTCAATGGACAAGCCAAAGAAATTAGAGAAAAAAATTGATTTTAATCTAATCTTGGATATTAGCCATGACTAGAGCAACTTTTTCACATATTCTTTTTGTTGGTCCCTCTCGCGAAGGCAAAACGAACAGTTACTTGGTTGCTTGATTTATTACCACATACTAAACTAAACCCAAGGGGTTAACCAAATGAATAGATCTTTTCTGCCATTTTGGGGCAGACAGGGCTTCACACTCCTTTAGAGATTCCCCAGGGTTCAATATTTATATAAAAATGGAAAGAACTTACTCGGATTTATAATACTACTCACCCCGAAAATTTTGGCAAGCCCTAAGGGCTGTGGAAAAATAAAACGGCATAATTTCGGAAAAGTGTCAATTTTTCCGCAAATACTTCTGAATTGCCTCTTTCTTTCCCCCGACTTTCTTGCCGGGGTTAAATAAATTTTTCGGATCGAAAATATCTTTGATTTTTTGGAAGATAATGATCATTTCTTTGCCGAACATTTTTGAAAGATAGGGAGTTCTAATAATGCCGTCATTATGCTCGGCTGAAATCGAACCGCCGAAGCTTATAACAAGGTCATAAACTCTTTCGGCAAGCTCTAAAATAATTTGCGCGCTTTTAGGATCACTAAGATCCATGAGCGGGATGACGTGAAAATTGCCGTCGCCGGCATGACCGGCGATACTGTATTCAATTGGATATTTTTTTAAAATATTTTCAAGGGCTGGCAGAAAGGCAGGCATATCCTCCGGCTTCACGATAATGTCATCAATAAAAGGCGCGGTGCGTTTGCCGCCGGAGTGTTTCCGAAGTAAATTAAAGCTCTCCCGCCTAATTTCCCAGTACTTTTCCGTATCAGCTTTAGATTTAGTAAGACGGTGAAGAAGCCGCAACCGATCGGCAATCGTCGCGGCGGCTTTAGATTTTTTCTCAACTGCTTCAAAGCCGTCAGCAAATTCGACAAGCAAGACAAGCTTGGGCAATCCCCCGCGAAGAAGAATAAAAAGATCGGGCCAAAAGCCCCAGGCGAATTTAAGTGCGGAAAAGAAACTGCGGTTTTTGAGAAAATCAAAAAAGTAGCGCATGGCAAAACGCAGCGTTTTATCATCATAAATTTCAATGCTCTCCGGCTGAAGCTTTCGCAATTCATTGATTAATGGCGCCAAGGGCGCTAAATCTTTGAGAAAAACGACGGTCAGTCTTGAATTCGGCCGCATTTTCACAAGCCGGAAAGTGACTTCGGTAATAATGCCGAGCGTCCCTTGGGAACCGGCCAAAAGGCGGTTTAAATCAAAGATTTTTTCATTCCAAACGTTCCAAAGATAGTAACCGGAGGAGTTTTTACTGACTTTTGGCTTAGCTTCCGCAAGTAAATTCTTGTTGGTATCAATAATGTCAAAAACCGACCGGTATAAATTGCCCTCAAAATTATTTTGGGCCATTTTCTTATCGAGTTCTTCCTTACTCAAAGCCTTGATTGTGTATTCGTTGCCGTCGGCCAAAACAATTTTTAGTTCTTCGATAAAATCATCGGTTTTGCCGTAAGCGAGCGTCTTCTCTCCCCCGGCATTGTTAGCCACCATGCCGCCAATCGCGCAAATGCTTTTTGATGCCGGATAACTCGGGAGCATCATTCCTTTTTTCGAAGCAATTTTTTCAAAATCACGATAATACATCCCGGGCTCGACAGTAATTTTACTGCCTTCAAAGTAACTAAGCCTATTCATGTATTTTGTAAAATCAAGAATGATGGAATGGCCGAGCGGGCCCCCGGTCATATCAGTGCCGGCGCTGCGGGGCGTGATTGAAAGATCGGGATATTTTTTCTTATTTTCGTTTGCCCACTTAACTAAATTTTTTACATCCGCCGCGTCTTTCGGAAACAAAACAAGCTTAGGCTTAATTTCAAAAAGGCTCGCGTCACGGCTGTATTTTTTGAGAGTTTCCGGATCAAAAGCAACGTCACCTTTAAAAAACTTTTTGATTTCTTCTTTCATTATCACCTAATGAGGCAAAATGTCCTTCCCGAAAGGAAAAGGCATTTCGCCGACAGAACTTAAAGATTGCTAAAAAGTTTGAGTTTATTTTCTACAACCTTTTGAATTTCCTGCACAACCGGCTTCATGATTTTGTAGGGGGTTGTTTCTTCAGGGGTTTCTTGAAGGCTTAATTTGAGCGATCGATGATAAGCCAATCTTATTTCCGTGTTGATATGGACGATTGAAATACCGGCTTTAATCGCTTTTTTAAAGTCAGCATCGGTGATACCGGAACCGCCATGAAGAACCAGCGGCACTTTGACTGCCTCCTTTATGGCTCTTATCCGATCGATGTTTAAATTTGGATTACCGGTTTTCACTATTCCATGAATATTGCCGACAGACGGCGCCAAAAGATCAATATCGGTTGCCCTGACGAATTCGAGGGCTTCCTCGGGCTTAGTCTGGGTCTCCTCGGAAACGCCCGACGGTAATTCCCCAATCACTTTTGAAGACTTTCCAATAAAACCAAGTTCGGCTTCTACTATAATCTCGGGGTTTGCTTTCCGGGCATAATCAACAACTCGCTTTGTTTCTTCAATGTTTTTATCTAAAGGCAGTTCGGCGCCGTCGAAAATCACCGCGTCGAAACCCGCGTCGACCGCTTCTTTCACCCGCTCAAAGGAATAGCTGTGATCGGCGTTAATAAAAATCGGGTAATGATATTCTTCCCGAATACTCTTTACCAAGGCGGCCGCCTGCTTTGCGCCGATAAAGTCCTGCTCCCCTTCGGAGACGCCGATAATAACCGGCAACGCCAAAGGTCGGGCGGCATTGAAAATCGCCCATAAGGTTTCGAGATTAGAAATATTGAAGTGGCCAATCGCGGTCTTATTTTTCTCCGCTTCTTTGAGGTAGTAACGAAAACTGTTCATTCTTTTAGTATACCGTAAATTTAAAAAGCCCCATGTTAATAGGGCCCGTGATTGTGATAATTATTATCCCGATAACGAAAAATTTGCCTCCGAGCGGCATGGAAAAGGAGAGCCAGTATGCCAAACAGCACGGTTAATTGGAAAAAAAGATCCAACTCACCACCACGAGCATCCGCCCATAAACCTAAAAGATAAACGATAAAAGTGAATATAGACAAAGCCATGAATAACCAGAAGAGAAAAGAATATGCCGGTTTCATATAAAGTTAGTTAAGAATTTCTGCTACAATTCTACAATATTTATTGAATTTGCGCAAGGTAAAGCTTCCAAACACGAAGCAACGAGCGTGCTATAATTTTGTTATGAAAAAAATTGATTTCCTCGCGATTGGCGATATTGTTGTCGATGCTTTTATCAACATCAAGGATGCCCATGTTCACTGTAAGATTGACACCCTCGCCTGCGAGATATGCCTTCGTTTCGGCGACAAAGTCCCTTATGAAAGCGTTACGGTTGTTCCGGCCGTTGGCAACAGTCCCAACGCCGCCGTTGCCGCCGCGAGGCTTGGTCTCTCCTCCGCCCTCGTCAGCGCCATCGGAAAGGATAAAAATGGCAAAGACTGCTTGAAAGTTTTGAAGGAAGAAAATGTGAATACTAAATTTATAAATGTCAACAAAAATCAGTCGACCAATTACCATTATGTCCTCCTTCACAATGCGGAAAGAACTATCCTCACCAAACACGCTCCGTTTGAGTACAAGCCGCTTAAAAAATTAAAAAAAGTCGGCTGGTTTTATTTAAGCTCCCTTGGCAGTCATGCCCTTCCCTTGCATCAGGAGATCGAGGAGTTTTTAAAAAGCCACCCCGAAACAAAGCTTTCTTTTCAGCCCGGCACTTATCAAATCAGTCTTGGTTATAAAAAATTAAAATATTTTTACGAGCGGGCGGATATTTTTATCTGCAACAAGGAAGAAGCCAACAGAATTCTTGAAACCCAAATAGAAGATATAAAAGAGCTCCTTAAAAAAATATCGGGGCTTGGTCCCAAAATTACCGTTATTACTGATGGTCCAAATGGCGCTTATGCTTTTGATAAAATAACAATGTGGTCTGCCCCGATGTATCCTGATATTGCCCCGCCGGTTGACCGTACCGGAGCTGGTGATGCCTTTTCCTCGACTTTTACCGCTGCTATTACCCTCGGCAAAACTATCCCGGAAGCGCTTCGTTGGGGGCCGATTAATTCAATGTCGGTTGTCCAATATATCGGCGCGCGCGAGGGTTTGCTTAGTCAGGAAAAATTATTAGAATACTTGCAAAAAGCCCCCGCGGATTATAAAGTCAAAGAAATATAAATTTATGGAAAAGAACAAAAAATGGTTGCCCGAAGCCGGCACCACCCCCCTTCATCCCGATATTGAGAAAAAAATAAAGGGGCGCGATAAAAAGCTTTCCGAGGAGATCACGGAAGAAAGCATCATTGGTGATTTTAGACCGGAAAGCGTTGAAGCGAGAAAAGTGATGGAGCGAGTTAAAGAGAAAGCCAAGAGACTGAAAGACGACATCAAATATTACAATTCTCTTATTGTTAAAAAATATAAGCGAAACACTAAAGAATGGAAAGATTTTCAAGATCTTTCGCAAAAAATTTATGAGGAAAACGAAAAACTTGCTGACATCAGTAAAGTAGAAGAAAATGCGGAGAAGATTCAACAGAAATTTAATCAATTAATGGCGGTCGAACAGCAAATCGAATTATTACTCGCCGCAATTGAAGAAAGAAAACAAAAACTTAGTGCTTTAGAGGAGCCTCAATAAAAATATGACCGAAAAAGAAAACGAGATTATTTGGGAAAAAGCAAAAAAAGGTGAAATACCTTATGAGCTTAGCTCATTCGACGAAATTGGGCTAAAGATTGACGCTCTTGAACGCGAGTTGACCGCAACTAGAAAAGAACTCGCTGATTATTTTGCCTTTCGGGATAAACCAGAAGATGTTATCGACCCAAAAGACAAAAAATATGCCGAGATGAAGAAAGAAGATGTAGGAAAGATGGAAAACAAAATAATATATCTGGAGAAAGAAAAAGAAAAATTTCAAAAAATTTATGAAAAATTCCTCCCCAGCAAAACAGAACTTACTGATCCTGAGAGATAAACCAAATCGAAGAAATTAAGACCGGCAGACAATACTTTTGCTGCGGTAAAGAAGTTAACCCGGAGTTTGAAGCTAAAAATGAAAGGGGTTTTTATTTTACGCCTGCAAATTCCATTAGGACTCGCTGCACACCCTCTTTATCCAAGTCATATTTTGCCCATAAATCTTTCGCCGCGCCCGCTTCGGTAAACATATCCATGACACCGTGCCGATAGAGCGGCGCCGGATTATTCTCAGCCAATACTTCGGCTACCGCGCTCCCCATCCCGCCGATAATATTATGATCTTCAACCGTGAACACTTTGCCAGTTTTCTTGGCGGAAGCGATAATCGTTTCTTTATCAATCGGCTTTATTGTATGAAGATTGATGACTTCAATCGAGATTTTGTCTTTTAATTCTTCGGCGATCAAAAGCAGCCAGTACAAAACAAAGCCGTGACCAATAGCCGTAATGTCTTTTCCTTCGCGGAGGATTTGAGCTTTCCCCACTTCAAACGGCGCATTCTCGGCTGTAAACATCGGCGTGGCTTCTCTGGCATTGCGGATATACACCGGGCCTTTGAGATCATAAGCGGCTTTAACCGCTTTCCGTGACTCTTCGTAATCGGCCGGGCAGATAACGGTAAAATTCGGCAAGCATCTTGTGATGGAAATATCCTCCGTCATCTGGTGGGTCGGACCGTCTTGACCGGTGGAGATGCCGGCATGGGAAGAAACAAAAATCACGTGGCGTTCCGGGTAAGCAATCGTGGTTCGGATCGGCTCCCAAGGCCGGCCGATAAGAAACGGCGCGTAAGTAACCGCGTAGGGGACTTTGCCTTGATAAGCAAGGCCG
>Ga0209323_10001629_pt1 | contig 14865 bp, 15 predicted proteins | sample Rifsed19ft2_FD_184014 | JGI IMG/M metagenome (GOLD analysis project Ga0209323, IMG submission 184014) | Soil microbial communities from Rifle, Colorado, USA - sediment 19ft 2 (version 2) | ecosystem: Environmental > Terrestrial > Deep subsurface > Rock core/Sediment | place: Rifle, Colorado...
CCAACGCGAATCGCTTGCGCCGGTGATGTACCAGCTCGTGCCGTTGTCGGCGACGATCATCCCGTACTTCTTGAGCGCTTCGAGGATGACGCGCGCCTGTCCGATGAAGCCCGAAATGTCGTAACCGGCTTTCAGCCGCAGGCGCAGTCCCATCGGCGGATAGTTTGAGTTCGCGTCGTCACTGGCGAAGTGCGTGGCCGGATGGATGTAGCCGCGCTGCGAGCGCTTGACCGTGAAGCGCACCGCGTGCTTGATCGCGCCTGCGGCGACTTCGTCGTAGCGCACCAGCCCGGGCAGGATGGGCAGGCCCGCCGCGTCCGCCGAGGTCCAGCCTTCGGGGCGCAGCGCGTTGGATTTCAGATCGAACTTCGCGCTCGACCACACTTCCCAACCCGGCCCGACGTACCGGGCGTTGTACAGTTCGTACAGAATGCAGTTATCCTTTTCCAGCACCAGGACGTGACGATCGCCGGTAGAGTCCGGGCCGCCTTCGATCGGCGCGCCGGGTGGAATCGGATACGGGCCGGGGTCGCTCTCGCCGGGGTAGCCGTCCGGGTGAAACGTGATCGGCACGCTCGGCTGCGTCGAGGCGACGACGGTGTAGGGAATGCCGTAGTAGATGTACGAGCCGAAGTCGGCGTGGAGAAAGTAGTTTGTGTTGCCGCCGGCAGTGCTGATGCTGTTGATGAAGTTAGTCGAGTTGGAGTGGATAGGATAGCCCGAGATGTCCGTGTTCCACGGGTTGTCCGGCGGAAAGACCTGGCAGCCGGCGATGGTCGGTCCGCCCGCTATTCGCGAGATGAGCGGCAGATAGCCTGTGTAGTCGGTCGAGGCGAGCGGTAGGATTGGATCATGCTGCGCGTTTCGTAACGTGACGCGCGCCGGGTGCGCGTCGAACCGGCTGTGAGCCGTCGCCGCCGAGATCACGGCGGCCAGCATCGCCAATGCCAGCCCGGCGATCGAGAGAGTGCACAAGATAAGCCGGCGCGGTCGGGACATGCTTCATTCTCTTCGCCGACCCGCCTCGCAATCAATGGCGTAAAAGTCCTGCACGTATGGAACCGACATTCCGCGCTCTCTGCGTCCTCGGCGGTTTGATTCCCGCCAGAGTCGGGAGAGCCGATAGTTTCTAAACCGGCGCAGTCAAAATGCCGACGAGCAGCAGGACCACCACGCCCAGCCCGGCCTGGATCCAACCATGCATCGCTTGCAGGCGGATGGCCCGGAGAAACTGCGGCGACGGCGGCGCGCCGGGCGCGGGGGCCAGCGCCGCCGCGCGCTTGGGCAGGATGTTGCCCAGATAGAACCCGTTAGCGATCATCACTACCGCGACGACGATCTTGACCGACAGCACATTCACTCCCAACAGATAAGCCAGGCCGAATATCTGGTTCGTCTGCAAGATGCCCGTGACCACGACGACCAAGATCGCTACCAGCATCCAAGATGTCAATCGTTGCGATAGCGCAGTCATGAACTTCATGCGCGCGAGCGGCTCGAGCGCGGATTGGGCCGTCGGCACAATGATCAGCGGCATCAAGAACGATCCGCCGACCCAAATAGCGATGCCCATCAGGTGGAACCAGAACAGGATGGCGAGCATGTATTGACTCCTTTGGCTCAGGATGAAAACTCGAATTGCAATTGATGATGAAGGACGAAGGACCAACGACGAAGGGTGAACGTGTTCGTCATTCGTCCTTTGTCGTTCGTCAGGCAACGGCCTTCACTTCCTCCAGCACTGTCTCCACACTCGGCGGGCCGACCGGGACAACCTCCGCGTATCGCACGATGCCTTCTCGATCGACGATGACCACGGCGCGGCGGCTGTAGCCTTTGTCCTCGCGCCACAGGCCGTAGGCTTTAATCACCTCGCCCTTTGGATGGAAGTCGGCCAGCAGCGGCAGGCCGGCGATGCCGAGTTCTTTGGCGAAGGCGCGATGCGAGTGCACGCTGTCCACGCTGATGCCCAGCACCTGGGCATTCACTGCCTCGAAGCGAGACAGATTCTTCTCGAACGAGGCAAGCTCCGTCCGTCAGGTATCGGTGAAGTCGAGGACGTAGAACAGCAGCACGACCACCTTGCTGCGCAAGCCGGACAAGCTCAGCGGGCTGGGGCCGATGCTGGCCGGCAGCGAGAAGTCGGGCGCAGGTTGCCCCACGGCGATCGGTTCAGAGGACATCGGCATCTCCTGTCTGTTCGACGCATGAAAACACATCGAAACAACGACGCGCGAAGGAACAAGCGTCCCTTCGTGCGCGGTGTAAGTATTTTCGGTGCAGCGATGCTGTGTCCAAGCGGGTGTCTTGGCTTGCGTCGATGATACAATCACCGCCGCAAAAAGGCAACTCGGAGTGCTTCGAGGCGTGTGTTTCAAGTTGGGCGAACTGAGGTGACCGGCACTTGCCCGATGATCGGACATGGCTCGCTTTAACCCGAGAAAGTGCCGGTCACCTTCAGCGGCTTGTGCGAAGCCCTATGTCTGCGCTATACTCGCCTCGTCACAGTGTGGTGCGGCCTGTATGTTATCTTGGGAAATCGGAGAGGGCAGATGAGCGTTCTGATCCTGACGCGGGAAGAAGTCGAGCAACTGTTGCCAATCGACGAATGTATGAGCGTGATGCGCGATGCACTGATGGCGCTGGCGCGAGGGCAGGTTCACCAGCCGCTGCGCACCGTCATCCGTCCACCCGATGCCGCCGGAGTGATGGTGCTGATGCCGTCGTATCGGTTGGGTGAGCGAGCGGGGTATGGATTGAAAGCGTTTTGTGTCTTCCCCGGCAACCCGCGCGGCGGTAAGGATGCGCACCAGGGTGCGGTGATGCTGTTCAGCGCGGAGACGGGCGAGTTGCTGACCTTGATGAATGCGTCGGCCATCACCGCGATCCGCACCGCCGCCGTATCGGGCGTGGCAAGCCAATTGCTGTCGCGCGACGATTCGGTGGAGCTGGCGATCGTCGGCACGGGCGTGCAGGCCCGGACGCACCTCGCCGCGATGGCTGCCGTCCGCCCGATCCGGCGCGTGCGCGTGGCGAGTCGTAACTTCGATCACGCGCGCGCCTTCGCCGACGAGATGGGCTTTCACGTGCTCGCGCCCATCGATCCGGTGGGTAGCGTCGAAGAGGCGGTGACCGGCGCGGACATCATCGTCACGGCGACGACGGCCGCCGAGCCGATCCTCAGAATCGAGTGGATCAAGCCCGGCGCACACATCAACGCGGTCGGGTCGAGCATTCCGGCGGCGCGCGAGATCGACGCAGCGGCCATGGCTGCGGCCAGCCTGTTCGTCGATCGGCGCGAGTCGGCGCTCAACGAGTCGGGCGACGTTCTACTGGCGATGCGCGAGGGCGCGATCGGGCCGGATCACATCAAAGCCGAGATCGGCGAAGTGCTGGTCGGCGCCAAGCCTGGGCGCACATCCGACGACGAGATCACGCTGTTCAAATCATTGGGCCTGGCGGTGGAGGACCTGGCGTCGGCGGAATATGTCTATCGCAAGGCGCAGCAAGCCGGCGTGGGGACGTGGGTGGAGTTTTAGACGAGCGCCTTGAGTGAAAGTGGGTATGGCGAGAGAAATCGGCGCTTGACATTTTACGCCAAGTTGTGATATATCTTGGCGCAACTCCAATACCGCAATAGCCGTGAAGAGGACAAGTACGCGCCGGATGCGGCCAGAGAGTCGGGTGCCGTGGTGTGAGCCTGAACCGCGTGCCCGCGGAATGGACCTCGGAGCTGCGCAGGTGAATCGTCGTAAAGCGTAGCCTGTGCCGGAACTGCCCCGTTATCGCAGCAGAGGATATTCGAGCGTTTCGATATCCATTCGAGTGAGGCTGGCCTGAGAATCCTGCTGCGCGTCACCGGCAGGGTTTTTCGTTACAAGGCAAGCTTAATCTGGGTGGCACCACGGGGAAGTCCCCTCTCGTCCCAGGATGAGAGGGGACTTGTTTGTCCGTACGCCGTCCGTTCCGCCCTATATCATCCATACCAGGAGGCCACCATGAGCGACCGATACAAGTTTCTGCTGCCCGAAGAGGACATTCCCAAGGCGTGGTACAACATCAACCCGGACATGCCTGCCTCACCCGGCCCTTTGCTGCACCCCGCGACCAAAGAGCCGGTCACGCCCGATTTCCTGGCCGTGCTCTTCCCCATGAAGTTCATCATGGAAGCGGTGAGCATGGAGCGCTGGATCGAGATCCCCGAGCCGGTGCGCGAGATCTACAAACTGTGGCGACCCTCGCCGCTGATCCGAGCGCGGAGGCTGGAGCAGGTTCTCGATACGCCGGCCCACATTTACTACAAGTACGAAGGCGTCTCGCCGGTCGGCTCGCACAAGCCGAACACCGCGCTGGCGCAGGCCTTCTACGCTAAAGAAGAAGGCGTGAAAGGCATTACCACCGAGACGGGCGCAGGCCAGTGGGGCTCGGCGCTGGCGATGGCCTGCAACTTCTTCGGCCTGGAATGCCACGTATATATGGTCCGCGTGTCTTACGACCAGAAGCCCTACCGCCGCGTCATCATGGAAACCTTCGGCGCGACGGTCGTGCCCAGCCCTTCGGACAAGACCCAATACGGCCGGAAACTGCTGGCCGAGAATCCAGATCATCCCGGTTCATTGGGCATTGCCATTTCCGAAGGCGTCGAAGCCGCCGTCACTTCGGGCGGGAAGTACAAGTATTCGTTAGGGTCGGTGCTGCCGCCCGTGCTGATGCACCAGACCGTCATCGGCCTGGAGGCGCTCAAACAGTTCGAGATGGCCGGCGAATACCCGGACATGGTGATCGGCTGCATCGGCGGCGGGAGCAACTTCTCCGGCTTCACCTTCCCCTTTTTGCATCAGAACTTCACCGCCGGAAAGAAGACGCGCGTCATTGCCGTCGAGCCGATGGCCTGCCCAACGTTGACCAAAGGCCGGTATACGTTCGACTATGGCGATAGTGCTGAAACGGCGCCCATCGTCAAGATGCACACGCTGGGCCACACGTTTGTGCCGCCGGGGATACACGCGGGCGGGCTACGCTATCACGGCATGGCTCCGCACGTATGCGCCCTGTACGATCACGGCGACATCGAAGCGGTGGCCGTGCATCAAGTGCCGACGTTCCAGGCGGCGGTGCAGTTCGCACGGGCGGAGGGCATCGTCCCGGCTCCCGAATCGGCCCACGCCATACGTGTGGCGATCGACGAGGCGTTGAAGTGCAAGGCGGAAGGCAAGGGCCAGGTGATCGCGTTCAACCTGTCCGGCCACGGCCACTTCGACCTGAATGCGTACGATGCCTTCCTGCACGGCAAGCTGGAAGACTACGAGTATCCGCGGGCGCTGGTCGAAGAAGCGATGAAGCATCTGCCGGAAGTTCCGGCGATGTAATTTTCTGCTCTTCCGGGTTCAACGGGAAAAGCCTCACCGCGAAGGCGCAAAGACCGCGAAGCATTTGAATAACTTGGCGTCCTTTGCGACTTGGCGGTTCAATTCCCGCTAAAGTCAGGAGAGCCAATTTTCTTTTCACAAGGCGAAACCATGTATAAAAATAACCGTGCTCACAACTTCAATCCAGGCCCGGCCGCTATGCCCGAGCCGGTGCTGGAGCAGCTCCGTGACGAGATGCTCAACTACGCCGGCACAGGTATGTCGGTGATGGAGATGAGTCACCGCTCGAAGGAATTCGAGGACATCGTCCATCGCGCCGAAGCCGACTTGCGGACGCTGCTCAACATCCCCGAATCCTATTCCATCGCGTTCCTGCAAGGCGGCGCGAATTTGCAGTTCGCGATGGCGCCGATGAACTTGCTGCCCCAAGATGGCTCGGCGGATTACGTGCTCACCGGCAACTGGTCACAGACGGCGATCAAGGAAGCGCAGAAGATCGGCAAAGTTCACATCGCCGCATCGACCCAAGACGGCAACTTCAACCGCATCCCTGCGCCCTCCGAGCTGCAACTCGATCCGCACGCGGCCTACCTGCACTTCACGTCGAACGAGACGATCCAGGGCGTCGAGTGGCCGAGCGAACCGGTCTTGCCCGACGGCGCGCCACTGGTGTCCGATGCATCTTCGGACATCGTGAGCCGCCCGATCGATGTGACGAAGTACGGTCTGATCTACGCCGGCGCGCAGAAGAACCTAGGGCCGTCGGGCGTGGTCGTGGCGATCATTCGCAATGACCTGTTTGAGCGCATTCCGGCCAACCTGCCGGCAATGCTCGATTACAAAGTGCTGGCCGAGAGTCACTCACTGCATAACACGCCGCCGACGTTCGGCGTGTACGCAGTGGGGCTGGTGCTGAAGTGGCTGATCGACATCGGCGGGGTGGCCGAGATTCAGAAGCGCAACGAGGCCAAGGCGAAGCGGGTCTACGACGTGATCGACGCCAGCGGCGGGTTCTATCGCGGCCACGCGCAGCCCGATTCTCGATCGCGCATGAACGTCACCTTCCGCCTGCCCACCGAAGAACTCGAGAAGCACTTCGTGAAGAAGTCCGAGGCCGAAGGTCTCGTCGGGCTGAAAGGGCATCGCTCCGTCGGCGGGCTACGCGCGTCGTTGTACAACGCGCTGCCGTTAGCCTCGGCGGAAGCGCTGGCGGAGTTTATGCGGGAGTTCCAGAGAACGAATGGATAAAACGTGAAGTGCAAAACGTAAAACCCGGTGCTGAGGATCGGCTCCACGTTTTACGTTTTAGCCAATAAGGATGCCACATGACCACATACAGAATTCTCGTCTCTGATGGCCTGTCCGAAGCCGGCTTGAATTTGTTGCGCACGGCCGGCGAAGTCACTGCGAATCCGAAAATCACACCCGCCGAGTTGATCGAAGCCCTGCCGGTGTATCATGCCCTCGTCGTCCGATCACGCACTAAAGTCACTGCGCAGATCGTGGCGGCGGGCGAGAACCTGAAGGTGATCGGCCGCGCGGGCGTGGGCGTGGACAATATCGACGTGGCGGCGGCAAGGGCAAAAGGCATCACCGTCGTCAACAGCCCGCTGGCCGCGTCTGTCGCCGTGGCCGAGCACACCCTCGCGCTCATGCTAGCCTTGGTGCGCAGGGTGCCCGCCGCCGATGCGTCGCTGAAGCAGGGCAAATGGGAGAAAAGCGCGTTCATGGGCGCGGAGTTGTCGGGCAAGACACTGGGGTTGATCGGCATCGGGCGCATCGGTGCGGAAGTCGCGAGCCGCGCCATCGCCTTCGGCATGTCGGTGCTGGCGCACGACCCGTATCTCAGCGAGGCGCAAATCCGCGACCGGCGCGCGGAGCCGGTTTCGCTCGACGATCTGCTCGCGCGCGCCGACTTCGTTTCGCTGCATCTGCCGCTGTCCGCCGAGACGAAAGGACTGATCGGGCAGCCGCAGATCGGGCGCATGAAGAAGGGCGCGCGGCTCATCTCCGCCGCGCGCGGCGGCGTGATCGATGAAGATGCCTTGCGTGCGGCGCTCGATTCAGGCGCGCTGGCCGGCGCGGCGCTCGACGTGTTTGCAGCCGAGCCGCCGCCGCCCGATTCAATCGCCACGCACCCCAAAGTCATCGCCACGCCGCACGTCGGCGCGCAGACCGCCGAAGCGCAGACGCGCGCCGGGCTGGCGATCGCCGAAGAGGTCCTCGCCGTTTTGCAAGGCAAAGAGCCACGCTGGAAAGTGATCGCTAACGACTGATCGGCAGGGCTTGATTCACGACGAAGGCACTAAGCTCCCCGAAGTTCTTAGTGCCTTCGTGTCTTTGTGGTAAAACTCCTGTAACATGACATTAGGCCATCGCGGGGATGCCCGGCGTCACTTGTATATCGAACCACGTTGGCTAACATGGTTATACCCGATCCACATTCGTTTTCAGGCCTTATAGGGAACGAGATCATGAAAGCCTACGTGTTAATTCGGTCGCAGTTGATGGACACCGCAGGCGTCGTCGAACAGATTCGGAAGGTGAAGGGTGTGACCGCGGCCGACATCACCTTCGGGCCGTATGATGCCGTCGTCCAGATAGAGGCGGACGATCTCGAAACACTCAGCCGGATCATCATCCACGAAATCCGAACCCTGCCCGGCGTGCTCGACACACTGACCTGCCTGGCAGCCATCCCGCCGCGTTAGAACCTTGTGGCGAGGATTTCACCGCAAAGGCGCAAAGTGCTTGAGAAACTCAGAGCCTGTCTGAAAAGCAGGAGGATTGCGGCCGGATCGCCGACTCACTTGCCCTCGTAGCGAAGCGGAGTGGGGTTAGTCGGCATTTTGACCGGCTGAAGCCGGTGCGCCCAGGCTTTTCAGACAGCCTCTCAGCGTCCTCTGCGCCTCTGCGGTGAGACCATCCCCTTTTTAAGCACTCTCCTGGGGTGCGCTGAGATTGTCTGGGCTGTATTCGGGAGGGGACGATGTATGACCTGATCATTATCGGCGGCGGCCCGGCGGGCCTGACGGCAGCCGTGTACGCCCTGCGCAAGCGGCTGGAGACATTGCTGATCAGCAAAGACCTGGGCGGCAAGACGAACACCACGCTCGACCTGCCCGGCGTCGATACGCACTACGTGATCACCGGGCAAGAGATCGTCGGCAAGTTCAGGCGCGAAGTGGAGTACCTGGACTTCGTCCGCGTGCTGGACGGCGCGGACCAGATCGAGGCACTGGAGCGCGGCTACGCCGTCACGACGACGAGCGGCAAGCGTTTTTCGACCAAAGCCCTGATCGTCGCCACCGGCGCGGCGGCCCGGCGCTTGAATGTTCCGGGCGAACAAGAATTTGCGATGCGCGGCCTGTGCTACTCGGCGGTGTCCTACGCGCCCCTGTTCGTCGATAAGCGCGTCGTGATCGTCGGCGATCGGCCGCTGGCGCTTCGCGCCGCCGCCGAGCTGGCGCGCATTGCCGCTGCGGTGACGCTGGTCGCGCCGGAGGCCGATTGGCTCGATCTGCCGCTGGGGCGCAAATTGCAGACGGCGCACAATGTGACGGTGCTGGCCGGCTTCCAGGTGCGCCAGGTGATCGGCGATCGTTACGCGCACCGCATCGTCGTGTCTGGCGATACCGGCACGCGCGAGATCGATATGGACGTGGTGTTCGTCGAGCTTGAACTGCTGCCACAGTCGGCGCTTGTCGCGCACCTGGTCGATCTCGACACGCGAGGCTACATCGTCATCGATGCGAGCAATCGCACCAACCGGGCGGGCGTTTTTGCAGCGGGTGACGTGACCAACGTGCACGCCGAGCAGGTGTTAGTCGCCGTGGGCGAAGGTGCGAAGGCCGCGCTCAGCGCCTACGACTATGTCTTGAACGAGTGGGATTAGAGTCGCGGATTCACTCCCCGCGCCGCGCGCCCTTGCGCAGGTCTCGCGCGCGGGCCTGCAGGTGCTGGAAGTAATCGGTCTCGGTGATCTCGGCCACCTGGCGCGCTTGCAAGGCGGCATCCAGCTCGATGTGCAGCTCGTGGATGCGCTGCTGCAGGCGCGCTTCACGTTCCCGCGCCTCGCGCACCGCTCGCTCGAAGATCGACGCATTCTCGATCGCGGGCGCGACGAGCGCCGCCAGCGCGATCAACAGTTTCAAATCGCCGGCGGTGTAGGTGTGCGAGGCTTCAGCGGCCAGCAGGATGACACCGATCACTTGCTGCCGGGCCTTGAGCGGCGCGCATACCAGGCACTCGATGCGCTGCTCGTCACCCGCCGGGGCGACGATGTCGGCCCGGCCGGCTGACACGATCTCGCCGAGAAGATCGACGTGCGACTGAAAGTCGATCGAGCCGAACGCGGCCACGTGCTCCCACTGCTCGCCGTCGAGGAGCATCACAGCCCCCGCTCCCGACGCGATCAAACGGCCGGCTTCGGACAGCGCCATGTCGGCCACGGCTTTCACGTCGAGTGAAGCCGCCAGTTTCTCCGACAGGGTGTACAACAAGTTGAGCTCGCGGTAACGGTCGAGCACTTCGCCGGCCAGCGATTTCGTTTCGGATTCTTTCGCGATCAGATGCGCGATCAACCCTGCCATCGCCTGGGCGGGCGGTCCGCCGGCGACCCAACCCAGTGTCTCGCCGCCGAGGACGATCGGGTACCGGCTTGCCGCGCCGGTGACTTGGCCGATGAGTGGCGTCCCGCCGGCGTCGGAGATACCGATCGGCGCGCCGCTGGCCTCGATCAGCGATACGAGAATCGACGCCAGCTTCTTCTTTCTGCCGAATATGCGTCTCAGGTCTGCGTGCGGCATGGCAACCTTCACACTGGGAAGCCGATTTGTCGCCAGCCCGGTTCACCGGGCTTCACGTTCTTAGCCGGGTGATTTATCGCCCGGCGTGGTCGGCAGGGAACGGAGAGAACCTACCCGCCCAGCACGGCTCGCGCCTTCTCCAGGAGTTCGTCCGGATCAAACGGTTTGGTCATATACACGTCGGCTCCGGCCTCTTCGCCTCGCCGCTTGTCGTAGCCCTGCCCCTTGGCTGTGAGCATGACCACGTACACGTCGCTCATCCCCAAGTCGCGCTTCACCGTGCGGCACACGTCGAAGCCGTTGAGGCGGGGCATCATCACATCCAGGAACACCAGGCGCGGCCGCTCGGCCTGGATCAGGCGCAGCGCCTCCTCGCCGTTGTCGGCGGTCAGGATGTCGATGCCCGCGTCGGCCAGCTCTTCGAGCGTCTGCTCGATGAGCAAGCGGATGTGGGTCTCGTCGTCCACAATCAGGATTTTGGGATTCATGCGCATTCTGCTCTCGTAACGCCCGGTGGTCTCCCTCTCCGGTGTTGGTGGGCAGATGGGCCTGTTTCTCACCGCAGAGAGCGCAGAGAGCGCTGAGTAGCTTGAGACTCTCTGCGATCTCCGCGTGCTCTGCGGTGAGACCAACACTCTGAGAGGAGACTCCCCACTAATTGATTCGTGAAGATTCGTGGAGATTCGCGGATAACGATTTCGGATCAGAACGAGGCGAGGGCCTCGGCCATGTCGGTGTACACCTCGAAGAACTCGCTCATGCCGGTCATGTGCAGTGTGCGATCGACTTTAGGTTGTGGATTGAGCAGCTTGACGTTGGCCTGCTTGCCGGCCACCTCGCTCCGATCGCGGCTGATGGTGTGGAAGGCAGCCCACCCGTGCTCCGGATTGGGTGGTTCCTCGCCCCGCATCAGCATGGCGATGCTATGCAGCGCGACCAGGCCGGAGCTGCTCATGTAGGGCACGTTGGTCATGTCGATCAGCAAATGCTCCGCGCCTGCGCTGCGCACCTCGCGCGCTCTGGCGATCAGCTCGTGATAGTTGGAGCCGTCCAGGTCGCCGTGGATTCTCAGCACGGTCACGGGAACCCGGCTCACGAGCCGATCGATGATGATCTGCATGTCACACCTCCTCGGCAGGATGCAATGGATGAGTTTTCTTGATCAGCGTCAACTCGTTGCCGCCCTGCGGCGTGACGCGATAGGTCATGCCGTCCGTCAACCGGCGGGCCAGGAACACCCCCATGCCGCCGACCGGACGTTGTTCGAGCGGCAGGCTGATGTCGGGCAGCGGTAACTGTGTTGGATCGAACAGCGGCGCTCGATCGCGCAGGCGGACGATCAGCACATTCCCGTTGCGCCCCATCTCGATCTCGATCGGCCCTGGCCGGCCCCGATAGCCGTGAACGATGATGTTGGTCGCGCATTCGTCCACGGCCTGCAGCAGGTCGAGCGTCGTGTCGTGATCGATCCGCAGCGCCGCCGCCGTGTCTTCGATGAACGTTCGGATGGCGGCCAGACTCCGCAGCTCGGCCGAAAGCCGCAGCGTGGAGACGGGGTGGCTCAGCATAAGAATCTCTCTGCGCTCTCAGCGTCTCGGCGGTGAACCCCGGTCTCGATCGGCAGTGCGAAGGAGAATGTGCTGCCTTGCCCCGGCTGGCTGTCCACCCAAATCCGCCCGCCGTGATGCTCGACGATCTGCTTGCAGATCGACAGCCCCAACCCACTGCCCTGCGGCTTGTCGGTGAGCGTGTCGCCGACCTGGACGAATGGCTCGAGCACTCTGGGCAGATCGGCCTGGGCGATCCCAATGCCGGTGTCGATGACCCTGACCACCAGGTGGCCCTCCTCGCGCCGGGCGCGGCACGTCACCGATCCACGCTCGGTGAACTTGACGGCGTTGGAGATCAGGTTGATCACCACCTGCACCAGCCGGTTGTGGTCGCCGATGATCGCCGGCAGATCGGGTGCGACGTCTTGAATCAGCGCGAGGGGCTTCGGCGCGAACAGCGCCTCGGTCGCCGCCGCGGCCTGATCGATCACCTCGGCGATGTGCACCGGCTGCGCCAGCCATTCGACCTTGCCCGCTTCGATCTTCGCCAGGTCGAGCACGTCGTTGATCAGCGCCGTCAGTCGCTCGCCTTCGGAGATGATGATGCCGATGTTCGCGCTCACCTGTTGAGCGGCGCGCCGCACGCGGGCCTCATCGGTCGTGACCATCGGCAGGATCACGTCTTGCAGGCGCTTTTTGATGATCTTGGCGAAGCCCATCACCGACGTGAGCGGCGTGCGCAGCTCGTGGCTGACGTTCGCCAGGAAGGCGCTTTTGGCGGCGTTGGCGTCTTCGGCGGCGCGCCGCGCCTTTTGCGTTTCCTCGAAGAGGCGCGCGTTCTCGATCGTCACGCCGACGCTCGCGGCGATGGTCGCCAGCAGGCGCAGGTCCGACTCGGTGAAGCGGCCTTCCTGCTGTGTGCTTTGCACGCTGATCGCGCCGATCACTTCGTCGCCGACCAGGATCGGCACGCCCAGGTACGACTTAGCCAGCGAGCCGATATTGCGGATGCCCCATTCGCTCAATCGCTGCGCCAGGTCGCGGTTGATCATCAGCGGCAGCCTGGATTGGATCACCCGCGAGACCAACCCTTCGCCGAGTGGGATCGGCTCGTCGGGGAACCACTGGCCGCTGTCGTAATCGTATGGGAAATGGATCTGGTTCGTCTGGTGACTGTACAGCGCCACGTACACCAGTTGCGCGTTGAACGCCTCACGAATCTGCTCGCCCACTTGTTTGATCACGGCTTCGAGTTCGAGTTGCGAGGCCACTACCTGCCCGATGCGATTGACCAGCTCTAGCTCGGCCACGCGCTGGCGGGTTTCTTCCATCAACCGGGCGCGCTGCAACGCGGTGGCAACGTGCTGCGACACGAACACGAGCAGGTCGAGGTCGTCGTCGGTGTAGCGGATGTTTTCGGTGTAACTCTGCACCACCATCGCGCCGAGGATGCGGTCGCCCGATTTGAGCGGCACGCCCAGCCAATCGATCGACAGTGCGCCGACCATCTCGACTTCGCCCCGCGCGACGAGATCGGCGAACTTCTCCGGCGCATCGTGATACGGCTGGCCGGTGCGGATGACGTAGGCGGTCAGTCCTTTGCCTAATCTGCTCTCGCCCAGCGTCTGCCACGCCTGCGGATCGGGCAAGTCGGTTTCCATCTCATCTTCGTAGAAGGCGAAGTTGATCGCGTGTCGCGTCTCGTCATACAGCGCGATGTAGAAATTGCGGGCGACCATCAGCTCACCGACGCTGCGATGGATGGCCCGGTAGAAGGCTTGCATGTCCATCGCCGCGCTGGCGGCATCGGCAATGCGGAACAGCGCGGCCTGCCGCCGCGCCTGCTCGCGCGCAGCCTCCAGGAGCCGCGCATTCTCGACGAACAGGCGCGCATTGTCCAGTGCGATCGACGCCAGTTGCGCGAAGCGCTGCAGGAGCTGCACCTCTTCGTCGCCGAAGATGCGCTTCGACTCGCGATCCGATCCGAGCGCGAGCACGCCGACCACCTGCCCGCCGGAATGAAGCGGAATACCGGCCAGCGCGTGAACCAACCCGACACCTGCGGACGAGCGCCCCGACCAGTTGTCGTAGTCGTTGACGACGATCGGCTGGTCCGACTGCCACACCTGCCCGGTCAGACCCTCGCCCGGTTTCAGGCGTGGCACGCGATCCGCGTCGAACACGCCCACGCCGACCCGGCGCTCAAGCTCGCTGCCGTCCGGCGCGAGCAGATAAATGAAGCCGTGCGGCGTGCCCAGCAATTGGCCGGCGCGCACGACGATGTCGTGAAGCAGGTCGGTCAGGTCGAGCCGGGAGACCAGGCCCAGCGCCGTGTCGTGCAGCGCGGCCAGATACTCGTTTTGGCGGCGCAGCGCGTCTTCGACGCGCGTGCGCCCGCTCACTTCCTGCGTCAACTGCGCGTTCGCCTGCGCGAGCTCGGCCGTGCGCTCCGCGACGCGCTGCTCCAGTTCGCGGTTGGCGCGCAGCATACCCTGGTACAGGCGCGCATTCTCAAGCCGGCTGAATAGTCGGGCCATCATCTTCTTCGGCCATTCGTTCGTAAAAGGCGATCTCGGTTCCATTCCGATGATGTTGCTTCTGATGGCTCGCGTAAGCGATAACGTTGGGCAACGACCGCTCACCAATGCTGATCGCCCCGTAACCTTCCTGCCATTTGAATTCGCATTCAGGCTTGAGCGTCTGATTTACGGCGTGTGAACTTGCACCCTTCAAATGGCGGACACAATCGGCGGTGGCTATCTTGGGCGGTATCGAGACGACAGTATGCAGATGGTCTTCGACATTGCCGATTGCATGAATGATCAGCCCCAGTTCCTTGGCCTTCTGATACAACGTGCCGTAGATGACGCGCTCGCGCTCGCGGTCGATCATCGACTCGCGCTTGTAGGTGGCCCACACCAGATGATAATGGAGTCGCCAGTATGCCATCGCGCCCTTTCAGCCCGGTTCACCGGGCTTTCACGTCTTGAGCCGGGAGATTCATCTCCCGGCGTTGTGTGTGTGCCGGCATCGCCGGGGAATGGCATCGCCGAGCATCGCCGGGGAATGAATTCCCCGGCTGAAAACCTGCAAATCGGCTCAAGCCGATTGGGAAGGTAGCCCGGTTGACCGGGCTTC
>Ga0209323_10001631_pt1 | contig 14850 bp, 14 predicted proteins | sample Rifsed19ft2_FD_184014 | JGI IMG/M metagenome (GOLD analysis project Ga0209323, IMG submission 184014) | Soil microbial communities from Rifle, Colorado, USA - sediment 19ft 2 (version 2) | ecosystem: Environmental > Terrestrial > Deep subsurface > Rock core/Sediment | place: Rifle, Colorado...
GTTACATGGCTCCATGAGCCGGGTGACGGGCGACGACGCGACGTACCGCGCGCAGATCGCGCGGCTTTTCGAGCGCTCCCCGTTCTATCGCGACAAGCTCCGCGCCGTGGGCTTCGATGCGGCCGAGAAGGTCGGTGGGCTCGAGCGCATCGCCGAGCTGCCGTTCACCGAAAAGGACGAGCTGCGGAAGAGCCAGACCGAGCACCCGCCGCTCGGCTCGCACGCGGCAATCGACATCTCGCAGGCCGCGCGAATCTATTCCACCAGCGGCACCAGCGGCGCGCCGCTCTACATCCCGCTCACTGAAGCAGACATCCGCGACTGGCTGAAGATCGCGCGCGCGAGCTATTCGAGAAACGGCCTCAAGGCCGGCGATCGGCTGGTGACCACCTACGGCGCCGGCCCCTTCGTCGCCGGCGCGACGCTCGCCGCGTTCGAGGCAATCGGCGTCACGCACATTCCGGTTGGCGTGGGCAATACCGAGCGGCTGCTCGCGGCGCTGAGGCTCCTCAAGCCCCAGGCGCTCGCCTGCACGCCTTCCTACGCGATGTACATCGCCGAGGCGGCCGAAGCGAAGGGCTGGCCGGTGAAGCAGGCGGGCGTCGAGCGCATCCTGGTCGCGGGCGAGCCGGGAGGCGGCGAGGAGAGCTTCCGGCGCAAGATCGAGGCGGCCTTCGGCGCGCGCGTCTACGAAGTGATGGGAATCGGCGACATCGCCGCGTCGCTCTGGGGCGAGTGCGAGGCGCAGTCGGGAATGCATTTCTCGGGAGGCGGCATCATCCACGCCGAGCTGGTCGATCCCGAATCGGGCAAACCGGTGCCGCTGGCGGATGGCGCGACCGGCGAGCTGGCGTACACGCACCTCAGGCGCGAGGCGGCGCCGCTGCTGCGCTTTCGCAGCCGCGACCACGTCAGGGTCTGGGCCTCGCGCTGCGCCTGCGGCGCGGACACGCTGCGCGTGCGCTGCATCGGCCGCACCGACGACATGCTGATCGTGCGCGGGGTGAACGTGTTCCCTTCGGCGGTGCGCGAGGTGGTGGCGCGTTTCGCGCCGCGCGTCACCGGCGCGGTGCAGATCCGGCCGCGTGCGCGCGGCGTGAAGCAGGAGCCGCCGCTACCGGTGCTCGTCGAGGTCGCGGACGGGCAGGGCGCCGACCCCGTGCTCGCCGCCTCGATCGCGAAGGAGATCCGCGACACGCTGGTGTTCACGCCCGAGGTGAGGCTGGTGGCGCCGCAGGCGCTGCCGCGCTCCGATTACAAATCCAAGCTGGTCGACTTCACGGAATCCTCTTGAGCCTCTCGGTCGCGATCATCGGAGCCGGCATGGGGGGCCTTGCCGCCGCGGCCGCGCTGCGCCGCGTCGGCTGCGAGGTGCGCGTCTACGAGCAGGCGCGGCGCTTCGCGCGCATCGGCGCCGGCATCCAGATGCTGCCCAACTCGATGAAGGTGCTGCGCGGCCTGGGGCTGGAGGAGCGGCTGCGCAGCTCCGCGTTCGCGCCACGCTCGCACCTGAACCGCGAGTGGGGCTCGGGCGGCATCGTCGCCGAGCTGCCGATGCCCGAGGAGCGCTACGGGGCTCCGTACTTGTGCATGCACCGCGGCGACCTGCACGAGGCGCTGCTTTCCCTGGTGCCTGCGGAACTGGTTCACTTGAACAAGCAGCTGACCGGGCTCGAGCAGATGGACGGCCGGGTGGTCCTCGCCTTCGCGGACGGCAGCCGCGCGAGCGCGGAGCTGGTGGTCGGCGCCGACGGCGTGCACTCGACGGTGCGCGACCTGCTGTTCGGCGCCGAGAAACCCATCCACCGCGGCCGCGTCGCCTACCGCGCGGTGTTCCCGGCCTCGCTCGTCGGGCGCGACCTCGGCCGCTCGCGCACCAAGTGGTGGGGTCCCGACCGTCACATCGTCACCTATTACACGAAGCGGAGCTGCGACGAGGTCTATTTCGTCACCAGCCAGCCCGAGCCGGTGGAATGGATGACGCGCGAATCGTGGTCGGCCAAGGGCGACGTGCGGGAGCTGCGCGCCGCCTTCGCGGGATTTCACCCCGACGTGCGCGCGGTGCTCGAGGGCTGCCCCGACTGCCACAAGTGGGCGATCCTGGAGCGCGATCCGATGCGAAGCTGGAGCGACGGGCGCGTGGCCCTGCTCGGCGACGCCTGCCACCCGATGACGCCGTACATGGCGCAGGGGGCGGCGACCGCCATCGAGGATGCCGCGGTGCTCGCGCGCTCGATCGAGGAATATCAAGACCTTGGAGCCGCGCTGGAGCGCTACGAGGCTCACCGCAAGCCGCGCACCTCGCGCATCCAGGCGATCTCCAGCGCCAACACCTGGATGCGCGCGCAGGAGCCGGACACCGACTGGCTGTACGGCTACGATGCCTGGACGGTGCCGCTCGCCGGCGTTATTGCAGGGAAGTCTAATATGAGCGTAGACTGATATATCGAAACGCGAGGAGAACCCGCCATGGACCTGAAACCGAACGACGCGCTCATCGACGAGCTGATCAAGCGCCGGCTCGACGAGATCCTGCCGCAGAGAATCGAGCAGAAGCTGGCCGAGCTGCGCGACAAGAAGCCCGGCTCGATGGCGATGATCGCCACCAAGGGCACGCTCGACTGGGCCTATCCCCCGTTCATCCTCGCCACCACTGCCTCGGCGCTCGGGTGGAACGTGTCGGTGTTCTTCACCTTCTACGGCCTGAACCTCCTCAAGAAGGACATCAGCGACCTGCACATGAGCCCCCTCGGCAATCCGGGCATGCCGATGAAGATGCCGTTCGGCCCCGACTGGTTCAAGGGCATCAACTGGAACATCCCGAACGCGGTGCAGGCCGTGGTGCCGGGTTTCGAGGCGATGGCGAGCACGCTGATGAAGCAGACCGTGCACAACAAGGGCGTGGCCTCCATTCCGGAGCTGCGCAGCCTCGCGATCGAAGGCGGGGTGGAGCTGATCGGCTGCCAGATGACGGTGGACCTGTTCGGCTTCAAGCACGAGGATTTCATCCCCGAGGTGAAGGAATACGTGGGCGCGGCGAGCTTCCTCGCCATCGCGCGCGATGCCGACGTGACGCTGTTCGTCTGACCCCCTGACGGTGCCGGCATGAGCGCCAAGCGGCTCGCGCCGGTGTTCGTCGGGCACGAGATCTACCGGCAGCCGGCCTACGGGCGAAATCACCCGCTCGCGATCCCGCGCGTCGAAACCGTCGTCGACCTGTGCCGCGCGCTCGGCTGGCTCGGCGAAGGCGAGTACCGCCAGAGCCCGCGCGCGAGCGAGGCGCAGCTCGCGCGCTTCCATACCCCTGAATACATCGCCGCGCTGCGCGACGCGTCGCGCTCGGGCCGGGTGGAGCTCGACGCGCGGCGGCGCTTCGGCATCGGCACGATGGAGAACCCGCTCTTCCCGGGCGTATTCGAGCGCGCCTCGACCGCCGTGGGCGGCTCCATCCGCGCCGCGGAGCTGGCCATGGAGGGCCGCATCGCGTTCCATCCCGCGGGCGGCACGCATCACGGCCGCCCGGATCGCGCGAGCGGCTTCTGCTACCTGAACGACCCGGTGTTCGCGCTTCTCACGCTGCTCGACGCTGGCGTCGAGCAGCTGCTCTACGTCGATCTCGACGCGCACCACTGCGATGCGGTGCAGGACGCGTTCGAGGCGGACGCGCGCGTGTGGACGGTGTCGCTGCACGAACGGGGGCGCTGGCCGTACACCGGCGATGCGACCGATACGGGCTGCGGCAGGGCGTTGAACCTCACCGTGCCGGCCGGATTCGACAACAGCGGGCTGGAGCGGCTGCTCGAGGGGACGATCCTGGCTCTCGGCGCGCGCGTCGCGCCGCAGGCGCTGGTCCTCGTCTGCGGCGCCGACGCGCTCGCGGACGATCCGCTTTCCTCGATGGCGCTCTCGAACGCAGCGCTCTGGTCGGCGGCCGGGCGCATCGTCGATCTCGCGCCGGCGGCGGTGGTGCTCGGGGGCGGCGGCTACAACCCGTGGACGCTTGCGCGGTACTGGACCGGTTTGTGGGGAACGTTGTCCGGGCGCGAGATTCCGGATTCGCTGCCCAAACGCGCAAGACGCATCCTGTCGTCGCTGCGCTGCGATCTGATCGACGACGAAGACGTTCGACCGGCGTGGCTCGACACGCTCGCCGATGTGCGACACTGGGAGCCGCATGCGCTGGCTTGAGCGGCTCAACGCCATCGAAGCGCTCGAGGACGCGCCGCTCGACGCAGCGCTCGTCGCCGAATTCGAGCGCGCGGTGCCCGCCGTCGCGGGGCGCGCGATCCGCTTCTCCACTCCCACCTTCAAGTCCTACTCGAGCTGCGAGCTCTCGGGCTGCGGCAAGAACAGCTTCCCGGCCTTCTCGGTTACCGCAGGCGGCTGCGCGCTGATGTGCGACCACTGCCAGGCGAAGATCCTCGAGCCGATGATCCCGGCCACCAGCCCGGAGATGCTGGAGCAGAAGGTGCGCGAGATGGTCGCCGCGCAGGACCTCGGCGGATTTCTCCTCTCGGGCGGCTCGAACCTCCGCAACGAGATCCGCTACGAGCGCTACTACCCTGCGGTCGAGCGCCTCAAGCGCGACTTTCCGCACCTGAAGATCGCCGTTCATTCGGCGCTGCTCGATGCGCCGCGCGCTCGTGCGATGGAATCGGCGGGCGTGGACACGGCGATGATGGACGTGATCGGCGCCGAGGAGACGATCCGCGAGGTCTACCACCTCGAGCGGCCGGTCGAGGACTTCGAGGCGACGCTCGCGGCGCTGTGCGCGACGCGCATGCAGGTGGTGCCGCACATCGTGATCGGGCTGCACTACGGGCGCATCCTCGGCGAGCCGCGCGCGCTCGACATCGTGAGCCGGCACCGGGTGCATTCGCTGGTGCTGGTGGTGATCATGCCGTTCTACGCGAAACCCGGCAGTTTCGCGACGCCCGGGACGAGCGACGTGGGGCGGATCTTTCTCGAGGCCAGGCGCCGCGTGCCCGATCGCGAAGTCCTGCTCGGCTGCGCGCGCCCGCCGGGCATGCACCGGCGCGTGACCGACGCCTACGCCGTCATGGCCGGGCTGGACGGCATCGCGTTTCCTGCCGACGGGGCGGTAGCGGCGGCCGAAGCGATCGGCCGTCCGGCCGAACAGGAGCACGCCTGCTGCTCGATGAAGACCGGGCGCACGATCGAAATCTTCCCCTCCTCTCCGAGGAGGGGTGCCGCCGCAGGCGGCGGGGTGGTGGCGGCGTGATCGACGTACTGGTCGTCGGATTGGGCCCAGCCGGCGCAAGCGCCGCCGCGGCGGCGGCGCGCCGCGGTCTTTCGGTCCTCGCCGTGGATCGCAAGCGCGAGGCCGGGCGCCCGGTGCAGTGCGCCGAGCTCGTCCCGGCGATGATCGGCATGGACGTAGGCGATCTCGCGGCCTCGGTGCGCCAGAGCATCCGCGCCATGGCCACCTTCGTCGAAGACGAGGCGCCCGACGTGAAGGAGAACTTTCCCGGGCGCATGCTCGATCGCGCCGCGTTCGACGCCGCGCTCGTGGCCGAAGCCGTGCGCGCGGGCGCGCGCTGCCGTTTCGGCACCAACCTGCGCGGCATCGGCCGCGAACGGCCGCAAGTGATCATCGGAGCGGACGGCCCGCGCTCGCTCGCCGGCCGCGCGATCGGCAGCGTAAACCACGAGCGGGTCGAGACGCGCCAGGTCACCGTGCCGCTGCTCGCGCCCCACGAGGCGACCGACATCTTCCTTTCCGCCGACATCCCCGGCGGCTACGGCTGGCTCTTCCCCAAGGGCGGGGTCGCCAACCTCGGCGCCGGCGTCGCGCCGGCGCAAAGGGGCAGGCTGAAGGACATCGTCGCGCGGCTGCACCGGAGCCTCGCCGCCGAAGGAAGGGTAGGGCGCAAGGTGCTTGCGACCACCGGCGGAGCGATACCCGTCGGCGGCATGCTCGAGCCTTGGGCGATGCTCGATCGCACGCTCGTGCTTCTCGCCGGCGACGCCGCCGGGCTCACGAATCCGGTGACCGGGGCCGGCATCGCTGCCGCGGTGCATTCCGGGAGACTCGCCGGCGAAGCCGCAGCCGCGTGGATCTCCGGCGATCGCCGCGCCGCCGCGGACTACCAGGAGGAGCTCGAGAGCGTGTTCAAGCCGGCGCTCGATCGCGCCGTGCGCAGGCGAAGCGAGCTGGCGCGGGCGGGGGAACGCCCGGGAGCGCGCGCTCTCCGGCGCGGCTGGATCGCCTATCCGGAGTACTGGGCGTGAGCTGCTTCAGACCCGAGATGCAGCCGCGCGAGCCGGCGCCGATCCCGGTGGAATTCAAGAACGGCGCGCGCGTGAAGGCGAACGGCGTCGAGCCGCAGGGCGTGTACCTGCCGAACTACAACATCCTCACGCCGCACATGCGCTCGCCCGAGTACGTGCAGATGTCCACCGCGGCGGCGATCACGCTCGGCGTCATGAAGGGGCGCATGTACCGCTGCACGTGCACGCGCTGCCTGAACCTGCTGCTCACCTACCCGGAAGGCTGCCGCGCGAACTGCGCCTACTGCGGCCTCGCGCGCCACCGCGAGGCCGAGCGCGACTATGCCGACCGCAACTTCATCCGCGTCGACTGGCCGGCGGTGCCGCTGGAGAGAACCATCGACATCGTGGCGCAGGACGGCGCGGCGAGCCCGTTCCACCGCATGTGCATCTCGATGATCACGCATCCGCGCTCCGACGAGGACGCGCGCACGGTGCTGAAGCAGTGGACCGACCGCATCGACCCGTCGGCCATCCCGGTGTCGATCCTCTCCAACCCGACCACCATGACGCGCGAGGACGTGAAGCGGCTGCACGAGCTGGGCGCCGACATCTTCACCGTGGCGCTGGACGCGGCGACGCCGGAGATCTTCGACCGCACGCGCGGCAAGGGCGTGCAGTCGCCGCACTCGTGGGCGAAGTACTGGGAGATCCTGATGGATGCGCGCGAGATCTTCGGGCCGCAGAAATTCGGCGCGCACATCATCGTAGGCATGGGCGAGACCGAGTACGACGTGCTTTCGCTGGTGCAGAAGATCGTGGATCTCGGCGGTCACAGCCACATGTTCTGCTTCTTCCCCGAGAAGGGCTCGCTCATGGACCACCTGCCCGCGACGCCGCGCGAGCAGTGGCGGCGCGTGCAGCTCGGCCGCTACCTGATCGATTACCGCGGCAGGCGAGTCGAGCAGATGAAATTCGACGGCGAGGGTCGCGTCTCGGATTTCGGCATCCCGCAGGGCGAGCTGGACGAGGTGATCGACGCCGGGATCGCGTTCCGGACCTCGGGTTGCCCGGGGAAATTCGCCGAGGACGTCTCGGCCTGCGACCGGCCCTACGGCGACTCGCCCCCGTCGAACATCGCGAGCTATCCCTTCCAGCCGAACAAGCGCGATGTCGGCAAGATCCGCCGCCAGTTGCGCATCGTAGAGCGCAAGCACTAGGTCCGTGCACCCGTTTCGCGTCATCGACACCGGCATCCGCGACGGCCGGCGCCAGATCGCGTTCGACCAGGCGCTGATCGAGCTGCGCAAGAGCGGCGCGATCCCGGACACGATCCGCTTCCTGCGCTTTCCGCCCACCGCGCTGATCGGCCGGCACCAGGCGCTCTCGCGCGAGCTGCGGCTCGATTACTGCCGCAGCCGCGGCATCCGCACGGTGCGGCGCATCACCGGCGGCGGGGCGCTCTATTTCGACGAGGGACAGCTCGGATGGGAGCTGGTGTTCGACCGCTCGACGCTCGGCATCGCCTCGCTCGCCGAGCTCTCACGCTCGATCTGCGAAGCGGCCGCCGCGGGATTGAGCAGGCTCGGCGTGAGCGCGCGATTCCGCCCGCGCAGCGACATCGAGGTCGAGGGCCGGAAGCTCGGCGGCACGGGCGGCTTCTTCGACGACAGCACGCTGTTCTACCAGGGCACCGTGCTCGTCGATCTCGATCCGGCCGACATGCTCGCGGCGCTCAAGGTGCCGGCCGCGGGGGCGGCGCCGCGCGTCGTGACGCTGAAGGAGCTGCTCGGCGAGGCGCCGGCGATCGGGAAGATCCAGGAGGCACTCCTCGCCGGCTTCGCCGAACGGCTGGGGGTCGTTCCGGAGCGCGGTGCGATCACGCCGCAGGAGGAAGCGCTTGCGGCGAAAATCCACGATGAGGAGATCGGCACCGACGAATTCGTGGCGCAGATCGACGATCCGGGCGCGGGCGAGGGCGTGCTCTCGGCGAGCCGTGCCGGTCCCGGCGGCACCGTGAGCGCGTACGTGCGGCTCGAGGGGCCGCAGCGCGACCGCATCCGCGAAGTGCTGATCACGGGCGATTTCTTCGTCGTGCCGCCGCGGACCGTGTACGACCTGGAGGCTTCGCTGCGCGGCGCCACGCTTGCGGAGGTCGGTCCCGCGATCGAGCGGTTTTTCGCCGGTGCGAAAGTGGGGCTGATCAGCGCCGCGCCCGCGGATTTCCGCGCGGCGATCGAGACGGCGGTCGCGGGCAGGTGAAGGCCGTCCACGTCGTCCAGCACACCTCGGCCGAGTATCTCGGGCTGATCGAGGACCATCTGGAAGGGCGCGGGGTGCGTTTCCACTATTACCGCCCGTTCACCGAGAAGAAGACCATGCCGAAGTTTGAGAGCATCGCCGACGGCCTGATCCTGCTCGGCGGCGGGCCCTGGGGTTCGGCCGGAACCCGCGACCTGCCGACGCTGAGGCAGGAGATCGTTCTCGCCGAGGCTTGTCTCACGAACGATTGGCCGGTGATCGGTATCGGGCTGGGGGCGCAGATTTTGGCGCTGGCGTCCGGAGGAAAGTCGGAGCCAGCGCCTCTCACCTTCGAAATTGGCGCAGCGCGCCGAACGACCGACAAGGCGCTGAACGGATATTTGCCGGAGACCTACCCGCTCGCGATCTACATGCGCGACCGGCCGGTTCCGCCGCAGTCGGCTTCAGTTCTCGCTCTCGACGACAAGGACCTTCCAGCGCTCTGGCAGGTCGGGAAGCGCGCGCTCGGCTTTGCCGGGCATCCCGGTCTCAAGGTGGCGATGGTCGAGGACCTGATCATGGAGTTCGAGGAATCGCCGCCCGACGCGACCGCCGGACTCGCCAGGCTGCGCCAGCTGCAGCGACCGCTCGAGGATGCATTGGTGCCAATCATGACCGGGCTTGTCGCGATCGCCGGCTGGATGGAGGCGCCCGTCTAGCCATGTGCGAGCTTTTCGCCATGTCTTCCCGCGTCCCCGCCGACGTCAAGTTCTCGCTCGAAGCGTTCTCCCGCCGCGGCGGGCTCGAGGGACCGCACAAGGACGGCTGGGGCATCGCCTGGTACGAGGAGGAGGATGTCCGGCTGGTGAAGGAGCCGTACCCCGCCGCCGACAGCGCGTGCGTGCGCTTCATCCAGGAGCACCCTTTCTCCGCCGCGATCGTGCTCAGCCACATCCGCAGGGCCACTCAGGGTCTGGTCGCGCTGAAGAACTGCCAGCCGTTCGCGCGCGAGCTGGGAGGCCGCATGCACGTTTTCGCCCACAACGGCAATCTCGACGTCCAGGAGCTTCGCGCCTCGATGCCGCTCGACGGGTTTCACCCGGTGGGCGACACCGATTCCGAGTACGCGTTCTGCGCGCTGCTCGGGCGGCTGCGCGAGCCGTGGCTGCGCGGCGGCCTGCCTGATCTGGAGGAACGGAGCGGGATCGTCGCGCGTTTCGCGGCGGCGATCCGGCCGCTCGGTCCGGCGAATTTCCTGTATTCGGACGGCGACGCCCTGTTCGTCCACGGCCACCGGCGGATGCACGAGCCGGGCTCGCCGCCCAGACCGCCGGGGCTGCATGTCGTTTGCAGGCGTTGCGTGGCGCAGAGCGGCGCAGTCGATGCCGACGGGCTGTCGGTCGCACTCGAAGCCGACCAGGAAGTGGTGCTCGCGGCGAGCGTCCCGCTCACCGGCGAACCCGGCTGGCGGTCGCTGGCGGAAGGCGAGCTGGTGGTGGCGCGGCAGGGACGCATCGTCGGGACGGACTGAGCGTCCCTGAGCGATATATGGTTATTCGCCGCTTGATATTTTAGAAAACTCTAATATATACTGCCCGGGCCAGAGTATCCGGAGGAGCTATGGCGAAAAAGCTGGTCATCGTGATGGCCAACACCGACCCCCGCAACGGGGAGGAGCTCGGTGCGCCGATCTTCCAGGCCACCGTCGCCGCGGCGATGGAATACGAGGTGCAGGTGCTGTGCACCGCCACCTCGGGCCAGCTGATGAAGAAGGGCGTGGCCGAGAAGCTGTTCGTCAAGCCGGGTTCTCCCAAGTCGGTCTACGATTTCATCAAGGACGCGCACGAGGCGGGCGCCAAGTTCTACTGCTGCTCGCCGAACCTCGAGCTCTTCGACATGAAGGAGAGCGACCTCATCCCGGAGTGCGAAGGCATCATCGGCGGCGCGCACCTGATCGAGCAGATCATGGAAGAGGACTGCAAGGTCCTGACCTACTGAGCCGCGCGGCCATGTCCCACGCCACCAGCACCCGGGTCCAGCAGCACATCGGCGATCCCGTATCGGGAAAGCCTCCGGTGCCGCAGGCGAAGTTGGAGGAGATCTTCAAGGACATCCAGTCGGATCTGCGCTACGACCACGAGCTGAACGGATGCCTCAATTGCGGCATCTGCACCGCGACCTGCCCGGCGGCGCACTACTACGACTTCAGCCCGCGCGAGATCGTTCAGCTGCTGTGGACCGAGAACCTCGAGGGCGTCTACGACGCGATGCAGGAGAAGATCTGGGCCTGCGCCCAGTGCTATACCTGCGCCGCGCGCTGCCCGTTCGGCAATTCCCCCGGGGGACTCGTGATGCTGATGCGCGAGACCGCGATCAAGCACGGCATGCAGTCGGCCAAGAACGTGCTGCGGCCGTTCAGCCGCGTGATGCTGAAGCTCATCTCCACCGGCAACCAGCTCTCGCCCGACATGATCACGCGCGACCACTTCCCCGACTGGGGCCCGAACGTCTCCAAGATCGACGCGCCGCTCAAGCTGCTGCGCCAGGCGATCCCGATGCCGACGCTGAACACCACCGCGACCGCCTGGGAAGTGAACCTGAAGACCTCGATCGAGCTCTACACCATCTGGGAGGAGACCGGGGTTCTGAAGCAGCTCGAGACCATCGACGAAAATCTCTTCGACGTGATCACCGACATCATGGACGAGAAGCGCGAGGACTGGAAGGACTTCCTCGCCGACCAGGACGACCAAGGAGGCAAGGATGAATGAGCGATTCACGGGGCACGGCGCCGAATGGCGCGATTCCAACCTCACTCCCGGCGAAGCGAAGATCGCCACCTCCTGGGTCGAGCTGAAGATCGATCGCCGCTCGATGCTCACCGGAAAAGACCGCGTCGAGGACGTGCGCGACGCCATGTGGCAGCTGGAAAAGGACGGAGAGATCGTCGTTCACCGCGTCGCCGACGAGCACGAGCCGGTGATCGTCAAGACGCTCTACGGCTGGGACAAGAAAATCCCGACGACGAAGCTCTGGCACCACAAGTCCTGCGGCCAGTGCGGCAACATCCCGGGCTACCCGGCCTCGCTGCTGTGGCTGATGAACCGCCTCGGCATCGAGTACCTCGACGAGACCGACCAGACCTCGTGCACGGCGTGGAACTACCACGGCTCGGGCATCGGCAACCTCGAGAGCCTCGCCGCGGTGTTCCTGCGCAATTTCCACCAGGCCTACGTCTCGGCGCGCGCGCAGGGACTGCCCGACGCGTATTTCTTCCCGCTGGTCCACTGCGGCACCTCCTTCGGCAACTACAAGGAAGTGCGCGCCTACCTGATCCGCTCGGCGAAGCTGCGCGAGCGCATGCGGACCATCCTCGGCAAGCTCGGGCGCCTGGTCGACGGCAAGATCCTCATCCCGGAGGAAGTGGTGCACTACTCGGAGTGGGTGCACGTGATGCGCGAGAAGATCGCCGGGCTGCAGGAGATCGATTGCAGCGGCATCCGCGCGACCATCCATCCCGCCTGCCACGTCTACAAGATGGTGCCCGAGGACGCGATCTACGACGACAACATCCTCGGCGGCAACCGCCTCGCCGTCTCCACCGGCGTCATGCAGGCGCTCGGCGCCCAGGTGATCGACTACAAGACCTGGTACGACTGCTGCGGCTTCGGTTTCCGCCACATCATCTCCGAGCGCGAGTTCACTCGCTCCTTCGCGATCGACCGCAAGATCCGCGTGGCGGTCGAGGAAGCGCGCGCCGACGTGATGATCGGCCACGACACCGGCTGCATCACCACGCTCGACAAGAACCAATGGATCGGAAAGGCGGTCGACAAGGTCTACGCACTACCGATCATGGCCGACTGTCAGTTCGCCGCGCTCGCGCTCGGTGCGCACCCCTACAAGCTCGCGCAATTGCACTGGCACGCGTCGCCGTTCGAGGGGCTGCTAGAGAAACTCGGAATCGACTGGCAAAAGGCCAAGCTCGAATTCGAAGGCTACCTCAAGGAGGTTGCCGCCGGTCGTATCGAAACTCTCTACGATCCCAAACTCGCGATCACCTCCGGCCCGGGCTACGTCAAGCCCGCCGCCGCGCTCCCCGGGGCAGGCCGATGAACCGGCCGGTCCTCGTCGTCGGCGGCGGTCCAGCCGGGCTCTCGGCCGCCCACGCGCTGGCATCGGCTGGCCAACGCGTCGTGCTGGTCGACAAAGCCGACCGCCTCGGCGGCGCACCGATCCTGTCCGGCTACGCACGGCTGGTGCCGTCTGGCGAATGGGCCAAGGACGCCATCGGCGGCATGGTCCAGCGCGTGGAGCGCAACCGCCTGATCGAGGTGCATCGCAACACCACGGTCAAGACTTTCGCCGGCGAACCGGAAGACTTCCGCGCGGTGCTGTCCGATGGGGCGAGAGTCGAGGCCAGCGCCGCCATCCTTTGCACCGGCTTCACCCATTTCGACTCAGTCAACAAGCCGGAATGGGGCTTCGGCACCTATCCCGACGTCGTCACCACCACCCAGGTCGAGCAGATGTTCTCCTCGGGCAAGGGGGTGCGCTGTCCGTCCGACGGGCGCGAACCCGAGCGCGTCGCCATTCTACTGTGCGTCGGCTCGCGCGATCGCCAGATCGGCCGCGAATGGTGCTCGAAGATCTGCTGCACGGTGTCGTCCAACCTGGCGATGGAAATCCGCGAAGCGCTGCCGAAGTGCAACGTCTACATCTACTACATGGATATCCGTACCTTCGGCCTGTACGAAGGTCAGTACTATTGGGAGAGCCAGGAGAAGTACAAGGTCAAGTACATCAAGGCGCGCATTGCCGAGGTGACGTCGGATGGCAAGCGGCTGATCGTGAAGGGCGAGGACACGCTGGTGAAGCGCCCGATCACGATTCCCTTCGACATGGTCGTGCATGCCATCGGCATGGACCCAAACGTCGACAACATGACGCTTTCCGCAGTGTTCGACGTGAAGCTGGAGAAATACGGCCACATCCAAAAGGCATCGACCTATTCCAACATGTCGGCGACCTCGCGTCCCGGCGTGTTCGTTGCCGGTGCGGCGACCGGCCCCGAGACGATCGATGATTCCATCGCGCAGGGGCAGTCCGCCGCCATGGCAGCGCTGACCCTGACGCACGGCGTGGTGCGCGAGGCGGCGGAGTGATGTGGCCGATTGCGACTCACATATCCAAGACGGCCGCGTCCGCACGGCCGGTGCTCGATCTGTCCGGTCCGAAGTTGCGCAAGGCCTTCGAAAATCTGGCGGAAGCCGCCGAGGAAACCGGCGGTATCGAGCGCTATGTCGGCGCGCTCGCATTGAAGGCCTCGCTGTTCGAAGAAGTGCTCGGCAAGGGTCGAGTCGCCGAGCTGACCGAGGCCGAATTCTACGATCTCGCCGCGTTCATCACGCCCGTGCGACGGCGAATTGCAGTTTGGCTCCGCTACAACGGGTTTGCCGGCATGCGCAGCCGCCTCGAAGCTCTGCTCGACGGCTGGTCCGATCTCGGTACTGCCGATCGGCGGTTGACGACGTTCGTACAGAGTTTTCCCGCCGATCGCGAGCATCGCTGGGCGCGCGATCTTGCCGCCGAAGTCCTGCATTTCACCGAGCCCGAGCGCTATCCGCTGATGGCGCGATGGATTTGGGATCAGCGCGTCAATACGGGTGTGCTGCGCGAGATCTGGCACTGCGACCGCGCCGATGCCGGGACCATCCGAATCGACGACGACCTTGCGACCTTCGTCACGCTTCGCGAGGAACTGGAAGAATTTCTGCGGGGAAATGGCGTGTTTCGCGACCTGCCGTTTTATGTCGATCTGCTCTGCGCCCACGTCTACGCGGCCTACATTGACGACAAGGGCGGCCAGTACCTGCACGCGGACTTCTGCGGCGGCACGAAGAGCGACGCGATGGCTCATACCCGCCGCCTGCTCGGCCTCGATGCAGTCGATTCCGAGTCGGGCCGGACGCGGCTGAAGCTGATCGACGGTGAGGCCTATGTACTCGGCGAACCACGCCGACTGAGCTCGTGAGCGACGCCGTGCCAATTCATGAAAAATCGCTGATCCGGCCCGAGAACCTCATCACCCATGAGCACTTGGAGCTGGATGGCGTCGATGTCTCCGGCCACTGGAGCACCTTCATCCGCTCACGCGCGGTCACCGACTACAACGAGCAAATGCAGGAGGAGATCGCCGCGCTGCCTGGGGGCGAGTTCATTCACCGCTGCTGGCAGTGCGGCTCATGCACCAATGCCTGCACGGTGAACGCCATCAATCCCGATTACAACCCGCGCTACTGGATTTATCTGATCCGTATGGGACTCGAAGAGGAACTTCTGCGCGACAAGGACATCATCTGGCAGTGCGTTTCCTGC
>Ga0209323_10001640_pt1 | contig 14793 bp, 15 predicted proteins | sample Rifsed19ft2_FD_184014 | JGI IMG/M metagenome (GOLD analysis project Ga0209323, IMG submission 184014) | Soil microbial communities from Rifle, Colorado, USA - sediment 19ft 2 (version 2) | ecosystem: Environmental > Terrestrial > Deep subsurface > Rock core/Sediment | place: Rifle, Colorado...
CATCGGGAGGGGGGGGTGACCGTCAAGGCAGAGCTCCACCCGCGCGGCCTGGGGAGCCCAGAGCTGGAATCGAACGCCCCGGCCGGGGAGCACCTCGGCCCCGAAGGGCATGGAGTGCTTCGACCTCCTCATCAGGAACCATTGTAGCGGGAGGAGGCGCGGTCGAGCCTTTCACTGTTCGTCGGGGGGAACCTCATCGTTGCCGACGTCCTCGTGCTCGAGCCGTCTCGCCGGCGCTCGTCTCAGCTACCGGCTGAGGTTTCGAATCGTGGCTCAGATCGGGTACGGGACTGCGGGTACACCGTCCCTTCGGCGGAAGGCGCGGCCTACCAGTCACGCGCCTGGGGTCTTCTGCTCCGGCGGCCCCGGCCGCGGGGACGGGGCGCTCTCCGGCGTCTTGAGGCGCGCCGCGAGCCTGCGAACCTCGGAGCGAAGCCGCCATCGGTCGATCCAGAGCGGCGCGCCTGCGGCGAGAATTCCTATGGCCAGGGACAGAAGCACGAGGGCCGCCACGGGTATCCCCTCGATGCTCCAGAGGAGCAATCGGACGTTTGTGCGCGCGCTGTTCTGGACTGCAAAAATGGCCACCACAACCGCCATCACCGCGACGAGTGCGTACGTCGCCATCCCGGCCGGGCGGTGAGGGGGAGGCTCGGCCAATAGTGGGGCCTCCTCCGCACCTTGGGGAGGGCCGGAAGTCCGTTCCGTGAGGAGTGCGGCCAGCTCGGCCCCGAGCACGAAGATCACCGCGGAATAGTAGATCCATACCAGGGTGGCCACGACGACGCCGAACGATCCGTAGAGCCTCCCATACGTGCCGAAGCGTGTCAGGTACGCGCTTAAGCTCCAGCGCGCCCCCTCCCAGAGCACGGCCACGACGATCGTCGCGACCACCGCGGCGCGTGTGGCCACCCCTGTGTTGGGGAACGTCCGGTAGATGAAAAAGAGCAGGACGAGCAGGCTCGCGTACATGAGGACCAGCGCGATGAGTCGGCTCCAGCCGGCGTAGGCAAACGGCAACGGCGGCAGGAACTGGAGGCTCACGTTCCCGAGCGCGACGACGGTCAGCATCGCAACCGAGAGTACAACGGCCAAGAGCCCGAGCACCCCCACGGCAAATAGGTCGAAGGCGAATCCGTGAATGAATCCGCGCCGCTTACTTACCCGAAACGCCGTGTTCGTGACGGTGCGCATCAGGGAAAAAAGTTGACTCGCGAAGATCATCAGACCTGCTGCGCCGAGTACGCTCGTGACGCCGCGCTCTCGCGTCAGAAGCGCGACGGCCTGGAGCACCTCATAGTCGTAGCCGGGGAGCAAGTAAGTAGCGCTTTCCAAGACGTACTCGACAATCGTCTCGGACTCGAGAATGAAGCCCGCCGCCGAAAACAGGAGCAGGGTCAGCGGCGCCAGACACAGGAGGAACGAGAAGGAGAGCGCGGCGGCAAGGAGGAACCCCTGGTCATCGAGGAATCGGCGGGTGACGGCTACGAGGGCGGTGAGGAATCGGGGGACGGGGGCCGTGCGCATGAGCGGGGTTCCGTAACCCCCTGCAGTGTAACGCGATGGCGCCGCGAGCGCGAGACTATGCACGTCACGCCCGGCTAGGGGCAGGCGCACAAGGGTGATCAAGGGTCGCCGTCAATAGCCCAGAAGAGGCTGTTCTGAATTGCGAAAATGGCCGCGCGGAACACCTGAGACCCCGCTCCGTGAGGAGGGTGGCGAGTCCGTGCTGGGCACGAAGATCACGGCGGAGGAGTAGATGACACCATGGGGAAGCGGCGAGGAAGCCGGATCCTCGTTACTTCTGCGCCGGAGGGAGGAGACGGTAACCGGCTTCGGCGAAATGCGCGTCCAGGGCAAGCACATCGCGCAGGCCCTGAGACCGCATGAACTCTAGACTGACGCAATCCACAAGGCTCAGGCGCCGTCGATCCTCTCGCAGCAGGCGCTCGGTGCCCTTTCGGTGCAGCGCCTCGGAAATCCACTCCACGGACAACACCGGGAGGAGATGCTCGGTAAAGTCACGGACCGGGACAAGTCCCAGCCGGTGCTGGAGGAGCGCGACGGTCTCGACGAGGACGTAAGATGTGGTCATGAGCGTGCGCCCCTCTTGGAGGAGCTTGCGGAAGGCCTGAAAGATCTCGCTGTGTTTCGCCTCGGTGTGGAGGAGCAGGGCGTAGAGCCCCGACGTGTCCACGAACGCGCTCACCGGCGGTAGGCCTCGGCCAGGTGACGGTCATGGTCGGCGGCGACGCGGGACGGCCCCTTGGGGTCGGCGTACTTGCCGCAGACCGCCAGCGCTGCGCGGACCCGCTCCTCGCGTGACGGCGTAGCCTCTTCCTGCGCCAGACGTTCGGCGAGGCAGCGGCGGACCGCCTCCGACAGCGAGACTCCGAGCCGGCCCGCCCACCGGCGTAGGCGACGGTACTGCTCCTCTGGTAGCTGTATTTGAGTTCGCACCATGATGTCACTCTATATACACCACCTTCTCAAGTCAAGCCGCTTGACCTTCGGGCGATCTCGGCGGAGCGAGACAATCGGCGATTCGACGATGCCGGGAGCGAGCTGAACGTCCCGATTCACGCTGTTACGACGGAGGCCCCGCGTTATGTGGGAACGGGCCAGGAGCTGGCGCTTTTGGACGCTTGTAGCAGTTACGCGGGTAGATGGTTTGGGCTTCGGGGCGCGGCCCGTTTCCTCGACGCCCTTGCAGATGGCCGGTGAGCAGCCGGGATCGGACGCGGGTTCCCATCCCATCACTTTGCCCAACACTTTGCCCGCCGGGCTCCAACGCCCTCACAAAAACCCAACAAAAACCACCATGCCGGGCGAGGGACGTGAGAGGCTGAGGCGCCGTGGAAGTGCGTGAGAGCACGGACGTTTCTGGCCTTGCCCCGCACCCTCGCACGGCAAACTCACATGCCAGAGGTCACTGGTTCAAGTCCAGTATCGTCCACCATTCAAATCCCCCTTTGATCATCTAATGGTCCGCCCCTGGTCCCTTGCCCTCCTGGCCGCGCTGCTGATCGGCGGCGCTCCCGCCGCGGGGCAGGCGCAGCTCTTCCTCGCCTCCCGCCCCCACCCCGAGTTCATGATCGGGCCGCTGATCGTCCGCGCCGGCGTCGGCCCCGAGCTCGGACCCGTGACGGTGGACGTCCTGTGGAGCCTGGTCATCCCACCCCACCGGAGCGCCGCGGCCCTCGAGCAGGATCTCTACCTCGTGTGGCCCGGCGCCGTGGTGGGAGAGGCGGGGGCGGCGCCCGACGGCGCGCTCAGCCGGTACGTCGAGCAGCGCGGGTTCACCGTCATCGACGCGGGGCGGCTGCCGCTCTTCGCCCAGAGCCTCTACCAGCTCGAGAGCGCGGCGCCGACCAAGCGGGTGACCGATGGCGCCCCCTTCGTGACGTTCATCCGGGATGGCGGGCCCCTCGGCCTGACGGTTCCGGCGACGTACATCCGCATCCCCTGGGCCCCGGAGGCCGCCAACCGGGTGTGGCTGATGGACCTCCGGATGACGCTCAACGGGCTCCTCAAGCCCAAGCGGGCGAGCTGGATCGAGGACCTCTTCTGGGGCCCGAGGCACCTGATTTCGATCGGCTTCAACGACGTGCGGCCGCGCGCGGTCTTTCCGATCTACCTCGAGCATCGGGACCGGGTGGTGCCGCTCGCCGCCGACCCGTCCCAGCTGGTCGTGAACTTTGCCGACGCCGACCACCTCAAGATCGACGAGGTGTTCCCGCGCACCAGCAGCCGCCGGCTCAGCGAGTCGCTGGAGAGCACCGAGGTGGTCTCGCTGTTCCTGGACAAGTCCGAGGGCCTGACGCCGCAGGTGCTCACGGTGCAGTTCGGCTACTTCTCCGGGCTTCAGGCGTGGACGCCGATCCTGATTCCGCTGCTCTTCTTCATCCTCGGCAACGCCGCCGGTCCGCTCCTCACGCGCCTGACGATGCGCGTCGGCAGAGGCCTCGCCGCCCGCGTCAGGGTCGGGCGGAATGGCGGCCGTCCGGCGCGCGACACCGGTGTGGTGCTGTCGCGCGAGACGCTCGCGCTGCTCGTGCCTGGAGAAACGACCTACGAAGAGGTACTGCGTCTTTGCGGCCCCCACGCCGAAGAGCACGAGCGGCTCGACTCGCCGGATCGGCGGACGCTTGTGTACCGGGGGCGCCGCGTGGTGCCTCACTGGCGGCGGCGGCTCGGCTGGCTCGCGACGGTCGGGCACTGGGACGTCGAGCACCACGAGGTCGAGATCGCGCTGGAGCGGGACCGCGTGAGCGACGTCCAGGCGCGCGTGCGCCGGTCCCGGCTCGCCCACCCGGAAGGCGCCTGAGGCGGGCGGGAGAGGTTTTGTTTTCGCCCCGTTCTCTCGTATAATCCTACCTATGTTCAATCTCAGGGAGATCCGCTGGAAGGTCACGCCCTACGCCGAGATCACGCTGGAGCCGGACCGGAGCCTGCTCGTGCCGCTCCACCGGTTCAATCAGGTCCGGGTCCCCGTCGAATCGAACCCGACCGCCGCCGCCTTCGACGGCACCCATCTCTGGATCACCAACAGCGGGAGCGACTCGGTCAGCAAGATCGACATCACCACCAACAAGGTGGTGGCGACGGTGCCGGTCGGGATCAATCCCTGGGACATCGTCTTCGATGGGACCCACCTCTGGGTCACCAACCTGGTGGACAACACCGTCAGCAAGATAAACGCTGCTACCCACCAGGTGGCGGACACCATCGCGGTGGGCCGGTCGCCCCACGGCCTCGCGTTCGACGGTGCCCACGTCTGGGTGGCGAACATGGTGGACAACCAGCTCTCCAAGATCGACGCCCTGACGAACGTCGTGGTGGGGTCGGTCGAGGTGCGGCGGTGGCCCTCTGGCCTGGCCTTCGACGGGAGCCACATCTGGACGGCGGACAGCGGGTCCAATACCGTCAGCAAGGTGAACGTCAGCAATGATGTGGTGGTCACGACGGTCGTGGTGGGCAAGGCCCCGCACGGGATCTGCTTCGACGGCCAGCAAATCTGGGTGGCGAACTCCCAGGCCAACAACGTCAGCAAGGTCAACGTCACCACCAACCTCGTGACGGCCACCGTCCAGGTGGGCCGCGAGCCGACCGGGGTGGCCTTCGATGGCACGCACGTCTGGGTGGCCAACAAGGCGGGCACGGGCGTGATGAACACCGTGAGCCGGATCCACGCGACCTCGAACGCGGTCACGGCGACCATCGGGGTCGGGCGGGAGCCGGCGGGAGTGGCTTTCGACGGCACCCACGTCTGGGTGACGAACTTCGGCCAGAACAGCGTCAGCAAGATCCTCGGGCTGCCCTGGTAAGTAATCGGAGGGGGCCTCGACGGCCCCCTCCGAGTCCTCCCCCAGGTTGCGCGGGCGAAGCCCGCGCTCGAACTACCTCTGCAGCAGGAGCATCAGCGCCCGCGAGATTCCGGCCCCGGCCAACTCTTCCATCGCTACGCGGCGGATGGAGCGCTCCGCCCCGCACTCAACCTCGATGTCGGTGAGCGGGTGGTCGGCGTCCGGCGGCTCCAGCAGGAGGCGCGCGCCGTCCGCGACCCTCAGCACCTCGAGCGTCACCGCCAGCACCGTGCTGCGAGCCGCGAAGGGCCGGCGCGTCTCGCGGCAGTACACCACGTCCTTGCGTTCCAGGCGCATCTCCACGAGCAGCAGGGCGTCGGCCCGAAGGCTCCGCGCCCGGGCCAGGGCCTGATCGCGGTCCAGCGTCCTCGACGTGCTGACGGCGACGTCGAGGGGAAAGATGCCTTGGCCGTTCAGCGCGTCGATGAGCCCCGCCTCGAACGGGTCGGAGATCGCGGCGGGCTCCCGGCTCGCGAACTCTCCCGAGACCTGGAGCACCACCGCCGGGCGCCGGATGTTCGCCGGACGGTAGTCGGGATGGCGCACGGCGGCCGGCCCCGGGCTCATGCAGCCGGTGAGGAGCCCGAGCCCGGCGAGCAGGGCCGGCTTGACCCCTCCCGGGCCGATCCTCCACAATGAGCGGGCCGATGGCCACATGCGCCGAAGTCCTCTCCGAGTTTACCCACGACCTCCGGCCCGGCGCCATTCCCCGCGAGGTGAGGGAGAACGTCTCCCTCCGCGTGCTCGACATCCTGGGGATCGCGCTGGCTTCGACGGCCCAGGATTTCGCCCCCGCCGTCCTGGGGCTCGTCGAGGCGTGGGGGAGCGGGGAGTGCACGGTGATCGGGACCAAGCTCCGCGCCGCGCCGCCCATGGCCATCCTGGCCAACGGGAGCCTGGCTCACGGCCTGGATTACGACGACACGCACACGGTCGCGATCTGCCACGCCTCGGCGGTGGTCGTGCCGACGGCCCTCGCGCTCGGCGAATCGCTCGGCCTCGATGGCGCGGCGGTCCTGGCCGCCATGGTGGCCGGCTACGAGACGATGACGCGGATCGGGATGGCGGCCCCCGGGGAGTTCCACGCGCGCGGCTGGCACGCGACCGCGGTCTGCGGGACCTTTGCGGCCGCCCTCGTGGCGGGCAAGTGCCTGGGTCTGTCCCGCGCCCAGCTCACCGCTGCCCTCGGCATCGCCGGCAGCCTCGCCTCCGGAGTCCTCGAGCATCTGGAGGACGGCTCCTGGGTCAAGCGCCTTCACCCCGGCTGGGCAGGCCACTCGGGAGCGCTGGCGGCGGGCCTGGCGCGGGGCGGCTTCACCGGCCCCGCCACGATTCTCGAGGGGCGCTTCGGGCTCTACCGGACGTTTCTGGGAAGCCTCCCGGATCCGTCTCCCATCACCGCCGATCTCGGGAGGCGGTGGGAGACGCTGCGGGTGGCTTTCAAGCCGTACCCGTGCTGCCATTACAACCACGCCTACATGGACTGCGCGGCCCGGCTCAGGCGCGAGCACGGGCTCACGCCCGACGCGATCGAGGACGTGGAGTGCCTGGTGCCGGCCGGCGAGGTGCCCATCGTGTGCGAGCCGCTCGACGCCAAGCGCCGGCCCCGGACGCCCTACGACGCCCAGTTCAGCCTGGCCTACTCGGTGGCGGCCGCCCTGACGGAAGAGGAGGTAGGGGTGGACACCTTTTCTCCGGGGCGGATCAGGGACGAGCGCCTGCTGGCGCTGGCCCGGAAGGTCCGCTACGCCATAGACCCCGCGAGCCCGTTCCCGCGGGCCTTCCCGGGGCGGCTCCGGATTCGCCTCGTGGACGGGCGCGTCCTGGAGGCGGCGGAGCCGTTCAACCGGGGGAGCGCGGAGAATCCCCTCCGCGCCGGGGAGATCGTCGCCAAGTTCCGGCGGAACGCCGGCCGGGTGCTGCCCCCCTCCCGCGTCTCGGCCCTCGAGAGCGCCGCGCTGGGCCTGGAGCGCTCCGCCAGCCTCCGGTCCCTCCTGGCTCTGTGCGCCCTTGCCTGATGGCCCTCGGGCCCCTCCTGTGATAGCCTAAATATATGAGAAGGCTCGCCTGGGTCGTCGCCCTGCTGCTCGGTCTCATCCTCCCGTTTGGGGGCCCCCTGCCGGCGCTTGCCCAGGGGCAGGTCGAGATCAAGGCGCCCCCGCCCGAGCGGCCGCCCCGGCCTGAGTTCATCATTCCAGGCCAGCCTCCCGAACTGACCCGCCCCCGCGAGCAGGAGTTCTACCCCGACCGGATCCGCTCGCGCCACGACCCGGCGTTCATCGTGCCGTTTTCCACGACGGTGTCCACCGGCCCCAGGACCGTCGGCCGCTTCGGCCTGTCGCTCTGGACGGCCCCGCAGGGGCGGGGCGACACGCCGTGGGCGGCCCGCGAGATCGGGGGCTGGCTCGGCTTCGGCTTCAGCTTCGTCTGGGACATTCCCACCGAGAGCGAGACGGCCCGGTAGCGGGCGTCCCGGCTCCCTCCTTTCTTCGTCTTCCCGACCGTTCCATTGCTCCGTTTGCGCGCGGGGATTCTTTGCTTGACGGAAAGAGAGAGTATGTCCTATTGTCATAAGACAATAGGATTACTCCTATGCATCTCAGACTGAACCGGAAAAGCCCGCTGCCGATCCACATCCAGCTGAAGGCGCAGCTGGCCCACCTGATCCAGGCGGGGGAGTGGTTGCCGGGGCGGCGGCTTCCCACCGTGCGACAGCTGGCCGGGTCGCTCCGCATCAACCGGAACACCGCCTCCCGGGTCTTCGCCGACCTGGCGCGGGAGGGGCACCTGTCCTGCGAGCGGGGGCGGGGGACGTTCGTTTCTCCCCGGCGGGCGGGCGGGAGGCGCGAGCGGACGCGCGAGCTCCTGCTCCTGCTGGACGAGGCGATGGGCCGGGCGCGGCGGCTGGGGTTCAGCCCCGCGGGGTTTGCCGCGGCGCTCTACGCCCGGGCTCATGCCTCGGCGGGAGCGGCGCGTCTCCGGAAGCGGCGGGTCCTGGCCGTGGAGTGCGACGGGCCCCGGCTCCGGCGGCTCGGCCGGGAACTGGCCGAGGCGCTGCCGCTCAGGGTCGATTCGCTTCTGGTCAAAGATCTCGACCGGCAGGTCCGGCGGGATCCCCGGTCGCGCCAGAAGTACCCGGTGGTCGTCACGACCTTCTTTCACTTTCGCGAGGTCCAGCGGCGCCTTGGGAGGACCGGCTCCGCGGTGGTGGGCGTCCCCGCCGATGATCGCCTCCGGCGGGTGCTCCGACATGTCCCCCTCGTGGATCGGGCGGGGAGCGAGATGCTGCGACGGCGGCTCGCCCGAGGCTCACGGTGGTACAGTTGATCCAATGGCGCTCCTGAAGGGGAACCTCCACACCCACACGCACCTCTCCGACGGGCTTTTCAGCCCCGAGGCGGTCATCGCCCGCTACCGGCAGCTCGGCTACGACTTCCTGGCGATCACGGACCACGACGACCGGATCGGGGAGGACTACTGGCAGAGAATCCCTCGGGGGGACGGGGACCCGCTGGTCTTCGTCGGCGTGGAGATCGACTACCAGCCGCTCGGGCAGCACGTGGGGGAGATCCGCGGGGACCGCGAGCGGCTCTACGTCCTCAACCACCCCGCGCGCTACCGCCTCTCCGTGGAGGACACCCTGAGGCGGATCGCGCTCCTCAAGGGCAACGGCCTGCCGGTGCACGCCGTCGAGGTCACCGACACCGGGCTCTACAAGGCCGAGTACGACGTGGAGGCGATCGGGCTCCCGAAGGTGGCGACGGACGACGCCCACCGGGAGCCCCACTTCGGCCGGGCCTGGATCGAGGTGGACGCCCCGCGGGATCGGGACGCGATCTTGCGGGCGATTAAGGCCGGAGACTTCCGCCTCGGCTTCTCACGCTAGCGCGCGGGCCAGCAGCCAGGCCCCCCAGAGAATCAAAATCGCTCCAGCAAGCCTGCTCACGACCCTCCCCAGCGGGGCGACCTTTTCCAGGAGCACGAAGGCCGCGATCGCTGCCACCCACAGGAGATTCATCACCCCGGCGACGAAGAGGAGCGCCATCAGCACCCAGCAGCAGCCCACGCAGAAGGCGCCGTGCCTGAGCCCCATCACGAGCGCCCCTGCCGCGCCCTCCCGCCACTGGGTCAGGATGAAGCCGAACGGCGACTGGCAGCGGGAGAGGCAGACGTCCTTGAGCGAGGTGAACTGGTACACGCCGGCGGCGACGAGGAGGATGCCGCCGAGCCAGGGGGTGACCACCATGGCCGGCGTGATCAGCGCCGCAGCGTGAAGTCCCCACTGGCCCAGCGCCGCCAGGAGACTGTACCCCGCCCACACGAGGAGATATCCCACGAGGAAGAGGCCCGTCCGGATCAGCGGCGTCTCGTCGGCCAGCCGCTTCCGGTTGATGGTGGCGAAGGTGAGGATCATCGGGCTGGCCGACGGGACCATCATGGCCACCATCATCACCGCCCACATGAGGAAGGTCAGGACGAAGTCCGCGAGGTCCCACGGGGTCATCTGGGGCATCGCCATGGCCATGTCCGCCATCGCGGCCATCTCCCGGCCGAGGCGGACGATGTAGAGCCAGCCGAGGCCGGCCACCCCCAGGAGACCGATACTGACGATCGCCCGGTCGCTCACCTCTTGGCGGCTTTCGTCCGGGCGATGTTGGCGGTCGTGAGGGGGCTCGCGACGCCGCGCATCTTCACGTTGACGCACGCCACCCTGCCAGCCTTGAGCGCGCGGTCGAGGGCGGGGCGGAGCTCCGCCGGATGCTCGACGTGCTCGCCGTGGCCTCCCAGTGCGGCGATGACCTGGTCGTAGCGGACGTTGCCCAGCTCGACCCCGATCGTCCGGTCATAGAAGGCCGACTGGAGCTCCCGCTCCATCCCCCACCCGCAGTCGTTTCCGACGACGACGACCACGGGCGCGTTGAAGCGGAGGGCGGTGTGGAGCTCCCAGGAGTGGAAGGCCATGCCGCCATCTCCCGTCAGGATCACGACGGGGCACTCGGGCTTGGCGAGCTTGGCGGCGATGCCGAAGGGGATCGAGGCTCCCACGGTGCCGAGCGCCCCCAGGCGCACCCAGTGGCCAGGCTTCCGCGCCGGGAGCCCGAGGCGGCACCACTGGGCGAAGTCACCGCCATCGATCACCCAGATCACGTCCGAATTGACGGCTTCGCGGACTTCCTTCACGATCCGCAGCGGATGCACGGGGGCCGCGTCCGAATTCTCGTCCTTCCTTCGCGCTTCGGCCGCCGCCTTTCGCGCCTGTCGCAGCCCTTCGACCCACGCCTTTTCTTTCCATCCCTTCCGCGCCTCAGCCCTCTGGGCGAGCTGCTCCAGGACGGCGCCGGCGTCGCCCTGGATCGGGAGCTGGGCGTGCCGGTTCCTGCCGAGCTCGGGGGCGTGGATGTCCACCTGGATCAACGCGGCGTCTGGCGCGAAGACGTTGCCGTAGGCCAGGCGGAAGTCGATGCGCTTGCCGATCAGGAGGACGACGTCCGCCTCTCTGATCTCGCGCGCAGCCTGGTTCAGGATTTGGTCGGCGTAGCCCAGGCACAAGGGGTGCTCGTCGGAGAGGGTCCCGCGCCCCATGCCGATCGTGAAGCAGGGGAGTTGGGTCAGCTCGATGAATCGCCTCAGCGAATCCCAGGCGCGCGCCCACCAGACCCCGCTCCCCGCGATCACCACGGGGCGCTCGGCGCGCTCGAGGAGATCGAGGGCGGCTTCGATGGAGCGCGTCGGCGCGGCGGCCGGCTCGCGCTGGGAGGGCGGCGGGATCGGCACGTCGGCGTCGTCCACGATCGCCTCGGAGACGTCGCTCGGGATCGTCAGGTGGACCGGGCCCGGGCGGCCGCTCACGGCTTCGCGGAGGGCGAGCGCTGCGTACTGGGCCAGCCGCGCCGGGTCGTCCACCACGCGCGCCCACTTGGTGACGGCGCGGACCATGTCCACTTGGTCGATCTCCTGGAGCGGCCCCTTGTCCCTGAGCGCCCGCTCGAAGGTCCCGCTGATGGCGAGGATCGGGCTGCACGCCATCCAGGCCGTCGTGATCCCGGTGATCGAATTGGTGTGGCCCGGCCCGCCGGTGACCACGGAGACGCCGGGCTGGCCCGTCACCCGCGCCCAGCCGTCCGCCATGTGCGTCGCGCCCGACTCCTGGCGCGTGTCCACGATCGCCACGCCCTCGTCGATGCAGGCGTTGAAGATCGAGTTCACGTGATCGCCGCAGAGGCCGAAGAGACGCTCGATCCCGTGGCGCTTGAGCGTCCTCACAAGCAGATGAGCGGCCGTGACCTTGCCCATGGCGCGGACAGTATAGCCCGAACAGTGCCGATCTGGTAGCATGGGAGCCCGTCATGAAGATCGCGCGTGTGCGGCCCCACCTCCTGTCAATCCCGCTCCCCCGTCCCGTCAAGACCTCGGCCCACGACATCCGGACGGTAGACACGGTGTTCGTCGAGATGGAGACCGACAGCGGGGCGGTGGGGACGGGCTACTGCTTCGCCTTCGGGCCCAAGCGAGCGCAGGCGCTCAACGTCCTGGTGGAGGATCTCCTACCGCTCTATGAGGGGCAAGACCCCGCGGCGCCCCGCGCCCACTTCGAGCGGGCCTGGCGCTCCATCAACTTCCTCGGCCACGCGGGACTCGCGGTGATGGCGCTCGCGGGCCTGGACACGGCCTGCTGGGACCTTGCCGCCCAGGGCGCCGGCCTGCCGCTCTACAAGTTTCTGGGCGGCGGGCGCGATCGGATTCCAACGTACGCCTCTTCGGGACTCTGGCTCGATTATTCCATTGACGAGCTTATGTTAGAGGCTCGGCGCTTCTTATCGCAGGGCCACACGGCCATGAAGATGCGCCTCGGGCGGTCACCGCGCGAGGACGTGGAGCGCGTGAGAAGGCTCCGCGAGGCGCTCGGCCCGGGCGTGAAGCTCCTGGCCGACGTCAATCAGGGGTGGGACGAGGCCACGGCGATCCGGGTTGGACGGGAACTTGAGCCGTTCAACCTCTACTGGCTGGAAGAGCCGCTCCCCTACGAGGACCTGGAGGGCTGCGCCCGCGTGGCCGCCGCGCTCACGACGCCCATCGCGACGGGGGAGACGGACTACGGGAGCGTCGGCATGAAGCGCCACTTGGAGATCCGAGCCGCCGACATTCTGATGCCCGACCTCCAGCGGATGGGTGGCGTCACCGAGTTCATGAAGGCGGCGGCCCTCTGCGACGCCTTCCACACTCCGATCTCCTCCCACCTCTTCATGGAAGCCTCCTGCCACCTGCTGGCGACGGCGCCCAACGGCCTGATCCTGGAGCACATGGACTGGTGGCAGGAGCTGTTCGAGGAGGCGCTTCAGCTCAAGGAGGGTCAGGTCGTCCTTCCCGAGGGGCCGGGGATCGGCCTCGGCGTGAACCGGAAGGCCCTCGATCGGTTCAGGGCCTAGGCGCCTCGCCCCCGATGCTCCGGAGGAGCAGGCGGGTCAGAGAGGGGAGAGCTTCGGCGACGAGGTCGGGGCGGCCGGTGTGGAGCCACTGGATCACGACTTCGTTGATCGCCCCGAGCCAGGCCAGCGTCGCCACCTCCGTGTTGAGCGGCGGGATGGAGCCTTCGGCCGCCGCCTCGTCGAGGTACCCCTTGATGAGGTCGGCGAAGCGCCGGTGGACCTCGGCGCGCTTGGTCTCGTAGGTGGGCCCCAGGCTCACCGACTCGAGGAGGAGGATCCTTGCGAGCTGGCGGTAGCGCGCGAAGGTCTCGAGGGCCGCGCGGAGGGCGCCCTCGACCTTCTTGAGCGCGCCGTGCTGGACGGAGATGGCTTCGGCGGCGGCCGTGGCCAGGTGGGAGGAGAACTCGTCAACCAGGGCGAGGAAGAGCGCCTCCTTGTTGGGGAAGTGGTGATAGACGGCGCCCTTGGAGGTTCCCGAGGCGCGGACGATGTCGTCCACGATCGCCCGGTGGTAGCCCTTCTGGGCGAACACCGAGAGCGCGGCTTCCAGGATCTTCTCCCGAGTGGCGATTTTCCTCATGGGGAGGTTGGATGACGCTCATCCGGATCGGACACAGTCCGGACCCCGACGACGCGTTCATGTTCTACGCCCTTACGTCGGGGAAGGTGAAGGCCGAGGGGCTCGAGATCCAGCACGTGCTCGAGGATATCGAGTCGCTCAACCGTCGCTCCCGCGAGGCGGAGCTGGAGGTCACGGCGATCTCGGCAGCGACCTACGTCCTGGTGGCCGACCGCTACCGGATCATGGACCCCGGCGCCTCCATGGGCAAAGGGTACGGGCCGATCCTGGTGGCCCGGGAGCCGATGGACCCACGGGAGATTCCAGAGCGCGTGGTGGCGATCCCCGGCAGCCACACGACCGCAGCCCTCCTCCTCAGGCTCTACTGCGGTGACCCGCCGCTGATCGAAGTGGCCTTCGACAAGATCCCGAAGGCGGTGCTGGAGGGGCAGGCCGACCTGGGGCTCCTGATCCACGAGGGACAGATCACCCATCAGGCCATGGGGCTCTACAAGGTCCTGGACCTCGGCAAAGAGTGGGAGCGCGAGACGAACCTCCCGCTGCCCCTCGGGATCAACGTGGTGCGGCGCGATCTGGGCGAGACCGTGGGGGCCGCCCTGTCCGACGCCCTCCGCCGCTCCATCGCCTATGCCCACGCCCACGTGGACGAGGCTCTCGAGTACGCCATGAAGTTCGGCCGCGGCATCGACAAGGAGACCTGCCGGCGCTTCGTCCTCATGTACGTCAACGACTACACCGTCACGCTGGGGCAAGAGGGGCGACAGGCGCTGGAGCGGCTCTACGCCCTGGCCCACGCGAAAGGATTGATCCCCGCCATCCCCCCCCTCGACCCCATCTAATGGGGTCAGGCATGCGTATTTGCGTAGCGGAGGCTCACGCCGAAATAACGCAATAACGCATGCCTGACCCCAGTCACACTCGCTCGTAGAGGGTGGTGCGCTGGGCGGGAGTGAAGCCCGCCTCGCGGATCAGAGCGTAGACCTCCTCCACGGTCGTCTTGTTGACGAAGTCCGCCGCCGCGTGGACGTTTTCTTCGAAGAGCGTGCCCCCGAAGTCGTCGGCCCCGAAGTGGAGCGCGACCTGGCCGGTCCGCTTCCCCTCCGAGAACCAGGACGCCTGGATGTGGGGGAAGTTGTCCAGGTAGAGGCGCGAGAGAGCGAGCATCCGGAGGTACTGGTTCGGCCCGGCGTAGTGCTTGATCCACTTCTCGAGGAGCGTGTTCCCCGGCTTGAAGGACCAGGGGACGAAGGCGGTGAAGCCCCCAGTCTCGTCCTGGAGGTCGCGGATCGCGTCCAGGTGATCCAGGATGTCCTCCGGTTGCTCGACGTGACCGTACATCATGGTGGCCGTGGACTTGAAGCCCAGCCGATGGGCCTCGCGGTGGACCTCGAGCCAGGCCGACGGCCCGCCCTTCTTGGGC
>Ga0209323_10001641_pt1 | contig 14782 bp, 12 predicted proteins | sample Rifsed19ft2_FD_184014 | JGI IMG/M metagenome (GOLD analysis project Ga0209323, IMG submission 184014) | Soil microbial communities from Rifle, Colorado, USA - sediment 19ft 2 (version 2) | ecosystem: Environmental > Terrestrial > Deep subsurface > Rock core/Sediment | place: Rifle, Colorado...
ATTGATGGAGTGTGTACAGATAAAGCCGGGAATACCTCAAATAGTACAATATCAGAAATAAACATTGATAAAACTCAACCGGAACTAAAAATTCAATTTAATCCCGTGACAAAATCGATTGATATTTTGGGTGTTGATGACAATGGGACGGAAGTAAAAGTTACAAATTTATTATTAAGGCAAAAGGTACTGGTGAGCGATGAGGCAGGTAATGTAACTGAAGTTGTGGGAAACCGTATCAAATTAGGAACTCTGAACACTTTTTCCTTTAAATCCATAAAATATAATAACGGTGAGTTAAAAGAGTTTGAGAAAAACCTGTTCACCACTTTGTATATTTTGAAAAAGGATAAAAGCTATTATTCCATAAATCAGGTTTGGGCAGTGAAGGACAATGATGTCATTTGGTTTAACTACAGAACTGATTCAAATAAGACCTCAATATTTACAAAAGAGTCAGGGATCAAAAATCCTAAAGAAATTAAGGATGGATTAGTGATATTATTTATTAGGACAGATAACGGTAATTTGGTGTACAGTTATTAAATAAAATGAGAAAAATAGTTATATTGGCATCAGTTGTATTTATCCTAATTATTGCTGCAGGGCTTGTTTTTAAAGGGGCAAAAAAGCAAACTGCTGGAGATTTGATACCCACTCCGACAATTATAAATACTAATTTAAAGACTTTTAAATCCTCAAGTGCTATGGATTTTACGATTCAAACACCTCGCAGTTATGAAATTACAGAAAAAATGGGAAGTGTTATTGTTTCCTCACCAGTAGGTAAAATATATATTAATGTCAACGGTACGAATTTTAGTGATTTAGTGAATTATTTGAACGACTTAGAAATAAAGAATAAATTTACTTTATCAAATAAAAAGGATTTGATAATTGCTACATACCCAGCAATTGCTGGATTGGTGGAGAAAGATAAATTTTATTTTATTTATGTGCAGGGAATTGTGTATTCTATATCTACTAAGAATGTTGATTTATACTCTGACCTTGACCAAATTGCCCAATCCTTCAAATACACTCCATAAGTTTTTGATTTTATTTTTCTTTTTTTCTCACCCTCAATATACAGTGCAAATTGTTCCACGATATACACTAAGTGGTGAAAAATCGTAAACACAAGGGTATATATTGTTTAATTGAATGGGTTAATTAATATCAGAATCAGTAGCATCCTCAATGATGATAACAGGTTCTTTTGAGTTGATATTTAGTTTCACTAAATTGGAACTACTTCCTTTGTCGTTTGTAAGCGTAAAGTACAAGTTGCTACTATCAGAATCCCATTTTGCATACAAAATCTTGTCACCGTTTAATCCTTTATTATCTTGTGTGAGTTTTAACAAATCAAAATATTCTTGAGTCTCAAGATCTCTAATGCGCAGATCTACTTTACCGATACTACCATAAGTGTATTTATTACCAGCTGGATAAGCCAGATATTTGTTATTTGGAGATAAAGCGAGGGGACCTTTAAACTGATAATCGTTATCTTCAAACATTTTTTCCTTCCCATCCCAATTATTTGAGTTGTATTTATAGAAAACAGCCCCTGTTTCGGATTTAGAATATTTTTCATTATTTTTATATTCCACAGCTATAAAATTATTATCAATCCAAGGGCCAACAACCACATGACACGAGCTTACATTTTGAGGTTGTTGGGAAATTTGTCTGGTAGCTAAATCTACAGTTAATAATTTAAATTCCAAAGAGGTACTACAATTTTTACCAGTAGAATAAACGCCCGCTATTTTGTTTCCATTTGAACTAACAGAGATTGAAGCTTCATCGGGTACTTCTTTGTAGATTTTCATACAGTTGAATCCACAATAGTTTTTTAGAATGAAAGCATGGGTTAATGAATCTTTGGGTTGATCATAAGAATCATATACAAACTGGAGATTATAATCTTTAATAAAGTAAAGTATGTTTCGACTAGCTGCCCATTTTAAAAGATTAAAATTTCCAACAATGTCTTGAGAAGAACTTATATTTTCAAAATAATTTAGTGATTCTTCTTTTTGTTCAGGTATATTATAAACATGAAGCGAATAATCCCTTTTAGGATCGTTAAATATCTCAGACATACCCTGTGCTTTAATTTCTGCTGATTCTGTCGCAATCCTTAGTCCTCTTTCCTGAATATCGTCAACACTCTCCTGAGTAAGTGAAATGTATGCTAAATACCTTCCATCATATGAAAGACGTGGATATTTTGCATAATAATTTGTGTAATCTACTTTAAGTGGTGGTCCATTTCCTTCAACACCTCGAATAGTATAGTTAAGCTGTGGATGGGTAGTAATCTGTTTTAAATTACTCCCATCAATAGATCCTATCCATACATCACCTTTTCGAATAAAAGCTGTTAACGTAGTATTTCTTTGTAGTGTTTTAAATGTTTGTGATGGTGTTAGGCCAACTGTTGTCGAAGACGATAACCCATCTATCTTGGATATTTTAAAATAAATTAGACAAACCAAAGCTGTGAATATAATCAAAAGAGATAAAATAATTACAATAGGAATCGAATATTTATTTTTAAAAGATTTGATGATAGGAGTTGGAGTAACTTGTGGTTGTTCTGTATTAAGTGAGCTTAAGGGTTGGGGTAACTTTTGTGGTTTATCTACATTTTCTTCCATTAACTCAGTATAACACTCCGTAATTACTACTTAAATTTCATCATCCTCTACTATTTTTTCCACATGGTATTTATGGTGAATTTACGCTCAAAAAATCCAATCGTTCAAATATAAACCTTAATTCCTTAAGGGGAGAGCTGGAATTAGGGATATTTCCACCGTAAGCCACCGTACGGTGAATTGTGGTCAATTTAGGCTCAAATTACTCAATCCTTCTGCTACACTCCGTAAATTCTTCCAAAAACAGTTATTATATTATTAAATATGCACAAACGGATTGAGTATATTGATATTGCCAGAGGGATGTTAATTTTTTTAGTTGTATTGGGACATTCTGGTTTTCCTTCACGTTATATTTATTGGTTTCATATGCCAGCTTTCTTTGTGCTTTCTGGTTTAGTTTATAAAGATATTGTTTCAAGAGCCGATTTTGTTAAATATGTTTTGAAAAGAATTCACAGATTGATTTTTCCCTATCTTTACTATTTTGTTTTGCTTAGCATTTTTACTTTTGTATTTTCCATTCAGAGAATTGATAATATTGTAACTATTGTGAAGTCACTTGCAATGGGGGGAGCACATTTAAGTGGTTATTATAGTATATTTTGGTTTATCACAACCTATTTTCTTGTGCAGATTTTGTTTGCATTTTTACAGTTTCTTCGTCTAAAAAAATCTGGGATATTAGTTGTCTTACTTGCATCATATCTACTTGCTCATTACTATGTGCGTTTTGGAAATACATACGGAATAACTTATGACGCTTGGTGGAGTCCTCGATTTATTTTTACTTGTTTGCCATACTTCGGATCGGGATATTTTCTGAAAAACATTATAATGAAAATTAAACCAACGAGATTTTTAGTGTTGTTAACTATCGAATTTGCCGCTTCTTTATTCATCTTAAGCGAACTTAGTATTCTGAACTATAGTCTGGATTTAAGATCTGGATTTTATAATTCCTATTTGTGGGATTTTGTCATCCCGGTATTCTTTTCATTCGCGACAATTATATTATCCAAAGTAATTTTTGGTACGTATATTGGCAATATATTTAGCTATTTGGGTAAACGGTCGATGGTGATTATGTATCTCCATCCAATAGCCGCTACAGTGACTAAATTTGGTGATTGGTATTTCTATTTACTGTTGGGTGTATGCATACCAATAATTATTACCAAAACTTTGGAGTATAAGGGGACTATAAAAAATTATTAATAATCCTTTACACTCTATAAATTATTTAACAGCATTGATTTCTTTCGCTTCAGACTTTAGAATTATCCAGTGGCTATGAAATTTTGTTTACAAAAAACACTTTTTTTATCGGACAATGACTAACAGTCATTTACTTGTTTAACCGCCCCCCGAGGCGGTTTTTTTAATGTTCTTCTATATCAAAAGAAGAAAAAAATATTCTATTATGTCCTATAACATGTTTGACGATTTGATTTTACAACTGAAAAACTCCGTTCGAATAAAAAAGATAGTAGTTCTTGATGGTAAGTTAAAACTTTCAGTATCTGACTTTGTTCAAGTTGCTAGAAATAATTCTGAGATGAATTTTCAGTTATCACCTGCGCATAGAAAAAAAATTGAAACTATTTGTGAGCAGATGTTAAGACAAGTAAAATCTGGAGTATCAATTTACGGGACGAATACCGGGTATGGAGGAAGGGTTGAAAATGTTTATAACCAAGGGACACCAAAAAACCGTATAGAAAATGCAACGAAAATTTCAAAAGGAATAGTGCATGTTGATGTATCAACAGGTGACGCTATACCAAAAGATGTAGTGAGAGGTGCAATGCTAATTAGGATCAATACTTTATTATCAGGTCATTCTGCTGTTCGTCTGGAACTATTAGAGGCGATCAGAAACTTGCTAAATGAAGATATTACACCAATTGTTGGAAGATATGGGACAGTCGGCGCATCTGGCGATTTGGCTTTGAATGGCCGGATTGTATCTACTTTACTTCAAGAGAGACCAGTTAAGGTGTGGGATGCCGATGGTAAAGTGGTCTCTTCAAAAAATATATTATTTAATAAAGGGATAAAACCGATTAATCTTTTACCAAAAGAAGGATTAGCTTTGGTTAATGGAGACAATTTTTCAACTTCAGCTGCCGCATTATTAAACTATGACATTACAATATTGATGTTAACAAATTTAGTTGTTGCTTCACTTACGATTCAAGCATTGAAAGGTAGTATGAGAAACTATCATAAACTTCTTTCAGATCTTCGCCCACATCCCGGGCAGTTAATTACCTCCAATATCCTGAAAAAATTATTGATAGGTAGTAAATTAGCTTATCAGGATTTACAGATGCCCATATTGGGTGAGTTAGGACTTCCTGTTCAAGACCCTTACAGTATCAGATGTCTACCTCAATATTATGGACCAGATTGGGAAGGTGTAATAAAGAATTGGGGTATCATAGAAATAAATATGAATAGTGTTTCAGATAATCCGTTGTGGACAACTCCGGAACATACGGAGGATGGGGAAAAGCCGTACCAGTGGGTAAGTGGTGGAAATTTTCTCGCAATGCACATGGCAGAATGTTTGGATTCTTTAAGAAAGGTTTGCGTTCATATTGTGAAGCAGAATGACAGACATCTTGCCAGAATGGTTCACCCAAAATTCAATCGTGGACTTCCTGCAAATCTTTCTGACAAAGACGCAATTACACAAAGTACTTTTAAAGGATTGCAAACTCAGATGGGGATGTATGAGGTATACGCAAGTCTCTTGGGAAACCCCGTGACCACATTATTCGGTTCGCATGAGGAATTCAATCAGGATATTACATCACATGCCTTTACTTCCGCGATATTGGCTTTTGAGTTGATGAAGATAGTGAAATATTCTATTGCAACAAATTTTATTTCTTCCTGTCAGGCAATAGATTTACGCGGTGGATATAGACTTTTATCTAGTCAGACAAAGATATTTTATAAATGGTTAAGGCAATATGTACCATTTGTAAAATACGAACAACCACTGGGGGAATATGTTGAATTAATTGCAGACAAACTTTCAGATGAACAGCTGGTTAATAAAGTATTAAACTCCATTTAGAAATATGGATCTATCTCAAAACATGTTAAGGATTGCGAAAGAGATTTATGCAAATTGTGAAGCATACCATGATTTCCTAAGTGAGAATAAAATATCGAGAATAGAAGATTTTCCTTCCGAATTTGGCTCACTTCCCATTACCAATAAAGATTGTTACATAGAGAAATATTCAATTGAAAAAAGACTTCTTCGTAATAAGAAAATATCAGATTACTATATGATTTGTACAAGCTCTGGCAGTACGGGAAGTCCAACAATTTGGCCAAGAGATTATTATTCTGACAAAAAGGCAATTTCTTCTAACCTTAATGTTTATAAGAAGTTATTTCATATTCAGAATAAGCGAACTCTGGTTATAGTTACTTTTGGACTTGGAGCTTGGACGGCAGGAATGCTAACTTCCAGGTTGTGTTGGGAGATGGGCAGAAAATATAAGTTATCTGTAGTAACACCAGGTTTGGATAAAGAAGTTGCATATAGAATATTAAAAGAGTTGGGAAAATATTATGACCAGACAATTATTACCGGATATCCTCCGTTTATTATTGACCTTGTCGAGTTTGCTTTGGAAAAAGGATTTGATTTTAAAGATATTAACACGAAAATTCATTATACAAGTGCGGGTTTAATGGAAAACCAGCGGGAAGATTTAGCAACTCTTGTCAGTAAAGACAATTCTAAAGATGATGTATTAGGTTTTTATGCAAGTAGTGAAGCGGGAATTGTAGGGATCGAAACTCCCCACACAGTACAAGTTTTAAGTTATGTGAATAAAAATCAATCGCTTTGTAATGATCTCTTCGGGAAATCTGTCGCACCAACTTTTGTGGAATATAATCCGAAGGTAAGATATTTGGAAGCGTATAGGGGGAAGATATTATTGACGGTAAATCAACCTGTTCCGCTTATTCGATATAACACAAAAGACAGAGGGGGATTAATTAAAGGGGCGGAAGTAATAAAAATTCTGAAAAAATATGGTTATAAAATGCCGCATAGCATATTGAATAAATATTTTGTTTATATATTGGGGAGAGAAGATTCTGTAAGACTATTGAGTAACATTTATATTGAAGATATTACTTATTGTCTGGAAAAATCTTGTTATTCGGAAAAATTTACAGGTAAGTTTAAATATGGACTCGATAGATCGAAACTCAAAAATTCTTTGAAATTATTGGTATATACCAAACACGATTGTTCATTATCAAAAGAGCAGCAGGTTATATTTAAAAAGGAGTTGAATAAAAATTTATCCTTAGTAAATCCGGACTTCAAAATGGTTGGAAAAGGGATGTGTTTAAAGGTGGTAAGTTTAATTATTTTTTATGAAACAGAGAACCATTGAGATTATAAGTATACGAAGTGTCCAAGAGTTGAAGAGGTTGAGGGATAGGTATAAAACTTACCGATTTGAGGATCTTTATGACGAAATGGAAGAGAAATACAGAATTATTAGAAGCCCTGAATTGTATTTTTTGAAGGAAGTGGTCAAGCAACGAAAAAAGACAAAGCACTATATCACTGAAGGGAAATGGATAATTTATCATTCAAAAAAAAGTGTACGACATCTTTTAAATAAACCAGACTATATGGATTTTAGAACTACAAGAAATAGAAATTTAATTAATTATGAAGAACAGAAGATTTTGTACGAAAAGAAAATATTAGTTATTGGTTTAAGTGTGGGTAGTCAGGTAATAAATACACTTATTAGAACTGGAATAGGTAACGATTATATAATTGCGGATGGGGATACGGTTGAGGTGTCGAATTTTAATAGAACAAATTTTAATCTTGAAGATTTGGGAAGTCTTAAGGTTGATGTCGTTGAAAAATATGCATTAGAGATAGATCCGTATTTGAGAATTACAAAGGTAAAGAAATATCTCGGTGATAGAGATTTTAGAAAGTTACTTAAAAATATTGATTTGGTTGTTGATTCCTTTGACAACTTTCCAATGAAAATTTTACTCAGAAAAATTGCAAAAAAAATGTCTATACCTGTTATTTCTGGTTTTGATGTATCGAGAGGCTCGATGGTAATATTGGAAAGATATGACAAAGAAAAGGATTTGGATATAAGTTTTTACCTAAATGGTTATAGGGAAGAAGACCTGCAACATCTGAAAGACAAGACAATCGAAGAAAAAACAAATTTATTTATAAAGATTATCGGAGAAAAATATCACGACGATAGAATGTTGGAATCAGTTTATTCTGTAGGAAAATCTTTAACAGGTTATCCTCAAATGGCGATTTCAACAAATCTGACGGGTGCTTTATGGACAACTGGAGTAATTGATTTATTTTTAAACAAAAAATCTACTTCGAAAAGGTGCTTCATATCATTGGATGATGTCTTAAAATAGTTGTGTTATAGTTAATACAACAAATACTGCTCATGCTTGAATTTGATTTAAATATCAACACTTTAATAATTGCCGTCTTCGGTTTGGTTAATATCCCTCTTTCTATATGGATTTTCATCCAAAATCCCAAATCTTGGACAAATAAACTTTTTTCGTTCTTGATTATCACATTAACTGTATATTTGGTTGTAAATACAGAGTTGTATGTGTTCAAAGATTACAAGGTTAGATTTTTGTTAGGAAGCTTCATAATGGGTATTGGTGCAATTATCAATCTTCTTGTGTTTCTTTTTCTTTCTACCTTTCCTGATCCTATTATCAGGGTTAAGAAAAAGGTAATTATACCCATTGCGATAGTCACCTTTTTGTTGTTTATAAGTACGTTTTTTGGTTTAATCATTAAAGGGATTATAGTAAATCCTGACAATAGTGTTACACCAGAAACTGGGATTTTAATGCCGTTTTTTGGTCTTCATACATTAGTATTAATTGTTGCAGGATTTATATCCTTAATTAAAAGGAGAAAAGCAGCAGAAGGGATTGACAAATCCAGATTGAATTATATTTTCTTCGCTTTCGGAGCCTTATTTTTCTTGGTTCTTGTGTTTAATTTTATACTCCCGGTTATTTTTAAAAATGGTTTTTTTGTTCCATTTTTACCGATATATATTTTAATGTTTTTAGTCATTGTGTCGTATACAATTGTTAAACACAGTCTTTTTGGTTTAAGCGTACTAGCAACTCAAGCATTGACAATACTTTTGTGGGTGATCCTATTTTCGAATGTAATTGTAGTACACGATAGTACCCAAAGATTAATCAATATAGTTATATTTAGTGCCTCTTTAATCTCAGGGATTTTACTTATTAGAAGCGTTATTACTGAAGTCAAACAAAGAGAGAAATTAAGAGAGTTGAATGACAAGCTTAAGGAACTGGATAAGCAGAAGGATGAATTCGTTTCTATGGCGGCGCATGAACTGCGTTCTCCTCTGACTGCCATTAAGGGTTATGTTTCGATGATTATCGAAGGCGACACCGGCGATATTCCCGAAAAAGCGCGGCAATTTTTGGCTGATGCGATGGCAGTTACAGACAGGCTTGTGCGCTTGGTTAATAACATGCTTGATGTTTCAAGAATTGAGGAAGGCAGAATTGTGTATCAGATTGAAGAAACCAGTTTGATAAGGGCAGTTCAGGAAATTTATTACTCATTCCGTGTTGAGGCCGAAAGGAAAAATTTGGTTATTAAACTGGATACGCCTAACGGTTTGGAAGATAACGTAAAAGTTGATCCGGACAGAGTAAGAGAAGTGATCAGTAATTTTGTCAGTAACGCAATAAAGTTTACTGAAAAAGGCAGGATTGATATCATAATGAGTAATCCAAAGCCTGGGTTTGTTAAAGTTGAAGTTGTTGACACAGGACCGGGCATTTCAAAAGAAGAACAGGCTAAATTGTTTCAAAAATTTTACCGGGCCGAGTCCACTGCCGGAAAAACTTTCGGTACCGGATTGGGACTTTATATAACAAAGCTTTTGATTGAGCAGTTTGGCGGAACGATTGGTTTGAAATCAGAGGTAAATAAGGGAAGTAATTTCTGGTTTGAACTGCCGTTGGTAAAAAGATTATAATAATTAAAATATGACCGATGACGCGCAAAACATATCGGGAATGAATCCTCAAGTTTCCGCCGGTTCGGGTAAAAAAATTATTCTTCTTATTGAAGACGATCCTTTTCTCGTCGGGATGTACAAAGAAAAATTGACGATGGAAGGGTTTGATGTTTTGGTGGCAGAAGATGGGCTTCAGGGATTAAATTTTGCAACCAGCCAAAAAGTCGACATGGTGCTTTTGGATATTTTGATCCCCAAACTTTCAGGAATTGATCTTCTGGCAAGAATTCGCCAAGATGAAAAAGGCAAGGATCTGCCGGTAATTGCATTGACCAATTTAAGCGGATCGAATGATGAATCAAAAATCAGAAGCTACGGTGTCAAAGAATACCTTGTCAAATCAAACTACACTCCCGGTCAGGTAGTAGAGGTTATCAGAAAGTACATCTCCTAATTTATCAGAAATCTCAAGAATACCCAGACTGTTGGGGTGGGGATGAATTGAGCATGCTGATGTAATCCTCTGCGAAGCAAGAAGGATGGATACTCCGCCTGACACGAAGCGTAGGATGGGGAGGATTTCATACCTGCAGACTAATTTTTGTAAGTGTGTCTCTAATGTGCTTATCTGACACATCAAAACCTTTTAGGTAAATAACCTCTTCCGAATAATTAATGTCTTTGAAATAAGCAAGTTGTTCTCTCAATAACCTTTCGTTAAATTCACCACCGAATAATACTTTTGCTTTATTTGAAACATCCGCAAGTGAATATTTCTTGAATATGAAATATAAATCCACATAATCTTTCCATTTTGCTCTGCTTCCGAGTGCAAACACTTTCATAGAAGCGAGTGTTAGAAGATCAGGAATATTAATAATATTTTTGAGTTTTAATGGGTACTGAATGTCAAAAGGATATTTGAAAAATGTTGTTTTTACACTGTTTATTTTTATAGTTAGTTCGTTAGGTCTATCGACAAAGACATGTTCAATTTTATATTCTTCTCTGATTTTGTTACGGATTTGCATGTTGTAAAAATGTTTTTTGGTAAATAAGTCAAAATCGATCGATCTTCTATGCCCAATATGAAGTGCAATTGCCGTTCCTCCTACTAACCCAAATTTTCCAGAAAAACCTTTTATTAGCGGTAATAGGTCATTTTGCTCCTTTGTAAGAATTTCTTCATGCATATACGGCAAAGTATTTTTTAAAATAGTTTATTGTTTGGGGTTTGATGTTTGATCTCTTGTTATTGATTGCTTTTTTGAATAGCGAATAAGATTCTTTTATTCCGAAAATCTTTTGCAACTCTAAGAAATCCTCCCAGTCGCCATGGTTAATTACAGCCTCGAAGATACTATCTTCGGAAAGTTTGTTAAAGCTTTTGGAATACCAAATAAGATATGGTTTTTTCTTGATAAGACCACGCGCTTTTTGAAGTTTTGATTGAATCATCAGACTATTTTAGCATAAATTATATCTTTGTTTTTTTTGAGATCCTTTCTCCGTATGGAATGAAGCTCCCCGATTCTTCGATCTGGGTATCTTCTCCTTCGCTTCGTCGGAGCAAAATCCGCCGAAGCGAAAAATACTTCGCATCCATCCGCGAGCTTACGCTCACGGTTTTCTGCGATGGTGGATAAAGTCTTTTTAGAAGAGCAGGTACAACAAGTTTACTAATCTCTAATCACTAACCTCTAATTCACTTGTTTTATTGATACCTTGCTTAAGACCACGGTATTTATGCTGTGGATGTAGCAAGTTTTCGCGATTAACGAAGTTAATCGCAAGCGACAAAATACCACAGCTTTTAAGCCGTGGAAGTTTACCTTGGTCTTGTGAGGACGAAGACTAATCCCAAAATTGCAATTAAGGCAAGGCCTGATGCCAAACCTGCTCTTTTGAGCCCTGTCAAAAGTCTTGCTCTGACTGAAGTTCCTGGCGTCGGAGTCGGTTCGGGAGTCTCTTCTCCCGGAGTGGCGTCCGGATTTTCCTCAATTGTCGGCACCGTTTCTTTTTCCAAAAAAGCAATCGGCTTAACGCTTCCTTTCATCAATACGGTTCCGGTGGGACCTTTAACATTTGGGTTTTGCTCTCCCGTAATAAAAAGACTTGTAAATGCAGGCTTTACTGAAAACTGTGCACGGCCGAGGTTTATCGTTCCGAGTTTGACCGCAGCGCCTCCGTCTGCCGGATTTGCCCAGAGAATATAGCTATAGATGGTTTCTTCAACAGGGAAAACAATATTTCTGCAGGAAATCGACACCAAGTAAGTTAGATTTTGCATCTGAAGAGAAGCCGCAAAACATTTGTAATTGTTACTGTTTGTGCTGCGAAGTTCAAAGGTTCCTTCGGAAGCCTTTGCTGTTCGTACGAAAATTAATCCGGAAAGTAGAAAAATGGAAAAAAATGCGAGAAAAAATTTCTTCATAGCTTATTGAACACTCCTTCGAAAACCACGGACTTCTATCTGTGGTTGAAGAAGAATCCATACCTGTCGACAAAATACCATAGGCTTTAGCCGGTGGTAGTTTATTATATCGCCAAGTAAGGTTTTTAAGCAAGACTTTTAATTTAATATACAGATAGTTTATATGATAAAACATTGACTATTTTACATATTATAGGTAGAATTGACACTCAAGATGCCACCTGAAATTTATTTTCCGGATAAAGTAAGTAGTACAAAAACGGATGAGAACCTGCACTTCGGGAGCGAGAAAGTAAAAAGAGCCTATCAAATGGCTTTATATGCCCACAAAAATCAAAAAAGATTATCGGGTGAAGAGTATATCAACCACCCCCTTGCTGTAGAAGCAATTATCAGAGAAGAATGGGGAGTAAAAAATGAAGATTTATCCTGCGCAGCTATTCTTCACGACACGGTTGAAGATACCGAAATTACACTTGACATATTAAAAGCGGAGTTTGGTGAAACAGTTACTTCACAAGTCGATGGCGTGACCAATCTAAGAAAAGACGACAGCAAATCTGAAAAACCCGAAAAGACAAGTTTTGATCTTGGAAAATCAAGACATACGATCGAAAGATCATATATTGAGCCGGGAGTTGCTCTAATCAGATTGGCTGACAGACTTCATAATATGAGGACTCTCTCATATTTACCTGAGAATCGGCAACAGCGTAAAGCTCAGGAAACAATGATTTATGTCAACCTTGCGGAATCGTATGGAATATGGCCGGTGAAAACTGAACTTGGCGATCTGGCTTTTAAATATCTTAATCCGGATTTATATAATTGCGTAAAAGACGAAGTAGATAATGATCCCAGAAACAGCAAGATGTTTGTTTCCAATATGGAGTCAAATTTGAACCTTCTCTTGCACGATGAACAAATTTCGGGTCACGTTGTTTCAAGAAGGAATGGTTATTGGGATCTTTACAATAAAAGAGAACAAGCAGCATTAAAAGGTAAAAGCAGGGCTGAAGGTTTCCGGGAGATTGAAGATGTTGTCAGTTTCAGGGTAATAATTGACGATCCGGATCAATTATTTTTTACCCTTGGTAAAGTAAATAACCATTTCGGTGAGAATGTTGATTATGAGCGCTTGAATTTATTCGTCGGAGCAAATAAGAGAATCAACGGATATGAAGCGATTCAAACTTCCGTTAACTTACCTCAAGGGGCTACAGAAATTGCAATTGTAACCAAGGAAATGGAAGAATTTAATAATTGGGGATTAATTAATTTGGTTAATAAAGGAAGTCATGATTTGGATAAATATACCTTGAAGCTTGTTTTTACAACCTCCGGCGAATTAATTTTTTTACCCAAAAGAGCTACAGGAGTTGATTTTGCGTATGCAATCAATAAGCAACTTGGTGCTGATGTTGAAAGCATATTGATTGACGGAAAGCCGGCTTCGATTAGTTCTGTTCTTCCAAACGCCAGTGTTGTTGAAACGATGCATTCAGATAAACCGAAAAGGGCCCCGGACCCTAGTTTTTTGGATTATGCTACTCCCCTGACAAGAAAAATGATCAATGAGCAGTTGATTTTACAGGAACGTGATGCGGTTGTGGAAAAAGGTGAAGGGATAACGGAGTTATTGTTACGATCGAGAGGGCTTTTGGTATTAAGTGATTTGCCAAGCGATAAAGTGATGAGGGTAAAATACCATTTTAATTGTCAAAATTTGGAAGATTTGTATTTTAAAATAGGGGAAGGGAGAGTAAAAGTTGAAGATATCCAGCAGTTATTGGATAAGGAGAAAGTAACTAAGGAAGCTTTAGGCTTGACGACGATTAGGGTTGAAGGTACAGACAAACCTGGGATTTTGTCGGACCTTTCAAATTTAATCTATAAAAAAGGAGGAAATATTGAGAATCTTGACTATAAAAAAGATGGTGACAACTATCTCCTTAGGCTTGTGATCAAAGGTTTTGACGGAGGAAAGGAGAAGGAGATGAATGATATTCTGGAAAAAGATGAGAGGTTTGAAAAATTTTTGGTGGTTTAAAGTTGACAATAGATATTGATTAATATAAAATATCGCAAATGTTTAGAATATTGTCTTTCACCACAAAGCTAGTTTTATCTCTTCGTAGGAGAGTATAGCTTTTGGTGAGAGGAAATTAGATATTCCAATTATTACAACCTCTCACATACGAGAGGTTTTTTTGTATCTAAATATATGAATATAGAAAGAAAAGATTTAATACATAAGCCGGACACAATGAAATCCTTATCAGAGCATGTGCCCGATGCGACGTTGCTCAAAAACAGTTTTCTGACAGATGAGAAGGTTGAAAGCATTAAAAAGCAGCTTGTGAGCGAATTTGAAGCTGTTGCAACTGACTTGACTACCAACGATTTGGCAAAGAACCACGTAGATTCTTTAATGAAGAAACTAATAGGAGATGGTGCCAAAACGGAATATGACTTATTAATCGGTGGTTCAAAAGAGTTTTTTAATGTTTCTGAAAACGTGCTTGGTCCTGTTTGGGCTTCATATGTCAATGAAGTTTTGAAAAGTGGTAAGGGTGGAGAAGTCTATCTATTTGCAGCCAGAG
>Ga0209323_10001643_pt1 | contig 14769 bp, 11 predicted proteins | sample Rifsed19ft2_FD_184014 | JGI IMG/M metagenome (GOLD analysis project Ga0209323, IMG submission 184014) | Soil microbial communities from Rifle, Colorado, USA - sediment 19ft 2 (version 2) | ecosystem: Environmental > Terrestrial > Deep subsurface > Rock core/Sediment | place: Rifle, Colorado...
TGTTCCGCCAGAACCTCGAGGAAACCGGCATGGGTTATGGGCTCGAGGTCGACATGATCCGCACGGCCCATGAGCTCGACCTGCTCACGACGCCGTACGTCTTCGATCCCGAGCAGGCGCGCGCGATGGCCGCCGCCGGCGCCGACGTGGTGGTCGCCCACATGGGCCTCACCACGAAGGGCACGATCGGGGCCACGACGACCGTCACCATGGACCAGTCGGTCGAGCGCATCCAGGCCATCCGGGACGCCGCGTTCGAGGTCAACCCGCAGGTCATCGTGCTCTGCCACGGCGGTCCGATCGCCGAGCCCGAGGACGCCCAGTACGTCCTCGAACGGACCCATGGTGTGGCCGGCTTCTTCGGCGCCTCGAGCATGGAGCGCCTGCCCACGGAGATCGCCATGACCGAGAACATGAAGCGCTTCAAGAGGATCACCCGCTCCACGGCGGGCGTCCCCGCCTAGGCGGGCCAAACCAGGGACGGCATCCGCGAGTTTCGAGGAGGCGACCGCACATGACTGTCACGGCAGCACCCAAGGAAGAGATCCTGGGCCAGTTCCTCGGGGACGCGTCATTCCCCATCGAGTGGGAGTCGGAGGCCGAGAAGCAGCTCTTCTGGGTCTACGACGATCTTCACTGTCCGCAGCCGCTCAGCCCGATGTACTTCGACATCGGGGGGTGGTGGCTCACCTGCGACCACATGTTCCGCCGCTTCGGCACGCCCTTCGCGAGCGACTGGATCGCCAAGAACATCAACGGCTATCTCTATACGGCGGCGGTACCAGCCGACGCGTCGTTCCTGATCGACTCGACCGAATACAACGCGCGGTACGCAGCCCGGGTCCCGCGCGACCCGGACCACGCCTCGAAGATCGGCACCTACCTCGGGGCCGTGCTGCCCACGTATGGGCAGCACTTCGCCGACTGGTGGCGGGAGCGCCTCCGCCCGGAGATGGAGAAGAACTTCGTCTACCTCGACGGCATGCTCGACCGGCAGGCCGAGCTCAACCTCATGGAACTCGCCTGCCTGCTCGAGGACGCGATCGACATCCACGACCGGCACTGGAAGATCCACTGGATGCTCAACTTCGCCCAGCTCTCCGCCACCCTCAACCTGCGGGCGGTGATGGAGAAGACGCGGGGGAGCATCGACGAGGTCCTCCTGGGACGGCTTCAGAACTCGGCGGCGGACCGCAACTGGGACTCCATCGAGGCCCTCTGGCGGATGAAGGAGGAGGTCAAGGGGGACGCCGATCTGAGGACCGCCTTCGGTCGGGAGACCGGCCAGGAGGTCATGGGCGCCCTGCGGGCCTCGGATCGGGGCCGGAGGTTCCTCCGCGAACGGGTCGAGTCCTACCAGCGCGAGTACGGCTGGAACGCGGTGTGGAGCCACGAGTTCATCTTCCCGAGCCGGCGCGAGCAGGCCGAGCCGGTCCTCGAGTTCATCAAGGGCTACGTCGACACCGGCTACGACTACCCGGCCACCATCGCGGCCGTGAAGGCCGACATCGAGGCCGCCTCGCGCGAGATCCTCGAGGGCCTCGAGGGCACGGCCCGCGAGGAGATGGCGGCCGCCAACGCGATCAACCTGAAGATGGCGCCGCTCACTCCGGACCACCACTTCTACATCGACCAGGGCACCAACGCGCACGTGCGTCTCGTGCTCATGGCCATCGGCACCAAGCTCGTCGAGGCCGGCGCCCTCGACCGGCCCGACGACGTCATCTTCCTCAAGTACAACGAGCTGCGCGTCTTCATGGGCGATGCGGCCGCGCTGGACGCGCGCGCCATCGTGTCCCAGCGCCGCGCAGAGCGCCAGGCGGCCTACGCCGTCCGGCCACGGGACTGGGTCGGCACGGCGACGGAGTCGCAGCTCGCCTTCCCGTACCTCAACCTGTGGGGCTTCCCGGAGAAGCTCCACCGCCAGCCCTCGACGGTCGCGGGTCAGATCACCGGCGTGGCCGCATCTCCCGGCGTCGTGGAGGGAATCGCCCGCGTCGTCGCGACGGTCGACCAGTTCGACGAGGTGCGCAAGGGCGACATCCTCGTCTGCCAGATGACGAACCCGGCGTGGGTCGTCCTCTTCACCAAGGTCGCCGGGCTCGTCACGGATGCGGGCGGGACGGTCTCGCATCCGGCCGTCTTGTCCCGTGAGTTCGGCATCCCGGCCGTCGTCGGCACCTCCGTGGCGACCCAGACGATCAGGACGGGCGACCGGATACGGGTCAACGGCTCCACCGGCGTCGTCGAGATCCTCAAGAGCGCACCGGCCAGCCCGACCGGCGATCTCTTCGCCGCCTGATCGGAGACACCATGCCCCGCGACACCGCGATCTCGCGCAGTGTGCTCAGCGACCAGGTCAAGGATCGCCTCCTGCAGGCGATCCTGGCCGGCCGCTACCCACCCGGGTCTCGCATCATCGAGACCCGGGTGGCGCGGGAGCTCGGCATCAGCCAGGCGCCGGTGCGCGAAGCGCTCCGCGATCTCGAGGCGCTCGGGATCGTGGAGATCGCTGCGTTCCGGGGTGCGCGGGTCCGTCGTCCGACCGCCGGCGAGCTTTTCGAGGCATACGGCGTGCGTACCGTGCTCGAGTCGCTCGCGGCGCGCCTGGCCGTGCCCCGTATCACCGCCCACGACCTCAACGAGCTGCAGTGGCTCATCGACGAGATGGAACAGGCCGCTCGCGCGGGCGACACCCACGCCGAGGCCGCGGCGGACGCCAGGTTCCACGGTCGCATCGTCGAGATCGCCGGCAACGCCACGCTCGCGCGCGTGTGGCGGTCGCTCGAGCCGTTCTCGCGCACGTACATCACGATGATCGTTCCCGGGGCAAACCTGCGACTGTTCCCGCCGCTCCATCCCCCCATCCTGGCGGCCCTCAGGCAGCGCGACCCGGAGCTCGCGGCGGAGGCGCTGCGGCGCCACTTCAGCGACGCCGGGGCGATGCTCGCCCAGCACTGGACGGACGCCGAGACGCCATCGCCTGTCGGCCCGGTGGCGTCCGTTCAGCGGCCGGCCGCCGCGGGCGAGCCGGTGGCCGCTCGCTCGTCCGATGGCGGCGAGGCGATCGTGCGCCGGCCGTCGAAGATCCCGGCGTGAGCGGGCGGCTGCGACTATCGGAGGAGCTGTCGGCCGGGCCGGCCCATCTGCGCATCGACGTCTTCGGGGGCCCGCCACGCGAGCATTCCCTCGAGGACATGCACTTCCTCAACTACCGGCTCGCCGACGTCCGCCTCGAGCCGCGGGTGACCCTGGCGGAGCCGGACATCGTGTGGCGCCAGGACGGCGCCAAGTCGATCGCCTACGACGGCCGCACGATGACCTTCGGCGGCGACTGGCCGGCGGGGCCGCTCCAGAAGGTCGTCGTGGCGATGCTGGCGCTGCGCATGGAGGCGGCCGGCCTGCATCCCTTCCACGCCTCGGCCGTGCGCTACCGCGACCGGACGGTCATGTTCCTCGGCGGCGAATCGAACCACGGCAAGAGCATGGGCCAGATCGAAGCCTGCCGGCGCGGCGGCCTCCTCGTCTCGACCGAGACGACCGTGGTCGACGAGGCCGGCCGGGCCGTGATGGGCTCCAAGGACGTCTTCATCAGGAAGCGCGCCGTGGGCACCGAGCGGGCCGACAAGGCGGCGCCGGACCGCGGCGTGCAGAAGTTCTTCGGCGAGATGCCCACGTGGGGGAACTACGACGAGCCGAGCACGGTCGATGTCGTGATCGTGCCCGCCATCGATGGCAACTACGACGCCAACCTCGTCGAGATGATCCCCTTCGAGCGCCAGTTCCAGACGCTCCACTCGCTCCAGAACTACTTCCTCCTCAACGAGCTGCTGGCCCCGGGTTGGACGATGCCGATCATCGACACGGAGCCCCGCCGGGCGGCCCGTGCCACGTTCGTGGCGCGCTTCTGCGAGCGGCCCTACTACTTCATCCGGGCGGCCACGCCGCAGGTGCTCATGGACGAGGTCGACGGGGTCGTCCCGTGAGCCGCTGCCCGACGGCGGATGCCACCTGATGCGCGCCTTCGCCTACGCCCGCCCGACGACAATCGCCGAGGCGGTGGCCCTGCTCCACGAGCGCGGTCCCGACGCGCGACTCCTCGCCGGCGGCACGGACCTCGTCATCGCCCTGCGAAACCACGAGGTCGAGCCGGCCGTGGTGGTCGACCTCAAGCGCATCGCCGAACTTGCCCCGGCGATCCGCCAGGACGACGGACGCCTGTCCATCAGCGCGAGCACGGTCATGACGGACATCTCGGCCGACGGGCGGGTGCGGCGCCACTTCCCGGCGCTCGTCGAGGCGGCGGATGTCGTGGGCTCGGTCCAGATCCGCAACCGGGCGACGCTGGCGGGCAACATCTGCAACGGCTCCCCGGCGGCCGACACGGCCCCGCCGCTCCTCGTCTACGACGCGGCGGTCGTCGTGGTCGGACCGGGCGGGACGCGGCGCGTGCCGATCGACGACTTCATCGTCGACTCCGGCCGCGTGGCCCTGGGGCGCGGCGAGCTCGTCGCGGCGATCGACCTGCCCGTCCCGGCTCGTCCGGTGGGCTCGGCCTTCGTGCGGCTCACCCGTCGCCGCGGGACCGACCTCGCCTCGATCACCCTCGCCTGCGCCGTCGACGGGGCGGGCCTGACGCGGCTCGCCTACGGCAGCGTCGGCCCCCGGGCCCTCCTCTTCGTCGACGCGAGCGGCACGCTGGCCGACCCGGGCGCGCCCGACGAGGCGAAACGGGCCATCCTCGGCCAGATGTTCGCCGCGGCCCGCCCCTCACCGCGCTCGGTGCGCGCCAGTCCCGAGTACCGCCGCGCGATGCTCCCCGTTCTCGGCGCGCGGGCGCTCAGCACCGCGATCGACCGGCTCGCCGCGGCCGGGGAGGGACAACAAGCGCCATGACGGACACGCTCGCCATCGAGCTGACCGTGAACGGCCGCCGGCGGGCCGTCGACGTGGCCGTCCACCACACGCTCCTCGACGTCCTGCGCGATGACCTCGAGCTCACCGGGACGAAGGAGTGCTGCGTCGTCGGCGAGTGCGGGGCGTGCACCATCGTGGTCGACGGGCGGGCGATGAACTCCTGCCTCATGCTCGCCGTCGAGGTCGACGGCGCCGAGATCACGACCGTCGAAGGGCTCGCCGCCGAGGGACGTCTGAGTCGTCTCCAGGAAGCGTTCCTCGAGACGGGCGCCGCGCAGTGCGGCTTCTGCATCCCGGGCCAGCTCATGGCCGCGCAGGCTCTCCTCGCCACCAACCCGCGGCCGACGATCGCCGACGTCCACGAGGGCCTGGCCGGCTGCCTGTGCCGCTGCGCCGGCTACGGGCAGATCACCGACGCGGTCCTCGCGGCCGCCGGGGCCGCGGAACGATGAGCGGGCCGCGCGTCTTCACGCCGGCCGCACGGGTCGGCGGGTACGAACGGGTCACCGGGCTGCAGCAGTACGTCGCCGACATCCCCCTACCGGACGTGCTCCAGGCCAAGCTCGTCCACCTCGACGTCGCGCGCGCCCGCATTATCTCGATCGACACGCGCGCCGCGCTGGCGGTGCCCGGGGTCCGGCTGGTCATGACCGCCGCCGACCTGCCCCAGCCGGTGCCCCGCTTCGGGCCCCAGTTCAACGACCGACCGGTCCTCGCCGTCGGCGAGACGAAGTATCACGGCGAGCCGGTGGCGGCGGTGGCCGCCGAGACCAAGGACGCGGCCGAGGAGGCGGCACGCCTCGTGAAGGTCGAGTACCAAGAGCTGCCCGCCGTCTTCACCATCGCGGCGGCGCTCGCTCCCGACGCGCCGCTCGTCCAGGACCCCGCCCTGCGCGCGAACGATCCGCTCGCCGGCACGAACGTCCTGCGCGAGCACCGCTACGGCTGGGGCGACGTCGACGCTGCAGCAGCCTCGGCCGACATCGTCATCGAGCACAGCTACACGTTCCCGATGGTCACCCACTTCGCCATCGAGCCGCACGCCTTCATGGCCGCGCCCGACGGCGACGGCGTCGCCGTGTGGAGCTCGATCCAGCACCCTTACCTGCTCCAGAAGATCATGGCCAGGGTCCTCGGTCTGCCGCTGGCCAAGGTCCGCGTCTTCGCGCCCGACCCGGGCGGCGCGTTCGGAGGCAAGCAGAACCCCAAGTACGAGCCGCTCGTGGCCTTCATGGCCCTCCGCACCGGCCGGCCCGTGCGGCTCGTGCTGACCCTCGAGGAGACGTTCCAGGCGGTCCGGCGCACGACCACCGAGTACCACGTGCGCACCGGCTTCCACGCCGACGGGACGATCGCCTTCCAGGACATCCGGGGCGACTACCTCCTCGGCGCCTACGCGGACATCGCCGACCGGGTCACCGGCAAGGCGAGCTACGTCGCCTGCGGGCCGTACCTCGTCCCCGCCGCGCGCATCGTCTCGCGCGCGATCCTCTCCCACACGACCCCGGCCACAGCGTTCCGGGGCTTCGGCAATCCCCAGCACAACTGGGCGGTCGAGTCGAACCTCGACGAAGGCGCGCGGGCGCTCCGCATCGACCGGCTCGAGCTCCGCCTGCGCAACCTGCCCCGGCGCGGCGAGGTCTTCATCCCCGGCGACACGCCGGCCGACGGCGAGTGGGCAGAGACGGTGCGCCGCGCGGCCGACCTCATCGGCTGGGGGGAGCCGCTCCCGCCGGGACGCGGCCGGGGCATCGCCGTCGGCATGAAGTCCGGGCCGACGACCGGGCTCTCGTATTCGACCGTGCGGCTGCTCGCCGACGGCAGCGTCGTCGTCTACGCGGGCACGTCCGACATGGGCCAGGGAGCGCGCACGATCTTCGCCCAGATCGCCGCCGAGGAGCTCGGCGCGCCGCTCGAGCGCGTCTCGGTCGTCTCGGGCGACACGGCGGTGGTGCCCTACGATCAGCAGACGTCGGCGAGCCGCTCGTCGGTCCTCATGGGGAACGCGGTCCTGCGCGCCTGCCGCGAGATCCAGGCGAAGCTCCGGGCGATGGCCGCCCGCCTCTACGGGCTCGACGAGTCCGCGATCGTCGTCGATCGGGGGGTCGTCCACCTGCCCGATCGGGAGCTGCCCATCGGCGAGGTCCTGCGCCCCGGCCTCGGCCGGCTGGGCGGCGAGCTCATCGGGAACGGCGAGAGCCGCAAGGAGGACGAGCCCGACCACCCGCTCGGAGGCAGCGCCGCCTTCTTCGAGTTCAACTGCACGGCCATCGAGGCCGAGGTGGACGAGGGGACCGGCGAGATCGTGGTCGTGCGCCACGCCACGGTGAGCGACGTCGGCAAGGCCCTCAACCCGTTACAGGTCACCGGCCAGGACGAGGGCGCCGCGATCATGGGCCTCGGCCACACGCTCATGGAGCACATCATCCTCGACGAGACCGGCCGCATCCGGAACCTGGGGGCCATCGACTACCGCATCCCGACGAGCAAGGACCTGCCGCTCGAGATGGTGAGCGCCATGGTCGAGAACGAGGACGGCCCGGGACCCTACGGCGTCAAAGGGATGAGCGAGGGCGCCCTGCTGTGCGTCGCGCCCGCGGTCGCCGCCGCCGTGCGCGAGGCGACCGGCGCGGTCATCCGCGACCTGCCCCTGACCCCCGAGCGGGTCTGGCGGGCGCTCCAGGAACGCGACCAGGAACGCCACGCGGAGGCGGCGCGCGCAGAGCCCGCCCCAGCGGAGGTCCCATCATGACGAGCCCCCCGACCCACACCGGACCCATCGGGGACCTGCCGCCCGAGCAGCTCGTACGCGCCGCGTCGCTCGTGCGCGAGGGCCGCGCCTATTCGCTCGCCGCCGTCCGCTACCCGGGCATGCCCCTCTTCCCCGGCCACCCGCCCTTCCAGGTCCTCAACTACCGCACGCCGCACGGCATCCGCGTCACCGGCGCGCAACCGTGGGGACCGCGGAACGAGGCGGGCCTTGGCTACATGGCCGAGTACGTCATGGCGACCTCGCACTCGGGCGCCCACGTCGACGCCCTCGCGCACATGACCGTCGGGCCGGAGAGCCACTGGTACGGGGGCGGCAACCCGGCCGATCACCTGACCGACTTCGGGCCGACCCACGGCGACGCCTCCACCATGCCCCCGTTCTTCACCCGCGGGGTCCTCCTCGACGCGGCCGGCCACCGGGGGGTGCCCTGCCTGCCCAGGGGGGCCGCCGTCGACGCGACCGAGCTCGAGGCGATCGCCGCCGCGGAGGGGGTGACGGTGGGGCGCTGGGACGTCGTCCTGGTGCGCACCGGCTACATGAGCCTGTGGCCCGACGCCGAGCGCATGGCTGCCCATAAGACGCCGGGACCGGACGTCTCGGCGGCCCGCTGGCTCCTCGAGCGCGGCGTGGTGGCCACCGGCAGCGACACGGAGACCTACGAGGTCCAGCCGGCGCCCGACCCGGGCGAGCCGGCGAACCCCCAGCCGGTGCACACGCTCCTCCTCATCGACAACGGGATCCACCTGCTCGAGAGCCTCGACCTCGAGACCCTCGCCCGTGACCGGGTCTACGAGTTCCTCTTCGTCGCCCTGCCGCTCAAGATCCGGGGAGCCACCGGTTCGATGGTCGACCCACTGGCCGTCGTATGAGTGTTGCTCCCCGCACGACGAGCGCCCCGCCCCTCCCGGCGACGATGGAGGCGCTGGTGGTCGTGGAGCCCAACCGGCTCGAGATCCGCGAGGTCCCCGTGCCGGTCCCCGGCCCGAACCAGGTCCTTGCGCGCGTGCGCGTGGTCTCGATCTGCGGGACCGACGCGCACCTCATCCGGGGCGATTACCCGGGCTTCTGGCCGCCCAGCTTCCCGTTCATCCCCGGCCACGAGTGGGCCGGTGAGATCGCTGCGCTGGGGCCCGGCGCGGCCCGCTACGGGTGGGCCGTGGGCGACCGGGTCGCGGGCACGTCCCACGACGCCTGCGGGGTCTGCCAGAAATGCGTCGAGGGTCGCTACAACCTGTGCGAGAACTACGGCAAGGAGGGACTGCACCGCCAGTACGGGCACAACACCCAGGGCGCCGACGCGACCTACGTCGTCCACGGCGTGAAGTCCATCTTCCGCCTGCCCGACGGACTCTCCTTCGAGGACGGCGCGCTCATCGACCCTGCCTCGATCGCCCTCCACACGGCCAACCGCGGCGGCGTCGCCCCGGGCGACACGGTCGCGATCACCGGCCCCGGCACCATCGGGCTGCTCGCGGGCGACTGCGCGCGGGTCCGCGGGGCCGGGCGGGTGATCGTGGTCGGCCGCGGAGACCGCCTGGCGAAGGCGGCCGCGCTCGGCTTCGAGACGGTCGACTATGGGGCCGGAGACCCCGTCACGGCGGTTCGCGCGATGACCGGCGGCCTGGGGGCGGACGTGGCCCTCGAGTGCGCGGGCGTCCCGGAGGCCGTCCAGTGGTGCCTCGCGCTGCTGCGGCGGGGCGGTCGCTGCGCGGCGGTCGGGATCCCCGTGCGCGGCGTCGAGGTCGCCATGCAGCGGCTCGTCCTGGACGAGCTCGAGCTGGCCGGTGTGCGCGCCTCGGCGGGGGAGATGCGCAGGGTCATGCCGCTCGTGGAACAGGGCCGCATCCGCGTGCGCGAGATGGTCACGCACCGCTTCCCGCTCGGCCGCTACGAGGAGGCCCTGGCCACGTTCAACGACCGCTCGAGCGGGGCGATCAAGATCCTCGTCGCGCCATGAGGGAGCCACGCCGATGGAGCAGGTGACGGCCAACGTCTTCAGCGAGGCGAAGCTGCGCGGATGCAACCCGAGCTACGTCACGACGTCCGATGGCGTGGTCGTGGTGGACACGCCGCAGCTGCCCACCAGGGCCGTGGCCATGCGCCGGGAGGCCGAGCGCCAAGGCCCCATCCGCTACGTCATCAACACCGAGCATCACGTCGACCACATCTTCGGCAACTACTACTTCAAGGGTGCCGGCACGGTCGTTCACCACCAGGGCGTCTTCGACCGGTTCATGGTCCCGGGCCCCGAGCTCGATCCCTTCGCCTACGCCGCGGAGGCGATCCCGACCGACGACCCCGAGGGGGCTGCCATCTTCCCCGAGCGCGACGTCTACTACGCCGATCCGAACAAGGGGCAGATCGTCTTCACCGGCGATCTCACCCTCAGCGTGGGCGACCACACGTTCCGGCTGCTGCACACGCCCGGCCACACGCCGGGCCAGATCGCCGTGCACGTGCCCGAGGAGCGCGTCGTCTTCACCGGGGACACCGTCTTCTCAGAGTGCCAGACCTGGCTCATGACCTCGGACGTCGACCAGTGGGTGAGCGCTCTTGAGACCATCCGAGCCCTCGACGTGGACCACCTCGTCCCGGGCCACGGCCCGATCACCACGACGAAGTACCTCGACGTCCAGCGTGCCGTCCTGCTCGAGTGGAAGGCGGCTGTAGCAGCCGCGGTGGCGAAGGGCTGGTCGCGCGAGGAGACGATCGAGCGGGTCAACTTCGCCGACCGCTACCCCGTGGACATCGGCCAGGGATACATGATGGGCTACATCCAGACCCTCAACGCCGCCTCGCTCTACGACAAGCTCACCGCCGGTGCGGCGGCCCGCTGAGGCGGCGACAGGCGAGGGCCGGGGGGCGCTCAGCGGCCATGACGCTCGAGGGCGTGCGGGTCATCGTCACCGGGGCGTCGAGCGGCCTCGTCGACGGCGGCTTCGTGCTCGGCGCCGCCGACTGAGGGCCGCGTCAGGCGGGCCGGACGTCCGGGTTGGGCAGGATCGCCTCCTGCACCGCATGCAGGAGCTCGTGGTACGAGCCGATGAACTGGCGCAGCGTGCGGACCGTCGGCGGGAAGGTGTCGAACTCGTCGATCGTGAGGCCCTCCGGCTGGTAGGCGCGCACGAAATCGGGGAAGTGACCGGCAAGCTCGGCGACGATGGCCGGGTCGACCGGCTCGTCCATGCGCGGGCGCACCTCCACGTCCGAGGCGTTGAAGCGCTTCTGCCAGACCGAGGGCAGGCTGACCACGCACTCGCCGCCGATGAACTCGGACCAGTGGAGATGGTGGCGGATGGCGGCGGCGAGCGGCCGCGCCCGGTAGCCGCGCTCTCGGAAGAGGCCATAGGCCCGCTTGAAGACGGCCACCCCCGACCAGGGCAGCGCAGCCGGGTCGGCGACGATGCCGTCGCGCTCGGTCTGCGCGCGCAGCCAGTCCTCGATGCGGCCGACCATGATCGTGATGACGGGGCCCATCTGCTCGACCGGCAGGCCGTCCGCCTCGCGCCGGCGCAGCCCCCGCTCGACCGCCTCGGCGGCGGCGATCGCCTGGCCGACCGAGAAGCTGACCGTGCAGTTGACGCTCACGCCGCGATAGGTCGCCTCTTCCATGACCGCGATGCCGATCCGCGTGGCCGGGAACTTCACCACGATGTTGGGGGCGAGGCTGTCGAAGTGGACGCCCTGCTCGAGCATCCGGTCGGGGGTGCGAAAGAAGGTCGGATTGGTCTGCATCGAGAGGCGCCCCTTGCGCCCGCCGTGGCGTGCGAAGGCGGGCTCGAGCAGCTTCGCCCCGCGCCGCGACATCTCCTCGACCATCGCCCAGCCGAGCTCGACCTCGGTCCACGTCGCGTGCTCGGCGGCGAGCTCGTGGACGCGCTCGCGCCAGTGGCCAGGGTCCTTCTTCCAGACGTCCATGACGATGGTCGGGTTGGCGGTCGCGCCCACGGCGCCGAAGGCGATGGCGTACTCGAGCTCGTCGACGGCGCACGAGTCGTTCCAGATATCGGTCGGGGTCGTGGCCACCGTCTGGGCGAGGGGGGTGCGGGTCATGACGTCCATGGGCTTCTCCTTTCCCGGGCTCAGGCCCGGCCGGCGGCCACCTCGGCGGCCCGCTCGCGGCCGGCCAGTCGGATGAGGTCCTCGTGGAGTTCGAACCAGATGCCGTGGTAGCTGTCGACGCGCGGCGAGGCGACGTAGCGCCCGTCGCCGGCGCGGGCGTTGCGGAGCGCCTCCCCGAGACGATCGCGGTAGGCAGCCAGCCGAGGGAGCCCCGGGACGAGCGAGCCGAGCCAGCCCGCCGCGTCGTCGTGCAGCGCGGCAAGCCGGTCGAGGACCGCAGCGTCGTAGGCCGCGTCGGCGTGATCGTTGAGGACCGGCTCGCCGGTGCTCTCCTTGAGCTGCCAGGCCGTGACGATCTCCTTCGTGCGCTGGTCGAGGGCGACGAACGTGTCCAGCGCGGCGTCGGCGTTCGCGCTCCCCCAGCGCTCCCGGTCGGCGACCATCAGCCCGCCAGCTCGCGCCGTGCCCTGGTCGGTCAGCCGGAAGGCGCCGCTCACGCTTTCGGCCAGGCCGTTCGCCAGGAGGCCGTCGAGGAGCGGGGCGACCTGCTCGGGTGAGCAGTCCAGCGCCGGGGCGAGCGCATCGGCCGTGGCCATCCCCTTGATCGCGAGCGCGCGGATGACGTCGTCGGCCGAGCCCGGGGCTTCCGTCACGCCCGCAGTATCGGACCCTGCGGGGGACCCCGCGACCCCCGCCTCGGTGCCTTGCCCGACGGTCTCCTGCGCCGCACGGCCCCGGATGGCGATCCCCAGCTCATCGGCCCACCGGAGCAGCGTGGCGGTCTCCGGCGCATGGGCGACGGTGCCGGCGACCGCGCCGGCGAAGATCTCGCCGCTGCCGCCGTCGATGGTGATCGTCTCGCCGACCGCCAGGGTGTGCCCGCCGATGACGACCGCATCCTGGCCGACCTGCACCGCGGCGGCTCCCACGACGGCGGGGATGCCCCACCCGCGGGCGACCACGGCGGCATGGCTGGCCAGGCCGCCGCGCGACGTCAGGATGCCCGCGGCGCGGGCCATGCCGGGCACGTCCTCCGGCGAGGTCTCCGATCGGACCAGGATCAGGCTGCGACCTGCCTCGGCCACGGTCACGGCCGCCGTCGGGGAAGTCACGATCTCACCGGTGGCGACGCCGGGCGAGGCGGGCAGGCCGGTAGCCAGCGGCTCGGCGCGATCGGCCCGCCGGGTCGAGATCGTGGGCGGATCGGCCAGGTAGCGGGCGACGCGCTCGACGGCCTCCGGCCGGGAGAGCGGGAAATCGGCCGCCTCGGCCATGTCGATGGCCATGCGCAGGGCCGCCTGGGGGCTGCGCTTGCCGACGCGAACCTGGAGGATCCACAACCTGCCCTGCTCGACGGTGAACTCGATGTCGCACAGGTCGGCGTAATGTCGTTCCAGGGCTGCCGCGATCGTGCGCAGCTCGGCGGCCACGGACGGCAGGCGCTCGTCGAGCACCGCGAGGGGTTGCGTGTGGTGCGTGCCGGCGACGACATCCTCACCCTGCGCGCCGAAGAGCACGTCGCCGTAGATGGCCGGCTCGCCGGTCGCCGGGTTGCGCGTGAAGAGCACGCCGGTGGCGGAGTCCGGACCGCGGTTGCCGAAGACCATGGCCTGCACCGTGACCGCCGTCCCGAGATCGTCGGGGATCGCCTCCCGCGCGCGGTACGCCCGGGCCCGCTCCCCGTTCCACGAGCGGAACACCGCCTCGATGGCGGCCCGGAGCTGGACCCACGGGTCGTCTGGGACGACATCGACCCCGACGATGCGCGAGAACATGTCCCTCAAGCGGGCGTGGCAGTCGGCGGCGAAGGCGGCGTCTCCCGATGCGGCGGCGAGCCCTGTCGCGGTGACGTCATTGAGCCCGAGGTTGAGGATCGTGTCCATCATCCCGGGCATCGACACGGGCGCGCCCGAGCGGACGCTCACGAGGAGCGGGTCCGCGGGGTCGCCGAACCTGCGGCCGACCGCGGCCTCGAGCCGGCGCAGGTGCGCCTCCAGCTCGCCGTCGAGGCCGTCCGGCCAGCCCTCCGCGAAGAACGCCCGGCAGGCGGCCGTGGTGATCGTGAACCCCGGCGGTACTGGCAGGCCGAGCTGGGCGGTCATGGCAGCAAGCCCGGCGCCCTTCCCGCCCAGAAGGGCGGACAGCTCGGAGGACGGGAGGCTGGGCGACTCGTCGAAGGCGTAGACGTATCTCACGGGTAGGCGGGCCCTATTGCGTGGCGGTGAGGCCGCCGTCGACGGTGAGGATCTGGCCCGTCACGAATGACGAGGCGTCCGAGCAGAAGAAGAGGACCGCACCCACGAGGTCCTCGGTCTCCCCCACCCGTCCGAGCGGGATGCGCTTGATGATGCCCTCCTTGAAGGCCGGGTCCGAGAGAAGGTCCTCGATCTGGGGCGTGGCCACGAACGTCGGCGCGATCGCGTTCACGGTGATCCCGTACTTCGCCCACTCGGTCGCCTGCTGACGGGTCAGGGCGTTGAGGGCGCCCTTGGCGGCGACGTAGGCCGAGAACCCCTGGTTGATGCCGAGCTGACCGCGGACCGACGAGATGTGCAGGACGCGACCGCCGCGGCCGCCCTCGATCATCGCCCGGGCCGCCGCCTGTGTCGCGAGGAACGCGCTGCGCAGGTTGAGATCGAGGATGCGGTCCCACTCCGACTCGGGGTAGGCCTCCGCGGGGTGGAGCGCCGTTCCGGCTCCTCCGCCGACGGCGTTGATGATGATGTCGAGCCGGCCGAAGTGGGCCACCGTCGCGGCGACCGCCCGATCGGCGTCCCCCGCCCGGGTCACGTCGGCCGCGACGAGCAGCGCCTCCGACCCGGCCGCCTCGATCGCGGCCGCGACGTCGCGCGCCCGGTCGGCGTGGCGACCGACGACGGCGATCCGTGCCCCGTCGCGCGCCAGGGCCAGCGAGAGGCGGCGCCCGATGCCGCCGGCGCCACCGGGGATGAAGGCGACTCTTCCCGCGAGGCGGAAACGCGCCAGCTCGTCCCGCTCGATCGACCCGCCCACGGCCG
>Ga0209323_10001648_pt1 | contig 14748 bp, 13 predicted proteins | sample Rifsed19ft2_FD_184014 | JGI IMG/M metagenome (GOLD analysis project Ga0209323, IMG submission 184014) | Soil microbial communities from Rifle, Colorado, USA - sediment 19ft 2 (version 2) | ecosystem: Environmental > Terrestrial > Deep subsurface > Rock core/Sediment | place: Rifle, Colorado...
CGTAGCCGACCCAGCCGAGCGCGCCGGAATGCACGTGACCAATCGTCCAGTCGGTGTAGTGCGACAGCGAGTTGACCGACTTCACCGACATCAGCGGCCCCTCGAAGGTCGACATGCCGTAGAAGGCGACCGACACCACCAACATGCGCAGCACCGGGTCCGTGCGCAGCTTGTCCCACGCCCCGGACAGAGTCATCAGGCCGTTGATCATGCCGCCCCAGGACGGCATCCACAGCATCACCGAAAACGTCATGCCGAGCGTCTGCGCCCAGTCGGGCAGGGCGGTGTAATGGAGGTGATGCGGGCCCGCCCAGATATAGAGGAAGATGAGCGCCCAGAAGTGGACGACCGACAGCCGGTAGGAATAGACCGGCCGCTCCGCTCGCTTGGGGATGAAATAATACATGAGGCCAAGAAAGCCGGCAGTGAGGAAGAAGCCGACCGCGTTGTGGCCGTACCACCATTGCACCATGGCGTCTTGGACGCCGGCCCACACGATGTAGGACTTGGGCGAGAACAGCGAGACCGGGATGGCGGCGTTGTTGCCGAGATGCAGCACCGCGATGGTGAGGATGAAGGCGAGATAGAACCAGTTGGCGACGTAGATGTGCGGCTCGCTGCGCCGCATGAGCGTGCCGAGATAGACCAGGAGATAGACGACCCACACGACCGTGAGCCACAGGTCCGCGTACCACTCTGGCTCGGCATATTCCTTGGACTGCGTGATGCCGAGCAGGTAGCCGGTGCCGGCAATGACGATGAAGAAGTTGTAGCCGAGCACCACGAACCAAGGTGCGATCTCGCCGGCCAGGCGGGCGCGCGAGGTGCGCTGAACCACGTAGAACGAGGTGGCGAGCAGGGTATTGCCGCCGAAGGCGAAGATGACGGCTGACGTATGCAGGGGGCGGATGCGCCCGAACGATATCCACGGCAGGTCCAAGTTGAGCGCCGGGTAGGCGAGTTCGAGGGCGGCCCACAGGCCGACGGCAAAGCCGGCGAGGCCCCAGAAAACCGCCGCGATCGTGGCGAACTTGACCGCGCCCATGTTGTAGTTGGGCTTGCCCGCGATCAACAGCGGCGGTGGCTGCGCGGGGCGCTCAAAATACCTGTTGACAATGGCAATCGCGCCGGCGGCGCCCGCGATGGCGAACAGATAGGCATGAAAAGCGTATTCCGCGGTATGTGCCTTGGCCGCGACTAGGAGCGAGAGAAAGGCCAGCGCGGTGAGCGCGAGAGCGGTGCCGCCCTCGCCAATGGTCATGCTCTTGGACGACAAGCTCGCCGGCGACATTCCTTGAGCCTTCGCGCGTCGTTGGGAGGCGCGCCGAGGGCGCGCGCTTGGTGCGCGATTTTGTGTACGATCGCCCCGAAAGGCGGATTGACGCAGATCAAGCCCGCCGTTGATCCCGGCTGGACCGCTGGTCTGGGGAGCATTACGTAGGTGGCACGACGGCGTCAGATGGATCATCCGGATCGTGACCGCGCATGGCTGAGTTGACCTCGCAGGCCCGGCCGCTTGAAGCCGTGTCAGGATTTGCTCGGCAGGCGCTCGGCCCGCTCAAATCGCCGGCCGCCCGCTACGGCCTCGCGGTCGGCATGGTGGTGCTGGCATTCGCCGCGCGCGCGCTGCTCGGTCCCAGCCTCGGGCACGAGGCGCCTTTCCTGCTGTTCATACCGGCAGTGCTGGTGGCGAGCGGGCTCGGCGGCTTCGGCCCCGGCTTCGTGGCGACGATCCTGAGCATAGCGCTGGCGAGCACGTTCTTCCCCGCCGGCGGGCTGCGCGGCGTCGAGATCATCATCGGGCTCGCCTTCACGGTCATCGGCTCCGGCATCGCGTGGGGTGGCGAGACCCTCCGCCGCCGGACGCTGCAGGCGAGCGTCAGCCATCAGGAGGTTCTCGCCCGCGAGGCCCACCTGAAGTCGATCCTGGACACGGTGCCCGACGCCATGATCGTGATCGACGAACGGGGGATCATCCAGTCCTTCAGCACCGCCGCCGAACGCCTGTTCGGCTACGGCGCCGACGAGATGATCGGCCAGAACGTCAAGCTGCTGATGCCGTTGCCCTATCGCGGCAATCACGACAGCTATATCGAGCGCTACAAGAGGACCGGCGAACGGCGCATCATCGGGATTGGCCGCGTCGTCGTTGGCGAGCGCAAAGACGGCGCGACGTTTCCGATCGAGCTTTCCGTCGGGGAAATGCGCTCCAATGAGCGACGCTATTTCACCGGCTTTATCCGCGACCTCACCGAGCGGCAGAAGACCGAGGCGCGGCTGCAGGAGTTGCAGTCCGAACTCGTGCACATTTCGCGCCTGACCGCCATGGGCGAGATGGCCTCCACGCTTGCCCACGAACTCAACCAGCCGCTGTCGGCGATCGCCAATTACCTCAAAGGCTCCCAGCGGCTATTGGAGACCCAGTCCGATGCGACCGCGACCCGGGTCCGCCAGGCCATGGACAAAGCGGCCGAACAGGCGCTGCGCGCGGGCCAGATCATCCGCCGGCTGCGCGATTTCGTGGCGCGCGGGGAAACCGAGCGGCGAGTCGAGAGCCTCAACAAGCTCATCGAGGAGGCAGGCGCCCTGGCTCTGGTGGGCGCCAAGGAGCGGGGCGTTCATGTCCGCTTTCAACTCGACCCCAACGTCGATCTGGTGCTCGCCGACAAGGTTCAGGCCCAGCAGGTGCTGCTCAATCTCATCCGCAACGGCATCGAGGCCATGGAGACCTCGCAGCGGCGCGAGCTTGTGGTGTCCGCGAGCAAGCTCGACGAGGACCACGTGATCGTGAAGGTCTCCGACACCGGCCCCGGCATCGCCGAGGAAATCGCCGATCAACTCTTTCAGCCATTCGTCACCACCAAGCTGCATGGCATGGGCGTCGGCCTTTCGATCTCGAAGACCATCGTGGAGGCACATGGCGGGCGGATTTGGGTCGAGCAGAACGCGGGCGGCGGCGCCGTGTTCTGTTTCACTCTGCGCAGCGTCAAGTCCGAGGAGATGAGCGATGAGCGGTAATGCCGTTGTGCACGTCGTGGACGACGACGAGGCGCTCCGGGATTCTCTTTCCTTTCTATTGTCCAGCGCGGGGTTGGACGCCCGCAGCTACGATTCGGCCGCCGCCTTCCTGAAGAACGCGCCGAAGCCGATATCGGGCTGCGTGGTCACGGACGTGCGAATGCCCGGCATGAGCGGCATCGAGCTCTTGCGCGAGCTCAAGTCAGTGGTCCCTACCCTGCCGGTCATCGTGATCACCGGCCACGGCGATATTCCGCTCGCGGTCGAAGCCATGAAGGCCGGCGCGATCGATTTCATCGAGAAGCCGTTTGATGACGACACGCTGCTGGCCTCCGTGCGCCGGGCGGTCGGCCAGCACGAGAAGAATGCCCAACGGGAGGCCGACGTGGCGCAGATCCACAGCCGGCTCGCGTTGCTGTCGGCGCGCGAACGGCAGGTGCTGGAAGGGCTGGTCGCAGGGCACCCCAACAAGGTCATCGCCTTCGATCTCGGAATCAGCCCGCGAACCGTCGAAATCTACCGCGCCAACGTCATGACCAAGATGGAGGCGAACAGCCTCTCGGAACTGGTCCGCATGACGCTCACCGCGGGCGCCTTGCGCCCGGACGCCTAGGTTTTTTACCCCTTGCCGGGTTGACTTACGTCAACGCGCAAGTCTGCGCCCTTGCTCATCATTCGCTGCGGTGAGTTACGCGTTGCCGGACGACCTCAGGCGCATGGGCATGCTAGTACCCCCTCCCACCGGCGACGAACGTCGCGCGGTGATCGTCATCGACGACGATCAGGCGGTGTGCTCGGCGCTCAAGTTCTCGTTGGAGGTGGAAGGATTCGAGGTCTCGACCTTCGCGAGTGCGGCGCAGGCGCTCAAGGCCAACTTGCCGCTGGAGGCTTGCTTCATCGTCGATTACCACCTGCCGGGGATGAACGGCCTGCAGCTCATCCTGGCGCTGCGGGCCGAGCGCGGATTGGTGCCCGCCATCCTGATCACTAGCCACCCCACCACCGTCCTGCGCGAGGCAGCCGCCGCCCAGGGCGTGCCGATCGTGGAGAAGCCGCTGCTGAGCGACGCGCTGCTCGACGGTATCCGTCGGACAATGGACCGCGATTGAAATAGCGGCGCCTCGCGAGCCGCGATCGTTGACCTCGATCAAGGGATGGCGCGGGCGCGCGGTGCACGCTGCCGCGCATGAAGATTCCTGCGATGCGCCTCATGATTGCAGCCGCCCTCTTCGCGTTCGCCGCGGCTGAGGTCGGCGCCGCCTCGCCCGGCGCGCAGCGCGGGCTCACCCTTGCGCGGACCCATTGCGCGCGATGTCATGCCATCGACAAGGTCGGCGAAAGTCCGCTCAAGATCGCTCCGCCCTTCCGCACGCTGCACCAACGCTATCCGCTGGAGAGCCTGGAGGAACCGCTGGCGGAAGGCATCGTGACCGGTCACTCCGGAATGCCCGAGTTCCGGTTCGAGCCCGACCAGATCCAGGATTTCATCGAGTTCCTGAGGACGCTGAACTGACGGTGCTGCGCGCGGCGATACCTACACGGGGCCCACCGCCACGACGCGATAAGTGTGTTGCACCGCCCCTTCCTGGATCGAAACGTACTCGCCGACCTCGAAACGCTCGCTCTCGAAGCGATAGCCGGTCTCGTCCTCCTCCTCCCCCAACTCGTCATAATGGAACGCCCAACCCCCGCGCCGGCGCACGAGGTGCCCAAGCTCGTCGTCCTGTCCGGCCCGGAAGCGCCTGACCCCGCACGCGTGCCGGTACTTGCGCCAGAGCGTGGGCTCGATACGCCCGTGCTCATCGAGCGGTGCGATCAGCTCGTAGCCGTCCTTGCTGCTGCCCTCCGGATGTCCGCGCTCGCGCGCGAGCTCCATCCGGATCCGCCGAAATGCATGCGGAAGCTGGGCGTATTTTGGCGGTGAATTCGGCATGGTCTGTCTCCGTGAACGCGGCGCGGCCGCGGCGCGGCCGCTTCGCATCAATGCGACATCAGCGTGGGCACGGTCATCGACATCAGCATGGTCTGCGTGACGCCGCCGAACACGCGCTCGCGCAGGCGCGAGTGCCCGTATCCGCCCATGACAAGGAAATCGATGGAATGGTCAGCGACGAAATTCAGGATAGTGTTTCCGACATCGATCTCTCCGTGACCGATCCGGCAGACATTCATGGGGAGATCGTGGCGCGCAAGATGCTGCGCGATATCGGCGCCCGGGACGTCGTCGCTCTTCAACGGTTCGTCGGTGACGATGACGAGGTCGATCGCTGCCGCCCGGCCGAGCAGCGGCAAGGCGTCGGCGATCGCGCGCGCTGCCGAGCGGCTGCCGTCCCAGCACACGGCCACGCGATCGAACTTGGCTCCAGCGCGCTGGATATAGGGCACGACGATCAGCGGCCGCCCCGAGTCAAACAGCGCGGCCTGGACCATGAGGTCCTCGGTCACGATCGTTTTCGGCACCGGCTGGCCGACGACCATGAGGTCGAACCGGCGGCCGGTTCGGCCCAAGGTGTCGGCGGCGCTAATAAGCGACGCGGCATGCGTCATGCATTCGTGAGACACGCCGGCGACGCGCGCGGCGTGCGTGAAGCGCTCGATCGCCTGGTTGACCGCTTCCTGGTGCTCGTGGACCGCCGCCTCGATGATCTTGCCGGAGAACATGGGAAAGGGGCCGGGGGTTGCAGCCGGGTCGATTCTGAACGCGATGCCGGCGAGGTGCGCCTGTGTCAGCCCCGCCAGCGAAATCGCGTAATCGGCGGCGGGATCGCGCGCGTCTCCCGGCGACAGGTTGACGAGGATGTCCTTGATCATGATCGCTCCTTCGGCGGTCTTTGTGTTCGGTAGTTCTAATTGAACCGGCGTGGGTGGTAATTGAGTTTCCTCAAATCCGCCCGCCCGATCACGCCGCTCAATGCGTCGGCGCAAGGTTGACGAAGATCAAGGCCCGGTGCGGCCCCGCCGATAGGCTCGCAACGTGCGCGGACCACTATCATGATCAAGACCATCCTTGTCCCGGCAGCCGGGACGTTGGAAGAATCGGTTCTCGATACTGCGCTGATGGCAGCCGAGACGGCCGGCGCCCACGTCGACCTGCTTTATTTCCGCGGCGATCTGGTCAAGGCCATCGAGAGCAAGCCCTATCTGGAATTCGCGATTGGCGGAGCGATCTCGCCGGCGCTGGCCGCTCTCGACATGGAGTCGGAGCAGCAGAGCGCGACCGCGCGCAGCGCCTTTTCGAGCCTGTGCGAACGCAGAGGCGTTGCGCTCCGCGACGAGCCGGCCGCGCCGGCCGGCGTGACGGCCGCCTGGCGCGAGGAGCGCGGCGCACCTGGCGGCCTCGCCTTTCATGCCCGCCATTGCGACCTGGTGGTGATGGGACGGCCGGGTCCCGCCGGCGCCTTCGCCATGGGCGACGTCGAAGCGGTGTTGTTCGGGAGCGGGCGCCCGCTGCTGGTCGCGCCCGCGCTGGCCCGGCCGTCGATGCGTGGAACCGCGATGGTATGCTGGAAGGAAACGCCGCAGTCCGCGCGCGCCGTCAGCGCCGCCTTGCCGCTGCTGAGGCAGGCCGCGCGCGTCGTGGTGATCCACGTCGAGGAAGGCGAGGCCGACGGCGCGGGAGCAAACGAGGTCGTCCGCCAACTGGCGCGTCACGGCATCGAGGCGCAGGCCCGCAGCCTGGCCGCCCAGGCGCGCGCGACCGCCGATGTGCTTGCCGATGCCGTCGATGCGAACGAGGCCGATCTGATCGTGCTCGGCGCCTATGGCCGCAGCCGCGTGCGCGAACGCGTGTTCGGCGGCTGCACGCGCGCCTTTCTCGAGCGCGCCGGCGTGCCCGTCCTGATGATGCACTAGCCTCAGACGTCGGCGCGATCCGACAGGCGGCGTTTCGGATGCGTCGCGGAAGCTCGCGTGCGAAGACCGCGCGTGACGAGCGCCTCCCACGCCTCCTCAGCATCATCGGCGAACGTCAACAGCTCGAAGTCCGAGCGCGAGATCATGCCGGCATCGATCAGCGCGTCAAAATTGATGACCCGCGTCCAATAGCTGCGATCGAAGCACACGATCGCCACGGGCGGCATCTTCTTGGCCTGAACCAGCGTCAGAATCTCGAAAAGCTCGTCCAGCGTGCCAAAGCCGCCCGGGAACGCCACCAGCGCGGACGCCCGCATGGCGAGATGCATCTTGCGAATGGCGAAGGAGTGAAAGCGGAACGTGAGCTCGGGCGTCGTATAGGGATTTGGCTCCTGCTCCTCGGGAAGATCGATGTTGAAGCCGATCGAGGGCGCGCCCGCTTCAAACGCTCCGCGGTTGGCCGCTTCCATCAGCCCAGGGCCGCCCCCGGTCGCGATCACGTTCTCGCGCATGCCTCGCGAGCGCATGGCGCCGCCGCGTTGCGAGACGATCGCTGCAAACCGACGCGCCTCTTCGTACCACCAGTCATGCCGCGCGACCGCCGGCATCGGCGCGCCGACGGCGCGCCCTGCGCCAGGGGGAGGGCGTTCGTTGCGCGCGCTTCCGAAGACGACGACGGTCGAGTGAATGCCCCATTGGCGCAGCCGTTCCTCCGCTTTGGTGAATTCGAGCAGCAACCGCACTCCGCGCAGCGAGTCGCCGAGCAGGAAGTCGGGGTCAAGAACGGCCAGCCGATAGGCTTTCGATCGCCGCTGAGACGCGTTGTCGGTCATCGCAGCCGCGTCCGAGAGCCAAGCTGCGGCCTCTCGGCGAGTGAAATCGCCACGCGCGCGACATGATCGAATGTTTGAGGAAGTGGCACCTCACCGGGCTCCCTGCCGCGCCTCGTTCTCGGCAACCATCGTCAAGCTGGAACTCGGATCGACCCAGACCAGGTGATCCTCGACCGCATTCACGCCGGCGGTATTCTCCGCGGCGACACGGATGCCGCGCCGCTGGCGCTCATCGAGGATCGTCCCCCACAGATGAACGACGCCGTTTCTCACCACCACATTCACGAAGCAGGACGACCGCCCCGGCTGCCGGCTCAGCTCGGCCACCAGCCGCTGGCGAATGGAAGTGTCATCGACCGAGGTCGGCCGCGTCTCGCGCGCGAGGCTGGCGAGCGCCCGCAGCAGATTGGCGCGGCTTACAATGCCGACCAGCATGCCCTCGCGCACCACCGGCAGGCGCTTGATTCTGTGCAGTTCCATGAGCTGCACGATCTCTTCGAGCGAGGTGTCCTCGCCGACCGTGACGATGTCGCGCGTCATGACCTCGGCGACCTTGCGGGCGCCGGTGCGTGCGCGCTCGCCCGCGCGGCGGCCGACGAGAAACTCCACCCAACGGAGCTGCCGGCGGGTTCCCGTCCGCGCCCGCCGCGACAGGTCGCCTTCGGTGAGGATGCCAACCACGGCCCCGTCCTCGCCGGTCACCGGCAGGCCACCGAACCCGCGTTGCAGCATCAGGCGAAGCGCCTCGCTGACGGCAGCGTCCGGCCGCACCGACAGCGGGTTCGGCGTCATCACGTCTGCTGCTTTCATGGCGCTAGCCTCGCGGCGGCAGCGGGCGCGACCGCTCAGCTATTGAGTCGGTTCAGCACGGAACGGTTGCGCAAAACGATTCGGCGCGACGCGACCAGCTCGATGGTGGCGGTCTCTTCAAGCAGCGTCAGCGTGCGCGAGACGGTCTCGATAGTGAGGCCGAGGTAATCGGCGATGTCCTGGCGGGACATCGGCAACTCCATGATGCTCGCGCCGGGCATGAGTTGCGACATTTCGAGGAGGAAGGCAGCTACTCGTTCCTGCGCGCTCTTGACGAGCAACATCGTGTGGTCCTGGGCACGCCGCAGCTCGCGGGCGGTCAACGACCACAGCGCCTGCGCCACTTCGCCGTCGCGCGCCGCCGCCCTGAGCACGAGGCTGCGCTTGACGAGCACGATGCTGGAATTGCCGACCGCTTCGGCGGACCATGCATGCTGCTTGCCCGGCTCGATGCCGAACACGTCGCCGGGCAGGTGGAACGCGCTGATCTGGCGACGGCCGTCGGTGAGGACCTTGTAGATCCGCACGGCTCCGCTCATGACCTTGTAGAGGTAGTCCGCCGGCTCGCCCTCCCCATAGATTTCGGCGTTGCGCTCGAAGGGCATCGGCAGGCCGGCGAGGTCGGGAGCGCCGAACATCAGATGCGGATTGGCGCAAATGACCTGCCGGCGGTAGCTGCGAGTCGAACGGCCGTCCTGAACGATGGTCTGAGCTTGCATGGCACGCTCCTTGAGGTGTCCGTGCGCGCAACCTACGGCCTGCTCCGGCAAAGAAAATTCAGGGATCGTCCCTAAGGAATTCCACCTAAGGCCATGGAGGCGACCAGAGATGCCGGCTACGCCGCCCCCAGCCGGACGCCCGCTATGACGCCTGGCCTTTGAGGCGCACCAGGCCGTTCTTGGCTTCCTGGCTGGCCGGATTGATTTCGAGCGCGCGCTGGAGGTCGGCAATGGCCTGATCGCGCCGGCCGAGCGCCTCCTGGATTCGCGCGCGCTCGAGCAGGATCGCGAAAGCGCGCTGGGAATCGAGCTGCAGCGCAAACGACAGGTCGGCGATGGCAAGGTCGTGCTTGCCCATCCTCTGGTGGACGCCCGAACGCAAGCGATAGATCGACGCCATCAGGCTGGCCGCGCCGGTTTCCCGGTAGTTGATCCGCAGCGCCTCGGCGAGCAGCGGATCCTTCCAATAGGCGTCGATCATCGCGGTCAGGTCCTGGATCTCGCGCTCGTAGAGCTGCTTCTTGTCGTAAAGCGCGGCGCGACTGCGGCGCGTGTAGAACAGGTCGAGCGCGCTCATGCGGGCGCTCTCCGCTTCCGCCAACTGGATCGCTCTCGTGAGGTCGGCCAGCGCGAGCCCCTCATCGCTGCTATAAAGCAGCGCCATGCCGCGCGAGCGGGCGGCGAAGGCGTTGCGCGGCTCGAGGCGAATGCACTCGTTGAAGTCCGCGATGGCGCGGGCCACGTTGCCCAGCTTGAACAGCGACTGGCCGCGGCTGAGATAGGCGTCTGCGAACAGCGGGTCGATGCGTATCGCTTCGGTGAAATCGCGGATGGCGCGGTCGAGATCATTCTTCTTTGCCCAGCGTTTGCCGCTTTCGACCAACTCGCGCGCCTTGCCTGAACCCGACCCGCCCGCAGGCAACGACGACGCTGGCGCCTCCCGGGCGGCCCGCGATGGCGCCGCGGCTTCCTGGAACTCGCCGTAGGCCGCAATCCATGGCGGCAATCCACCGGCGCCGTGCGCCTCGGTTCCGCGCTCCGAGGCGTCGATCCCGGCCTGCGCGCAGGTGATCCGCGCAATCGGATCGGTGGCGGCGTCGCACCCGCTCAGGACATGCGTCGCGCCGACGCGGTCGAGCGCGGCGAAACGCTCCCGCGCTACCGCGCCGGTCGCATCGGCGTGCACTGCGCGGACGGCATCGGACGGCGCCCGGGAAATCGGGGCTGGCGGGCTCGATCGCGCCACCACTCGATTGCTTGAGCCTGCGGCGACGAACCAATAGGCGACGGCGCCGCAGGCAAACATCAGCGCCAGCCCGAACGGCGCCAGCGCACGCAGGAGCTGACGCCGCCGACGCCACAGCGCTGCCCTCAGCATGCCGCTCGTCTCCACCGCCCACGCCGCCACGCAAGCCGCAAGCTGCACGGCGTCGGTGAGCACGCGCCAGCGTGCCTCGCTCTCCACCTTGTTGATGGCGAGTTCGAGCGCGAGCTGCTCCAGCTTGACCAGGTGCTTCGAAAGCTGCGGGCGCGCGGCGCGCAGGCGCTCCTGCACGACCTTGCGGGCGTGGTCATAGGCGGCGCGGCGCGCCTTGGCGGTATTCGGACGGAGCGCGGCGACGGTGCTCGCGAGAATCGCGTGGTAATCGATGGTCGCAGTGACCAGTCCGCCGCGATGACGGGCGCGGTCAGGTCCAGACGCAACGCTACCCGTGGCCATGGCTGTGCGGCCGGAACTCTCGGCAGGCTTCTGTGGAACCCCCAGGGAAGCCTACCACAAATTCCCTTTAAGCGGTGGTGTGGGAGCACGGCCTAAAGGCGGCGGCGAGGAGGGCGTGGCGCGACGCGCTCGGTGCGCTCGGCGGGAGGCGACGCCGGCCGGTTGCCGCGCGAATCCGCGAGCACTTTCAATTGGTTGTGCCATGCCGCCAAGCCGGTCGCCGGCTGCGACGACGGCGCTGCGCCCACGTCGCGGATGAGTGCGGCAACCTGAAGGGAGCAGCCGAGCCGGGCGAAAGCAGTCAGAAATTCCGGCAACGAGGTGGCAAGCACGCTTCGGTCTGCAATTCATCGATGGAACGCTCGACCTTCGTTCGAGACCCGGCGAACTCCTCGCAGCGTTCACGCCCGAAGAATGCGCCAGCTAGTTCAGAAGCTCAGGCTATGCACCAACCTAAAATCATCATGGTTTAGTGTCTGTCGCGCCACCGAAGCCTCGGCTCGCCGGGTTCTCGTTCGACGGTGATGAACCTGTCCTGAAGGAGTGGATTGGTGAAGGGAAAATCCAGCCTCTTGTGAAGTCCGCGCGTCTCCTTGCGCTCAAGGGCAGCGAAGAAGATCACTTCCGCGCATTCCATCAGGTCGAGAACCTCCATGCATCGCATCAATTCATGGGCATTCGCCGCGATCATGGTGTCCAGCACCTCCTCCCTGAGATCGCCCAGATATTTCAGCCCCGCCTTGAGCAAGGTTTCACTTCTGGCCAGTCCGGCATAGTCGATCATGATCTGCTGAAGGGCCATGTTCGCTTCCTGCCAGCCTGGACCCGCCTCGTCTCGCATGAAGCGCGAGCAAATCTTCGCCCGTTCGCGCGCGGTCGGACTATCCTCCATCTTTTCGAATTCGCTGCGTCCTTTCGCTCTTTCGGCAGCGCCCGCCCCAGCGATCCATCCATAGGTGGCGGCCCCGGCGATATCGGCCCTGAAATTACCCACCGGGTCTCCGGCAGCGAAAAGACCGCTCACGCTGGTCTCACCGTCGAGGCCGATCTCGATGCCGCGACCGATGAGATGAGGCTCATATCGCATGAACTCGACCATATGTTTGCGGACATCGATGGCTTTGTCCTTCATGTAGGCAAGCATTGCCGTGTTGCCTTCGTGCTTCATGCCCCACATCATGTATTCGATGTCCTGAGGAGAGGTCGCGCTACAGTCCATGTAGGCCGGTCCTTTTCCCGATGCGAACATGTCCGTAAAAACCGTGTTCCATACGTCAGCCGTGATATCGCCCAGCTCCTTCGATGGCTTGGTCAAGAACGGACCCACCGGCTTGCCGTAAGGATCAGCGACGAGGCCGATCCAGGTAGCCTTGCCAGCGCGCGCAAAGTACTTTGGACCCGCATGGCAATTGGGGAATTCCATGTTCACGAGCTTGGCGCCGGCCCGGTAACCGGCAGCTTGCGCCGCCCCGGTACAACTTGGACAAAAGGCGGTATTGAACAGCCGTCCGGGACTCACTGACGGATAAAGTCTGCTCGCCGAGCCCGTTGCAAGAACCACCGATTTTGCTCGAATGATCTGCAATACCGGGTTTCTCGCCCTCACGCTAAAGCCGATGGCGCCTGCGATTTGTCCACCGTGCGTAATGACATCCGTCACAGGCAGGTTGTTCATGATGCGCACGCGCTTTTTCTTGGCCTGAATAGTCAGCACCTTCTTCTGGTTTTCTCCGGCGTATTTGAGCCAGATCCTGGGACGATCGGGGAAAGCATGACCGGTAAATTCCCATGTGCCCGTCGGGCGCATGGGAATGCCCCATTTGTCCCAGTCTCTTACCCGCTCGAACGACCGTTCAAGGAACTGGGTGGCCAGGGCATCGTCCGCATAACCCCCGACCAGGCTGTTCTTGTATTCTCGCAGGATTGGCGCGATGTCGCCGCCATGGATTTCCGGGATATAGCAGCAAAAATGGTCGTTGCCGGTCGCGCCGGACCCGCTTCTATTGGTGTTGGCCTTTTCGGCCACCAGGACGCGTACGCCCTCCTGCGCGGCTCGAATTGCCGCCATCAGCCCGGCGATGCCGCCACCCACAACAAGCACGTCGGTCTCGATGGGTTCGCGATCAAATTCAAGCACGTTCGCCACTCCTGTTGCGCGCATCCACGTAAAGCATCCTTTGCGCAAGAGGAATGCGAAGTCGAATGGCAGCCTTTGCGCAATCCAGCAAACAGGCATTGCAATGCCAGCACTCCTCGGGATAGGTGACCGCGGGAATGGCTTTTTTCTTGGTGACGCCGAAGACGTCCGTCGGACAAATGTCGACGCATATTCCGCAACCGTTGCATCTAATGTCGTCTATAACCGGCGGCATGGGGCCTTCCCTTCTACAACAGCATCGAGATTGGCGGTTCCGTTGCGCTATAACGTGATGATTTAACACATGTTCACTGCATCCTAGAGCGTTTTCAGTTTCTATGGAAACTGAAAGCGCTCTAGATTTTTGCGTGGTCGCATTTTCGGACGGAAAACCGGATTCCACTTTTCCTGAAAATGCTCTAGCCGCCGGCAAACGAGGCCGCCAAGGGTTGAGTCGATCCACGAGCAGTCGCATCGGCAGCAGAATCAACGGGACCAGAAGTGGCCTGCCCGGGACGACAGGCGATGGGCGATGACGGGCGCGGTCTTCGCGGGCGCGCTCGGGCGGCGACAACAACAAACGGTGCCCCGCTTCTCGGTCCGGTAGGCTGCGAGCATGCTCCGTGCCCTCGATTGCAGACAGAGTCACTCGAGCTCGCCTTCCCGCGCAATCGTCATCGAGAGCAGGGCGCGCAGCTATATTATGCACACCATGCATGTTGAGCGACGGCCGACGCAGCGGCCGCGAGCAAGTTAACCGCCGCCGTCGCATCGCCAATGCGCTGCTGCCGCTCGATCACGCCATTGACGAGAAGACGCGAGGCAGCGTCGCGTTCCGGCCGCAGCGCACCCGATCGCACGACGTCGACAAGTCAGTCAGCCCCTTCTGTCCGGCAACCGCTGAACGGTGCGATCCGCATCGATCCGCGGCCGCCCGGCAACCCGCCGGCTATTCTCGGAACAGCTCTACGAAGGATCGTCGCAACCAGCGGTTCGCGGGATCGTGATGAAAGCGGTCATGCCAATAAACCTTGATATCGTAGGGACGCAGCGGCACCGGTGTGCGCAATATCTTGATCGACACGAGTGACGAGAAGCACTTGGCCAGGCGGCTCGGCATGAGCACCACCAGATCGGAATTGGCAACGACCAGTGGCAGCACCATGAACTGCGGCACGACGAGCCTCACCTTGCCGGCGATGCCCTGCTTTCTCAGTTCCGCCTCCAAATCGGCATGCGCCATTCCGCTGGCGTCGGCCCACGCCCGCGGCGAAGCGGCAAAGCCCTCGAACGACATGCCGGAACGGAAATTGGGGTGATCCGCGCGTACGACGCAGACGTAATGCTCGCGAAACAGCGGACTTTGGTGAAAGCCGCTGGTCAGGGTGGTGAAGAGGCCGACCGCCAGGTCCACCTCGCCCGAGGCGAGTGCTGCGCCCGGCTCCTCGAGCGGGATTGGACAGGCGCGCAGGCTCGCGTTCGGCGCCTTCTCTTGCATCAGCGCGAGGAGTTTGGGCAGGAACACCATCTGCCCGACGTCGCTTAGAAAGATGTTGAAGCGGCGCGTCGTCACCAAGGGGTCGAACGATGGGTTCGAGGCAAATCCATCGAGCAAAATCTTGAGCGCCTCGCGCGCGGCCGCGCCCAGCCGCTCGCCGT
>Ga0209323_10001653_pt1 | contig 14732 bp, 11 predicted proteins | sample Rifsed19ft2_FD_184014 | JGI IMG/M metagenome (GOLD analysis project Ga0209323, IMG submission 184014) | Soil microbial communities from Rifle, Colorado, USA - sediment 19ft 2 (version 2) | ecosystem: Environmental > Terrestrial > Deep subsurface > Rock core/Sediment | place: Rifle, Colorado...
CCTCGGGTGCACCGGACAATTGAACGGCGTTATCCACCGACGTCATTCTGAGAATCCCACATCGCTGGGGGGCGATATGCCTGATGCCAGAAACTGGCGCACAACGTCACTGCGAGGAGGCCATAGGCCGACGAAGCAGTCTCCGCCTCAGCCGGTGAGCGAGTGCTTCCCGCCACGCTCCGCTCGCGGCTGTGGCTTCGCTCGCAATGACGCTTCAGTTTCTGAATGGGCGCGCAGCGCCGAAGCAATCTCAGGGCGACGCCTGAGAGATTGCTTCGCCGCGCAGGGCGCGGCTCGCAATGACCCGCTAGTTTCTGGGTAGGGCGCGCAGCGTCGCCGGACGACCCACGAACTGATCTGGTGATTGCACACATCTTGAATGCTCGCCGACCGCGTCCGCGCGGACGCGGGCCTGGAGCACTTGTGGATAATCACCAGATGAACTGATCCGTGACAGGATAGATCGTGCCCGCTCACTCGCAACCCATCCCGATATCATTCCACCAGAGCCTGCGCACCAAGATCGTGCTGGGTGTGGCATTGCCTATCCTGTTGGTGCTGTCCCTGTTTTCACTGGTACACTACCTGCGCGAGCGGCATTTGCTGGAGACTCAGATCGCCGGGGGAGTGCAGCAGTTGGGCGACCTCGTGCTGGGCAGCCTGCGTCACGCGATGGCGATCAACGACCCCCAAATGTTGGACGGCATCCTGCACGACCTGAATATGATCGAGAGCATCCGGCGGGTGCAGATCATCGGTATCGATCACCGGGTGAAAGCAAACAGCTCCGGCAAGGACGAGAACGCCGCGCTGAGCACCGCCGATCAGGGCTGTGTCGAGTGCCACTCGTTGCCGACCGAGTCGCGCCCCTCGACGACGGTTCTCTCCGGCGTCTCCGGCATCGTGCGCGCCGTTCGGCCAATCGACAACGAGCCGGAATGCGCCCGTTGCCACACGGAACAAAGCGCTCACCTCGGTGTCCTGTTGGTCGATGTTTCGCTCGTCGATCTCGAGCGACATCTCCTGGACGACTTGCGCGTGGACTTGCTGTTCTCCGGCGGGGCGACGGTGCTGGTCACGCTGGGCATCTACGTTCTGATCAACCAGATGGTGTTGCGTCGCATCGGGACGTTTCGCCGGCCGCTGGCCGAGATCGCGCAGGGCCACTTCGGCGCGCGCGTGCCGATCCCGTTGCACCCCGGCGATGAAATCGACGGGCTGATTCTGGGCTTCAACCACATGGCCGACGAGGTGGAGCGCCACACCCGCGAGCAGGAGGCGCGCTCCGATCTTCGCCAGCGCGCCATCGTCGAAGAGCGCGAGCGCATCGCCCGCGAACTGCACGACGGGCTGGCCCAACTGCTGGGCTACGTCAACACCAAAGCCAGCGCCGTGCGGCTGATGCTGAAGAACCAGCAGGCCGACGCCGCCGAGAAGCACCTGCAGCAGCTCGAGGAAGCCGCACAGGAATTGTTCGTCGACGTGCGCGAGGCGATCCTCGGCCTGAAGATGAACGGGCACGCTGCGCAGGGATCGGGGCTGCCCACGGCGCTCAAGGCGTACACGGCGCAGTTCAGCCGGCTCAGCAACCTGCCGGTCGATGTGCGCATCGATCCGGCCGCCGAAGACCTCGCGCTGCCGGCCGAGACCGAGTTGCAACTGATGCGCATCGTTCAGGAATCGTTGACGAATGTGCGCAAGCACGCCTCGGCCCGCCAGGCGATCGTCAGCCTTCAGTTCTGCGACAGCATGTTGGAGCTGAGCGTGCGCGACGACGGCGCTGGCTTCCGGCCGGGGCCATCGCGCGACGGCGACTGGCCGCGCTACGGCCTCAGCACGATGCGCGAGCGCGCAGAAGCCATCGGCGCGGCCTTCACGCTCGATTCGGATCCGGGCGCGGGCACGCGGATCGTGGTTCGACTGAAACTGGAGAAGAACGGAAACTATGCGCGTTCTCGTGGCGGATGACCACTCCTTGTTTCGCGACGGCATCGTCAGCCTGCTCGAAGCGGCGGGCTATCAGGTCGTCGGCCAGGTCGGCACCGGGCGCGCAGCGGTGGACGTGGCGCGCCAGTTGAAACCCGATTTGGTGCTGATGGACATCACCATGCCGGAGATGACCGGCATCGAAGCGCTGCGCGCTATCCGTGCCGAAATGCCGGAGGTGCAGGTGGTGATGTTGACCGTGTCCGACGAAGATGCCAATCTGTTTGAAGCGATTCAAGCCGGTGCGCGCGGATTTCTCCTCAAGAACCTCAACGCCAACGAGTTTCTCGACATGCTGGAAGGGTTGAAGCGCGGTGAAGCGGCCATCACCCGGCAGACCGTGGCCCGATTGATGGAAGGCTACGCCAAACCGCCGAAGCCGCCACCCGGCCCGGCCGAAAGCCTGACGCAGCGCGAAATCGAGCTGCTCCAGTTGATCGTGGACGGCCTATCGAACAAGGCCATCGGCGAGAGGCTCGGCCTCAGCGAGAACACGGTCAAGTACCACATCAAGAACATCCTCCAGAAACTCGGCGCGCAGAATCGCACGGAAGCCGCCGCCCACGCCCTGAGAGATGGGCTGATCAAGCAGCCTCGTTAATCGTGCAGGAACGCCGGACGGTTCACCGTCCGGCTGAAAGCGTGGGAGCCTGGTCAACCGGGCTGCCGGCCAATCGGCTTCAGCCGATTTCCACGCCTTCAGCCCGGAGAACGCCGGACGGTTCACCGTCCGGCTGAAAGCGTGGGAGCCTGGTCAACCGGGCTGCCAGCCAATCGGCTTCAGCCGATTTCCACGCCTTCAGCCCGGAGTTTGAACTCCGGGCGACTCCAGGTGACTCCGGGCGACTGTGACAAGTCCCCGCTTTGACAAGGCTCTACTCGATCAAAACGATCCCACCCGATCGGGTAGCCCGACCTGACACACCGATCACCCTCTCGTGTATCGCAACATGAGCGATCGAGGGTTGCGCCTCGTTCTCCCCTTACCTTAAACTTCACAATGTCGCGGAAGTCTGCTGCTGGGGCATGTATGGGCCGAACGCGCGTCATCGTTCTCTCACCTCGTTCGTTGTTCGCGGAAGGCGTCGCTAGCCGCTTGCGCCAGCACGTTGATCAGATCGATCTACACACGATTGATTCGCGAGAGCCGGATGCGCTGACGAAGGTCATCGCCATGCGGCCTGACGCCGTGATCCTCGACGCGACCGACACAGAAATCGAGCGACTATGCCCGCTCAAGGCAATGCTCGAGGCGCTCCCGACGCTGAAGATTCTTCGGCTCGACCCTCAGCACGAGCACGTCCATGTGGTGACGAGCGAGCAGCACCCGGCTGGCGAAATTGGCGATCTGATCAGCCTCATTCACGTTTGATCGGACGATCCGCCCTGAAAAGGCTTGATGGTTAACCACCAAGTCTCGAAGACACCAAGAAAACCTTAGTGCTGCTTGGTGCCCTGGTGTCTTGGTGGTGAGTTTTAAGACAGTCTCTGAGCAGTCTCCACAAGAAGGAGGGAGAACACAAGAATCGAACGCACACGATCGACCACTTGCTGATTCAGCAACAGTCGCACTGTGGAGAGAATGCTATGCATAAGAAAGTCATTTTTGTTGGTCTGGCGCTGATCGGCCTGGGTCTGGTGTTGGTCGCCTGCGGGCAGCCGACGGCCACCCCGACCACTGCGCCCGGGCCTGCAGTCCCGTCGCCGGAACCCACTGCGGTCCCCGTCGAGGTCGCAGCGCCTTTGGAGATCCCATTCAAGGCGCAATGGGAAGGCTCGGCGCACAATGCCGTCGACACCGAACCTTTCCGCCACTGGGATGAAGAAGACCCGGCTGAAGTGCCCACTGCCTGCGCCAAGTGCCACACGACTGCCGGTTACCGGGATTACTTGGGCGCTGACGGCAGCGAAGCGAACAAGGTAGACGCCGCTGTGCCGGCCAAGGATGCCCAGGGCATCCAGTGCGTGGCCTGCCACAACGATGTCACGATTAACCTGACCAGTGTCGCCTTCCCCGGCAAGGATGACGAGGGCAACACTATCGTGGTCAGCGGATTGGGCGATGCGGCCCGCTGCATGGTCTGCCACCAGGGTCGCGAGTCCAAGGCGTCGGTGGATGCCCAGATCGAGCGCTTCGGCGTCACGGACGTAGACGCTGCGGTCGCTCCGATCAAGGACGACCAGGGCAACGATGTCCGCTTCGGCTTCCGCAACATCCACTACTACGCCGCGGCGGCTACGCTATACGGCACCGAGGTCAAGGGCGGCTACGAGTACGAAGGCAAGACGTATGATGCCAAGTTCCGCCACGTGGAAGGCATCGATACCTGCATCGGCTGCCACAACCAGCACACTCTGGAACTCCGGATCGAGAAGTGCCAGGAGTGTCACACGGGCGTGACCCGCGCGGAAGATCTGAAAGACGTGCGCATGGTCTCCTCAGCCTCGGACTATGATGGTGACGGCAACGTCGAAGAAGGCGTCTTCTATGAAGTCCAGGGTCTGCAGGAAATCCTGCTGGCCGAGATCCAGAAGTATGCCCAGGAAACGGCTGGCGCTGAGATCAGCTACGATCCGGCCACCTATCCTTACTTCCTCGCTGCCGATGGCAGTGGATACGCCAACTGGACGGCCCGCCTGCTCAAAGCGGCCTACAACTACCAGGTGTCCCTCAAGGACCCCGGCTCGTTCGCGCACGGCGGCAAGTACATCATCGAGCTGCTGTACGACTCGATCGAGGACCTGGGCGGCGCTGTGAGCAATCTGGTCCGCAACGATGCCGGCCACTTCGCCGGCAACACCGAGCCGTTCCGCCACTGGGATGCTGAGGGCGCAGTGCCCGGTACGTGCGCTCGCTGCCACAGCGCCACCGGCTTGCCGCAGTTCATCGCGGAGGGCGCCAACATCTCCAACCCGATTGCGAACGGCTTCATGTGTACCACCTGCCACGACTCGCAGAACTTCCCGGCGCGCTACCAGGTGGTTTCGGTCGCCTTCCCCAGCGGCGCGACGGTGAGCCTGGGCGGCGAGGATGCCGATGGCAAGTTCGTGGCCGACGATTCCAACCTGTGCATCACCTGCCACCAGGGCCGCGAGTCGAAGGCGAGCGTGGATCGGTCTCTCACCGGCAAGGACGTGGACACCGTGGATGCGACGATCCGCTTCCGCAACATCCACTACTTCGCCGCAGGCGCGACGTTGTTCGGCACGGACGTCAAGGGCGCTTACGAGTACGACAGCCAGACCTACCTGGGCCAGAACGTCCTGCATCCGCTCAACAAGTGCGCGCAGTGCCACGATGTTCACGCCCTAGCGCCCAAGGTCGAGACCTGCGCGGGCTGCCATGCCGGCGCGGAGCCGGAAGACATCCGCGCTCCAGACGACACCACCGACTACGATGGCGATGGCGACGTGACGGAAGGCACGCAGGGCGAGATCGAGACACTGGCCGAGGCGTTGTACGCCGAGATACAGACGTACGCGGAAGGCACGGGCAACCCGATCACGTATAACGCGGCTGCCTATCCGTACTTCTTCGGTGCTGACGGCCAGGGCTATGCTGCTTGGACGCCGCGCCTCCTGAAGGCCGGCTACAACTACCAGTACACCCAGAAGGATCCGGGTGCTTTCGTCCACAATCCACGCTACGTCATCCAGTTCCTGATCGACTCGATCGCGGACCTGGGCGGTGATGTGTCGACCTACACCCGCCCCGAAGTACCGGCCCAGTAACGCGATGACGGGCGCGCCGTAACACAGAGACCGGACACCGCGCGGTGTCCGGTCTCTCTTTTGGGTTCTGCAACGAATGGATAGTCTCCCTCCTCAGTGTTGGCGAGCAGATCGGCCCGTTTCTCACCGCTGAGAGCGCGGAGAGCGCCGAGCAACTTAAGAACCTCTGCGATCTCTGCGTGCTCTGCGGTAAGACCAACACTCTGGAGGGAGACTGCCAACGAATGGGTAACGAATGAGCGGATGCGCCTCTGCGTTGATTCGGATTCGTTTACGGGAGCACTGCACCCGCCGAAGGCGTGTGTCCGTTGCGCCGAAGGCCTCCGTTGCCCACTTTCACTGCGTCGGTTCCAGCGCCGGTTCGAGCGCCTGTTCCTCTGCGTGCTCAATCGCGCGATGATCGACGACGTTCAAGTAGCGCACGCCGAGCGTGAAGGCTAACAGCCCGAAGGCGACGATACCTGCGCCGCTGATGAGTTCGATTAACGACGGCGTGTAAGTGGTGAAACGGGCGGTGATGTCTTGCGGCAGATAGCTCATCACCACCATCTGCCCGGCGAGGTTAGTATCCCAGCGATACGCGACGACGCCGACGACGATCAACGCCAGCGCGATCATGCGCAGCGGCGGGTTACGTCGCCAATTCGACTTTAACAGGATGACGATCGGAACCACTGCGCCCAGCAGCATCTCGCCGATCCAGAAGTTGAACGATAACGGTCCCTGCGTGAGCAGGTTCAATCCTTCCGTGCGGCCCGGCGCGTAGGTGTACGTCATCGCGAAGGCGTCCCAGAAGCGGAAGTACAGGTAGCCGACCAGCACCCAGCCGATGGCGTGCGAGAGCCGTTCGAGCAGATGATCGTCAATGTGCACGCGCTTACTCAGGCGGGCGGCCAGCATCGAGGCCAGCGCTGTGAGCGCCGGCCCGCCGGCCATCGCCGAGACGATGAATAGCACCGACAGGTCGGGGCGATACCAGATCGGGCGCGCCTTCAGCACGCCATACGTCGCGCCCAGCGACGATTGGTGCAGCAGCGACAGGCCCAGCCCGACGACGGCCAGGTACGGCGCGTAATGGTGCACGCTGGACAGCAGCCTCGCCAGTCGCGGCCGGCGGCGCTGCATCCATTCGGCCTGGCCGAGAATCGGCGCGGTCTCCAGCGCCAGCACGGCCAGGTACAGCGTCACGCACATCGTCACTTCCCACAGCACCGAGTGGGGGTTCCAGAACACCAGCGCGTGCCAAAAGCGTTCCGGCCGGCCGATGTCGAGCAGCAGGCACAGCACGGCCATACTGTAGCCGAGCAGGCCGACGAACGTGGCCGTGCGCGCGACGGGCTGGAACTGCTTCAAGCCCAGCAGATACACTGCCGCGCACAGCAGGAACGCGCCCGCGCTCATCGCAATCGAAGACAGGTCGATCGTGATCCACAGGCCCCACGGCACGAGATCGGTCAGGTTGGTCACGACCAGCCCACGCGTGAATACGATCACGCCTGCGATCAAGCCGGCCACGATCACCGTCGTGAGCGCGAGCAGCCACAACTGGAATCGGGTCAAATGCAGCGCAGGTCGTCGGTGAGCGGAACGTGCAGTCATGATGATGCCTCCTCACGCGTCGGGAGATAGTACACGCGCGGCGAGGTCCCCAGGTCTTCGCGCAGGCGATAGTATGGATGATCGGCGAGTAATTTGCTGACAGTCGATTCGGGATCATTCAGGTCGCCGAAGAACCGCGCGCCGACCGGGCAGGCCACCACGCACGCCGGCGTCGCTTCTGGATCGACGCCGGGCTTTAAACCCTGCTCCAGGCCGCGATCGATACGCTGGTAGCAGAACGAGCATTTTTCGACGACACCGCGCGGGCGGCGCTCGACTTCCGGCTGGCCCCACATGGGCACGGCCGGGTTCGGGCCGGTGAACTCTTCCCAGTTGAACGCGCGCGCGCCGTACGGGCAAGCCACCACGCAATAGCGGCAGCCGATGCATTTGCCATAGTCCATCATCACGATCCCATCGGCCCGATGATAACTCGCGCCGACCGGGCACACCTCGACGCACGGCGCGTGCTCGCACTGCATGCACGGCCGCGCCAGGAAGATTTCTCGATCTTTCACTTTGCCCGCGCTGATGACGCGGTTCCACGAGATCGACGGCGCCACGTCGTTGTGCGCGCGGCAGGCCAGCGTGCAGTAACCGCAACCCTGGCACTTGGCCTGATCGATCACCATGGCCCATTTGTGAGGGCTGGCTGCCTGCGGCTCGCCATCGCTCGACGCGCCTTGCCCGACCATTCGCATGCCGACAAGAGCCGCCGCGCCGGCTCCCAGCGTCTTTAGAAAACTGCGCCGCTTCAATGAAAGTCGCTTCATGGCCCGACCTCACTTGTCGCCGCGATGATTGTTACGCCGATACCAGCGCTCCAGCCATGGCGCTAAGATGATGCCCGCAGCGAAGCCGACCAGTCCGGACACCGTGGCGAAGCCGACCGGGCTGGCCTGCTCCGGCACTGCGCTCACGCTCAATGTCTCGACCGAAGCCATCGCGTCGACCGGGGCAGGTGTTGGCTGATCGGGGTGCACCTGCGCCGGATCGTGCATCTGATAGGCGTGGCACTGATTGCAGGCGCTCAACTTGACGTTGAAGCTGTGATCGCGCGTGGCGTGGCCCTCGCCCTGTCCACTGCCCAACTTGGTCAAGTGGCAGTCGGCGCAGGTCAGGCCGACCTGGCTGTGTTGCGAGTGCGCGAAGTTCGAGGCGCGCTCGCGGTGACAGGTGGCGCACATCTTCGACGCGCTTTCGGCCTTCAGCGTCGTGCCGTGCGAGTCGTGGCAACCCACGCACGCCAGGTTCACCTCGCGATGCTTGCTCACCTGCCATTCGAAGAACGTCTCGGTGTGGCACGTGCCGCACAACTGCGCCGAGCGCTCGGCGGGCATCGGCTCCTGCGGGTGCTTATCGTTAATCGGGCTGTGGCAGGCTTCGCACGTGACTCCATCGGCCTTGAATAAGCCCGTCGCCATGTCGAAGCCGGTCGTGTGGCAGGCCAGGCACTGTGCCGGGCTGCCTTGCGCTTTCCAGGTCTCTTTGAAGGCCGGGTCGGACGCTGCCTGGCCGTGCGCTCCGCTCTGCCATGCCTTCTCGAAGTCCGTGTGACAGGTCTTGCAGTCGAGCGCCGCCGGCGTGTCGGCCTGCGGCAAGGCGCTGGCCTGCGTCAACGCCACCGAGAGCAAAATGGCCGGCAGCGCAAACAGCAGGCCGAAGAATAGACGTGTGCTCCATTGTCTCTTCATATCGATCATCCCTCTCGCCCATGATCTCAGACGGCCGTCGGCAGCGGCGCTTGAGTGAAGACATCGCACTCCAGGCACGCTTCTCGCAGTTGGCCCTCCGAGCCGCGGAAAACTTGCCAGCACGGGAAGCCCGGCTGTGCATAGGCCAAGCAGTTTGCTCGCCGTTCCGGCGGACAGTTGCGCAGTTCCCAACACCTGGGACCGCGCGCCACGCCGGCTGCGATGAGCGCGCGTCGTTGTTCAGCTTCCACCTGCCAGCGCGCGTCCAGCCGGCGTAACAGGCTGACGACCAGGATCGTCGCGCCGATGGGAACGCCAAAGCGCAGCACCAGGCCGATCACGAATGCAGCCAGCGGATCGAGCCACTCCATGTTTCACCTCACCGCCGAAAGGTGTGCCGTCGTTGTATCAGGCTGCCAATACCCAGAAGCAGGGCTACCGGTATAACCAGCCTCGCCAGGGTCAGAATAATCAGTGCCAGTGTGGCTTCCATCTCACACCTCCGATCCCCTTTTATCCTGACTCCAGGATAACTCGCAGGGTGAGTCAAGTAAATTCTGCACAGCGCCGATTTTTCGAGTGGACAGGGCAGCCCAGGCGTGGTCGATCAATTGGGGCAAGCGACTTATGGCCGGATGGGTGTTGGTCAAGACGAATGGGGTGTTTCTCCCATTGCAGGAGAGACTGGAGATGACGCACAAGCCAGCGAGCCACGGAGGCACGGAGACACAGAGGTTTCAAAGCGCCGCTTTCTCCGCGCCTCTGTGTCTCCGTGGTGGGATGTGAACGATCACCAGGGAGATAGAAGCTGGTGTCGGAAAAGTAAAACCCGGTTTCTTCAGTCGGGGGAAGGGATGCTCAACTCACGGCGGGCGGTTCGTACGCAATCGGGAGTGTCACCGTGAACGTGCTGCCGATGTTTTCCTCGCTGTGCACCTCGATGCGACCACCGTGCGCCTGGGCGAACTCCTGCACGATCGCCAATCCCAGTCCGGTGCCCACAGAGTCTGTGCCGCTCTTGCGCCTGACACGGCGGAAGCGCTCGAAGATGTGCGGCAGTTGATCGGCGGGGATGCCGATGCCGGTGTCGCGCACGGACAGCTGTACGTTCCCATCGACCGGAGACAGATTCACGTAAACGTGGCCGCCCTCGCGCGTGTACTTGATCGCATTCGATATCAGGTTGGTGACCAGGCGGCGCAGTTTGTCGGCGTCGCCGGTCAATGAGGGCGTGGCTTCGATCTGGCTGTGGAGCACGATCTCCCTGGCGCGCGCGTGCCCCTCGATGTTCAACAACACTTCGTCGACGATCTCGGTCAGGTTCAGCGGATCGCGTCGATACTCCATCTTGCCGGAGTCGAGTTTGGAGAGATCGAGAATGTTGGTGACCATCTCCATCAGCGATTGCGTGTTGCGCTTCAGCGCCTCGAGGAACGGTTTCACGTCCGGCCGGAGATCGCCGTACTGTTCCATCAATTCCGTGAAGCCGAGCATACTGGTGAGCGGCGAGCGCATATCGTGGGTGATGATGGCGAAGAAAGCGTCTTTCTGCGCGTTCAGCTCGCGCAGCGATTCGTTCGCCTTGGCCAGATCGGCGGTGCGCTCCTGGACGATTTCCTCCAGGTGGGCCATCATGGCCTGCGTGCGGGTGATGTAGGCGCGGAATGCGTACACGGACAAGAACACCGGCAGGAAGAACACGGCCAGCCCGGTTAAGCCCAGCGCAGTGTAGCCGGTCACCAGCGCGCCGCCGCCGATGGCCATGGTCGCCACGTTGATCGGCGCGGCCCAGGCGAAGTTCTCGCGCCAGATGCTGAACGGTTTCTGTCCCCACTGGATGGTGATCATCACGACCAGCGCGGCAGCGTTGACCAGATCATCGGCGATGGCCGCCGCCAGCAGCAGGGGCAGGTCGGCCAGGGCCAGCGGGCTGTTCAGTGGGCCGCCGTGCAGGGTCTGAAACACGATCGCGCCGGTCAGTGTCGCCAGCGCGTTCATGCCCGCGTTGAAGGCCAGCACCTCAATCGCACGTCTCGGTGGGAATTTCTGCCGCCGCGCACTGATCACAGCCGCCGTGGCTCCGCCGACCGCGCCGACAAGTCCCGCCTCCATCGGCGCGAAGATCAAGACGGCGGCGAAGCTGACCGCGGACATGATCGACAGCTCGACGCTGAACTGCTTGGCCTGTAGAAGCGTCGCCGTCGTCCATTCAGCGGCAGCCGCCAGCGCGCAGAACAAGAACAGCGCGAGCGAGTCGGCTTTGGGCGTCAGGAGCGATCCGATCAGAACAACGAGACCGATGCTCCCAATACACGTAACGTAGACGTGCCGCTTCGACAGTTTCATAAGCTCGCTGAGAGGCCAGGGCGCACCGGCTTCAGCCGGTCAAAATGCCGACTAAAGTCGGCGATCCGGCTGCAATTCTCCTGCTTGCCCATGTCCGCCGCTGTGCGGCGGTGGGCCGCTAGGCGCGCTGCGGGGGCAAGTGAGTCGGCAGCCCGGATGCAATGCCCTCGTTCCCATTTTACACGATCCCCGGCGCAACAGCCTACAGCAAAGTTGGCATTGTGTTTCAATTATATTAATAACGCGACCATCCCTGCTCGCGCTATCGAGCAGGGATGGTCTGCCTGGGTAACCTGAATTGTGGAGCGCCTGGCCTTATGGCAGTAACTGCACGCCGGTCCAGTTGTAGCCGCCCGTCCAGTTATAGCCACCGGTCCAATTGTAGCCACCCGTCCAGTTGTAACCGCCGGTCCAGTTGTAACCGCCGGTCCAGTTGTAGCCCGACTGCCACAACATGTCTTCCGTCCACTCGTGCCAATCGGTGCTGCCGGTCCAGTTGTAGCCACCCGTCCAGTTATAGCCCCCCGTCCAGTTGTAGCCGCCGGTCCAGTTATAACCACCGGTCCAGTTATAGCCCTCCGGCGCGATGAGTGTGCCGTCCTCGTGAACGAGCGTGAACTGGTCGAATAGGTAGACGGTCGGGCCGATGTAAGGCGTGCCGGGGGTCATGCCGGGATTGGCTTCGCCGGGCGTGGCATCGGCCAGCGCAGCGGGCGCCCAAATCCGACCCGCTCCCTGCTTCCATAGTGATTGGCCGTCGATCGGCCGAGCTGAAGCCATGAGGTGATGCTTGAGTTGCGCCGGTGTCCAGTCGGAGTGAGCTTCCAACAGGAGCGCGGCGACGCCGCTGGTCACAGCCGCAGCAGTGGAAGTGCCGGCGGCTTCGTAGTAGCCGTGTCGCACGCGATTGTCGCGATGTTCCCTGGCCCAGGCCTGGTTGTCCAGCATCGTCGACACGACGTGCGCGCCGGGCGCGAGCACTTCGGGCTTGACGAAACCGACTTCGGTCGGGCCGACCGATGAGAAGGGCGGGATGTAATCGTCGCCCGGATCGCGCGGCGTGTAGTTGTCGGTGAACGCGCCAACCGTGATCACGTAAGGATCGTTTCCGGGCACGGTGATGGTCAGGTTTTGATCGCCGAGGTTGCCGGCCGCCGCCACGACGACGATGCCGGCCTGGTACGCGGCCTCCACGGCCATGTTCACCGGGCTGGCCCAGTAAGGGCTATCCACGTAAGCGTACAGCGAGAGGTTCATGACGCGGATGTTGTATCGATCCTTGTGCTCGACGACCCACTGGATGCCTTCGATGAGATCGGTCTGTGTCCCCTGCCCCGCCTCGTCCATTACGCGCACGTCGATCAGGTCGGCGCCCGGCGCGATGCCGGCAAAGCCGTCTCGAGTGCGCGTGGCATTGCCGATGATGCCGGCCATAAATGTGCCGTGGCCGAATCCGTCGAACGGTCGCCGGGCGCCGTCGAGCGCATCGTAACGCGCGACGACGTGCCGCTCGCTGCGCCGCAATCCGCGCTGGAGATCTGGGTGGTTCGCGATGCCGGTGTCGAGGATGGCGACGCCGATGCCTCGACCGGTGTAGCCGGCTGCCCACAACTGATCTGCGCCGGCGGCCCGTGCGAAGCCCGATGCATCGCCGTTCTTAGTGCCGGACGTTCTGACCGGCGTATCGCGCGTGACGCGCAACCCACGGCCGGCCAGCACCGCGATGGCGGACTCCGGCACGTCGGCGGCAACGGCGTTAATCAGAGTGAAGCGATGGGTGACAACGCCGCCGACGGACTGAACCGCGCTTTCCATCTGAGCGATGGCCTGGCCCTGAACGATGACCTTCACCACTCGCGCGGGCGCCGCTCCGGCGAGACTCAGCGAGGCTAATGCGACCGCCGCGCACAACACGAGCGCGACAACGATCTGGAACCGACGCTTAGAGAGGATAGTGCCCATGCCAACCTCCGGCAGTATGCTTGAACATACTTTACGGTGAATTGGCAGATCACACAGTTGGCTAAGTGGAGAAAGTTGGTGTGTGGGCCAACTGTGGCGAAGCGTGCTGGATGATGCGAGATCGCACAAAATAGAAAACCGAGTTGGTGGAAGATGGAAACCGGTTGGAGGCGAGTCGAAAAAAGTTCGGCGGTCAAGTCATGCCGGCGTGATGATGTTTTGAACTTGTTCGTCATACGTGCTGTCTGGTATAATCCCGTGCTGGTAGTAGAAATCAAGCACCGAGGCCGGAATGTGGGCATGAGAATCATTGCGCGTTACACCATTATCGTCATCGTTTGCCTGGGCTTCCTCCAGTTGCCGGTGTTCGCGGCGAGCCATAGCGCCGGAGATGGGCCGAACCTGCTCGTCAATGGCGGCATGGAAGGCAAGTATGTGATGCAGTGCAGCGCGCGCAACGGCCCGCCGTGGGTGGGTGTGCCGTGCGGTGCCCCGATCGATTTTGGGACGACGTTCTTGTGGCAGACCACGCAGGTCCCGCTCGGCTGGACGGCCTGGTGGCAGCCGCCCAACACCGATCGCAACGATCCGAACTTCTACACTGGTTTCCCCAGCCTGTGTTATGCAGAGGATGCGCCAGCCGGTTGCGCTGCCTGGCATAATCCGGAGTATCGCGACACGGCGGGCGGGCCGCAGACGCCGCCCTCACGCAAGGTGGCCGGCGATAACTCGCAGAAGTATTTCACGTTCTACAGCCTGCACGAGGCGGGTTTGCATCAGACCGTGTGGGGACTGAAACCGGGACAGCGTGTGCGCTTCAGCGTGTACATGGAGGCCTGGTCGTCCCAGTCGAACGATCCGTTTACGTCCTTCGGCCAGCCGACGATGGGCTTGAAGGTGGGCATTGACCCTTATGGGGGCAACAACCCATGGAGCCCGAGCATTGTCTGGTCGCCGGTGATCGAGGCGTTCGACCATTGGGAGTTGTTCACGGTCGAAGCGGTGGTGAAGTCGGATCACGTGACGGTGTTTACGCGGTCACGGCCGTACTTCGCGCTGCAACACAATGACGTGTATGTGGACGAGGCGAGCCTGGCGGTAGTGAGCGGCTCGACTCAAAGGGTTTCCGAGCGAGGGAGCGTGACCCCGAAGGCGACAGAGACACCCGGCCAGTTCTCCATCAATGGCGATGTGAGAGTCGGGGGCACGGGTGGTCAGCGGTTGATCCTGCGATCCGTGCCGGGCACGAATGCCAAAGAGGTGACCCGTGTGCCCGAGGGCACGCGCCTGACTCTTGTCGAAGGGCCGCGTACGGTCGAAGGGGCCGTATGGTGGAAGGTGCGCAATCCTGAAGATGGATCAGAAGGCTGGGTCGCGCAGAGGCATCTCCGGGCGATTGGCTCAGTCACTCCG
>Ga0209323_10001656_pt1 | contig 14715 bp, 17 predicted proteins | sample Rifsed19ft2_FD_184014 | JGI IMG/M metagenome (GOLD analysis project Ga0209323, IMG submission 184014) | Soil microbial communities from Rifle, Colorado, USA - sediment 19ft 2 (version 2) | ecosystem: Environmental > Terrestrial > Deep subsurface > Rock core/Sediment | place: Rifle, Colorado...
TGTTTTGTGTTAAGAATATTTAGCAAAATATCAACATTATTTTAACCTTCATAAGATAGAATAAATCATAGTTATTTTGTAAAAAGGTTTGGCAGATAGGAATTAAATAGTATAAACCACCGCACACCTTTATTCCTCCACTGAGCGGAGAGGTAAGGATGAGGGGTGGTTTAATGATTACAGGGGAATAGTATGGCTAAAGGCATGGTATATCTTATCGGCGCAGGTCCGGGGGCCCCCGGACTTATTACACTTAAGGCAATAGAGTGTATAAAAGAGGCTGATGTGGTTGTGTATGATTATCTGGCAAACAAGAGATTTTTGGAGTATGCCGGTAAGAGAGCAGAAATAATATACGTAGGCAAACAGGGCGGAGCCCATACACTGCCGCAGGATGAGATAAATAAGCTCATTATTAAAAAAGCGCAAAAGGGAAAGATTATTGCAAGGCTTAAGGGCGGCGACCCCTTCATCTTTGGCAGAGGCGGCGAAGAGGCAGAGGAGATTATTCAGGCCGGTATTGATTACGAGGTTGTCCCGGGCGTTACTGCTGGTGTTGCTGCTGCTGCCTATGCAGGCATACCACTTACGCACAGGGATTTTACAACCACCGTCGCATTTATAACAGGCCATGAAGACCCTGCAAAGGAAGATTCAAATATTTACTGGGACAAAATTTCAACTGGTATCGGCACATTGGTTTTTTATATGGGCATAGGAAATCTTGAGCCGAATATGAAGAAACTGATAGAGAATGGCAGGAGCCCTGATACGCCGGTTGCGCTCATCCGCTGGGGCACAACATCTAATCAGGAGACCATTATCGGGACCATAAAAGATATTGCGGAAAAGGCGAAACAGGCAAATTTCAAGGCGCCTGCCATAACCGTGGTGGGCGGCGTTGTTTCTTTAAGGGATAAATTGAGATGGTTTGATAAAAAGCCGCTCTTCGGCAAAAAGATTATTGTCACCCGCTCCCGGGAGCAGGCAAGCGATTTTTCCGTGTTATTGGAAAAATACGGCGCAGAGCCGATAGAGTTTCCCACTATTGAGACCGTGCCTCCGAAAGATTGGAAAGAAATAGACAGGGCGATAAAAAACCTTCCTAAATATGATTGGGCTATATTTACAAGCATAAATGGTGTAAAATATTTTGTAGAAAGATTAAAGAAACAGGGTAAAGATATACGGGAGCTTAAGGGTATTAAGATATGCGCTATTGGCCCAGCTACAGCTAAGGCGATAGAAGACCTCGGCATAAAGGTTGACCTTCTTCCAAAAGAATACCGTGCAGAGTCAATTATAACAGGACTGGGCAAAACCAAGATAAAAGGCAGGAGATTCTTACTCCCACGCGCATTAAAGGCAAGGGAGGTGTTGCCTGAAGAGATAAAAAGACTCGGCGGCAAAGTGGATGTTGTAACAGCCTACAGGACGGTTCAACCAAAAGAAAAAACAGACGAGATTAGAAAGATGCTCCGGGAAAAGAGGGTTGATGTAGTAACATTCACATCTTCTTCAACTGTGGAAAACTTTGCAAATATGTTCAAAAGAAACGAGGTGCCGGGCATCTTAAACGGGGCACGAGTTGCGTGCATAGGGCCAATAACAAAGGATACAGCAACGAAATTAGGCATAAAAACAGATATAATGCCTGAGAAATATACAATCCCTGCATTGACAGAGGCGATAGGGAAATATTACAAGAAATAGGAGGGAAAATAATCATGATAGACATAACAAAACTTTTTTGCGGAGCAGATACTACGGGAGACCCGTTAAGATATGGCCATAAAAGGGGCGCTGGACACGGCACACCGCATGCAACAGAGAAGATAGAGCATGATGTGCCAAAATCCGCCAGTGAAAGAAGGCCGGTGGTTGTATGGAGTGTTTCAAGGAGATGCAATTTAAACTGCGTTCATTGCTATACTGATTCGCATAATGAGGACTATCCGGGAGAGCTGACAAACAGTGAAGCCAGAACCATGATTAAAAGTTTGTCGGATTTCAAGATACCGGCTCTGCTTTTATCAGGCGGCGAGCCTCTCATGAGAAAGGATTTATTTGAGCTTGCAGACTATGCCAGAGGCCTGAATATGCGGCTTACGCTTTCAACAAACGGGACATTGATAGACCAGAAGATGGCGAAGAGGATAAAAGAGACAGGTTTCAGTTATGTGGGAATATCCTTTGACGGCATCGGCGAGGTAAACGATAAATTCAGAGGCATGGAAGGCGCATTTGACCTTGCCCTGCGCGGGGTCAAAAACTGCATGGAGGTTGACCAGAAGGTTGGGCTAAGACTTACGCTGACGCGGAGAAACTATGAAGACCTGCACAATATCTTTGACTTCATTGAAAAAGAAGGCATCCAGAGGGCTTGTTTCTATCATCTGGTGTATGCAGGGAGGGGGAGCGACCTCAGAAAAGACGACCTTTCCCATGAAGAGAGCAGAAAGGCTATAGATATAATCCTTGAGAGGACTATGGACTTTTACAAGAGGGGATTGAAGAAGGATGTCCTTACGGTTGATAATCATGTGGACGGCCCTTATCTTTACATGAAGCTGAAACAGATTGACCCCAAGCGCGCAGAAGAGATTTATAAACTCATGGCATGGAACGGAGGCGGCGCATTCTCATCAGGCGTGGGTATCGGCAACATTGATTTTAACGGCAATGTCCATGCAGACCAGTTCTGGCAGGACCATACATTCGGCAATGTAAAAAAGAGGCCGTTTCCTGAGATATGGATGGACACCTCTGATGCGCTGATGAAAGGGCTTAAAAACAGGGTGCCGCTTTTGAAAGGCCGCTGTGCCGATTGCAAGTGGATAAAGATCTGTGGCGGCTCATTCAGATACCGGGCAGTGAAGGTCTATAACGACCCGTGGATGCACGACCCGGCATGTTATCTCACGGATGAGGAGATTGGGATTGCAGGTAAGAAGGTGGCAGTTGGTGGAAGGTAAAAATTGAAAAAGGGAAAATAAATTACATGTCATTTCCGAAACATCGTCCACGACGGTTAAGAAAAAATGAAATCATAAGAAAAATGATCAGAGAGACTACGCTTTCTGTAGACGACCTGATACTTCCTCTTTTTATAACCTTTGGCAAAGGTAGAAAAATTGCAATCAAGAGTATGCCCGGGCATTATCAATTGTCTGTAGACAACCTTGCCAAAGAGGTAAAGGAGATAAAATCTCTGGGCATCCCTGCTGTAATTTTGTTCGGCATCCCTGAACATAAGGACGAGGTGGGCAGTGAGGCGTATAACCCTAAAGGGGTTGTGCAGCATGCAATCAAGACAATAAAAGATAAGGCGCCAGAACTTATTGTCATTACAGATGTCTGTATGTGTGAATATACCTCTCACGGGCATTGCGGTATTATAAAACAGGGTGATGTAGACAATGACGCAACACTTGAACTGCTTGCAAAGGAGGCATTGTCTCACGCAAAGGCAGGGGCTGATATGGTAGCGCCGTCAGATATGATGGATGGAAGGGTTGCTGCAATACGAAAGATTCTGGATGAGAATGGTTTTAGTAATATTCCGATAATGAGCTATGCGGCAAAGTATGCGAGTGCATTTTATGGACCATTCAGGGATGCAGCAGAATCGACACCTCAGTTTGGCGACAGAAGGTCTTATCAAATGGACCCTGCAAACAGCAATGAGGCACTGCGTGAAGTCAGGCTTGATATAGAGGAAGGCGCGGATATTGTAATGGTAAAGCCTGCGCTCCCTTATCTCGATATAATAAGAAGGATTAAGGATGAGTTTAAATATCCTGTTGCAGCATATAATGTAAGCGGAGAATTTTCAATGATTAAGGCTGCTAATCAGCTCGGCTGGATGGATGGAGAAAGGGCAATGATGGAGAGCCTGATTTCAATAAAGAGGGCAGGGGCGGATTTGATATTAACTTATTTTGCAAAAGAGGCAGCGAAGATACTGGGTTCACGCTGAAAAACGCCATCTGCTGTGTTGTCGCTGCGGCTTCTTCGCTCAACATACTACAAAAGTATGCCTCGCTCGAAGCCTTGCTCCGCCTTGCATCTGGGACGTTTTTGAGCGCGAACCGAGGCAACAAGATTTTTAATATTTAATAGGAAAGGTGATTACTATGCATGATGCAATGCCGAAAGGACACCCGCACGAGGTGCCGGGTTTAGAAAAAGAAGGAAAGACAGAAAAGAAATGGCTTCCCAAGCTCATTGCATGGGAGGTAACACGGTCGTGCAATCTGAACTGCATCCATTGCAGGGCAGCGGCAAGGTTCGGGCCATATCCCAATGAGCTTAAGACAAAAGAGTGTCTGGCATTTCTTGACGATGTGGCAAAGGCATTTCCGAGTTTTATCATAATCCTCACCGGTGGTGAACCGATGATGAGGGATGATATATGGGAGATTGCAGCGCATGGACATAAACTTGGCTTAAAAATGGTTATGGCTCCGTGTGGTTTTCTCGTAACTGAGGAGACTGCCAGAAAGATGAAAGAGGTGGGCATCCAGAGGGTGAGCTACTCCATAGACGGTTTAAACGCTGAAAGCCACGACAATTTCCGCAGGGTAAAGGGTGCCTTTGACAGCGTGATGAAGGCCATAGAGAATTCAAAAAAGGTCGGCCTTGAATTTCAGGTCAATACCACCATAACAAAGCACAACCTCCACGAGCTTCCGCAGATACTGGACATGGTGATTAAGCTCGGCGCCAAGGCGCATCATCCGTTTTTGCTGGTTCCCACAGGAAGGGGCGCTGAATTGAAGCACCTGGAGATACCGCCTGAAGACTATGAAAAAACCCTGACATGGTTTTACAATATGCGTGATAAGGTGCCAATCCAGTTCAAGCCTACCTGTGCGCCGCATTATTACCGTATATTCAGACAGCATGAAAGGGAAAAAGGGATAACTGTAAAGCCAGAGACCCACGGCCTTGATGCCATGACCAAAGGGTGCATGGGCGGCCAGTCTTTTGCATTTGTGTCCCATACAGGTAAGGTGCAGATATGCGGATTTCTTGATGTTGAGTGCGGCGATATAAGAAAAGAGCCATTCAGCAAGATATGGGACACTTCAAAGGTTTTTAAGGAAATGCGGGCGTGGGACGATTATCTTGGCAGATGTGGATACTGTGAATTCAGAAAAGTATGCGGAGGGTGCAGGGCAAGGGCGTATGCCTTTACAGGAAACTATATGGAAGAAGAGCCGTTCTGCACATACCAGCCAAGTGAAGAAGCAAAAAATATGGCAAGTAGGAGGTTGGAGGTAGGAGGTGGGAAAAGATAGGGTTGTTAATTCCTAATTCCTAATTCCTAATTTCTAATTTTTATATGGATGCTATAGACAAAAAAATCTTAAACATCATTCAGACAAAATTTCCCATTGTCCAAAAACCTTATGAGGCTATTGGCAAAGAGGTTGGAGTTTCTGAAGCAGATGTAATTACTCGGCTTGGGAATCTGAAAAAAGAAGGCATCATCCGCAGAATAGGTGCTACTTATGACCCACGAAAGCTCGGTTTTGTAAGCTCCCTGTGCGCCGCAAAGGTGCCTGCTGAAAAGATTAAAGAATTTGTTGATGTTGTAAACTCTTATTCAGGTGTAACCCACAACTACGAAAGAGATAATGAATATAATATCTGGTTTACTTTTATAGATGAGTCAATGGAAGATATTGAAAATAAGCTTAAAGAGATTTCAAAAAAGACAGGCGTAAAAGATGTAAGAAACCTGCCGACAGTCAGGTTCTTCAAGATTAGGGTTGATTTTGATATGGAGAAGTAGAGGGGGACACCCCGCCAATCATTCACTTCCGAATCACACCGCCAAATTCATGTCTTGAAAAAAGCTTGACATACGAAAGCATGTTTGCTATAAATATGTCAAATTTAAGGCGTGGACTCGTCTTAAATTCTTCAAGGGTCGGATGGCCGAAGAAGGAGGTGATAAATATGATAAATGTATTTTTATAAAAACCCACTTCTGGAGAAGGTGGGTTTTTTTATTTCAGGCCCCGGATGGGGGAAACAATGGTTAAGGTTTAGAAAAAACAAAAACACCAGGAGGTAGTAAAATGGTAGACAAAAGAAATCTCAGCAAGGCCATTATCAAATCAGAGTACTCACGTCGTTTCCCAGATCCCATGAATGAAAATACAACAGGCGATCCATTGAATATAGAGCATCATATTCTCTTATGCAGAGCTATAGATGTTCCAGATATCTCTAAGGCACCAAATCCAAGGGAACAACGTACAGATAAAGGCATCTATAAAAAAGTAAGAGAAAGCTTGGAAAGTGCCGATGATCTCTCTTTTCACCTGAAAAACAAGGGAATAACAATTCTGGCTCATCAGGTTGAATACAGTGCCGACAAAAAAATTGCTACCGTTTATTTTGGTGAAAACGATGGCATAGTGGATGGTGGGCACACTCACAAGATAATCCGTGAAGCGCAAGACGATGGGACATGCCCAGAAGGGCAGTATGTAAAGATTGAGGTAATTACAGGTGCGTCACAAGATATGGCCGTAGAGATAACTGGTGGGCTCAATACAGCCGTTCAGGTAGATGATGCGAGTCTGATGAATTTGGAGGGAAAATTCGATTGGGTCAAAGAAGCTCTTAAAAAGGAGCCGTACGCTGAACAGATTTCTTACAAGCAGAACGAGCAAAGAAAATTTGACATTAGGGAAATACTTGGCCTCATGACCCTGTTTAATGTCAAAAAATTCCCTTATCCCCAGCATCCCAAAGAAGCCTATGTTTCAAAGGCTAAATGCTTAGATTTGTACGAGGATGATTCAGATTCCTTTAAGATGCTTAGGCCTCTTTTAAGGGATATTCTCTATCTTCACGATTACTTGCATATAATGAGCAGGAAACGACGCAACGAAGTTGAAGGTGGTAGAACCGCTGGTCTAACTGGGGTGTATGCGACAAAAAAGAGAGGAGATTACGAATTCATCTTTATGGGTAATAAAGAAGCAAATCGTCTTTCTGGCGGGAAACTAGAAGCAAAGCTATATGATGGAGCTTTATACCCTATGCTCGGTGCAATGCGTTTCCTTGTCGAACAAAAACCTGGAGAAAAAGTTTATTCTTGGAAACTGAAATCCTTAGATGAGGTAAAATCCTTCTTCGATGAGATCGCGCCAGAACTTGTAAATACAACTTACAATACGAGCCTAATTTATGGAAGAAAACCGAATCCTATAGGCAAGGACGAGAACCACTGGGACAATATGTATAAAACAGTGGCACTGCACTTTATGACTAAATATGCGTTAAAATAATCATCTATCAGATGTGAAAAAACTCCATGTTAAAAATAAATGGGCTGTGCAAATTTGCACAGCCCATTTATTTAGCTGCATGGAAATAGAGTACTAATATTTACCGAAAAGAATGAGGAAAAGCTGACGAAAAATGCGAACGTTTTGTTTTTTGCAGCAATAAATCATTAACATATGTCCTATATCTAGCCTTTTCCGCCTTACCCTTTCGCAGAGCTTTTCATCTTAACAAGAAACCGATATACAGGCTAAAACCCTTGATTATTTCTCAATCTTTAGTTATCTTAGCTATATATTAAGGAACACTGATATGCCTACAAATGCAGCCATTAAAAAAATCCACCTTCCCCATACCAACCTAAGGCTTCTTAAATATCTTGAAAAACAGCCTGTGCCAAAGGTTACCCTGAAGGATATACAGAAGAGCCTTTCGAAAATTGGCCTATCCCTGTCAAAGAGGGTTGTTGAAGACCGGGATAAAAGGTAGCAATGCCTTTCTTTATCGATACCAGCGCCCTGTTTAAGAGATATCAGGTAGAAAAGGGCTCTGACATCGTATCAGATATCCTCGAAAAGAAGGATGCGGCTTCTTCGCTCAAATTGGGAAGAGATTTGAAATCTGTCTCCAGTATACCTTTCAATTTTTTTATATATTTTTCCATTTTCTTGGTGGTAGTTGTTCAGATATGCGGCTGCGGCGTGCCTTTTCACAGTGTTTCTAACCCCTTTTATGAAGCCCATGAAATAAGGTCTTTATATAATAGCGTCCAGATAAATAAAACCACGGAGTCTGACCTCCTCAAACTATTAGGGAAACCCACTTATGAAAAAACAGACAATCTTGGCAGAAAGAAATGGTTGTATCTCTCAGACCCGTTCAGGGAAGAGGAGATACGCCTTGATGTCACATTTGGACAGGGTTTTGTAATAGACTATATCCTACATGGAGATGGCGGGACTTCTGTGATAAAGTAATATAAGAATTTTTGATACTGTGTTTGTCATGATTTAATACCCCACAAAGAAAAAGGTGACCGAAGAAGAAGGCGACTGATTTATTTTTGCAGCAATAAATTATTAACCCACGCCCTATACCCGGTCTTTTCAGCCTCACCCTTTCGTAAAGCCTTTCATCCTAACAAGAAAAATATTAGGGACATCGACCATTACGGAAAAGGTGACAGAACTATTTTCCACCTTTGATGAGGCTTTAAAATGGCAATTTACGGAATAGGAGATGGTATTGACAGAAATGCAATCTGTCAGGCCGGCAGAAACTCAATTTTCAGGTATGTTCCGGTTGCCCGCGCAATCTTTTCCAAAGTTTTGAGTGTCAACCCTTCGTATTCGCCGCTTTCCAGCCGGGAAACCGCCTGTTGGCTTGTTCCCATCAGCTTTGCCAAACCTTTCTGGCTCAGGCGCTTTTCTTCCCGGAGCGTATGGATTTTGTATGCCAGTGCCAGTGCGATTTTTTCCTCCTTGTAATGGCGTCTGAACTCCGGGTTTTTCAGATCTTCGGCAAGCCGTTCTTGAAATGTCCGTATTTTTTTCTTCTTCATAGTTACTCCTCTATAGGATTGCGTTTTATCCAGTCATGCATTCTGCGTTCCGCCAATTCTATATCCCCTGTCTTAAGCTGCATAGTCTTTTTCGTAAAGGCATGGACAAGCACAATGGAATCCTTTTGATAGAAAAAGTATAGTATCCGGTATTGATTTGAACTGTAATGTATCCTTAATTCCCGAATCTTTCCACGAACATGGTCTGCATAAGGTCGCTTCAGATTTGGCCCATGTTCTGCCAACAGGGATAGATACGCCTCAACTTTTGCCCTGGATTTGACATCCAGTTTATCCAGAAAATCATCAATAGGAGAATCATCTCCTTCAGTAGTATAGAAAACAATGCGGTGCATTAATGTTTTTAAAATACATCAATTATGATGTATTGTCAAGGGTAGAATTATAGCTATAATTATATATGCAAAAAGGCAAAAAGGTGACACTGTTTTTAACCTTTGAGGTGACAAATCATTAACACATACACTTTGCCCAGCCTTTTCAGCCTTGCCCTTTTCGTAACGCCTATAGTATATTAGCCATAACCTATGCCCCGTTTCGTCATACACAAACATAAAGCAACGCACCTGCACTATGATTTCCGTCTGGAGATGGAGGGCGTTCTGAAAAGCTGGGCTGTTCCCAAAGGTGTGCCGGAAGAGATTGGGATAAAGAGGCTTGCAGTAGCTGTGGAGGATCACCAGCTTGATTATATTGGTTTTGAAGGTATTATACCTGAAGGGCAATACGGTGCCGGAACTGTTGAGATATGGGATAATGGAGATTACGAGCTTGAATCAATGGAAAAAGGGAAGATAGTCTTTAGGCTCAAAGGCGGAAAGGTAAAAGGTCGGTATGCCCTTATTCATACTCAAGGGGGGAATTGGCTTATCTTTAAAACACATGTTTCTTGACCTCATTGGCTGCTTTATGTAATATGAGGACAAATAGTACATTGAAAGGTCTTGTCTTATCATCCAATGCTCACCTACAAGGTAGTTGAATTAAATACAGTAACTGACGAAGAATTAGAAACTACAATAAACAAGTGGACAAAGGAAGGCTGGACTTTAGACGGCATCCATTTTGCCATGCGCGAGGCCTCCAAAAGGCCTGCTATGGCATTTATACTTTTTACAAAAGAAGATAAGGATAAGTAAGCATTTATTTCTTATATCTTTCCAACCTTAATGCTCCATCTTCCCATACAAGATAACTAAATTCTTTTATCCAGTCTCCAGGGTTGGCATAAAACCCCTTTATTCCCTCTGCGGTTACCTCTGAAATTCCGGGAATGTGCGAATGGCCAAGGATGACAATATCAAAGCCCTCTTTTATCTTATCTCTTGCAAACTCTTTTTGCAGGTTATCCATTGCAGTCATTCTTTTATTATTGCTGCGGCTCTGTTTTGACAGCATCATTGCTACCTTCCATACAAAGGCAGGGGGGGTAATTCTTACAATGGCATCAAGGAGGCGGCTTCTTAAAAGTCTGCGCCAGATTTTGTAGGCCACGCTTTTTTCTAATATGTCTCCGTGCGCAAGAAAAAGCCTTTTCCCGTTTAAATTTATATCCGCAAAGCCAGGATATACCTCCCCGCCCAGTATTTCTTTAAAAAATGGTTCCACTGAGAAGTCATGATTACCTTCCACATACACTATGTGCGTTCCATTTTCCATGAGCCTTCTGAACCGGGCTAATAGAGGGGAGTAATGATATTCAAGCACTTTGCTATATCGTGTCCAGAAGTCAAACAGGTCTCCCAGGATAAAGAGCCTGTCAATATCTTTCAGGCTATCCAGAAATGAGCAAAGGCGGTTTTGCTTTGGGTCATCAAGGCCTCTTATGTGCGCATCAGCTATGAATACAGCCTTCATATCTTAGGATGTGGGAGGTGGGAAGTGGGTTGTATTTAAAAGATTTTCCCACTGCCTGCCTCCTACCGCCCACCTCCTGTCTTTAATGCCTTCAAGGCTACCTTTCTCATAACTTCTACTGGCGCATCAATTCCTGTCCAGAGTTTAAAACTCCTTGCGCCCTGATGGATAAGCATACCTACTCCGCCGTGAGTAGATAATCTGAGCCTTTTTGCCTTTTTGAGTAAAAGGGTTTGCAGAGGATTGTAAACAATATCTGATACTATTGCAGTTTTAGGTAGTGCTTTTAGCGGAACATTCAATGCTCCTTCTTTTTTCATACCAACGGATGTTGTATTTATGAGTAGATTAGCGTCTTCAAAGGATATTCGGAGATTTTCTTCATCAAGGTCAATGGCTTCAAATTTTGTTCCTGGGAATTTTACTCTGAATGCCTTTACGAGAGAAACAGCCCTTGCCAGAGTCCTATTGGCAACAGTAATTACCTTAGGCTTCTTTGCAGCCAGCACTCCCACAATTGCCCTTGCAGCCCCACCTGCCCCAAGGATTATAACTTTCTTATCTTTAGGATTAAGATTAAACTCCTCTTTTAATGATGTGACATATCCATAACCATCAGTATTATGGCCTATAAGCCTGCCTTCCTTATTGACTATTGCATTGACAGCACCAACAAGTTTTGCCTCTTCAGATATTTCATCTAAGTATTTCATTACAGCCTCTTTGTGCGGTATGGTTATGCTGACTCCACGCATATTAAGTCCTTTTATCCCATCTATTGCGAACCTGAGATTTGGCGGTTTTACCTCAAAAGGAATATAAACTATGTCAAGCCCAAGTGCCTTTATTACGGCATTGTGCATTGCCGGTGAGACGGTATGGCCTATAGGATATCCGAATATTCCGAGGAGTTTTGTTTTAGCAGTGATATTCATATTTAAGAACCCTGCAGCAAGCTGAGGGGATTCTCTCCGGTAAGGATTAAATCATTGGGGTTTGTTACAGCTTGCCTTCCAATGCCCTCTTTGCCATATCTATATCCCTTTTTATCTGGAAGGCAAGGCTGCCTGCGTCTTTGAAAATCTTTTCGTCCCTTAGTCTTTTTATAAACTCGACCTTCAGTTCTTTGCCGTATATCCTGCGGTTAAAATCCATTATATGCACTTCAAGCGCAAATTTATTTTCTCCAAATGTCGGGGCAAATCCGATATTGGCAACTCCGTTGTATATATTCCTGCCCAGACCTATTCGGACTGCGTACACCCCGTTTTTAGGTGCGAGTTCGCTGCTTATTTCAAGGTTTGCTGTGGGGAATCCAAGCCCCCTGCCCATATTCCTTCCTCTGACAATCCTTCCTGATACAGCATACGGTCTTCCTAAAAAGCCTGCTGCATCTTCAACCCTGCCGGCCTGGATATACTCGCGTACCCGCGAACTGCTGACAATAATCCCCTTTTTCTTATACGCTGGTATTACACGAACCCTGAAATCGAATTCCCTTCCAAGGTCTTTGAGATATCCTATGGTCCCCTCTTTCCCCTTGCCAAATGCGTAGTCATGCCCCACCACGACCTCTTTTACCCTCAGCTGCCCTACAAGGATATTTTTTGCAAATTCACGCGGATGCTGGGCAGCGAACTCCTTTGTGAACTGGGCAAGGATTGAATAGTCTATACCGAAGGACTTTATAAGCCCCATCTTTTCTTCCAGTGTTGTGAGAAGCGGCGGGCTCATGTGGGGTGCAACAACCTTCATGGGATGGGGTACAAATGTGTAAACAACAGAAGGGAGGTTTAATTTTTCAGCCCTGTTTTTAACCGCCTTTAATACCCGCTGATGGCCGAGGTGAACGCCGTCAAAGTTGCCGAGTGTAACGAGGGGAGATTTTATATTTTTAAGCTTTTTGATATTCCTTATAAGCTGCATACAGGATTAGACAAAAGGCTCAGGGGGCAAAAAATTCCGCCTTGAGTCTTAAGTCTGAATCACTCCAATTTTCTTACAGCGTCTTCTATCCTCTTTAACCCTTCCTTTATATTTTCCATTGATGTGGCGTAAGACAGGCGGATATGTCCCTCGCCGCCGAATGCCTCTCCCGGAACGACCGCAACCTCTGCCTCTTCCAGAAGGAATTCCGCAAAGTCGCCTGAAGAATTTATTGCCTTTCCGTTGAACCTTTTTTTCAAGAGGCGGGAGATGTTGGGAAATGCATAGAAGGTCCCCGGCGGAAGTGTGCAGCGGACCCCTTTTATGGCATTGAGGCCATTTACAATGGCTTTCCGTCTTTTGTCAAATTCCGCTACCATGTTATGCACAGCATTCTGCGGTCCTTTAATGGCCTCTATTGCTGCCTTCTGGCTGATGGAGGTGGGGTTTGATGTGGATTGGCTTTGTATATTGGTCATTGCCTTTATGAGTTCTTTCGGCCCTGCTGCATAGCCTATTCTCCATCCGGTCATTGAATATGTCTTGGATACGCCGTTTAATACAATGGTCTGCCTTTTTAGTTCTTCTGAAAATGATGCTATGGAAGCGAACGGATGATTGTCGAACAGGAGTTTTTCATATATCTCATCCGATATTATGAATATACCTTTTTTTACCGCAATATCTGCAATGGCCTTCAATTCTTCAGGCAGGTATGCTGTCCCGGTCGGGTTTGACGGGCTGTTTATTACCACGGCCTTTGTGGCAGGTGTTATAGCATCACTGAACTGCTCAGGGGTTATTTTAAAGGCATCCTCTTCCCTCGCAGGAAGTATTATTGGTGTTGCCCCTGCTATGGCCACCATAGGAGGGTAGGATACCCAATAAGGGGCCGGTATAATTACCTCGTTGCCTTTTTCAAAAAATGCCTGCGCAAGGTTAAAAAACGACTGTTTGCCGCCGCAGGATACCAGTATCTCTTCCCGAGTATAAGCCAGATTATTATCCCTCTTGAATTTTTCTATTATGGCGTCCTTGAGCTCGTCTATTCCGCCCACGGCAGTATATTTTGTAAAACCTGACATTATTGCCTTTATGGCAGCATCCTTTATATTGTCAGGTGTGTCAAAATCAGGCTCGCCCGCGCCAAAATCTATAACATCCCACCCCTTGGCCTTCATTGCCTTTGCCTTTGCTGCTATTGCAAGGGTGGGGGATTCCTTTATGTCCTGAATGCGTTTTGCAAGCTTTAACATATAATTGCTCATTTCTTAAATATCCCCTTTAACATCTTTGCCACATTTGGCGGAACAAAACAATCAAATCTGCCGCCAAGCCGTGCTATCTCCTTTATGAACCGCGAGCTTAAATACGAATAGCCTTCGGCGGTCATCATAAATACGGTCTCGATCTCAGATGCCAGTTTCCTGTTTGTAAGGGCCATTTGAAATTCGTATTCAAAGTCTGATATGACCCTGAGCCCGCGCAGGATAATATTGGCCTTTTTCCTGTGGAGGTAGTCTATCAGGAGGCAGTCAAAGCTTTCAACCCGCACATCTCTGTATTTTCTTACCGCCTCTTTTACCATCCTGATCCGTTCATCTACATTGAACAGCGGTTTTTTTGTCGGGCTTTCCGCAATGGCAACTATGAGTCCGTCAAAAAGCCTCAGCCCCCTTTCTATAACATCAAGATGGCCGTTTGTTATGGGGTCAAATGTCCCTGGGTATACAGCGATGCGTTTTTTCATAGTGCCTCGTCTAATCTCCTATCCCGTGCGGCTCTTGCAAAACTCTATTTTTTTGTCATTCCCGCAGCGCTTTTGAGCGGGAATCTGGTTTTCTTCAAGCAAAAACCATATCCCCGATAGAATCATTCGGGGATGACAGGCATTTTTGCAAGGGGCTCTTGTTACATTTATTTTCGTTTATAGAAAGATACTATGGTATCCCCGTATCTCCTTCTGTCAAAAAGTTCAGTGTTTTCGAGGTTTCCATCCCACACCATCCGTTTGGAGGACTCTGCCACTATCAGTCCATCTC
>Ga0209323_10001672_pt1 | contig 14661 bp, 18 predicted proteins | sample Rifsed19ft2_FD_184014 | JGI IMG/M metagenome (GOLD analysis project Ga0209323, IMG submission 184014) | Soil microbial communities from Rifle, Colorado, USA - sediment 19ft 2 (version 2) | ecosystem: Environmental > Terrestrial > Deep subsurface > Rock core/Sediment | place: Rifle, Colorado...
TTCTTTTTTGGTTAGTCGTGATAGGGTGTAGTGTACGACTTCGCCTCTGCGGTTGAGTACGGCGAGTACGAGTTCTTTTTTTTGGGTGTTCGCGGTTTTTAGGGTTTGGGCTAGGTCCTCTAGTGTGATTGGTTGTCCCTCTTGGATGCCGTGTATGAGGTATTTGGCTGTGGCTGTGCCGTATTCGCCGCGTTCGTACATGCGGAAGTCTGTGCCTAGTCCGAAGCCTTCGCGGGTTACGTAGCCTCGGCTGCGTAGGTCGCGGTATATGAGGTATTTTGCCCATGCGTTTGGGTCAGTGGCTTTGTAGTGGTTGAGTAGTTGTTGGAAGGTTAGTGGTTTTTTGGGCTTGGCCTGTTGTACTTGTATTATGTTTTTGCTGGTTAGGTAGAGGGCTTCGTAGTATGCGAGTGCTAGTTTGCTGTTCTGTTTGGTGCCGTAGCCTCGGCTGGTTAATTCGTTAACGTTCTCTGGTGAGGACACGGTTATGTTGTTGTTTTTTAGTGTGGCGGTTATTGGAGGGGGTTCTGGGGGTTTTGAGGGTTCGGGTGTGACTTTGGTTTGTGTCAAGTTTGTGACCCTTTTTTGTTTATGTTATTTAGGCTATTCATGTGTGGTTGGGATTTAAGTTTGCTATGTGCGCGTGAGCGTGTGGAAGGGAGTTGTGGTGTTCTGTGGTTGTTCCAATGTGGGGGTTTCGAGGGAAAGCGTGTGTGGGCGTCGTCGTCAATGTTCTTAGTGACATCATTATCCAGATGGTGGCGGCTGAACTGTCCGGAAGTGCTGGTGTTAGTGTTGACGTTGCCTAAGAAACACTAACATGTGCTATGTTGATGGCGCTGCGGTGAAAGAGATTTTGAAAGAAGAAGGCGGCTTTTCCCTTCAGCCTTCTTCTACCACGCTGTGGCAGTGGCTGTGTGCGCGTCGTCGTCAGAGTGTTCCCAGTGACATCAACGAGTTTGGGCGTTGTTTTTTGGGGTCTGTTTGGGTTCTTGTATGGTGCTCTGGGTTCTGTTTGCGCCCTGTCTTGCGTCAGGTTTGGGCGTGGCTTCGTCAATCATGGCAATGTGGAGTGGGTTTCTGTTTCAGATGTTATTAACTTCCGCTTAGAAACAGTAATAACGCCGAGCTGGTTTCTGCTCAGAAGTAGTAGTCTGCGCCGCGTGTTTGTTGACTACTTCCTTGTTTGGTTGCGGGTTGATCGTCATTTTAATAGTGAACACGCGGGAGTGTACGGTCTCGCAGGAGCAGAAAAGAGCATGGCGACCATACTCTACAATTACGCCGGCAAGAAACAAGGCAGAATGCCGAAACAACTCTTCTTGGAAGGAAAATGAGCGCGCTATTAGGTTTTTTCAATAGCAGCTATGTATAATGAGTCACCGGAATCTATGAATTCCCTGATCTTCCACCCTGTTCCTTTGAGTATCTCTTCCATTTCTTTCTTGGACACTATCAGGTAATCGAACCATCTGCCAACGCATTTCCTGAACCTTATTCTTATTCTCAATTGTCCCGCCATTCTGCCTTTTTCCTTATTGAGCTTGTGATATTCCAGATGGTCAGCAATGTCAGTCTTGTATGTGTCACGAGTGCAGGCAATAATCAATCCGTTCCCAGAAGTCATTTTATGCAGTTTCTTCAGTATTTTTCTAGCCTTTTCAAAACTGCCGAATAATCCAAAATTGCTCCCCAACATGATAACCGTGTCGAAAGAGTTGGGCTTGAAATTCAATTCTTCAATTGGCATAACTCTCGCCTGTTTCAAGCCTCTCAGTTTGCAGACTTTGATCGCAAGAGGAGAGCTGTCAATTCCCAATACGTCAAGACCCATTTTCTGCAGATACAGAGAATGTCTGCCAGCTCCGCAACCGATGTCCAGAACTCTTCCTTTCACAAATTCCACAGCTTTTCTGTCAATTGGATCCCAATTTTCATACTCTGAGAAATAGAGTCTAGGACCCTTTGGGGATGCATTAAAGTAGCCATCATCCCTTTCTACTATCTCAGAAGCTTCTTCGCCCTTGTAGCAAGCCCAAATCTCCTGACCAAACGCATCTTCCTCAGGCTTGAGTTTCTTCATGTCAAATCATTAATCGCATCTTTCCCTGTATCAGTTCTTATGACTTGTGGGGAATATTTGATTGGTTCATGACATCATTTCAACTTGCATTAACAAATCGACTTCTTTGTCGCTTTCGCGCCCGAATAAGCGCTTTATTTTTCGACACGTCTTTCAACGTCCACAATATAGTAAGCTCGCCTATAAGTAAAGACGTGTCGATGTCGCGTCGCTCGCTCGCAAAATTCGAGTAGGTGAATCTCACAAAAATCAAGTAGATGAGCGCGCGCCGTTTTCGAGTAGATGAAAGCTGTGAGAATCACGCAATTATTGGAAAGTTTAATGGATTCTCATTTTTCATGTTCATTAAATCTTCATAGCGCCACGCTTGACTATCAACGTTTCGCTTATCCATCACCAGCCCATAAGAATCATACGTTTCACGTCGGCGCTTCTTATCAGCAAAAAGCAACGCTTTAATTTTCGCCAAATCTAAACGCACGGGCTTGGTTTTCCATCTTCCCTTAGCCAATTTTTGCGCTTCTTTTTGGCGTGTCAAAAGCGTGTGTTTAATGTCGGCGCGCGTGTGCAATTCCTTAACCGAACCATCGAATAATTTTAAGAAATCTTCATAGAAATACATCCACCCATGACGCCCGATAACGGGTTCAGAGCCGTCGAACGGTTTAAGAATGTAATTCTTAGAACGGAAAAACGCCAAATCGCCGCGCCCTTTCGCGTCCATAGATATTGGAATTATGTGTTCGCCGTCGGTTAATTCAAAATATTTAGCGCTCATATCAGATTGACTAAAAACGCTGTCCGTGTCCATAGCCAAAATCGGCATTTCACACTTATCAAAAAGCTTACTCATAACAAAATGGCTATGCGCTAAGACGGTTGAATAAGCAAAAAAGTTGCTTGTGCGCGCAAGTGGATGAGCTTGTCCAAGTTTACCACTTAGAGCGTTCAAAATCGCTTTTGCAAACATATTCTCGTTTACACTAAGTTTGTGATCTAAACGATTAAGCAACAAATCCGCGTAACGATTATGCGCTTGGATGGGTTGAAAGACGGGTTTGTAAGCGTGTGCAACATGCAAGACTTGAGCGTTCGCCGCGCTCAAATCGAAAGTGTGATAAAAACCCGATATGACGCCGTTCGCATAAAAGTTGTTGACGCCGCGCAACGGTAAACCATCCCATCGACTATTCGGAACGTCAAAAACGCCTTCAACCCATCCAAAACGGGTTTCGTTTAAATCAGAATCATCCGAATCAAGCGCTAAATCGCTTGTCCGGCATTCAACAGCGTCCACAATCTCAAGCGCCCGCGTCGCAACTAAACAACACGGATAAAGCGAGCGCACATCATTGTAAACAATGCTAGGCGTAAAGCCGACCGTGAACCCTTCCGACCGTCCCGCATAACAACAACCCTTAACCAAGCGCTCAAGTGGTGGCAAAACGACGGTTTTCTTAACACGCTTCAAACGCTTAGAAAGCGTGAACTCGTCGCGTGCAAGCGTTCCCGCGCTCGCGTGAACCACGGGATTAGCGCCGAAACTTTCATACAACCACTTGACAATTCGGCTTGTGATTACAGCGTCGGCGCGCGCATACTCTATAAACGCTTGATGTTCAGATTCGTTTTGCCACGCCCTAAGCCCAAGCCATGCGGGTTTAGCGAGTTTCGGATAACCGACTACACGCCCACAATCTTCCAAGCGCCGAAGCCCAAAGTTTTGAAGCAACGGACGCGCGTCGTAAACCATCATTTTTGTTGAACCATAAGCGACGCGCCCAATAAGCTGTGAACCACGATATTTGTAAGACACGTGTTTGACGCCTAACCACTCTTCGACACTCGCTAAATCGGGAAGCGCAACGAATGCGAAGCAGTCTTTAACGAATTTATGATTATCAAGCCACACTCTAAGCGCGTCAGCCGATTCTAACACAACACTGTTTTGAATATCACCATTACTGAATTGAACCGACATAACATCTTCGGGCGCGTTTACACGCCCGCTCATTAAAAACTCGGTATCAAGCGCCCAAAAACTTGGATAACGCATTGTGTATAGGTCTAACACATCCATTATAACACCATACCCGAAAAACCGTGTTTTACGCCCAATCCGCGACGCTTTCCGATTTCTGAGCCGTTTTTGCGCTTCCGAAAATGGAGAAAAAAAGGCGTTTTATCTCCATTATCAAATCTTTCCACAATTTCCAATAACGCCGACGTTCGGACGCGTAAAATAGCCTTCTAACGTGTCTTCAAATCTAGTGATGTGTGACGCTTTTTCTAGTAGCGGTTGATGAAGTAAAATCCAGTCACGTCGGCATTTTTCAGAATCGAAAAAATAAAGTGTTGAATTGTGTGGCGTTTGAACGTGCAACCAATAGACTTGTCTTTCGGTTAGTTCGTGTGAGCATTGAGAGCATTTTAAGTGGACATCCATATTTTACACCGCGTCGGTAATTATGAAATCGACAACGACAACTTTTTTGCATTGTTCGGCGTCACGGTCAGGAATGTTGCAAGAAGCGCCGTCGAATCGACATACGCCGTGTGGATTTTGAGATTCGACAAAATCACATGGAACTTTAGGCTGGTCAACGAGCGCAACGCTTACAACCATATTGCCACGCATAATTATGCGCGCGCCGTTGCGTTCGACGATTAAGTTGCCGAAGCCGTGTTCGCCTTTATCAACGGCTCTTAGCACGCCTTCGATTCGCTTTCTAATTCCACGCACTTTTACGCTAACAGTTTTGTTGCGCATTGCATGCATTTTTGTTCACTTTAATAGTGTTGTGTTGCAACGGGCGTGCGGGCGTGCGAAAGAAGCGGTTGACTTTCAAGCGCACGCCTTACACGCCGCCGCATGGTCACTTTTGTCGGATTATCCGACAGATCAACAAGCGAAAAACGGCGCTGTGACATTACGCCGTCTTCGCTCGCTGCCGTGTTGCACGCGCACCCGCTCGTGCGTCACCTTTCCCACGGCGCTCGCTCACGCTCACGCCACGTGCGCTTCATTTCTTCGGTCGGTTCGCAAGCTTCGGGCGCAACTAAACCTTCCACTCGTTGTGTTCTTGCACGTTCGTATTCCTCATGGGCTTTTTGATAGGCAAGTGCGGCTTTACCCAAATCTTCTGCAGTTTTTTTAAGCGGTGTTTTTTCGGGTAGAACGTCATCCAAATTGACAAAACCGAACGGGTTTTCCCTTTTAACCCACGCCCGCTTAAAATATTCTTCACTCATTCCATCCGCACCTTCCACTTCAAACCAATGCGAAACGTGAAGAATCTTTGCTTTTTCGTCTCATAAGAGCCGTTAAACTCTGAGCGGTCAACAGAGTATGCTTTTTCACGCCCGTCATAGTCGTCATGTAACCATTGTTCGAAATCTTCACCTACTTTTCGTTGAATCTCGCAAAAAGCACGACGCACCAAATCACGGATAGGTTCGGCATATTTTGATTGACCGTCTTTGACTGTGGTATTCCACGATACGGCTTCGCCGTTTAACGTGGGAAAAAGGTGTTTCTCAACCAAACCCCATGCGTGTTCAGTTTTCTTTTGTTCTTGAAGTTGCTTGTTTTTTATTTCTGCAAGCCTTCGTGGCATTACAAGTTTTTCTCGCTCTTCGATTTGCTGCTTCAATAATGTTTCGCCAACTTGTTGCGTGTAGCCCTTATTCCGCGCCCATGCAAGCAACGGGTTAAGCGCATCAATCACAGCGTAGAAATTAGACATACTGCGTGGAATAGTTAAATCACGCGCAGCAAGTTCTCGCGCGTCTGATTCAGCTTCCGCAACCATTTCTTTTTCGGACATTATACTTCACATCTATGACGTGTGGGTAAAGCCTTATAAATAGGTTTTGAATCGTATACCTATTGGTGAAACTATTGTCAATGCGCACAAAATACGACCAGCATCATCGACGGTTGAGATTGCTGCAATTACTTAAAGATTCAGAAATGCGTTTCGAAGACTTAGTGAAAACGTCAAAAATTAGTCGCAGAACTCTTAACGAAGACTTGCGGCTTCATATAGCACGTGGTTCTGTTGAAAAAGTAAAACTTTCACATAAGCACGTGGTTTACAGAGCCACAGCAACAACCGAATTTGAGTATAAACTGCACGAAGCCTTCAAAATCCTTTTCGACGCCTTAGCCGATGAGAAACTACTAAAAGACTATGTCAAATCCCAAAAAATCCATGCGTCAAAAGTCTTACAAGATTCTGAAAAATTGCGGAAATTTTTCTTAGAACATTTTGAAAGAGAATCGCATAGAGGCGCTTGGATTTTTAATCTTGCTCAAATTACACACGAATTGTTGATTAAACTTACATACGGCAATGCAATAAAGACAACGAATCTATACATCGGATTGTTCACTAAAGGTAAAAAAAGAATTCTGAACATAAAAGCGCCCGACAAAAAAGAAGTTGATGGGCTATTCGAAACGCTTGAATGAACCCAACGAACCGTCGGATAATCCAACACTTCAACCATGCTTACCGTTCTGAGCGGTTACGTGAACAGAGTGTTCAAAAATCGCTCTCTCAAACGCAAACCGTATAGTGTTCAAGCGTCTAAACAGTTCTTTAGGCATATGATTCTGCACTCTGCATAAGCCTAGAAAAAAATTAGGCTAGGCTCAGAAAAAAGTCGAAGTTTCTAAAGTGGTAGGAGGATTATTTTTCTGCATAGAAGAATATTCTACCATGCTCACAAATGGATAAACAAATATTATTCTGCATCGTAGAACTCAATGGGCACGAAAAATGTTCGATTTCGGACAGTTTGCAATCTATGTTCTCGCTATCATGGTTTTTTTCGTGATTCCAATTCTCCGTCTCCTAGAATTAAAAAGGAAATACGATTTTAGATGTTTCGTTCTTGGCTATTATGTTTGTGTGGTTTTCTTTTACTTGGCTCTTTATGTAATTATAATCGGCAAATTTGAGTTATTGCCCGAAGTAATATCATCTGCTGTTATTGCATTACTAACTCTTGCATTTGTATGGGCTGAGTTGAGCAAAAGACCAGAATTAGAGATGCTAGGTTCTGTTCCTTTAATTCGCCACAGTCAGACTCTTAGTGTCTATAAGGCAGACTATCACGGCACGCTATCAAAACCGTCAACTTTTCTAAGAATAAAAGAAGCAAGTTTTCCGAACACAGATTTGCAATTTAACGAAGGTTTCAGTTTTGCGGTCGACTTGGCAAATATTGGATATGAAGAGATTATGGTTCATGAATATGTTCTTTACATAGACGGAAAGAGACAGAAACCAATCCCGCTTGGGAGACTACCAAATAGTGAAAGGTTGAGATTAACTGCCCAACAGAGACATCCAATAGACATGCCATCTTTACACGTTAAAAGTGTGGGATTTCACAAAATCTCCGTTAAAGCCATAGCAACAACAGAAACTTGCTCAAAAGAAATTTGGTTTTTCATCTCAGAGGATTTTAAGAAACTAAGATATGTTGAAATGTATCCAGTCAAACGTTTATTATCACCATTAATCAAAAACGCACTAAGAGACTCATAGAACAAAAAATAGAGAATTTGTGAGCAGAGAGAACCAACTATCTATCCTCAGTTTTTATGATTCTAATTAGTTCTTTTGGTTCGGCTATAACGTTTCCGCACTTCTGTCAGACCAGTTCATTTCCACATTTTGGGCATTTCCAGCCAGAACGACAGGCACAAGTGAAACAATAACTAGTCCCACACTTAGGACAGTGATGATTTAGCCATTGAATACTGGTTTTACAGTCCTTGCATGGTTCTCCTAAATGCTCCAAGTCCATAAAACCACCTCTAAGAAAGACATTGAATGATTGCTTTTAACACTAGGTCTCAAACTGAAAGGAAAAGAGAAGGCAGAGAAGAATGAAACTGTTTTACCAACGACTTGGCTCTTCTTCAAGTCTCAAGTTGTTACTTTTAAGGAAATCTTCAAGTTTCTCAAATAGACTCTTCTCTAACCGTATGGTCTTCTCAAGCAAGTCTTTTGCCTCTTCAACTAATTGTGGATGCTCTTTTGTTATATTCTGTGTTATTCTTTTGTATCGTTCCTCGGCGTCAGCAGTGTAAGAGGTAGAACGATAATCTGGTTTTAATCCAACATAGTCCCAAATCAAGTCTCGATGCTGGGTTGCCTTTTCATCTTGTTTCTCGGCTAACCCTTCTATCTCTTTTAATCTCTTGTAGAATTCAGCATGTAAAGATAAGAACGAATCAATTTGGCTCATTAAACCTCTAGGGTAAAGTGAAAAATTCATGAATTTGCCGTATTTCTCTAAGTCGATTCTTAGCCTCTTCACTTCATCTTGAGAGTGAAAGAGGGAGTCTCTCCTTACTCTTACATTTAAGAATAATCTGAAAAGGAAATTCTTGTGTAGGTATTCGAGTTTCTTAGATAGAGAGTCTCTAAGTCTTTCCCATACTAACAAAATCACAAGCACCGCAGAAAGGAGACTTGACACTGATGTAGAGAGTGCAGAAGCATCAAAACTCTCTCTGTAGAAATAGAAGCCAACAACGAAAACCATGACTATTGAAAGAACAGGCAGAACTAAGACCAACAAAGTCAACTTAATACTGATGGTTATCATTTCTGAACTTTCCATTCATTATTCTTCTATAGCCAGAGAACACTATTCTTTGGCAACTAATATTTTCCCACATTTCTCACACTTGACATGTTCGCCTTCAAATGACATAGGAATTAGATTAAGCGTCTTACATTGACTGCAAACTACTTTAAGAATCTTCAATTCTTTACTTGTTTTCATATAGAACCCAATTCCCGTAACTTCTAGGAATTTTGATGGGTTTCACGCATGCTTTTCGCCTTCTTATAGATGTGCCTTCAATTGCAGGCTCTATAACGTTTTTGCCAATTTGTCGGAATTTCTGACAGCTTCGCCTAATAACCACGAAAAGATTTTTCTGGTCACAGTTCTTCGCCGAATGGCTTTTGATTCGGCGCATTATGTTTTGCGATATAGTTCTTAGCGCCTAAATATCCCGTTTTCAGCATAATGCGCAAGATTCAACCCCCCGTGGTATGCGTCTATTACGGATATGCGAAAAGCGACATTATTGAACGATTGTCTAAACAAACCTTCGCTGTTGTTGCTCGCGCCGTCGCTGTCGCTTATGGTTTGATCAAAAGAAACAAACACGCACGCCGACAGCGCGCATAAACGAGCTAGTATGTACAAATCAAGACATATAAAAAAAAGAGCGGCGCTAAGCGCCGTTTTCGTTGTTTCCGTTGTCGCCGTTGCCGTTTTCACGAATCATCTTCGCGTATTCCAAGTCGCTTATCAAGTCGAGTTTTTGGTCAAGCGTCAGCGGCGTCTTTCGCTTTTTCATTGTCATTTTTTCGGTCGGAAACTCGCTTAACAGTTGCTCAAGTCTTTCGTCGGCGCGCCGTACGATTTCGGGATTCATCGCAGCGATTAAACCGAGTTTTCGCTCAAGTTTGTCTAAGCGCTTTTCTAACTCGCTTGGTTCGATTGCCGTTGTGATCGCCTTCTTTTCAGTCAATCTTAAGCGCTCGCTGATTCTTAAGAACGACTCTTTCAAATCGACGTCGCTTAAGTATGCAAGCATTGACGGCTCGACGGTTTTACCAGTTAGCATTTTTGCAACATTCACGTCAATACGCAAGTTTGCGCACTCGCTTAAGAATCGCTTGCGGAACGCGTGAAACCTTATTCGTTTTTCCGTCGGGATCACGATACCCGACGCGAGCGCGATTGACTTAAGCATTCTATTGACCGTCACGGCGTCAAGTGCTCGCGCGCTTCCTATGTTGCTAGGGAATAGGTACGGGTTCGCGTCGGTCTTGCGCGTGTCCAAGTATTCTTTAAGCAACGTGACCGTTTCGTCACTTAAGAACGTGCGCGACAATATGCCTTCTTTTTGCGTGATTCGTTGAAACTCAATCGGCGCGTCTTGCGTCAAGTCGGGTAATTCGTCGCGTCTTAAGCTCAGTACGTCGCCGATTCGCCACGCCAAATTTAAGCCAAGTTGAATTATGAGTCGGTCGCGCAAGTTGTCACACGCGCGATACATTGCTTTTATTTGGTCGATTCTTGGCGTGACGTCTTGTGTCGATTGTACGCGCTTCGTTGCTTCGCGTCCTATTTGTACGGGCATTGCATAGAATTTGAAAATCGCTTTTATCGCGCCCGTCATCGTCGTTGCGCTGCTTATCGTGTGGTTGCGTGCAATTAAGTCGGCGTGGAATTTTTCAACTTCTCGCGCGAAGCGTTGCGATTGGAATAAATCGCCGCTCTGCACGTCAGCGCGTCGCTCTTTCAGAATTTCGTCTATGCTTTTCTCATACCACTCGCTGAACTTTCGCAATCCTAAAACGTACATCGCATAGGTGTTTTTCGACCGCGACGTCTTCACATAATCTAAGAACGCCGCTTCGGTGTATTCGGTTGTCATTGCTCTTTCGCCTTCGTTTGTGCGCAATAAACTTCTAAGTGCGTATAGTCGAACGCGTCTTTAACGCGCGCATAATTGGTGATATTGCCGCACACCCAAACAAACCGACCGCCACCGCGCTCTTTTTTGTCAACGTTCACCATTTTAAGCAATAGTTCGCCGCAATTCTTACACTTAGGCGCGCCGCTCATCACTCTTTCACTTCTCCATTAAAGTTGATCGTTTCGCAAAGCGCCGAACCGTCGCGCGTGATTTGCACGTATCCCGAACCGTCGGCGTTTAGGTGCACATGTGCAAAAGTTCGCCATGTATGCACCGTCGCGTATATCTGTCGGCGTGCAAGTCGCGTGACTTCGGCATTGCTGTCGGGTTGAATTTCGCATCTTAGATTCGCCATTCTATCACATCCTTTTGGTATAATGGACGTGAAAAACGTTTCGAAAAACGGCGATACACTTATTCGGACACTCAAAACTGCATGCGCGAGCGATTGCATTAATAATTTAGCGCGCGCAAACACCTTTTAGAGGATAGCATGTTGAGAATGATGTTTCAGAAGGTCTGCCTCTAAAAATTTGCGTGTGTGAAAAAGAACGTGGCAGCGTCGCGCGCGCCTGTGATTTGTCTGCAAGTTGGCGCGATTCAATCAGCTTCTGGCGGGTTATGTTCCAATGCTATTACTACTTTTCCTTTGGCGTGTCCTTCTTCAAAATACCGCATGGCTTCAGGAACCTGACTTAGCGTGTAACGTCTATCTATGACTGGCTTTATCTTGCCGACTTCGAGAAGCTCTTTCAAAAAAACTAAATCTTTCAGGTTCATTTTCGCTATCCCCATGAAACCCATCCTCTTGCTTCCGGTCATCGAGATCAATCGACCCAATACTACAGCCTGGAATAATCCAGCCAGAATCTTGGAGCCTCCCGCCAAGACATAGATTCCCTTCGGGCTTAATGCACGCCTATAATCTAGAATCGAATGATATCCGTTGACTGCGATAATCAAGTCATACCGTTGTCCACTCTTAGTGAAATCTTCCTGCGAATAATCAATCGCGTGGTCTGCACCGATCGAGCGCACCATATCCAACTTCCCCGTGCTGCACACAGCCGTGACTTCAGCCCCAAATGATTTGGCAATCTGCACTGCAAACGTGCCCACACCACCAGACGCTCCATTAATCAAGACCCTTTGTCCGGGCTGAACATTGCCTTTGTCGCGAAGAGCCTGCAAAGCGGTGATTGCCGCTACAGGCACGGCGGCTGCTTCCTCGAATGTTACGTTGGCTGGTTTCAACGCCACCGCATCTTCACGAGCACATGCGTACTCTGCAAAAGCCCTTTGGCCACGCCACCCGAACACTTCATCGCCTGGCTGAAGCTGCTTCACGTTTTTGCCAACCACCTCAACTTGCCCCGCTATATCAGATCCGAGCAATTTGTTCTTAGGTTTTAGGAACCCTACTCCCATTAGTCGGACCAAGAAAGGTCCTCTTAGGAGATACAAGTCAGCTTTGTTTATGGATGCCGCATGGACTTTTACCAGTACTTCATTGTCTGTGGGCGTAGGTTTTTCTACCTCTTTAAGCTGAAGAACATCTGGCGATCCGTATTTGGTGCGTACAATCGCTTTCATTTTCATATCTAGGAATAATCGCTTTAAAGGGTGATAATAACTTTGCGCGCGCTGTGCAGTTTGTGGGTTGGCGGTCAGGTCGAGGTTTAGATCCTCAGGATCCAATTCCCAAGTTTATGTCTTCAGTTTTGAGTTGTCTTTGCTGGGAACTTGGTAATGTGAGGCAGCACTGAATGGCTTTGGGAAATGACTTTTCCAGAAAGGTTATAGCCAATCTCGAAGAGCGCAGAATACCATGAGGTTTGTCGAGGGTTGTGATTTTCAGGAGTTCAGTAGATATTTGGCAAGACTCGGACAGTATACAGCGGAGGGAGAGCTCGACAGCTTAAGGAGGAGTCTTGAAAGTGGAAGGTTCAATCTTATTGTGTTCAGAGAGAATGACAAAATCATCGGTCATGCGATTTGGCATAAAACCGATACGGAAGAACACCGGAAAGGTGACCCTAGAGAAAAAAGAAGACAAAGAAATCCTGCAAGGGTTCATGGGAAAAGAGAAGGATTTCATCGAACTTCACGAGCTATGGTTAACAGAGCAGCATAGAGGAAAAGGATATGGAAAACAGTTCTTCGATTTCTTCGAGGATTACATAAGAAGCAAAGGCTATGATTCGCTTGTCTACTACGCGTTTGACCCTGCTGCAGTAGCCATATGCCGAAAACGGGGATACAAAGAAGCCTATGGTCTAAAGGAAGCAGGACCATATGGAAAGATCGAAACCATGTACGTATTCTACCTACGACTGAACAAGAACTGACGAAATACTCTCTGGTAAGTTGGTTTGGGTGTGTGGATAAGCGTTAAGAGTCGTTGATGCTGAGGGTAGCATTGTGGCAAAGCAGCATGTCTGTAATGGTCGATGTTGAGTTTTCGGCGAAGGATGCCCCAAAGGCGGTCAAACGTGGAGACTTGATTATCGCTGTTGATGTTTTGAGATGCAGCAGCAGCATCGCTAACGCTCTGGCTGATGGGGTCAAGGCTGTGATTCCAACAGAGACTCTGAAAGAAGCTTACAAGCTGCGTGAACAGCATCCAGATTACCTTCTGGCGGGAGAAAAACAGGGACGTAAACCCAAAGGCTTCGATTTGGGAAATTCCCCATTAGAGTTTGTACGCGAAATCGTAGAAGGGAAAACCGTGATTATGACGACGACAAGCGGGACTGCCGCGATAGTTCGATGCCGCAGGGCTGAGCATGTTCTTGTTGGAGCATTCCTGAACGCCGAGGCTGTTGCGAGCAAGGCTGTGGAAATTGCCCAGAAGAAGAGAGTGAATGTTTCGTTCGTTTTGGCTGGTGAGAAAGGTTTGTTCTCGTTGGAGGATTTCGTTTGTGCTGGCGCAATTGCCTCCAAGTTTCATTCTGGTGGGCTTGAGCTTTCAGATGAGACTTTGGCGGCTGTCTTCGCGTTTGAGCGGGTGAAGGATGCTTTACGCGAGTATGTGATGAAGTCGAGGCATGCTCGGCATTTAGTCGAGCTTGGATTTGAGAAGGATGTGGTGTTTTCGTGTAAGTTGGACTATTTTGGAACAGTGCCTGTGTATCGAGATGATAGAGTAACGTTGATGCAGTGAGCTAGTTCGTGCGGGTTTGGCTGCAACGGTTTATAGGTTTGTTTTGAAATCTTGTGCGCTATGGTAAGAAAGCCTGTTGGAAAACTTGAGACCCTTCTGCTGGTCGCTTTGATCTTGTTCTGGGGCAGTTCATTTGTTGTTGTTAAGTTGGCGTTGGTAGAGGGTTTAACGCCTATTTCCATAGCGACTTTCAGGTTTTTGTTAGCTGGGGGGCTTTTTGCCTTGACTCTTTTGTTGAGAGCGGTTAAGAAATCGGGCGACAGAGCCTTTGTTCACAGAGGCGACTTACCCATCTTGGCGTTGCTGGCTGTATCTGGCGTCACTTTCTTCTATCTTGCTCAGTATACGGGGATCAAGATGGCTGGCGCGTCCATCGCAGCTATTTTTGCGTGTTTTCTCTCGCCCATTTTCATAGCTGTTGTTTCAACGAGTATACTGAAGGAGCGAATAAGCAGGGGGCAGGCTTCTGGAATCGGATTCGCCGCGGTGGGCACGTTGATAGTCGTTTTGGGCGGCTCTGTCAATGTGCAATTCAACCCTGATTTCTTCTATGGGAGTATTGTTCTGCTAGCCACGCCGGTTCTTTGGACTTTTTACACTCTGCTGGGCAAGCGAGCCATTGAGAGGTATAACCCGATTTTGGTTTTGACTTATGTGACCGTGCTCGGCGGCCTGTTACTGCTTCCTTTTTCAGTTGCTGATGGTTCGATTCGATTAGCGCTATCGATGAGTTTGTCCAGTTGGTTGGCGATTGCTTACCTGTCTGTAACGTGCACTTTAGTGGGCTACTACATCTGGTTCTACGCGGTTGAGAAAGTGGGAGCAACGGTGACCAGCTCCTTCTTGTTTGCTGAGCCTCTTGTAACCGTTTTGTTGGCAGCTTTGTTTGTTGGT
>Ga0209323_10001676_pt1 | contig 14651 bp, 9 predicted proteins | sample Rifsed19ft2_FD_184014 | JGI IMG/M metagenome (GOLD analysis project Ga0209323, IMG submission 184014) | Soil microbial communities from Rifle, Colorado, USA - sediment 19ft 2 (version 2) | ecosystem: Environmental > Terrestrial > Deep subsurface > Rock core/Sediment | place: Rifle, Colorado...
CTCGGATACGCCTCTCATAGAGGACAAAAGAGGCACAATCGCCAAAACCACGGGCAAAATGAAAATATACATTAACTCGCGCCGCCGCGTGAAAGCTTTGAAATCTTTTCGCATCATCCCCGCTTCACCAGAGGAGAAACCGAGTTTTCCAAGCAAGCCAGATTTTGGAATGTACGCTCCACGAGATACTTTGATTGAGGGCGCCTCATACAAGCCAAATCTAACATTGAGACGAACAGCAAGCAAAAAAAGCAAAAGAATGAAGGCAAGCGAGGCGATGGAAAAGATGATTGCCTCCAAAGCTAAGCTGCCGGCAAAAGCTGTGAGGGCTATGCCTAACCAAACATAGGGAATAAACCAGAGTATCTTCTGCCCACCAGCTAATGATTCGATAAGAGCTGGAAACGACGCGCTGTAGTAAAGCGAGAAATAGACAACGTAGAATATGATGAAGAATGTTATGGTTGTTAAAAGCCTCACCCATATCGCGGCTCTGCCAGAAACCTTCGTTACTGCTCCTGTAACTCTAACTTGCAAAACCCTAAGAATCTGTGTCGTGATGCTCGCCAAAAATAGACTCGCTAATAATGCAAGGATTGTTGAAACTGCCAAAGGAACCAGTCCGATGAAAACCGATGCCAAAAGTATGCTTGAACAAATAAAGACAGTGAAAATCAACGGCAAGCCGAATAGGCTAGCTAATATTAAGGCAAGCGTATGCTCTTCCCAAGTGATGGGAAACCAGTAAATAGGCTGAAACGACATTTTCACGCCAGCCCGCTGCATCTGGCTCATCAGGGAAAAAACCAGACCGTATATAAGCGCAATTGTTGGCAGAGTCATGAATAAACTGGTTGCGCTTTGAAGGAAAAGCTCTCTTTCGGCTGGGTCTGTTATTCCACTGTAGAAGTATGCGACGATCCAGCCTGCCAGCAATCCCAAAATGCAGGCTGCTGAGTAAAGAGCGTAGGTTACCTTTCTGCTTTCCCGAAACCTTCTGAATCGTAATCCCCTAATCAGCCTAGATGATTTTGTTTCGACGCTTATGAGCAGAAGAACGTTCTTCCAGTTCACTTCATCAACGCCTCAACTACCGACTTAACGTCTCCTGTTCCCGTCAACTTAAGGAAAATGTCTTCCAAACCCGAATCCGGCATACTTGCTTTTTGCCTAAGCTCTTTCATGGTGCCTAAAGCCAATAGTCTTCCACCATACATGATGGCTATTCGGTCGCACATCGCCTGTGCAATCTCCAAAACATGCGTAGACATGATTACTGTCACACCCTGCGACGTTAGCTCACGCAACAAATCCTTGACAATTCTGGCAGATTTCGGATCCAGACCGCTCAGAGGCTCGTCCAAGAGCAAAAGCTCAGGTCTATGCATAATCGCAGATATTATGACGACTTTCTGTTTCATCCCCTCAGAATAAGAGCTAATCATGTCTCCTTCTCTTCCCTCCAAATCCAGAGCCTTAAGAAACTCTTCAATCCGCTTTTTCTTCTCTTCAGGCTTCATCACATAAACGTCCCCAGTCAAATCGAGGAATTCAAGTCCGGTCAGAAACTCGTAAACTCTAAGCGATTCAGGTATGTACCCCACTTTTCTCTTGACTGCAACTGGGTTATCCTCAACATTTATGCCTAAAACATTTACAGAACCCGAGTCAGGCTTAACTAATCCCAAAATCATTTTGAGAGTGGTGGACTTTCCTGAGCCGTTTGGACCTAAAAGCCCGAGGATTTCGCCTTTTTTCACTTCCAAGTCAAGGTAATCTATTGCTGTAACATCACCATACCGCTTGGTGACTCCGGTCAACTTAAGCGCCCAAGTATTTGCCATAACTAATGACCTCTGCAAAAATGAAGGCGTTCTATCATTCATTTAAGTTTTTAGTTATTTCGCCGAAACCATTGGGTTGGCTAAGAATTGGTACGCCTTTGATCATAGAACTGAATGATCTAATATGCAATCAACGTGCTAAGTTGAAAGCCTGCGGTTCACGGGAAGGTTTATTTCCGCAAAGAATATTTGAGAAGCAGGACAGAATAATTTAGGAGAAACAAGACTCTTGAAGCAAAGTTTTACTCGTTTGCTACTCACTTTGCTAATGATGAGTATTGTAGTATTGCCATTTAACATTAATTCAGGCAACATAGATGCAAAGACAGATGACCCATCAAAATCCTCGCAGCACGAAAGCATGAAAGTCTTAGCCAAGGACATGGGGGACAGCAATGCCGAAAACGAAGAGCAGGTGACAATTATTGAGCACAGGATTTCAGCATCTGAACTGGAACAATTGAAACAAATATTGGGGGTTTCAGAAGAAGGAGTTAGTTACAATCAGATAATCGACGGTCACGGAACAGGGCTGACTCCGCCATCCGAAGACGAGTGGATTGAGATTTCGAGCAAAGGCTACGTTGTTGACAGGATTCTGCTTGCTCAAACCGCGCCATCAGCCGTAGACCACACTACTAAACCATGGTTTCCGCCAATAGGCGACCAAGATGGTGAAGGCTCATGCGTTGGTTGGGCAGTGGGATATTACGTGAAGACTTTTCAAGAGGCGAAGGAGCATAATTGGGACTTATCCGCAGCAGAATGGAAACAGGAACAGCCAACTGAGGAATATCAAAGCAAAATAATCAGCCCCGAGTTTATTTATCAACTAATTAATGGCGGCGAAGACTCTGGCGCCTCCTTCAGCGAAGCCATAAACCTAGTGTGCTCGGTTGGTGCATGTACATGGGAAAAAATGCCTTACGATCCAGTTGATCACTCAAGCTGGCCTTCCGAAGAAGCTTGGCGGGAAGCCCCATTGTACCGTGGCAACAGCAGCGGATACGAGGAGATGCCCATAAGCACTGACGAGGATATTGTTAGTTTGAAGAATTGGATAGCTTCAGGCAACCTTGCCATAATAAGCGTAGATTCCGGCAAATACTCGCTGCTGACAAACAATGATGTGTGGACAGTTAATAATTATATTGCTCCAGAAGAGAACCATGCAAACACAATAGTTGGGTATGATGACCAGTTTTCATACTTTGAAAACGGACAGACTCGATACGGCGCTTTCAAAGTTGCGAATTCTTGGGGGGTTGGAGGATGGCAAGAGGATGTTGAGGACGGTTGCTTTTGGATTTCCTATGCGGCTATGAAGGAAAAAGTTAAGCTGTGCATGTTTTTCCGCGACAGAATTGGCTACGAACCCGAACTGGTTGCCTCGTTCAAGATAGCCCATTCCAAAAGGGGAGAATGCAACATTGCAGTTGGTGTAGGAGACAATATGAAAATGTTCAACGAGTACATGGACGGTGGAGACCAGCCTTTCTGTTCAAACAACATACTATTTGACGTGTCAGAAATCAAAGAGTCGCTACTGAGCGTATATAACCAAACGTTTTTCCTCGACGTCTACGATGGACACAGCTCCACGACAGGAACAATTCAGACTTTTGGAGTAGAATACGCCCAGTCTGAGAACACTCCGCTCAACACTGTAAACAATCATCATGTTCGCGTGAATGTTACGTTACTTCCTCTTGAGAAAAATTGGATGAACGAAACACTTGTCAGCACAGACATTGATTTCATAGACACAAAAGTCTCAATGGCATCAGATAGCAACGGTTACCTGTACGCCGCTTATGAAGACTGGTACCCAACGACTAATCATTCCTCAGTTTTCATACTGCGCTCTATTGATGACGGCAAAAACTGGTCGCTGATTAGAACAGAACACGACCCCGTACACAACTTGGCTTACCCCTCAATTGCCATTGACCAGCAAACCAACGACATTTTCGTAGCATATGAGCGCGAGATGACAACCACTGACCACGACATCTACGTTTTGCACAGCACGAGTGGATTGTGGAGTTCAAACCCCGTAGCCAACGATTCTGGAAGTGATGAACGATTCCCCTCAATCACCTCTGAACAGTCATATGGCGAATCGAATAGGCAATACATTTCATACGAATACGTGCACTCTCGTAATGACCGAGATTTAATGTTCGCCAAGTCAACAGATCATGGTGTCACTTGGTCAACTAAGAAGCTGCATGGCGACTGGCCTGACTACAACGTGCATGCCCAAACAAGCATCACTAATGCTTACGGTTACGTATACATCGCCTACAAGTGGGGTGCTGACTATGATGCAGATTGCGAAATTCGCGTTGACTGTTCCGCGGATTCAGGAAACAGTTGGAACCAATACAATGACATTGACGGGCTACCTAACGGATGCAGTTTTCCACAGATCACTGCAACGCATAATGGCAATGTCGTCGTGTTGACTTTTCAGTACGAGTCAGCCCCTGGCACCTTTGATGTTTGCTATTCTTTCAGCGCAACCAATGGGACAAGCTGGATGAAAGGATATCCATTATTTGACTCTGCCCGCGAAGACGAAACATCTCCTAAAATAGGAGTTGATGCTGACGGATGTTTCTACGCAGTCTGTAAATCAAATAATTATGTAAAATACCGGGAAGCCCTTTATGATGGTTCATTTAACTGGAGCACAGCGGAATTCGTTAGCGAGCGATTAGTTGGCGATGGATTAGCTTTAACAACGCAATTGGATAGTAAATATGGTGATGAACGGTTTTACCCCTGTGTCGTTTGGACTGACGCATGGACGCGGAACATTTGGTACTCTACTCGTAGGAATATCATGTGGACTGTAGACGACGACGGATCAGCAGACTTTCAAACGATGCGCGAAGCGATAAACTTTGCAAATGACGGAGACACAGTCTACGTGAGAAACGGCATATACCCTGAGACTGTATTTGTGAACAAGAGCGTTCTGCTCATGGGAGAGAACAAGAGTGGAACAATCATCGACGGGGATGGAAACGGCACGGTTTTAAGCATCTCAGCAGAGGAGGCTGTTGTCCAAGGTTTCACCATACGAAACGGCGAAATAGGAATAGAAGGATCATCGCCTAACAGCAACGGCAGCACCGTCTCTGGCAACAACATTTACAATTGCAATATTGGCATCAGATGCGGAGAGAAATTCACTGCCAGCTACAACGAAATAGAAAACTGCACAGAGGCGGGCATCATAATTTATGACAAATGCGTTGCTGTGGGAAATACTCTGCGAAACAATCGTCAAGGAATGCTGGTTCAAGGAGCATTGAACTTTCTGCGAAACAATACGATGGAGAATAACGAGTTTGGTTTCGGTCATGTTCCAATCAACCTTACGTGGACAGTTCCAAAAGAATATTTCGTCAATGATATTGATCAGTCCAACACTGTTAATGGTAAACCGATTTATTATTGGGTAGGCAAGCATGACATGGCGATTCCTCTAAATGCTTCGTATGTTGAGCTTGTTGATTGCACTGGCATTCACGTGCATGGTTTGAACCTGTCAAACAATGTGGTCAGCCTCGTAATTGCAAACTCGCGAAACTGCCTCATCGAAAATCTATTGGTATCGCATAACCTGTATTGGGGTGTGACAGTATGTTGCGGTTCCGTTGGCAACACACTGAGAAACAACTTTATCTCTTCATGTGAAACTGGCGTAGAGCTCATTGACGAGGTTTACTCCACCGAAGGCAACTGGATTTTAGACAATAACGTATCGAGATGCATTCACGGGATAAAAATAACGGGCAACTGCACTTCAAACCAACTTTTCAGAAACAACGTAACAAACAATACGGTTGGCATTTCGTTGTCATTCAAGGTGAATTATAACATTGTATGCTACAATAACATATCAGGCAACACGGAAACGGGCATTTACATCGAGCGATCGTCGAACAACAGCATCGTTCACAACAACTTTCTAAGCAACACTTGCCAAATCCATGACACGTTTTCAGGGAATTCATCCGGTGCCCCATCAGTAAACTGGTGGAATGAGGACTATCCCGGATTTGGAAACTATTGGAGCAGCTACAATTGCGTGGACCTTTACAGTGGACTTCATCAAAACGTGACTGGCGCAGATGGTATAGGGGACTCACCCTACGTTATTGACGGCAACAATAATGACGAGTATCCGCTAATGAAACCATATTCATCGTTTCTCACCGATCTAAACAGTGATGGAAACGTTGACATTATCGACATTACAATGGTCGCAACAGCATATAATTCCACGCCTAGGGACAGTAATTGGAATCCATTGACAGATTTGGACAACGATGCCTTAATCAACATACTTGACATATCCCTAGTAGCCATAGACTTCGGAAAAGCAGTTTAGCGTCTCCGAATAATAAAGGCGTCTGTTGAACAGTTTTTTGTTTACGTTTATTGTTTGCGGTTGTAGAAAAGCTTCTATATGTTTAGCTGCTTCCTAGCTTTGGGGACTTGATGGAGAGTTATGTGGCTTATCCTCGAGTGGTTAAGGTTTACAGGAAACGTTACATTGCAATGGCACGACCAGAGTACATAAAAGAACTTGTTAATTATGCAAGGCATGTTTTGCACGATCCGCTTGAGCCTTTGGACTGGAAGCTGTTGCTGTATTGGGTGCACAGGCACTTTGAATATACTAAGGAAGAGTTGCCTAAGCCGAGGGCTGAGTTGCCCATGGACATTATTGCACAGGCTAAGGGAAGATGCGGAGAATTTGCGCTCCTATATAACGGAGCGCTTTTGACGAATGGTTACCGGACTCGCCTAATCATTGACTGTTCCACGTTAAAGGATAAGAGCAGGAGAGCGGCGGGAGATCATGTTTGGGTTGAAGTGCTTATCAATGGCATTTGGGTTCATGTGGATCCGACCGAGAAGAGGATTGATGCGCCGTTAATGTATGCCGTGAACTGGGAAAAGGATGTGAATTTGGTCTATGCAATAACAGATAGGGAGATAGTTGACGTAACCAAAACGTATCAACAGTAGTGAAGTAGAATGAGGCGCCGGTATTGGCTTATCATAATTCTCTTCGCAACTGGTCTTGTTCTGTTTTGTCTCGGTTTGTACTACATGTATGAAGTTGGAGAAGCTGAATATGGTTTCAAACTTGCAATATTGGGCGCAATCATTTTGGGCATAATATTGGCAATCGGAATGCTTTATGTGGCACGTGTTCGCATCAAAATCTTGAAAGATGCCAGCCAATTCTGAAATGGTTTCGAGACCATAAGAACAATATTTTAGTCCAACTAAAACTCCATTAAAAGAGACAAACACTGTTAACTACGGCGGAGGCGGGGGCGGGAGTGGTGGAGGAGGCGGAGGGATCTCTCTTCTTTTTTGACCAGATCGAACAAAAGCTGCGATGCCTAAAACTGCAACTGTGATTCCAACAAGCAAAATTGGAAGGAAATAAAAATCGTACCGCGTAGTGAGCAAACGTCCCTGTTGAAAATAGTAGAGGGCAATTGAGCCAGACAATGCTAATGCACTTCCAACTCCCACGAGCACATATCCCAAGTATTGCCAATCACTGGAACGCGTGGTTTGCACCTGCCTCGAGATTTTTGTAGTTACTCATTGTCATTTCTAACCCTTCACGTGTCAAATAAGAAGCAGACACAGCACGTAGAAAGCAAAAGTTGCAACAAACAACGCAGTCCACAGTAGTTTGCTCCAGTCATAAATGTCCTTACCGTTCATTGGCGGTATGGGAAGCGCCTCGAAAAACGCCAAAGTAAGAGACATCACCAAACCTATGCTCCCAATCAAAGCGAAACCGCTAACGAGAAGAACATAAAAGATTATGGCGAAAGCCAAACCGACGAAGATGGAGGCGGATGATACCAAGCCAAGCGAACGTTTAGTAAATTTTGAGGAATAATGCGTATTTCGGCTAGGAGATGAGAAAGGAAACCTGAAGGCGAGTGTCGACAACAGGAAGGCTGCAAGCCCAAAATACCACAACCTATGCTCAGTCCACACCCCTTGACTTCTGGCAATAACCTCCACAGCAAAGTTCTTAACAAATTCTACGAGTATACTCGTCGCCAAAATAGTGGGTATCACCGAGAAAATCTCATCTAAGCTTTGGGCCTTTGCATACGAAAAAGCAAGAGTCAGAACCGACAAGCCCACAACGTAAGAAACAATTTCCAATTTTGTCAGGGCAAACGTGTGGCCTCTTTTTTGGGTAATAACCAGTTTTCGCTTCGAAGAGATGAATTCATGTAACCATCTTTTCAAAGTTTCAGGTAATAGTCTAGTTATCTTTTGAGCCATTGGGAAGGTTTCAGGATTGCTTAAGGCAGAAGCGAAAGATGAAATAACGCTTGTTATTCCCACGGTAAATAGCCCAGCCGCAAGCACTTGTTCAGCAGGCGGTTCCCAAATGTCCTTGTCTCCAGAGATTATAACCTGCAATTTTTGTCCAACAGTGTCTGCAAATTCAGCGGGGTCGGCAACTATTCGTATCCATCCCTGTTTTGTAAAGGGCGGAGCCATTATGCCCGGTTGTGGACGCACAGCCCAGTCCTTGAACCAATCACGGTTCACATCAGCTATGCCGATTCCTTCAACATCCAGTTCATCAAGTCCTTCGGCAACTGCACTGTTCACTGTCGCTATAACGTCATCATGCGAGTTTGGTGACCCCCCACTTCCGTCCAAGTCAGCCGTTGCATTATTGTTCCTTACGTTTGGCACGTCGTCTGTAGCCAAGTTGATAACTTGTTTCACGCCTGCACCAAAATTCGGTGAATTCTTCAACCCGCTCCATCCAAGATACAGCCCGTGAGCTGTCGGAGTGTTACCATTACCCTTAGGCATTATTGAAATTTGAGCGGCTATTGTTACATAGTTAGTATTTTCTATGATTGTTGGCGATATTTCGGTCTTTGCATAGCCATCGCCGGGTGAGTAGCCGAACTGAACTATTGAAAGCTCAACCGAACCATCATGCGGGATTGTTTCGTTCACCGCCTTTGCCAAGGCTTGTTTAATGATGTCCCACTCGCTACTACTTATGCTCCCAGAACCGTCTATAACCAAGCACACCTGTATCTTCACACCTGCAGCACTGACGCATGCTGAAATGAACATCAAAACGCCAAGCAAAGACAACGTAAGTGCTGTCCAACAAAGATTTTTCTTCATCCTTTCTACCTTGATCCTTATATTGTATCTTCGTATAGTTGATTTTAACCTTTCCGAAGACAACAAAACGTCAAATTACAATCAGCTTATTGCGCGCTTGACTGATAAAACTTGAACGATTCGAATTGTGACTAACTGAAAGTTTGATGTGATCTGAAAATTAGGTTGCAGGCAAAAGTCATGAAATTGAATGTTAAAACACTTGATAATAGTTTATGTGACTAAGGCTTATCAGCCGAAAAATGAGAAGTAGTAGGAGCCGCAATGCTAAAAGGCATGGATGCCTTTATGCTCTCTGCGAACTAGACCCCTCCCGTATATATAGATTGAACTTTTGGCAGGTTGTTAGGCTTGTTTGTTGTTTTGTACCATTTGTAGAAATGTTTCAATTTTCTTTTCTTAGGAGAGAGACTGCATAGGTTTTCTTTTATGTTTTCGTCTCGGATTTTTTCTTATTCCTTCTAGTTCTGTTAGGTGGCATTCTGCTATTTGGTTACACTGGATGCTGTCGTATTGGTCGACAATTTGGTTTAGGAATTGGAGATCGGGACTACGGAGAGTGAGAGTTTATAACCCAAGGTTTATTTTTTTTTGTAAAACATTCCCGATAACCTCAAAATAACAATGCATGCTCCTACCTCATTTCTTAAACCAAGTAAGACTTTTAAAAGCCATCGTTGTAATACAATAATCGGGTTTAAATGACTTACGAAACCATTACCCTGAGTGGCGATGCTGTGGATGAATGGACCTTCCAAAGTGCAGATACTCAATATTTAACCCATGGGTTACACCCATACCCAGCCAGGATGATTCCTCAACTTGCTAGCAAACTAATTGCAAGATATTCGCAAGAAAGAAACTGGGTTTTAGATCCATTTTGCGGTTCTGGAACAGTCTTAGTTGAATGTAAATTGAAAAACCGTAACTCAATTGGAAATGAAATAAATCCATTAGCAGTATTGCTGTCAATAGTAAAAACGACTCCTTTGAACACAAAGGAACTAAAAGACAAGTCTAAAGAGCTAATGGATAAGGTTCAAGAATCTATTCACATCTATAGGAACAGACAGTCCAAGAATAAATCTACTACTATCGAGAAATGGACAGAAAACAATGCCAAGATAAAGATCAACCTAGAAGATATAAAGAAACCTTTCTTTCCGAACATGAATCTTTGGTTTAAAAAAGATATTGCTGATGAGTTGTCAATTATAAGGAACTCGATCCTAAACCTCGATTGGGAAGAAAAGTATGTTAACTTTTTCAAAATATGTCTCTCTTTTACAGCAATGAAGGCATCAAATGCAGACTTCGAAAGCCATCAGTCACACCCATCAAGATACAAAACAGAAAAGCTGAACATACGTTCACTTGATGTTTTATCTATCTTTAGAAAAAAAGTTGATGCTTCGATGAAACGTGTGACGGATTTTTCGGAAAAAATTCTTGACAATAAAGTTGAATGTTTTGTTCTATCGGGAGATGCTAGAAAACTCGACTTGAAGGGAATAGGGCGCGATAAAGGAGTTGATCTAATAGTCACTTCACCGCCTTACGGCGAAGAACAAAACACAATTGGCTATCATAGGTGGTCTCGAATCATGGCGTATTGGGTAGGTTTTTCGCAAGATGACATTAAGAAATGCGAAAGGTTTACTCTTGGTGCTAAGCCAGATATAAATGTAAGAGTCCCGAGCAAAACAGCCCATTTTTTTATTGACTTAGTTAGAGAGAAATCAAAGAGAAAAAATGGAAAAACACGAGCCGCTAATTTGGCTAGTTTCTTCTATGACTACTATGAATCGATAGTGCAGATGTCAAAATGGCTAAGACCTGGAGGTAAAGCAGCCATTATTGTTGGCAATAGACTGGTAGCAGGGCACAGAATATCAATGGATAGGGTAACAGTCGAATTGGCTAAAAAATGCGAGTTAAAAGAGATCAAGACTTACTACAGAGACATACCGAACACTGTCATGCCTAAGCGCATACCTGAGGGAGAAACAATAGCTAAAGAAAGCATCATAGTACTTGAAAAAAAGTGAAACGCATGGGAGTTTCCGGACACGAGGCATATCTAATCGGTGCTATTCTGGGGAGAGGTAGTATAGAGCAGACTAGAAATGCATATTCGCTTATTTTCAGGTTTCCATATCGACGATATAACCCAATTCAAGTTGCAATTATTAATCACCTAATAAGTCGTGGCTCCGCAGGTTCATCTGAACTTGCAAATATGCCCTCTCTCCGAGTAGAAGATGTGTCCAGTAGCCAAGTTTCACGATCTTTACAACTTGTTAGGGATTGGCATCCTCCGCATAAAGAAACTAGAGGACATGTTGTCAGGTATAACACGAAAACCAAGAAGTGGAGCATAAGCAACAAAGATGATTGCAAGGATTTCCTTGCTGAACAACAGACATTCAAAGAAAGAGAGATGGGTAGCACTGATTTTGTAATCAAGCACATTCAAAAAATTTCAGGTGATATGGGTGAGAGTTTCGAAATAAAAAAAGAGTCGAGTAGTTTTATGGTGAGCTATCTAACGTTAAAGTGCGAAATTAGCAATATTTTGTATCAAAAGCTCAAAAAGGAATATAATCTAGATGTAGGCGACATTTACCGCCACCTTCGGATTCCTAAAGCTATAAATCGCTATAACCAAGATCAACTCGAGGAGTTCTTTAGAGGAATAGCTGACGCCACAGTACATTTTGACCGAGCACCAGTTTGGGAGTGGATGAGCAAATACAAAGATAGTAGATTGTGGCAATTGCGTTTTGCTGCAGTATGCGACAACCCTAGTTTTGTTTTCGACCTATGTCATTTAATGCAAGATAAGCTCAGTGTACCAGTTTTCATAATAAACTGGGCAGGTCTTGACAAATATAGAGGAAAACGAGATATATTTGCCGAAGTATGGGCTCTAAATGTGGAGGATTTCCCCAAACCCCTCTTTTATAATAGTTGGAAGCAAGAACATCTGGAATCAAGCTTAGACGAAGATAATAGGAAACTAAAATCGAGAAAGATAAGAAAGCAAGACCTTGAACAACTAAGACCATGTCCTCGTAAATCGAAGAAAATGCTAGATTATATGAAAAGGTGTGAAAGATTTTTCAATTGCCCGAGAATCCCTCAAGAACTCCTGTCTGATTTCTCTGGTTGAAGATATCTATGGAAGAAAGGGAACTCAGAAGACTGGCTGTTGATTACATGAATAAAGGATTTTCAAAATATGAAATCGTAATTCCATTTTTCGATTTTCATAATGTAGGGATGACTCTTTCTTCTTATTTAAAGAAGTTATATTTTGGAGAAGATCTGCGTAAATTGCCATATCTGGAAGCGTTAGAAATAAGACCAGATGTTGTAGGAATAATAGCTTTCCTAGAGGCCAATTCATGGGCATACGTGCTGGGCGAAGTTAAGACTAAAAAAGTAGAAATGCGTGATTTTCGTCAACTTATGCATTATATGACCACTGCACATCCTTATGAAGGTTATCTATTCTTTTCTGAAGAAATCACAAAAGAAGTGAAACAAAACATTCAGGCTGATAACCATAAGTTTCTAGGACTTAACAAATGGGGACGACTTGCAACAAAGCGTGTCAATCTGCTTCATTTTAAAAAAGGGAGATTTTGTAACGGTAGAATGGATCTATAGATTTATCCATAAAGAGATATGACTACTAAATGTTAGCTTAAACCTGAACTATCCGAATTTAAAAATTCTTGTTTGTTAGCAAAAGTTTTATGAAATTGAGTGTTAAATACTGTTCAAGTATTCAGAAGAGTAACATAACGTGGACATGATTATTTGTGTTAAGAATATTCCAGAACAGCAGAAGCAGAACTAAAAATCGACGCGTCGGGTAGAGGTATATAGAAAACAGGTTTGATCGTTGACATCAATGAGTGAGACTGCGGTGTGGTCGACGACGCTGTTCAAGATTGTGCCTCCGCTTAAAAACAAGATTAACGAGTTGAAAACGTCCAAAACTTGAGGGGGAGAAATAGCGAATGGATTTCAATTTGAATGAGGAGCAGTTGGAGATAAAGCGTGCAGTGCGTGAATTTGTGGAAAAAGAGTTCACGTCTGAACTTGCATTGGAATACGACCAGAAAGAAGAGTTTCCAATGAGTCTTTACAAGAAGGCGGCGCAACTGGGCTTCATAAGCATGCGCATACCGCAAGAATATGGTGGACAGGGACAGGGCATTTTGGAAGACTGCATTGTTGTTGAGGAATTGTGCCGCGTTGATCCTGGCTTAGGCGTTGCAGTGTCCGCAGGTAACCTCATGGTTCCAGATGCGCTTTTGCGTCATGGCAGTGGAGAACAGAGGGAAAAGTACATTCCACCGCTTGCAAGAGGCGAAAAAACAGCCGCGGCTGCTTTCACTGAACCTGAGCACGGAAGCGATATAACACGTATGAACACGATTGCCACAAAAAACGTAAACGAATGGATCATCAATGGCGCTAAGGAATTCATTACAAACGCTCCAATAGCCGACACATTCATGATCCTCTGCCAAACAGACCCGAACGCAACTCCTTCGCACAGGGGACAAAGCCTATTCCTCGCAGAGAAGGGCATGTCCGGATTAGAAACGACAAAGCTTCATGGTAAGATGGGCATGAAACCGTGCGTCACAGGCTCGCTTTCAATAAGCAACCTAACAGTTCCAGAAACAAACCTAGTAGGAGAACTAGGCAAGGGATTTTACTATGCACTTGAGCTTTTCGACGGAACCAAAGTAATAGTTGCAGCACAAGCGGTCGGCATGGCACAGGGCGCCTTCGAAAAAGCCCTAAACCACGCAAAAACGCGCAAACAATTCAGCCAGCCGATAATCAGTTTTCAAGGAGTTTCTTTTAAGCTGGCGGATATGGCGATGAAGATAGAGTCTGCACGGCTGATGATGTATAAGGCAGCTTGGCTATGCGATAAAGGAAAGGCTAATCCGATGGCAACTTCGATGGCGAAGGCTTATGCTAGCCGTGTGGCAGTGGAAGTGACGGACGATGCGATACAGATTCTTGGCAGATACGGTTGCCTAGCAGACTATCATGTGGAACGCTTTTACCGATGCGCAAAAATAACTGAGGTTTACGAGGGAACAAGCGAAATCCAGAAACAAACAATAGTTAACTACCTGCAAAAACAGACGTAGCAGTGGCTCAGTTGAAAGGCTAACTGAAATCGGATGGCAAGCTATTTCGAAACTTATAAGAGGCGTACCCTGTTTCTAGACTCTAGAGATGTAAGCGTTGCGTGCAAAAGTCAACGTCACGGGTATAGTTCAGGGCGTGGGTTTTCGTCCGTTCATCTATCGAACAGCAGTCAGTAACGGTCTGAGAGGCTATGTACGGAATAGAGGCGATGCTGGAGTCGAAATCTTTCTTGAAGGTGACGAAAAAAACATTCAAGGGTTTATGCGTGATTTGCAGGAGAAGAAGCCGCCTCTTGCGCAAATCCATGACATTACGACAACAAGGCTTGAAGGAAAAGAAGAATACGACAAATTCACCATAAACCAGAGCTCAAATGAAGCAGAGCTTCTAGGTTCGATTATTCCC
>Ga0209323_10001678_pt1 | contig 14649 bp, 13 predicted proteins | sample Rifsed19ft2_FD_184014 | JGI IMG/M metagenome (GOLD analysis project Ga0209323, IMG submission 184014) | Soil microbial communities from Rifle, Colorado, USA - sediment 19ft 2 (version 2) | ecosystem: Environmental > Terrestrial > Deep subsurface > Rock core/Sediment | place: Rifle, Colorado...
TGTGGCTGCTGTCCAAGCGACTGCTGCCGCCCTGGCTGTAGCCCGCCGATATGTCTGAACAGCCCTACGATCTGCTGATCCGCGGCGGCTCCGTCATCGACGGGACGGGAGGGCCCGCCAGGCGCGCCGACGTCGCCGTGAGGGGCGAGCGCATCGCCGCCGTGGGGGAGGTGCGCGGCTCGGCCGGACGGGTGATCGAGGCGGAGGGTTTGGTGGTGGCACCTGGGTTCATCGACGTGCACAGCCACGACGACGCGGCGGTCATCGCCAACCCGGGCGTCGACTTCAAGGTGATGCAAGGGGTGACCACGGACATCGTGGGGAACTGTGGCGTCGGCCTGGCGCCGGCGGGCGAGGTTTTCCAGACGTTCTTGCAGGCGGGACTCTCCAACGTGCTGGGGTCAGTTCCGGAAGTCACGTGGCGGACATTCGGAGAATACATGGATGCGGTGGAGGAGGCGCGGCCGGCGCTGAACGTGGCCTGCCTGGCGCCACACGGGGTGATCCGATTTGGGACGCTTGGGCTGGAGTCGCGGCCGCCGGAGCGGCACGAGCTGGCGACGATGCGCGAATATGCCATTGAGGCGATGGACGCGGGGGCCGTGGGCCTGTCCACGGGGCTCATTTACCCTCCTGGGGCGTTTGCAGAGACGCCGGAGTTGATCGAGCTGGCGAAGGTGGCGGCGGAGGCGGGTGGCCTGTACGTGAGCCACATCCGGGACGAGGGGCCGGGTCTCCTGGACGCCGTAGCGGAGGCGATCGAGATCGGGCGGGAGGCAGGGCTGCCGGTGCAGATATCGCACCTCAAAGCAGCCGGCCGCGCGAACTGGGGCCGCACGAAGGACTCCATTCGCCTTATCGAGCGGTCGCGCTCGGAAGGGGTAGACGTCGCGTTCGACGCCTACCCCTACACGGCCGGCAGCACAATTCTGGGAGCGCTGGCCCGCGGGCCGGTGGCGGCGGACCCCGATGCGGTGATCGTGGCCTCGGTGCGGGAGCGGCGGGAGTACGAGGGGAAGACGATATCGCAGATAGCGGAGATGCTGGGCCTGCCGGCGCCGGAAGCCCTTAGCCGCGTCTTGCAAGAGGAGCCGGACGCCGTAGCCATCTTCTTCATCATGGACGAGGCCGACGTGCGGCGGGTGCTGAAGCACGAGCTGTGCATGATCGGCTCCGACGGCCTGCCCTCCGGCGGCAAGCCCCACCCGCGGCTGTACGGGACGTTCCCGCGGGTGCTGGGGCGGTACGCCCGCGAGGAGGGGCTGCTGACGCTGGAGGAGGCGGTGCGGAAGATGACGGCGCAGCCGGCGCAGCGCTTTGGGCTGGGGCGGCGGGGTGAGGTGCGGGAGGGCTGGTTCGCCGACCTCGTCGTGCTTGACCCGCGAACGGTGGCGGATATCGCCACCTACGAAGAGCCGCGCCAGTACCCGACGGGCATAGAGTACGTGACGGTCAACGGCGAACTGGTGGTAGATGACGGTAAGCAGACACAGGCGCGGCCGGGACGGGTGATCCGCCGCGACCATGGAGGCTAGATATGGCAGCAGACGAGATCATCTCCGGAGTGTACGGGATCGCGATGGGGTTCGTGAACGCGTTTCTTATTAAGGCAGACGAGGGCCTGGTCCTGGTGGACTCCGGTCTTCCTAAGAGGAAGGACACTATCCTCAAGGCGGTGGCCGGCGTAGCCGGGCAGCCGGCGGACCTCAGACACATCCTGGTCACTCACCACCACGTGGACCACATCGGCAGTTTGGCCGACCTCAAGGAGGCCAGCGACGCGAAGTCATACGTGCATCCCGCAGACACACCCATCGTTCGGGGCGATCAGCCGCAGCCGGGGGCTAACCGAACGAGCCTGCTAGGGAAGCTGGCGGGGCCGTTGCTGGAGCGCCTGTCGCCTGCTGCGGTGGCGGCGGCCGTGGACGTGGAGGTGGAGGACGGCCAGGAGCTCCCCATAGGGGGCGGCGTGAAGGTGGTGCATACGCCCGGGCACACGCCGGGCCACGTATCGTACCTGCTGCCCGGCCGCGGCGGGGTGCTGTTCGTGGGCGACGCGGCGGCGAACATTCTGCGTCTGGGGATGCCCGTGGGCGTGTTCACGGCCGATCGCGAGCAGGCGAAGGAGAGCATCCGCAAGCTGGCGGGGCTGGAGTTCGATATCGCCTGCTTCGGGCACGGGCGCGTGCTGAAGGGCGAGGCGAACCTGCGGTTCCGGCGGCTGGCGGAGAAGCTGGCCCGCTAGGACTGACCGTCGATCTGCGCCTGGCCTTCGCTGAGGTTGGGCGTGTAGGTGTGCTTGAGGTTGATGTCCTGGAGCGCTTCGTCGATAGCGTCCTCAACCAAGCTCTCCACCGCACCCGTGATGAACCCCGGGACGTTGCCGATCTCAATATCATCTATCTGGGCGCTCGGCGTGTCGCCCGTGAGGTCCAGGCTACCCTTGACCCTGACCTCAGTGGTCACTCCCAGGAGGGCTTCGAGCTTGGCCGTGCCCTCACCGTACCCGTCGTGAAGGCAGACGCGAATATCCTTGAAGCCGACATCGGTCTCCTGGGTGATGTACTGGTCGGCCCGGGATGAGACCTCGCTCTCGCTGAGGGTAACGGAGGAGGGGGAGCCTCCGTCCAGGATTCTGTCAAAGCTGTCCCACTTCTCCTGGAAGGTCACGGCGTTGGCGACGGTGACGGTGATGGGACCGTCGCCGGGCGTGCAGGGACCGGGGCCGCCGCTGAAGGCGAGGACGACGTTAATGCCGGCGAAGATTAGGGCGGCGGCGATGACAGTGAGGACGGCTCCCATGACCATGCCAAGTGGGGAAGTCCAGAAGAAGCTCATAACGCTCTCCCTAGGAACTGCGGCGACGTGATTCGCTGGTTTCGCTAGTCTAGGCATCGCGAAGCGGGGGTGTCAAGCGATTGCGCTGACCGCCGCTCGTCGCGGCTGACCCGCCAATCGGCTACATCCGGCTGAAGCCGCTTCCCGGCCGGTCCGCGTCGATGCCGGTGCCCTGCGCCTCAGGCAGGAGACCGTACTCCCTGAGTATTTGCTGGCTGTAGGTCACGCGGCCGGTCACCTTGTCCAGTGGTTCGGTGGCCAGCAGCAGCGCCGCCTTCGCCATCAGGTGTGGCGGCTCGCCGCTGGGGTCGTCCAGGCCGGTGACCAGGCTGTGAAACACCGTGCCGGGCGTGGGCACCACCAGCGAGGGCGAGACGCAGGTGACGCTGATGCCGTGCTCGTACGCTTCCAGCGCCAACCCCTGGGTGAAGCGCTCCAGCGCTGCCTTCTGGGCGCCGTAGCAGGTGCCGCCGATGTTCTGCGGCGGGTCCGTATAGGGGCCGCGTCCGGGCCCGATGGCGGCCGAAGAGGAGATGTTGACGATTGCGCCGCTGCGGCGGGGGATCATCTCGTTGATGGCTAGCTGACAGAGGATGAACGGGGCGTGCAAGTTCACCGCCCAGGAACGCATCCAACGCTTCAACGGGTAGTCCTTGACCGGGAGGAAGTAGGTCAGGGCAGCGTTGTTGACGAGGACGTCCACTGGGCCGTACGTTTGGCGGGCCGACTGGACCAACTTCTCGCACTCTTCCGGCTCGGAGATGTTCACGGCCACGGGTGTGGCTTCGCCACCCGCAGCGCGGATCTCCGCCACCGTGCTCTCCAGCGATCCCTCCAGCGGGTGGTCGCCCTCGCGCATGGTGCGGGCGGCGCAGATGACCTTGCCGCCCTCCGCCGCGAACGTCTTGGCGATCTCCGCACCGATGCCTCTGCTGGCGCCGGTAACGATGACTGCCTTGCCGTCGAGTTTCGCCATGGTTCTGCTCCCTTCCTGTCAGTCGCCGTCGTCCCCGCAAGTGGCGCCTTCGCTAGCTGGGCATACGCTGGGCCGGGTCGCTGCGGAAGGTGACTGCCGGCGGGATCAGCTTGGGTGGGCGGCCGTACATGACCCCCATCACCTCGCCTGCCAGCGAATCGTCTCGGACGAACTCCAGCACAGCCGCCGCCACGTCGCTGGGAGGGATGAGCGGCATCGCCGCCACGATGGCGTCGCGCTGGGCGCGCTCTTCCGGCGTCATCTCCGCCAGCCCCCTTGTCAGCATCGGCGTGTCTACCACTCCGGGGCAGACGCAGTTCACGCGGACGTTCGCCTCCTCCTTGAGGAAGGCAAGCGCCCGCGTCAGACCCACGACGCCGTGCTTTGTTGCCCCATAGATGGGGTCCGGCTCGTAGCGGATGATCCCCGCTATGGAGGCGGTGTTCACGATGACGCCGCCGCCTCGCCGGCGCATGGCGGGCACGGCGGCCTGCGTTCCGGCGATCACGGCCCAGAGGTTGACGGCGAACGTCTGCTCCCATCGTTCGGGCGGGGCGTCGGGGAAGCGGGGCAGGCCGGTGTTTACGCCGGCGTTGTTGTGCAGGATGTCCAGGCCCCCGAACGTCTCCTCCGCGAACGCCACCATGCGCTCCAGGTCCTGGCGGTTGGTGACGTCGGTGTGGACGAAGGCCGCCTTTCCCCCGGAGCCCTCGATGAGCGCCACAGTATCGTTCCCGCCGTTGTCGTCGACGTCGGCGATGACCACGGACGCCCCCGCCTCTGCCAGCGCTGAGGCCGTCGCCCGGCCGATGCCGGAGCTGCCGCCGGTGACCAGCGCCACCTTGCCCTCTGGGTTCATGCGATCCCTCCGTTATTAGTTATTAGTGCGCGGGCTGGAAAGTTATCGGTGCCGTGCCGGATTCGCCGGGGCCGGTCGGTGCCCTGACGGGCGGTTCTACGGTCATGCGCCGGGCCTTGACGCCTGGTCGAGGGGCGGTGTCCTCCGCCCGACGCATATCTGCGACGGCGTGTCTGCGTCAGGGTATTAGCATGATACGTGCGCCGGGTTGCAAGGGCAAATCGCGCTGCGGACGGGCGGATGCGCTAGGCCCGCGCGGTGTGCAGAGCGACGGTGCCGCCCGCAAGGAGGCGATAGCGGGCGTCCGAAAGGCCAAGGTCCGTGAGGATAGCTGCTAGATCGGGCGCTGGTGGGAAGCCATGGAGCGAGTGTGGTAGATAGCGGTAGGCGGCCCGGTCGCCGCTGATGGCGCCCGCCAGGGGGGGGAGCAGGTGGTTGAAGTACCAGCGATAGAGCGACCCAAACAGGCCGGGCGGCGGCTGTGTCATGTCCAGGCATACGAGGCGACCGCCGGGCGTGAGGACGCGGGCCATCTCCGCGAGGCCCGCGGGAATGTCCGCCAAGTTACGCAAGACGAAGGCGTTTGTTACGCAGTCGAACGTGGCGTCGGGGAACGGGAGGTGCAGGGCGTCGGCCAGGGCCAAAGCTAGGCGAGTGTCCCGGCAGACCGCAGTTTTGGCACGAGCGGCAGCCAGCATCTCCGCTGAGAAGTCGGCGGCGACGACGTAGGCCGCACCCTGGCGGCGCAACTCCAGCGCCAGGTCGCCCGTGCCCGCGCCCACGTCCAGGGCGCGTGCGCCGGCCGGCCGGGCGGATGCGGCGGCAGCCCGGCGCCAGCGGCCGTCCATGCCCAGGCTCATCAGCCGGTTGAGGAGGTCATACCTTGGCACGATGCGGCCGAACATCTGCCGCACATTGCCCGCGCGATCAGTGGACATACCGACACCTATGGTAGCGCGGCGGGCGGCGTGGTGCAGGGCTTGCCCGTGGAAGAGGCTGCCGGTAACATGAGAGCCGACCGACGAGTCGGTCGGTTTTTGACAACGATGCCGTCTCAGCAGATTCGGGCGCAGAACCGCTACCGCCGCATCCTGGACGCGGCCCTGCGGGTGTTCTCACGGCGGGGATACCGCGACGCCAGCGTCGATGAGATCGCGGACGAGTCGCAGACCTCCAAGGGCGGGGTCTACTTCCACTTTCCGGGTAAAGAGGCGATCTTCCTCGCCCTCCTGGACCGGACGGCCGAGCGGCTGCGGACGAAGATCAATGAGGCTATGACCACTCACGACGACCCGATCGCCAAGGCGGACGCCGCCCTGATGGCCGTCCTACACACGTTCGCCAAGCACCGCGCCCTCGCCCGGCTGTTTATGGTGGAGGCGCTGGGCGCGGGGCGCGAGTTCCACCAGCGGTCGGTTGAGATACGCGGGGAGTTCGCGGGCATTATCCAGGGACATCTGGATGATGCCGTGCGACAGGGCGTCATCGAGCCCGTGGACACCGAGATCGCCGGCCGGGCATGGTTCGGCGCCCTGAACGAGGTGATCACCGGCTGGGTGCTGGCCGGGCGTCCTGAGCGTCTGGAGGACGCCTACGCCGCGCTGCGTCCCCTCCTAATGCGCGGTGTCGGGGCCACCGAACGGCCTCGCGAGCCGGTGGAGGAGCGATGACGACCGGCCTCAAGCAAGCGGAGCTCAACGAGCGCCTGGCGCGTGTCGTGGAACTGGGACAACGGGAGGCGTCCCGAGGCGGCCAGCCGGTCCTCGTCAGCACGACCGCACGCGTTCCGCACGTGGACCCCGCCGACCTGTTCGATCGGGCCAGGGCGGGCGAGCGCACGTACTGGGAGCAACCGGACAAGGGTTTCTCGATGGTCGCGATCGGCGAGGCGGCCCGGCTCACGGGCGGGGGCGAGCGACGGTTCTCGCAGGTGGCCGCGGCCTGGCGCCGCCTGCTATCGCGGGCCGTGACTGATACGAGCGACGACGCCCCTGTGGCGGCCCCCCTGTGCCTGGGCGGCTTCGCCTTTGATCCTGTTCGCAGGCGCGAACCGATCTGGGACGAACACCCGGATGCTCTCCTGGTTATCCCTCGTTTCCTGTTCGCCTCCAGTGGGGGCTCCACCTGGCTCACCGTGAGCGCGATGGTCGGCCCGGGCAGCGACGGTCGCGTCGCCGACGCGGTGGCGGCCGGCCTGCGCGACATCCTGGCGGGAGGGGCCAGGGTGGCCGGGGCGGCAGAATCTGGGGGTGAGGCTGTCCCGGAAGAAGACGTCGAGGCCGGCCGCTGGCAGGGTTCGGTGGCTGCCGTGGTGGAGGACATCCGCCGAGGCGCCGTCGAGAAGCTGGTCCTGGCGCGGCGGCTCCGGGCCCGGGCCCCGCGGCCGATTGACCCTGGACCGGTCATCCGCAGGCTGCGGGCGGGCTACGGAGGCTGCACGGTCTTCGCCTTCGCCAGAGGTGGGAGCTGCTTCCTCGGGGCGACGCCAGAGCGGCTGGTGCGGTTTGAGCGAGGGGTCGTGCGGGCGGACTGCCTGGCCGGCTCGACCGCCCGCGGCGGCAATGAGCGCGAGGACGAAGCCCTGGGAGATGCGCTGCTGGCCGACGATAAGGAGCGGCACGAGCACGCCCTTGTCGTACGCGCCCTTCGGGACGCCCTGGGGCCGCTGTGCTCGCGCCTCGACGTTCCGGCGACCCCGGGCCTCCTGCGAATGCCCAACGTCCAGCACCTGCACACGCCCGTGGAGGGAGTGATGGAGGGGGAGTGGCACGTCATTGAGCTGGCGGAGCGTCTGCACCCGACACCGGCCGCCGGCGGCCTCCCGCGCCAGGCGGCTCTGCCTTTGATCCGGTCGTATGAGGGGTTCGACCGAGGGTGGTACGCCGGCCCCGTGGGGTGGGTCGATGCTCGCGGCGAGGGCGAGTTCGCGGTGGCCATCCGCTCCGCTCTGTTGAGGGGGAACGAGGCCGTGCTCTACGCCGGTTGCGGCATCGTGGCCGGGTCCGAACCAGAGCGGGAGTACGAAGAGTCCTGCCTGAAGATGCGGCCGATGCTATGGGCGCTGAACGGCAAACCGACGTAGCAGCGGGCGAGGCCCCTTCGACAGGCTCAGGGCAGGCTCTTCGCCTGTTTGTCGGCGCCTTCGTGGAGGAGCTGGCCCGCTCCGGCGTCGCGCACGCCTGCATCTGCCCAGGGTCTCGCTCGACGCCCCTAGCGCTGCTCCTGCGCAGGCACCCGGCCATCAAGGTGTGGACCCACCTGGACGAGCGCTCGGCCGCATACTTCGCTCTAGGGATGGCCAAGGCCCTGCGGGAGCCGGTGGTTGTCGTGTCGACCTCGGGCACGGCGGCGGTCAACTTCGCCCCGGCGGTGGTCGAGGCCTACTTCGCCCGCGTGCCGCTGCTGGTGCTGACGGCGGACAGGCCGCCGGAGCTGCGCGACGTGGGCGCGCCCCAGACCATCGACCAGGTCCGGCTGTACGGGTCCCACGCTAAGTGGTTCCTGGAGATGATGCTGCCGGAGGCATCCTCGCAGGCGATACGCTTCGCCCGCACCGCCGCCTGCAGGGCGGTGGCCACCGCCCGCTCCGACGCCGCTGGCCCCGTCCACGTCAACTTCCCTTTCCGGGAGCCCCTCATTCCCGACGGCGGTCCGGCCCCGGAACGCGACGCCAAGGTCTCCCAGCGAGACGATGAATCGCCCTATGTCAGCGTGGAGGAGGCGCCGCGGCGCCCGGACGCCGCCGGCCTGGCGCCCCTGGCCGCGGAGCTGCGGGCGGCGAAGCGCGGCCTCATCGTCTGCGGGCCTCAGGACGACCCCCGCTTTCCGGAAGCGGTGGCACGGCTGGCGGCGGACCTTGGGTACCCGCTTCTGGCAGACCCCCTTTCGCAGGTGCGGTGCGGCCCGCACCACGGCCCCATCGTTATCGACAGCTACGACGCCTTCCTGCGGGATGAGGAGACGGCCCGGGCGCTGGCGCCGGATGTAGTGCTCCGCTTCGGCGCGACGCCGGTCTCCAAGCCGCTCCTGCTTTACCTCCAGCGCCACGGCCGCTGTCGCCAGATCCTGGTCGGTGGCGGCGACGGCTGGGGCGACCCCGGCCTGACCGCCAGCGAGGCGCTCCGGGCCGACCCGCGCTCCCTCTGCGAGGCGCTCGTGGGCGCCCTGCAGCCTGCGGGCCAGGTACAGGGCGCGGATACGCCCTCGCACTGGGCCGCCCGCTGGCAGGAGGTGGCGGAGATGGCAAGGGCAGCCCTGACGAGCCGCCTCGGCGAAGAGCCTGGCATGTCGGAGCCCGGCGTCTTCGCGGAGCTGGCCGACATGCTGCCGGATGGAGCGCTGCTGTTCGCCGGGAACAGCATGCCTGTGCGCGACCTGGACGCGTTCTTCCCCGGGGCGAAGCGGCCCGTAAGATTCCTCGCCAACCGGGGGGCGAGCGGCATCGATGGTGTGGTGTCGACCGCTCTGGGCGCGAGCGCCGCCGGCTCCGGCCCGATGGTGCTCGTGACCGGTGACGTCTCGCTCTACCACGACATGAACGGACTGCTGGCGGCCGGTCGGCACGGCCTCCAGGCGACGATAGTGCTCCTGCACAACGACGGCGGTGGCATCTTCTCGTTCCTGCCCCAGGCCGACGACCCTGAGCACTTCGAGGAGCTGTTCGGTACCCCCCACGGCCTGGACTTTGGCCACGCGGCCACAATGTACGGCCTCTCGTATCAGCGGGTCGATAGCTGGAAGGGGTTCCGGTCGGCCGTGCGGCAGTCGATGGGCTCGCCGGGGGTCGGCCTGGTGGAGGTGCGCACGGAGCGGTCCGCCAACGCACGGCTGCACCGTGAGCTGTGGGACGGGGTGTCGCGGGCGGTCCGCAAGCCCGACCGGGAGGGAGCTACGCCGTGACCCGCCCAGACGGGCCCAGACGGGCCCCCGTCCGGGGGCGAGCGCTGCGCGGGTCTCCGTCTGCCCGCGTCGCCGTGAATGGCGTGCACCTCAACGTGGATGTGAGGGGCGAAGGGCCGCCCCTGCTCCTGCTGCACGGCTTCACGGGCAGCGCCGGCACGTGGGCTCCCCACCTGGATGCATGGCGGGAGTTTACGACCGTGGCCGTTGACCTGCTGGGGCACGGCGGCTCGGACTGCCCCGCCGACCCGCGCCGCTACCGGATGGAGCGCTGCGTGGAGGACCTGGTGGCGCTGCTGGATCACGTGGGTGTAGATCGAGCGGCCGTGATGGGGTACTCCATGGGGGGACGCGTCGCCCTCCGCCTGGCGCTGCAGGCCCCAGAGCGGCTGTGGGCGCTTGTCCTGGAGAGCGCCTCGCCCGGTATCGAGGACGAGGCCGAGCGGGAGGCGCGTATCCGCAGCGACGCTGATCTCGCCGGCGCGATCGAGCGGGACGGCATCGAGGCGTTCGTGGAGCGCTGGCAGGCGATGCCGCTGTTCGCCACTCAGGCTCGGATTCCGGATGCCGCGCGGGACGAACTGCGGCGGCAGCGGCTGCGCAACGATGCCAGGGGGCTGGCCGGGTGCCTGCGCGGCATGGGAGCGGGCCAACAGGAGCCGGTTCTGGCCAGCATGGGCGATATCCGCATGCCGGCGCTGCTGCTGGCCGGCGCCCTGGACGGCAAGTACTGCGCCCTGGCCCGGCGCATGGCGGCATCGCTGCCCTGCGCCCGGACTGAGATCGTGCCGGATGCCGGGCACGCGGTCCACCTGGAGCAGCCGGCGGCGTTCGCCGACGCCGTCTGGGGCTTCCTGGACGATTGCCTGCAAGGAGAGCAACGGAGGGAGGGTGTGAGATGCCGGTAGCCTGGCGAGCGGCCCACAAGTACGAGGACATAATCTACGAGACGGCCGAGGGCATGGCGAAGATCACGATCAACCGTCCGGATGTGAGAAACGCATTCCGCCCAAGGACGCTGTTCGATCTGCAGGACGCCTTCGAGCGAGCCCGCAATGACCGGGACATCGGCGTGATCATCCTCACCGGGGCGGGGCCTGAAGCGTTCTGCTCCGGCGGCGATCAACGTGTCCGGGGTGAAGGGGGGTACGTAGGGGAGGACATGGTGCCCCGCCTGAACGCGCTCGACCTCCAGCGCCAGATCCGGACGCTGCCCAAGCCGGTCATCGCCATGGTCGCGGGGTACGCGATCGGCGGCGGCCACGTGCTGCATCTGGTCTGTGACCTCACGATCGCCGCCGACAACGCCGTGTTCGGCCAGACCGGGCCCAAGGTGGGCAGCTTCGACGCCGGATACGGCGCGACGCTCCTTGCCCGTGTGGTGGGGCACAAGAAGGCGCGCGAGATCTGGTACCTCTGTCGCCAGTATTCGGCCCAGGATGCGCTGGAGATGGGGCTGGTCAACACCGTCGTGCCCCTGGAGCGGCTGGAGGAGGAGACGGTCTCCTGGGCGCGCGAAATCCTGGAGAAGAGCCCGATGGCGCTGCGATTCCTGAAGGCCGCGTTCAACGCCGATACGGACGGGCTCGCCGGACTCCAGCAACTGGCCGGGGACTCCACCCTCCTCTTCTATATGACCGAGGAAGGGAAGGAGGGCAGGGACGCCTTCCTGGAGAAGCGCAAGCCGGACTTCTCCCGGTTCCCCCGGTTCCCCTGATAGGGGCGACGAGGTGACTGACGCGGCTTCCACGGGCGCGATCGCGGGGTTCTGGAGCGTGTGGCTCATGGCCGCACGACCCGCCACGCTCACGGCGGCCGTCACTCCGGTGCTAGTGGGGACCGCCACCGCATCCCACGACGGCCACTTCAGGGTGCTTCCGTTTGCGGGCGCGTTGCTGGCGGCGGCTCTAATCCAGGTGGGCACCAACCTGGGCAACGACCTCGCGGACTTTGAGAGAGGGGCGGATGCGGCGGACCGTCTGGGGCCGCCCCGGGTCACGCAGAGCGGTCTCGCCTCGCCCCAGAGCGTTCGCACGGCGATGTACCTCGCCTTCGGCGCTGCGGCGGCCATCGGCGTCTACCTGATAGCCGTCGGTGGCTGGCCCATCCTGGCGATCGGCGTGCTCTCAATAGCCGCGGGCATTGCCTACACGGGCGGCCCGTGGCCTCTCGGCTATCACGGTCTGGGGGAGGTTTTCGTGTTCGTCTTCTTCGGCGTCGTGGCGGTGGTGGGCAGCTACTACCTGCAGGCCGGCGAGGTTGGAACGATAGCATGGGTCGCGGCCGTGCCCGTGGGGCTCATCGTGACCGCGATTCTGGTCGTTAATAACCTGCGGGACATCGAAAGCGATCGGCGTGCCGGAAAGATGACGCTGGCGGTACGGGTCGGCGCGCGGCTCACGCGAGTTCAGTACGCGCTCTTCGTGCTGGCGCCGTACGCCCTTGTGGCGGGCTTCGCCGCCGCCGGCCCGCTTCCTAGGTCGTCGGTGCTGGCCTGGCTATCGCTGCCCATCGCTCTTATCCTGGCGGGCACGGTGCTGGGAGGCGCGGAGGGCCGGAGGCTCAACGGCATACTCAAGGGCACTACGCAGCTCCACCTCCTGTTCGGGGCGCTGCTGGCGGGGAGCCTTCTGATATGAGGATACTCAGGCTGCGCTGGACGGCCTACAGGATCCCGTTCCACGCCGAATTCGCGACGTCCTGGGGAGTGCTCGCTCACAGGGAGGGGCTGATACTGCGGCTCCACACCGATTCGGGGGTCGTCGGGCTGGGAGAGGCCGCGCCGATCGCCGAGCGCGGCGGGGGCACCGTCGGCGAGGCGCTGGCGGTCCTGGACGGGGTAGGCGCAGCGCTCCTGGGCACGCATCCGGACGAGGCGCCGGCTCTGCTGGACGCGATGGGCCTCGGACGGGATGGTGGTGCGAAGGCCGCCGTACGTTGCGCCCTCGACGTAGCCGCGCTCGATGCGACAGCGAAAGCGGCGGGGATCCGCGTAGCCGAGTCCCTCGGCGGCGATATCAATCGGTCAATAGCTGTGAACGCCACGATAGGGGCGGGCGCTCCCGAGAGTGCGGCGGCGCAGGCGGCCGCGGCCCGCCAGAGCGGCTTCCCCTGCGTGAAGCTGAAGGTGGGCGCGTCCCGGAGTGCGGAGGAGGAACGCCGGAGGGTGGCGGCGGTTCGCGATGCGCTGGGGCCGGAGATCAGGCTGCGGATCGACGCCAACGGAGCGTGGTCCGTGGAGCAGGCTATCCACGTGATCCGCGGACTGGAGGAGTACGATCTGGAGATGGTGGAGCAGCCGGTGGCGGCGGGAGACCTGGAGGGGCTGGCCCGCGTGCGGGCGGCCGTCGGTGTGCCTATCGCCGCCGACGAGGATGTAACCGGCATGGAGGGGGCTGAGCGGGTGCTGGAAACGAGCGCCGCCGACGTGCTTGTGGTCAAGCCGATGGTCGTTGGGGGCCTGCGTCCGGGGCGTCGCATCATCGAACTGGCCGCCGGGGCCGGCGTTGGGGCGGTCGTCACCACCGCCCTGGAATCGGGGGTCGGCGCGGCTGCCGCCCTGCACCTGGCCGCCACCTTGCCCCCGGACAGCCCCGCGTGCGGCCTGGCCACGGGCTCTCTGCTGGCCGCCGACCTGATCAGGCGTCCTCTTGTCGCGCGCTGCGGCCGGATGGAGCTGCCCGAGAGACCCGGCCTGGGCATCGAGCTGGACGAGCGGGAGCTGGCCCGATACGGCGGTATCGAACGGGAGGTGGCCTAGTGCCGCAGCCCGGGGAGCGGATGCCGGAGTGGCTGCGGCAGCGGGCTGCGCTGTCACCGGACCGTCTGGCCCTCATCCTTGGAAACGAAAAGTGGACATTCGCCGAGCTGGACCGTCATGTTTCGGCTTCCGCCGGGCGACTGGCCGCCGCCGGCGTCCGCGCGGGCGACCGTGTGGCCCTTCTGGCGAGGAGCAGCGCCGAGTTCGTGCAGGTGGCCCACGCCGTCCCCCGCCTGGGCGCCGTGATCGTTCCTCTCAACGTTCGCCTGACGCCCAGCGAGCTAGTCCAGCAGGTGAGCGGCTCCGGCGCAGCGCTGCTGGCCTACGACGAGCCCAGCGCGGCGAAGGCGGTGGCTGTTGCCGAGCGTCTGCCCCGCCTCCGCTGTCCGCCGATTGTCGAGCTGACGGCGCGACGCGACGAGGGGCTGAGCGAGGGAGCGGTCGAAGGGGTGGACCTGGTGGACAGCACTGCGGTGCACAGCGTCATCTACACGTCGGGGACCGGCGGCCGGCCCAAGGGCGCCATGCTCACCTTCGGCAACCACCTGTGGAGCGCGGTGGGCTCGGCCCTCAACCTGGGGTTACATAACGATGACCGCTGGCTGGCGTGCCTGCCCCTGTTCCACGTGGGAGGTCTGGCCATCCTCCTCCGCAGCGTGATCTACGGCATGCCCGTCGTCCTTCAGGACGGCTTCGACCCGGCGGCTGTGAACCGCGCCATCGACGACCAAGGCGTTACCACCGTGTCGGTCGTCAGCAACATGCTCCAGCGCATGTTGGAGGAGAGGGGCCGGCGGCCCTACCCGTCGTCGCTGCGGTGCGTGCTCGTGGGGGGCGGCCCCGTGCCGCGCCGGTTGCTGGAAGAGTGCGCCGGGCGGGGCCTGCCGGTGGTGCAAACGTACGGACTGACGGAGACGGCCTCGCAGGTGGCGACCCTGGCGCCCGAAGACGCTCTGCGCAGGCTGGGCTCCGCCGGCAAGCCGCTCCTGCCGATGGAGCTGAGCATCGAGGACGATGACGGCATGGCCGTCGCTGCGGGACAGCCGGGCGAGATCGTCGTTCGCGGCCCCACGGTCACGCCCGGCTACCTGAACTGTCCCGAAGAGACCCGGAAGGCGCTGCGCGACGGCTGGCTGCACACGGGGGACGTCGGCTACCTGGACGACGACGGCTATCTGTATGTGCTCGACCGGCGGGATGACCTCATCATCTCCGGCGGTGAGAACGTGTACCCAGCGGAGGTAGAGGGTGTGCTGCAGTCTCACCCCGCGGTCCTGGAGGCGGGCGTGACCGGCCTGCCGGACGAGGGGTGGGGAC
>Ga0209323_10001679_pt1 | contig 14645 bp, 12 predicted proteins | sample Rifsed19ft2_FD_184014 | JGI IMG/M metagenome (GOLD analysis project Ga0209323, IMG submission 184014) | Soil microbial communities from Rifle, Colorado, USA - sediment 19ft 2 (version 2) | ecosystem: Environmental > Terrestrial > Deep subsurface > Rock core/Sediment | place: Rifle, Colorado...
AGCAACGACTTCAACGGCAAGATTCTGTCGGACCGACGCCCATGAGCAATCTAGGCCGTTCGGCGGATGACTTCGACAGGAGGCCATGTTATAGTGAGCGCGTTAATCTTCTCTGATTCATCTCACGGTCGTCGTGGAGGTCTGCTATGAATTCAACCGATCGCAGTTCGACCGTTGTCGCCCTCGTGCTGATCGGGCTGGGCGTGCTGTTCTTGTTGTTCAACCTCGTGCCCGGTCTCGATTGGGGAAACGGCTGGCCGATCATCTTCTTCGTGATCGCCCTCGGCTTCTATCTGCCACCGATTATGTGGCCGTCGGCGCGACAGGGCCTGGCGGCGCTGTTCATCCCCGGCTCGGTGATGGTCGCACTCGGCCTCATCTTCTTGTATAACACTTTCACTGATGACTGGGCCTCGTGGGCATACGCCTGGACGCTGATTCCCGGCGGCGTAGGCCTGGGCCTGGCGCTGGCTGCGAGTATTGGACGCTGGGGACGCGGCACGCTGTGGGTCGGCATCTGGATGATCGTCGGCAGCGTCGCCGTTTTCTCGCTGTTCGGCACAATGTTCGGCGGCCCGGTGCTGAAATCGATCGGGCCGGTGCTATTGATTGCCGGCGGCGTGCTCTTGCTGCTGCGATCCCTCGTGCGGCCCGCTCAATCGATATAACCTCACCCCAACCCCTCACCCTCCTGAACAGAGTTCAGGAGGGAGCGGGGCGGTCACGTTGCATGGCGATGATTCTCACTCTGAAGATCAACCGAAAAACCTGCGAGAAAAGGTACTTCTTCCGCACTGTGCCGCGCAATTCGCGCAGGCCGGCACGCCGGAATCCAAACTGCGCGTAATACGATTCGAGCCGTTCCCGGCACAACAAGAAAAGTTTCCCCGACTCACGCGCGATCAACGCGCGGATGATCGCCGCGCCGACGCCCCGTTCCCGATACGGCTTCAACACAACCAGGCTGCCCAACTCACGCCCAGCGCGATAGGGTTTCACCTGCCCTGCGCCGATCACGCGACCGCCTTGCTCGGCCACCAGAAAGTTCGGCCAATCGAGCGAAGTCGGATCGAGGCCGGCGGCGCGCACCATGCGCTTGATCGTCGCAGCATCTTCAGAGCGGGCAGGGCGAATCGAGACTGAGTCAGGCACGCCGTGATTGTATCACGCTCAGGTGACCGGCATTTCCAAAGCGCCGGTCACCTCATTGACATGCCCTATCCACGATGTTACAATTTCCGCGCTATGTTGGAAAAGACAAACGGCGGTGCTGAATGGCTTTGGATTCGTTCGGGCGCAATATTCACTACCTGCGCATCTCGCTGACCGACAAATGCAACTTGCGCTGTGTGTACTGCATGCCGGAGGAGATGTTCTTCCGGCCCAGCGCCGAGTTGATGACACCCGACGAGTGCTTGCGCCTGGTGCAACTGTTCGCCGAGTTGGGCGTCGACAAGATTCGCCTGACCGGCGGCGAGCCGACCATCCACCCCGACCTGATCCGCATTGTGCGCGGCATCCGCGACATCGGCATTCACAAAATCTCGATGACGACGAACGGCCTGCGACTGGCGCAATTGGCGAAGCCGCTGAAGGAGGCCGGCCTGGAACGCGTGAACGTGAGCGTCGATACCCTCGACCCGGACAAGTTTCACCGCATCACGCGCTGGGGCAGCCTGGCCCAGGTGATAGAGGGTATCTACGCCGCCGAGGCAGTCGGCCTGATGCCGCTCAAGATTAACGCCGTCATCGCGCGGGGTTTCAACGAGGACGATGTAGCCGACCTGGCCGCGCTGACACTCACGCATCGCTGGCAGGTGCGCTACATCGAGCTGATGCCCTTCGGCGAGGTAGCGGCGTTCGCGCAGAACGCAGTTGTATCGCAGGAAGAGATCATGCAGCGCATCGAGGCGGAGCGCGGCCCACTGGAACCGGTGGACAACGGCCGGCTCGATGGCGAGGCGCGGCTGTACCGGCTGAAAGGATCGCTGGCGGCCATCGGTTTCATCAGCACCGTGACGAATCCGTTTTGCGCGACCTGCTCGCGCGTGCGCCTGACCGCCGACGGCAAACTGCGGCTGTGCCTGCTGCGCGATGACGAAGGCGACCTGCTGACGCCGCTGCGCAACGGCGCGAGCGACGCGCAACTGAAGAAGCGAATCGAGGATTTGATCTGGCGCAAGCCCTGGGGACACGGCCTGCCGGAAGGCGTCATCCCCCTCGAACGGGTGATGAGCCAGATCGGTGGATGAAAAAAGTAGGGGCGAGCAAATGCTCGCCCCTACCGCTTATTTCCCGTTGTGCGGCCGGGTCGAGGGGAAGACCATGTCGAGCAGGTCTTGAATGGCGCGCTTGGTGTACAGCCATACCATGCCGATACGGCTAGCGCCCTGCCGCCGATCGAAGACCAGCGTCAGGAAAAAGTGATCGCCCACGTTGGCGGCGTAGATGTCGTAACGCACGCCCTCGTGATACGTCAGGTTGAAGGCGTGTCCTTCGTGCAGATAGCGCGCGACATCGAACAGGCTGGTGAAACTGCCGCCGATCAGCTCGGCCAGGGTGGGCGGTGTCAGCCCTTCGGTCAGGCCGACCTCGGCGATTAACTGGCCGCGCCTGTTGGCCAGCAGGATGCATTGTGCGCCGACCTCGAAGCGCAGGTCGCTCAGGCGCTGCGAGATGTGATCGAGACGGTCTTTATCGAGCAGGGGCATATCGGTGGAACGCTCGGTCAGCATATCCTGCACAGCCGCCGTGAACTCGTCGATCGGGAACGGTTTGGTGAAATAGCGTGCGGCGCGCAAACGCCGGCTCTCGGTCTCGACTTCCTCGTTGCCGTAAGCGGTAATCAGGATCGTCTGCGTGTGGGGCGATAGATCGCGGAGATGATTGAGCAGATCGAGACCGCTCATGCCGGACATGCGCAGGTCGGTCACCACCAATTCGAAGGGCTGACGCGCCATCTCATCCAGCGCCGCTTCGCCGCTCTCGACGTGCGACACAGTATATCCCCGGCCCAACGATTCAAGCGTCTCCTTCAAAAAGAAGCCCACCTTCGGCTCATCGTCGACGATCAAGATGCGCTTACCGGGCATGTCTGGTATCCAAATCGTTCTTCAAACTTGGCAACAGCATAGCACGGTTCAGATCGGGAGCGGGTTACCTCTGAGTTACGATTGGGTTACCCGGACTCTCTCGGTCTTTCGGCTGAGTATCTAGATCAATCCCCGTGCCGATCCCCTCAATCGATTCTTGAGTACACTGAAAGCCAGAGCCTCTTGATCCATTCAAACGGAGAGAAAAATGTCCAGTCGCATATCTAGAATCGTGCTCGGTCTCAGCGCGCTGATCCTCGCCGCGCTGCTGGCCGGATGTTCGGAGTTGATTAACCCGTTTACGGCGGAAGAGTCGTTCGCCCGGTCGTTCGACGTGACCGGCGCGCCGCGCATCGTCGTCGAGACGTTCAACGGCCGCGTGGAGGCGAGAGCCGGGGCGGAGGGCACGGTGAGCGTCGAAGGGACGAAGCGCGGATCGGGCGCGACCCAATCGGAAGCCGAAGCCGATCTAAAGAACGTCGAGGTGTCGATGACGCAAGAAGGCGCCACGATCCGCATCGTCGCGCGCCGCATCGATAACACCTTCAACACGGGCAACTCCGGCGCGTCGTTCGAGTTGAGTGTGCCGGCGGGAGCGACACTGGATCTGCGATCAAGCAACGGATCGATCACCGCCGAGGGCGTGACCGGCGGCGTGACGATGGAATCGTCCAATGGCGAGCTCCAGGTGCGGGGCGGCCAGGGCCGGCAAGACCTGAGGACCAGTAACGGCCGCATTCACATCGAGGCGGAGAGCGCCGAGGTGGACGCGCATACGTCTAACGGCGAGATCGTGTTCGAGGGATCATTGGCCGAAGGCAATCACACCTTCGAAACCAGCAACGGGGGTATCGAGATCACGCTGCCGGCCGAGGCCCGGTTCCGCATCGACGCATCGACCAGCAACGGCAAAGTATCAACCGATTTCCCGGTGACGATGACCGGCACGCAGGACGACAACACACTGAGAGGCACCGTCGGCGAGAGTGCCTCGGTCTCGATTCGGGCCGCGACGAGCAATGGCCGGATTGAGATTCGTCAGGGGCGGTAACGAAAAACTTCGCGCAGGCTCCGAAGCCTGGGGGCCTGTCTGAAAAGGTCGCTGTAGTAACCACCAAGTCACCAAGCCTCTCCAAGTTTTCTTGGTGTTTCTTTGTGTCGCTTGCCCCCTTCAGGGGGTGGAGTCTTGGTGGTGAGTTTTAGGACAGTCTCTTACGGCGGTGTGCTCGCGAAGAGATACCCCACGCCCCGCACGTTGAGCACGTACACCGGGTTATCCGGGTCCGGTTCCATCTTCTGCCGCAAGCGCCGAATGTGGACGCGAATAATGGCGCGCGCCTCGTGCTCGTCGGCCTCGTAGCCTTGCACGGCCGAGACCAGCTCGCGCGGCGAGATCACCTGGTCGGGGTGCTGCATCATGTAAGCCAGTAACTTAAACTCGGTCAGGGTAAGATCGAGCAGCTGATTGTTGGCCGTGGCGACGTGCCGTTGCAGGTCGAGGCTGACGCCGCGCGACTGGATGAATCGGTCGCGCCCTGCGCTCTCCGCGGCCGCGCTGCCGCTCGGCACTTGCAGCTCCTGAATGGCCCGCTGCATGAGCGTGACCAAATCGCGCTGCTTCAGCGTTTGCGTGCGATGCTTGAGGCCGCGCTCGACCGCAGCCAGAATCTCCGGCACCGCCGCCGGCTTCAACAGGTAATCGTGTGCGCCGCGCCGCATCGCGTTGATCGCCGATTCGAGCGTGCCGTGCGCGGTGAGCATGACGATAACGGTGTCCGGGCTGCTCGACTGCGCCGCCTCGGTCACTTGCAGGCCATCCAGTCCCGCCATCTTCAAGTCGAGCAGCATCAAGTCGATCGGCGTCTGGCGCAGCGTGTCCAGCGCGACTTCGCCGCTCTCCGCCGTGCTGACCCGGTATCCTTCGCCGCTGAGTATCTCGGCGAGCGTGGCGCGCATGGCGACTTCGTCATCGACAACCAGAATATGAAAGTTGGAGTTGATGTCCATCGCTCTACCTGTTGGAAAATCAATGGATGCGGAAGGTGACCGGCACTTTGGGAGTGCATTTCCATCCAGTGGACGGGACGAAACCGCCGTTGAGAGCCGGATGTGAAGTGCCGGTCACCTGCTTATGCTCATTTCCAAACACGCTCTTAGTGGACGCCCGCGAGACGCGGGCTTCGAGCAATTTTCAGACAGGCCCTTAGCCTGGATTTCGCACTTTCCGCTTGCTTTAGGCTCGCTGGCGGCGGATGAGCAATCCGCCGCTTTACGCCCGCCGGATTTTTCACACCGCACTGCGCTGCGCGCAGCGCGGCGCAAGTGTCCGGCGGGAGCGGGTGCGGTCAGGATGCAACCGGCTGCGCACTCATCGCGCGTGAGATCGGCAGTGACACGGTAAACGTCGCACCATAGCCCGGCGTGCTCTCGACAGTGATCTCACCCCCGTGCCGCTGAACAATGCCATAACTGATCGCCAGCCCCAGCCCCGTTCCCGATCGCTTGGTGGTATAGAACGGTTCGAAGATACGCTCGGCTTCCTCGGGATTCAGGCCGGGGCCGGTATCGGTGATACGAACGTGCACACGCTCGCCGCTGACGAGAGTGGTGATGGTCAAATCGCCGCCGTCGGACATGGCCTCAACGGCGTTGACGATCAGATTCAAAAAGACCTGCGTGAGTTGATCGGCGACCACTTGCAGCCGGGGCAGATCGGGCGACAGGCGGCGACGCACTTTGACCTTGCCGTGCTCGACGCGCTTGTTCGCCAGCGCCAGCACCGATTCGATCACGTTGTTGATGTCGGTCAGCACCTCGCGCCCCTTCGAGGGGCGGTAGAAGTCGAGCGTGCGCTGGACGATGGCGATCAATCGCTGGACTTCTTCCTGCGCCAGGTTGAGGTAGTAGGCTTCTTTGTCGGGTTCGAGTTTTCGATTCGTGACGAGGTGCAGGCAGTTGTGGATGGCTTGCAGCGGGTTGTTGATCTCGTGTGCGATCGACGCAGCCAGCCGGCCCGTCGCGGCCACCTTCTCGGCCTGGATCAGTTGCTCTTGCTGGCGTTCGAGTTGGTGCGTGAACTCGGCGAGCTCACCATACAGCCGCGCGTTCTCGACGGCGACGGCGACCGACGCGGCCAGGAATTGCAGCATCTCCAGATCGTCGTGCGTGAACAGCCCGTCCTGCTTGTTGATCACTTCGATCGCGCCGATGGCCCGCCCCTTGACGACGAGCGGCACCACCAGCACGTTGCGCATGGCGATGTCGGTCAGTCGATCGAGGCTGGGCGAGAAGCGCGCATCGTTCGACACGTCGTTGACCAACAGCGGTTCGAGCGTCGTGACCGCCTGCCCGACCAGACCCTCGCCCGGGCGCAGCGTCGTATCGACGATCATCTCCTGCTCGCGGTTGAGCGTCTGACGGAAGCGCAGCTCGCCGCTGTCCTCGTCGGCCAGGATCAACGACCCGGCTTCGACGCGGAGCAGCTCGCGGATGCCGCGCATCGCGCGGGCCAACACATTGTCCAGCTCCAGCGACGAGGTGACGACGCGGGTGATGTCGTTGAGGATCGCCAGATCGTCGCTGCGGCGCTGCGCGGCATCGAACAGGCGACCGCGCTCGATCGCGCCGCCGACCGTGTTGCCGATCGCGCTGAGCAGGTCCAGCCCGTCCTGGTCGATGGTGCGCGAGCCGGCGACGAGCAGCGTGCCGACGACGCGGTCACGGCTACGCAGCGGCACGCACGCGGCAGCGCGCTCGTGTTCCAAGACACTCAGCGTGAGCAGTTTCGGTTGGCCGGTGCGCACAACGTCTTCAGCTGCCTCTAGGCCGGACGACAGATCGAGTTTCTGCCAGCGGCGCGCGGCAGGGGCCTGCTGGCCGCCGGCGTGCGTCAGCGTGATCGTTCCGGCGTCGAGCTCGAGCGTCGCCAACACCTGGTCGAGTGCGGTGTTCAGCACGTCGGGCAGCTCGACGGCGCGCCCGATCGTCTCGGCCACGGCGTTGAGCGCGGCCAGCGCGCGATTGCGGGCGCGCAGTTCGCGCTCGGCGCGGCGCAGGCGCAGCATGGCGTGCACGCGCGCGGCCAGCTCGCGCGGATCGAACGGCTTGGTCACGTAGTCGTCCGCGCCGAGTTCCAGCCCGCGCGTTTTGTCGGACGGCTTGTCGAGGCCGGTGACCATGATGATGGGGATGTGCGCGGTGTCCGGCGAGGCTTTGATGCGCTGGCACACCTCGGTGCCGCGCATGTCGGGCAGCATCACGTCGAGCAGGATGAGGTCGATGCCAGAGGCATCGGGCGCGGCCAGCCGGTCGAGCGCTTCCTGCGCCAGGTAGGCGTTGATCACCCGATGGCCGATCTGCTGAAGCAGGTCGCTGAGGAAGCCGGCGATCTGGACGTCATCATCGACGACGAGGATGGTGGCGGCGGTCATAAGTCCTCGCGGCACGGCAATTCGACGCCGGGGATTATATTACGATTCGCGTTCAGAAAGAAACGGGGGATTTCGCTCTGAGGGTCAATAGAGGGAGATTATCGCTTGCCCCTGCGAATGTAAAAGGTTGCCCCGATAATGCCGAGCAGCAGACCGCCGACTGACGCAGCATAGGAGAGGAAGCTTAAGAAGAAGTCCGCCTCGATCACGTGCAGGACCATCAGAAAAGGGAGGATCCAGCCGAGCAAGACCAGGGCGAAGCCGATGAGGATGATTTGCAGGGGAGGCATCTGTCTCATTGGTAGAGCCAACAGGCAGCGAAGTGTTCAGGTTCTAATTGAAAATCCGGCGGCTCTTTGACATCACACAGGTCCTTCATGAAGTGAGGGCAGCGCGGATGGAATCGGCAGCCTGTGGGAGGTTTGACCAGGCTGGGCGGCTCGCCGGGCGGGATCTCTCTGAACCTCGTCGCGTTCTGCGCATCCGGGTCGGAGATCGCCGCAAGCAGCGCATGAGTGTACGGGTGGCTGGGGTTGTGCAAGAGGTCGTGGACTTTCGCCTTCTCGACCAACCGGCCCGCGTACATCACAAAGATATATTCTGAAAAGTAGCGCACGGTAGACAGGTCGTGGGTGATGTAGATGACAGCCAGGTTGTGGGAGGTTTGTAGTCCTCGCAGCAGCTTGAGAATCTCCACGCGCACCGACGCATCGAGCATCGACACCGGCTCGTCGGCCACGATCAGTTTCGGCTCCATGATCATCGCCCGGGCGATGACCACGCGCTGCTGCTGCCCTCCGCTAAGCATGTGAGGGAACTTGGGCAGGAAGTCCTCCACCGGACCCATCTTGACTTCTTCCAGCACTTTGCGGACGCGCCGTGTCCGCTCTGCCTTGTCAGTCACCCTGTTGATAATCAAAGGCTCTTCCAGGATGCGCCGGACGGTCATGAAGGGCGGCAGCGCGCCGTAAGGGTCTTGCTGAACATAGCCGACATGCGAGCGATACCAGCGCATTTCGTGCGCCTTCAGATCGTTGAGCCTGTGGTTCTCGAAGATGACCTCGCCCTGGGTGGGTCGGTACAGTCCCAGAATGGTTTTCATCAGGCTGGACTTGCCGCAGCCGCTTTCGCCGACGACGGCCACCGCCTCGCCGTAATCCAGCTGGAAGTTCACGCCATCCACGGCCTTCACATATCCGGCATGTCCAAACCCCCAGCGTCGCAGCTCGAACCACACGTGCAGGTCTTGGACAGACAGCAGTGCTCCGGTGTGACCGTTTCCCACGGCCGGCGCTTCTGCCTGGAGTGTGCCTTGTGTAACGACCGCATTCGTCTCAGTCGACATGCGCTGCTCCTGTCCTCAAACATACAACCAGCACTTGACCAAACGCTCTTCTTTCTCCATCAGGGGCGGGTCTTGCACGCATCGATCGAAGCGCAAGGGGCAGCGCGCCGCGAATCGGCAACCCGTTGGGAGATCGAGAAGGCTCGGCGGCTGGCCGGTAATGAACTCCGGCTCTTTGTCGCCGTGCAGCCTCGGCACGCTGGCCATCAACTTGCGCGCGTAGGGATGGAGCGGCTCGGCAAAGAAGCGTTGCGCGTCGCCAACTTCTACGATCTGCCCGGCGTACATCACCGCTACACGGTCGGCCAGTTCGCTGGAGGTGGCGATGTCGTGAGTGATCAGGACAAAACTGACCTCCATCTCCTGCTTAATGCGCTTGAGCACATTGAAGATGCTGGCCTGGGTCAGCACGTCCAGCGCCGAGGTCGGCTCGTCGAGAATGATCAGGCTCGGCGTTGTGACCAGCGCCATGGCGATGGCCACCCGCTGGCGCATGCCGCCACTCAGCTCGAACGCATAGCGGTCGAGAAAGTCGGCCGGCACGCCGACGTGCTGGAACATCTTGCGGGCCTGCGTCAACGCCGTGTCTTTTTTCACTCCGAAGTGCACCATCGCCGGCTCGGCCACCTGATCCCCGACCTTCAACACCGGGTTGAGAGCGTTCATGGCAGCCTGTGGCACCAGCGACATCTTGGCCCAGCGCACTTGCTGCCGAAACGCTTCCTCCGGCATGCCCATCAGTTCCAAACCTTCCAGGTAGACCCTGCCGGTGTAGGTCTGCACATTGCGAGGGAGCAGGCGCAGGATCGCTTTAGCCAGCGAGCTTTTGCCGCAGCCCGATTCGCCCAAGACGACTACGGCTTCCTTATAGCCGAGATCGAAGTTCACGCCGTCCACTGCCTGAACCGGTCCCTTTGCGGTGCGGAAGTGAAGCACCAGGTTTTCGAGGCGCAAGAGGGGGTCTTTGGGCATGGGCGCTACATCCCTCTCAATCTTGGATTGAAGACGCGGTCGAGGGCAAAGCCGACTAACGCAAAGGCCAGCCCGGTCAACATCAGAAGAGCGGAGGGTTCAAGCACCCAGTAGTACTGTCCTCGAAACAGCGCGCCGTTGGCGCGCGCATCGTCGATGATCTTGCCCCACGTCGGTAGAACGGGATCACCCAGCCCTAGCACGGCCAGCGATGCCTCCAGAAAAACAAAGGTGGGGATTACGTTGACCAACTGCGGGATCAAGACGGGAATGATGCGCGGGGTTAAGTAGCCCAGAATAATCCGTCGATTGCCGGCGCCGTAGGCCCGGGCGGCCTCGATGTACGGTGATTCTTTCACCTGGAGGAAGATAGCCCGGTAGCCCTTGATCCCGGAGCCAAAGATGCTCAACAGGATGGTGACGCCCAAGATCACCCAGATGCTGCGGGAGTAGAAGGTGCCGACCATGATGAGGATGGGCAGGAAGGGCAGAACCAGGTTCACTTCGGTGATGCGTTGGATGAGCGCATCTACCCACCCGCCGAACCAAACGCCGACGGCCGCGATGACCATCGTAGTGATGGTGGTGCCGAGGGCGGCCAGAAGCCCAAAAGCCAGGGCGATGGGCAATCCCCACTGCAGTGCGATCGAGATGTCCCGGCGGAGGTGGTCGGTTCCCGCCGACCCATACACCTCTCCGTGAAGCACCACTTCAGCGTCCAGATCATTGTCCTTCTCGAACAGACTCCCGACGATCCGAAGTTCATAAGCGCCCCTCAGAGGCGTAGGCTGGGGGGCGTTGGGATCAGCGAACAGGCCTTGCACGGGAGGCGTTCCTTTGAATTTGCGCTGGAGGCGCTGATCTTGGGAAACGCGATACGTGTCGGAAGATTGTATGGAGAAGCTCCCAATCTCGATCTCTTCGTTGTTGGGAGTTATCCAGGTCAAAGAGACGTGAGGCTTTTTTGCGGCGAAGCGGGCACTAAAATAGACAGTCAGTTCCTGCGGGAAGATTTCGTATGAGTACTCCAGAGGAAATGAGAGCGTCACCTGGGTCAATCCCTCTGAAACGACTTCGGTCGTCTTGCTCACGGTGCTATCCGCCGTACTCAGGAAAATAGTCTTAGGGAGATCGGGTTCTGTAAAGAGATTGACCCATTCCGGCTGAGCATTCTTGGGATACTTGTACCAGATATCCTCTCCCCCCCGCCAGAGACGAATCGCCTCATTGTAGGGAATAGTAATCACGGTGTAGATGGCTACGCCGATCAAAATAAAAATGATCACCAGGCCGGCCGTAGCCGACCGATAGCGGATGAGTTCGCGAAACGTTCGATACAGCGCCTTCATGCTCGCCTGCCTTCATCCCCGATTTTGACTCGGGGGTCGACCAGCGCATAGAGGAAATCCAGCAGGAAGACGGTGATCGCCAGCAGATAGGCGAAAATGACGGTGGAGCCTACGATCACCGGGGTATCGTAGAGGCCAATCGCCTGCAAAAGCGTCCGCCCCAATCCCGGCCAGTTGAAGACACCCTCCAGGATCGGCGCGCCGGTCCACAAAGTAATCAGCGTCAAAGCGAAGGTGGTGATGATGTTGGGCAGTGTGGGCCGCAGGATGTAACGTCGCTCGATCTCGCGGGAAGACAGGCCCTTGGCCTTAGCCATGTCGACGTAGTCCTCGCTGGAGTAGATCAGGAAGAACGTCCGCCAGGCGTAGACGGCACCGAAGATCGTGCTGATCGTCCAGGCCAACACCGGCAGGATCATGTGTTTGAGCAGGCTGAGGATATACGCCACGGGCGTGTCGGGCGGCGGCGCATCGACCATCCCGCCGAAGGGCAGCACGCCCAACAGGGCGGCAAAGATCAGAATCAGGAAGAGGCCATAAAACCACGCCGGCGCGGAGGATAAGGGCGACATGGCAATGGTGGCCTTATCCAGCAGACTTCCATACTTCCGGGACAGGTACAGAGCCAGGAAAACGCTCAGGCTGAAATCAAGGATGTTCGCCGTGGCGAATAAGACCAGGGTGGCCGGCAGACGCTCCAGGAGAATCAGTCTCACTTGCCTGGAGCCGCTGTCGCTGGACATATTCTCGGCGCGTCCAAGCTGGAGGGTGAGAGCCTCGGTGAGAAAGGCCAGGCTGCGCGCGGCAAAAGGCTCATCCAGACCCAGCCGATGCTCCTCTAGCCTGATCAGTCCCTCTAACCGCTCGGTGCGTACCTCCGGCGGCAGGGCCTTGAGGGTTGGGTCGTTCAACGCACGCAAGGATACCGTTTCTCGGATCTCCCCTTTCCGAATCTGATCCACGTACCCGCCCATGTTGGCGATCATGATCGTCAGGTACAGACTGACGACGACGGTCAAGAAGAGAGTCACCACACGGACCGCCGTGTACTTGGCGACGCGTGAAAACGTGCTGGACTCAGCGCGCGCCTTCTTCTCCACTTGCACTTCACTGCCCGCTTGCAGCGGAAGGTTTGCCTCGGCCATAGGCTCTTGCTTTCTGAGGCGACCGGCACTTCGAAGAGGCTGAAGTGCCGGTCACCTGGCTAACGAACAGGTTGGCCCGATAGGGACGGTGCTCTAGCTCTATCGGGCCAGATGAGAGGCGGGTCAGTTAAGGAGCCGTGACGAACTCATAGCTGGCAAACGACGGGATGGCGACCACATTCGAGGAGACCGCCACCTGCAGCCGGTTGGAGCCGGCCTGCAGCGCCGAGGTGACATCAGCGCCCAGAGTGACCGTATACAGCCCGTCACCGGCAGCCGTGGCCTCGCCGGTAGCAACCAGGGTGCCGGTCGCGTCGAACACCAGCCAACTGACGTTGGCGATGTCTTCCGCCGCGTAAGGCTCACCCTGGAAAGTGACGTCCACATCGAAGACTGCTTCTTCGCCGATGGTGACATTTCCGGGGCCACTCACCTCAACCGTGGCGACCTTAGGCAGGCCGAACTGCGACCAGCGGTCGGCCGGGTCGGGGTAGTCCTCGAAGCGTCGCAGGGTCAGGGTGCCTTCGACCGGGAAGACGCCATCAACGTAGTACGGCCCCGTCCCCAACCAGAAGTGCCCCTTCTCGCCATACCAGTTCTGCAGGTTGGTATAGCGCGCGGTGACCTCGTCGGCATCGATGTACTCGCCGAGAGTCGGTGCGTAGGGGATGTAGTTCTCCGCCTGGGCCTGATCCAGGTACTTCTTCAGGATCTCCAGGCTCGGGCCGCTCAGGAAGCCGGTCCACTCGACTTGCTTCTCGTCAGCCTTGGCCGAAGAGAAGGCCAGTTCACCGGCCGCTTCAGCCAGGATGCCAGGCGTGAGGTTGTGCCAAGCGCCGGAGCCGAAGGTGTAGAACCCGGGCCACCACGTCGTCCACTGGAGCGTGCCGAAAGGCACCTCGGCATCCAGCGAGTATTGGTCGCTGTAGGTCTCGATGACCAGTGGGTCGGTGGAAACGATCTTGACGCCCTTGAAGTGATCCAGGAAGGCCGCCAGGGTTTCCGCAGCCGCCGCATCGTAGATCGGGCTGTCTTCCTTGCCCTGGTCGAAGGCCTGGATCATCACCATGACGAAGTCGCCGACGGAGATGTTGGAGCCGTCGTGCCACTTGACGGTCTCGAACAGGTCGGCGGGATAGTAGACCACGTACTTAGAGTTAGCGGTGACGGTCTCGGTGAACTTTTCGCCGACGGTGATGAAAGTCTGGGCGGTGGCGTCCCAGTCGGCCCACGCGTCTGCAGGAACTGTGATCTCCGGCTCGAACGTCAGGTTGATCCAGTCCAGTGACTTAGAGACAGGCAGACCTTCCTTGACGGTCAGCTCGGCAGTTTCCAGGCGCTGCGGCCAGGTCAGGCCGGTATAGGGATCGACGAGCGCCGCGTATTCGGTGGTGGCGCGCTGGGGCATGGCGTCGTAGATCCAGTTGGAGCCGCCGATCGGGTTCCAGGGTTCCACCAGAATGCCCGGCTGGGCGATCCTGACGGTTCCGCCTTCCTGGCCTTCCCAGCGGATGGTGAAGGGCCAGACCTGGGCGCCAGCCACGCCCGCCGCCAGGTCAAAGCCGACCTGCAGGCCCTTCTTGAAAGGCGAGAAGCTGGCCGAGTCATTTACAAAGATGCGGGCCGAATCCTGGATCGCCATGCGCAGCGCCTGAGTGAATAGCGCGTCGCGCTCTTCCAGGCTGGTGAAGTCGTTGTTACGCAGCTTCAGCGCCACTTCGTTGAATTCCTCGGTAGGCGTGTAGGCCTGGAACAGTGGGATGGGGTAGTCGTTCGGCGTGTAGTAAAAGCTGAACGAATCGCCTTCATCGCGATCGATGAAGTTGTAGATCCAGCCGCCGGTGTAGATATCCCACAGGCCCTCGGCCGGGTCGGACTGCACCCACAGGGGCGAGGCCTCGCTGCGGGTCTTATACTGGCGGTCGACGGTGAAGCCGACGGTCTCCAGCTGGTTGGCGACGTAGTCGCCGATCTGGCGGCGCTCATCCTCGGTGCGGATGAGGAACTTCAAGGGGGGCAGCGGCTCGCCATCGACCAGGAACTTGCCGTCGTCGCCCACGGTGGCGCCCATCCCTTCCATCTCGGCCGTGATGACCTCTTTGGCCTTGTCAGGGTTATAAGCGTAGGTGGCCTCGATGTCGGCGATCGTCGCTGCGTAGCGGGAGAAATCCGGGAAGGCCGAGCTGATGGGCAAGAACTTCGGCCGGCCCAGGCCGCCACTGATCTCATCGACGACATACTGGCGTTCGAACACCCAGTTCACGGCCTCACGAATCTTAGGGTTGGAGAACGGGTTGAGAGATCGGAAGAGC
>Ga0209323_10001681_pt1 | contig 14632 bp, 14 predicted proteins | sample Rifsed19ft2_FD_184014 | JGI IMG/M metagenome (GOLD analysis project Ga0209323, IMG submission 184014) | Soil microbial communities from Rifle, Colorado, USA - sediment 19ft 2 (version 2) | ecosystem: Environmental > Terrestrial > Deep subsurface > Rock core/Sediment | place: Rifle, Colorado...
CAAAAAGAAACCTCGACGGAGTGGGAAAGGAGCAGCAGATGGACCACCCGCGACAGCGGCAAGAAAAGCCGCGCAGTGCAGGAGAAAGGTCGGGCTAAGCGCTCAGCGCGGGTTGTTGAGCATGGCGAGGGCGCGCTCGAGGTTTGCCCGCGCCATCCGATAGTCCGGCTTGAGGCGAACGGCTTCCTGGAAGTGCTCCACCGCCTCCGCGGTCCGTCCCTTGCGGATCAGCGCGACGCCGAGGCCGTTGTGAACCAGGTACTCATCGGGTGATGGGAACCGAAGCGCCTCCTCGAACTGGGCGATTGCATCGTCGAGTCGCCCCGCCTTGGTGTACACAACGCCGAGGTTGAGGAGCACGGTCGTGTCCGCCGGGTCGATCTGGAGGGCGGCACGGAGGCGGGCGATGGCCTCGTCGAGCCGGCCGCGGCCCTCCTCCACGCGTGCCAGGTTGAGGAGCGTCGGGACGTTGTCAGGTTTGATGCGCAACGACCGCTCGAAGTGCTCGATCGCATCGGCAACGCGACCGCGGGCGTAGAGCGAGTAACCGTAGTTGGTGTGGCACATGAAGCAGTCCGGGTTTTTCGCCAGCGTGTCCTTCCACAGCGTGTCCTGGTCGTGGTAGACGCGGCTCTGACGGAAGGTGAGCACCCCAAGAGCTGCGAGCGCCACCACCCCGAGGGCGACGGCCGCCCGACGCATCGCGGGTTGCCGTCCTGCCAGCAGGGTGGCGGTCCCACAAACAACGAAAGCCGCGAAAACAGCCGCGGCCTGGTAGGCGAAGTGGTCGGCGACGTACGAGTAGCGCATCGCGTAGACGTTGAAGAAACCCATCGCTGGGAACACCACGCCGCCCAACAGCAGCAACCCCGCGAGTGGACCCCGGCCGAGCCGCCTCCGCAGCGCCCAGGCCGCGACGAGGACCACTAGGGACGCAAGCGCCGGCAACCACTGCAGCCACGCTCGCGGGTCGATCACCCAGCGCTGGTAAATGAAGGCGAGGTCCACCGGCCAGACGAGCTTGCCGGCGTAGAAGGCAAGAACGCGCCCGGCGAGGACGACCCGGCCCGGCAGCGACAGCGACCACTCCACCCCGCTGGCGCGCACCACGGTCTTCTCCAACCAGGCGGTGTGCCAGGCGAAGCCCAGGCCAAGCGCGAAGAATGGCACGAGCGGCTGCACGTCGGCCCAACGCAGCCGCCCCCGCCGCCACCACAGGATGACGAGGAGCACGGCCGGCAACAGGCTCGCCGTGGTCTTGGCCAGGAGCGCGAGGGTGAACGAGACGAGCGCGGCAGCGTAGAGCGTGCCCGGGCGCCGGTACCAGGACGGCTCAGGCTGCGCCTTGCGCCCCCTGTGTCGTTCGCCCGCCGCTGCGTGAGCGTTCGAGGAGGCGAGGCAGGCGTGCGCGGCCAGCAGCGTCAGCAAGAGCGAGAGCGTGTTCTTGCGCTCGGCCACCCAGGCGACCGACTCCACGCACACAGGGTGGAGCGCAAACACCGCGGCGGCGAGCCATCCCCCCGGTAGCCCGAGGCGACGCAGAAACCACCACAGCAGCAGCGCCGAGCCGGCGTGCAGCAGCACGTTGACCAGGTGGAAACCGAACGGGTGCAGCCCCCACAGGCGCTTCTCGGCCCAGAACGAGGTGAACACCAGCGGGTAGTACTGCTCGTTGGCGCGCGGGTCGGCCCAGATCAGCCGCAGGCCGGCTGCCCCATCGAGGGTGGGGTTGTCCGTGAGGTACGTGTCGTCGTTCCAGATGAACCCGGCCCGCAGCGCGGGCAGGTACGCGACCACCACAGCGATCACCAGCGCCAACGCAAGGCCGAGCAGGACCCTCCTTTGCACGGGCGAACGATAGCACCGCTCTCTTCGGCGGCTGGCGCGGCCTCAGACGGCCTTGCGGGCGCTGACGTTGAGCAGCGGCGCCAGGTAGTGGCCCGTGTAACTCGCCGAGACCCGCGCGACCTGCTCGGGGGTGCCGGCAGCGACGATCTTGCCGCCGGCGTCGCCGCCCTCGGGGCCGAGGTCGATCACGTGATCGGCCGTCTTGACCACGTCGAGGTGGTGCTCGATCACTACCACGGTGTTGCCCCGGTCGGCCAGGGTGTGCAGCACGGCGAGGAGCTTCTTGGTGTCGTCGAAGTGGAGCCCGGTCGTGGGCTCGTCCAGGATGTAGAGGGTGGCGCCGGTGGCGCGCCGCGCGAGCTCCCTGGAGAGCTTGATGCGCTGGGCCTCGCCACCCGAGAGCGTGGTCGCCGACTGGCCGAGGGTGATGTAGCCGAGCCCAACCGCGATGATCGTATTCAGGATTCGGGCGATCTTGGGGTGGGCTGCGAACAGCTCACGCGCCTGCTCGACGGTGAGGTCGAGGACCTCGGCGATGTCGAGGCCCTTGTAGTGCACCTCCAGCGTCTCGCGGCCGTAGCGCCGGCCCTTGCACACCTCGCAGGTGACGTAGACGTCGGGCAGGAAGTGCATCTCGATCTTGATCTGCCCGTCCCCGGCGCACGCCTCGCACCGCCCTCCGCGCACGTTGAACGAGAAGCGTCCGGGCTTGTAGCCGCGCGCCCGCGCCTCCTGGGTGAGAGCGAAGAGCTCGCGGATCGGGTCGAAGACCTTGGTGTAGGTGGCAGGGTTCGATCGCGGAGTGCGGCCGATCGGGGCCTGGTCGATCTCCACCACCTTGTCGAGGAACTGGACGCCCTCCAGGCGGTCGTGGGCGCCCGGGCGCTCGATTGCGCGGTAAAGCGCGCGGGCGCAGGCCTTGTAGAGGATCTCGTTGATGAGCGTGGATTTGCCGGAGCCAGAGACCCCGGTCACGCAGGTGAAAGTCCCAAGGGGAAAGGCCACATCGATCCCTTTGAGGTTGTGCTCGCGGGCGCCGCGTACCACCAGTTGCTTGCCACTGCCCTGCCTCCGGCCCGACGGCACCGGGATGGTGAGCTCCCCCTTGAGGTAGCGACCGGTGAGCGAGCGCCGGACCGTTATGATCTTCTCCGGTGGTCCTGCGGCCACAACTTCCCCGCCATGGATCCCGGCGCCCGGGCCCAGGTCCACGATCCAGTCAGCCTCCCGCATCGTCTCCTCGTCGTGCTCGACGACCAGCACGGTGTTGCCGAGGTCGCGCATCCCTCTCAAGGTCTCGAGGAGCTTGCGGTTGTCGCGCTGGTGCAGCCCGATCGAGGGCTCGTCGAGCACGTACAGCACGCCCATGAGCTTGGAGCCGATCTGGGTGGCCAGGCGGATGCGCTGCGACTCGCCGCCGGAGAGCGTGCCGGAGGCCCTGTCGAGGGTAAGGTAATCGAGGCCGACCGCGGCCATGAACCCCAGGCGGTCGGAGATCTCTTTGAGGATCTTGGCGGCGATCGCTTGCTCGCGGGGCGTGAGGGCAAGCGCCCTGAACCACCTCACGGCCTCCTTCACCGGGAGCTGCACGACGTCGTGGATGGTGCAGTTCCCGACACGCACCGCCAGCGCCTCGCGCCGCAGCCGCTTGCCGCCGCACGCCTGGCAGGGGCGCATGGACATGAAACGCTCAATCTCGGCCCGCGTGTCGTGGGAGGCGGTCTCGCGGTGCTTGCGCTCCAGCGCCGGCACCAGTCCCTCGAACGGCGCGCGGTACTCCCAGCGCGAGCGCTCGCCCACGAACGCGAACTCCAGCTCCCGCTCACCGGTGCCGAATAGGATCGCGCGCCGCGCCGATTCGGGGAGGGTACGCCACGGTCTCTGGAGCGAGAACTTCATGGCCTGCGCCAGCGTCTGCAGCTGCCGCCAGCGGAACGAGCGCCGCCCCTCCTGGACCACGGCCAGCGCACCGGCGGCCAGCGACCGCTCGGGGTCGGCGATCAGCTTCTCGGGGTCCACCTCCTGGACCACACCGAGCCCGGTACAGGTCTGGCACGCGCCCTGCGGGGAGTTGAACGAGAATAGCCGCGGCGAGAGCTCGGCGAGGGCAAACCCGCAGTTGGGGCAGGAGTGCCGGGAGGAGAGCACGAACTCCTCCTTGCCGCCGGGGACGATCCGCACCACCCCCTCGCCGACCTTGAGGGCGGTCTCCAGCGAGTCGGCGAGGCGGTTGCCGAGGTCGGGGCGCACCTCGAGGCGGTCGATGACAACCTCGATTGTGTGCTTGCGCTTCTTGTCGAGGTCAGGGGGGCTTGCGGCATCCACCAGTTGGCCATCCACCCGCGCCCGCACGAACCCCTCCCGCACCATCTGCTCGAAAAGCTTGCGGTGCTCCCCCTTGCGGCGCTCGGCCAGGGGCGCCAGCAGTAGGAAACGCGTGCCGGTCTCCATGTCCAGGATGCGGTCGGCCATCTGCTGGGCGGTCTGGCCCTGGATCGGGATGCCGCAATCGGGGCAGAACGCCTGTCCGATGGAGGCGTACAGCAGGCGCAGGTAGTCGTAGATCTCGGTGACGGTGGCGACCGTGGAGCGGGGGTTCTTGGAGGTCGTTTTCTGCTCGATCGAGATCGCGGGGGACAGGCCGTCGATGGTGTCCACGTCGGGTTTGTCCATCTGCTCGAGGAACTGGCGAGCGTAGGCGGAGAGCGACTCCACGTAACGGCGCTGCCCCTCTGCGAAGAGCGTGTCGAAGGCAAGGGTCGACTTGCCAGACCCCGAGACCCCCGTGATCACCACCAGCCTGTTACGCGGGATGTCCAGGTCGATGTTCTTCAGGTTGTGCTCGCGGGCACCGCGAATCGCGATCGTCTCTCGCATCGTGCTCTCAAACCCGGCCTCGGGCTGCCCTCTTCCGCCCGGGGCATGGAAGCCGGTCCCGGCCTCGGGTAACCGTTCATTCTACGCTTCGGGCGCGCCGCCGTGAAGCGTCCCGGCCACGGGGGCGCGGACGTCCTCTGCCTGCTCGCGCCAGCGAGAGGCCCACATGGTCGGTAGTATTTTGGATGTGGACCTTGCGACGTTCTTCGCCGGACACTCCCGGTGGGTCACGGCTGCCATCGCACTGGTTTTCCTGGTCACGGTCGGGCTCACGGACTTCGTGACCGGGCGGGAGGTGAGCCTCTCGGTCTTCTACGTGGGAGGCAGGCCGCAGAGCCCCCCGTAACCTGGCCGGCCAGCGAGACGCGGGCGACGACCCCGATGATCGGTGCCGATCGAGTGGTTTTGCATGAAGAAAGCCGATGCCGGCCCGAGATCCTGCGGCTCAAGCTGGCGGCCGAAAGGTCACCCGATTCCGCCCGCCTTTCTTGCTCTCATACATCAGCTCGTCGGCGCGTCTGATCAGCGTGTCAACCCTGTCGCCCAAGCGGGCAAGGGTGGCGCCAATCGACACCGTGATGTTGATGTGACCGTTTCTGGTGGCCACGCGCGAGCTCCCGATGAGGACCCGAAACCGCTCACCGAGAGCCGTGATCCTGCCCTCGTCCACGTTGACCAGGGCGACGAGGAACTCCTCCCCGCCCCAGCGGCCTACCAGGTCAAACGACCGTGCGTTGCCTGCCAGCGTCTTCGCGACGGTGCGCAGCGCCTGGTCGCCAACGTCGTGACCGTGATGGTCGTTGACCTCCTTGAAGTGATCGATGTCCACGAACAGCACACCGAAGGGCCAGCCGTACCGGTCCATCTCGTCGAGCTTGGCGCGCAGGTTGATCTCGGTGAAGGCACGGTTCGCGACCCCGGTGAGCGGGTCAACGTAAGCCATCTCCTGCAGCTCCTTGATCCGCTGCAGCGCCGCCATTCCGGCGGTGTTGTCCGTAAAAACCTCGGCCGCCCCGATGATGTTCTTGTGCGCATCCTGAACCGGCGCGACCCGGACGCGTACCGGCACCCTGTGTCCCTCCTTGTGGTGCAGGAAGACGTCGACGTCGCGCACCTCCCCGTCGGCCAGGGTGGAACAGACGGGGCAGAGCCCCCCGCATAGGAGAACGCCCTCGGCGTTGACGTGGATGAGGAGCTCATCGCAGCAGTGGGAGCCGATCACCTCCGCCCTGGCAAAGCCCGAGATCCGCTCGGCGCCCTTGTTCCAGTAGGTGATGCGGCCATCGGGGTCCACGAAGTAGACGCCGTCGTAGAAGTTGTCGAGCAGCGCCTTGAAGAAATCCGATCGCAGAGGCATGGCCCCCGTCCTCCCCTGAGGTCCTGGACGCTTGGTACGGTGATTCTAGACCTTTCTCGGCCTCCGGGTGTCAACTGGCGCGATGCCGCCTGCAACGGCCGCCCGTCCACAAAAGGGGGCACGGCCGGTTCCTCCGTCAGATGCCGGTAGGCGACCAGTGGGGGCCCGGGTCGTCAGGTGCCGCGTAGGATGGACTGGAACTCGCTGGCGTCGTTGTCGTCCTTGGAGCCAACCGGAGTCCCGCAGACCGAACACTGGTACTCGTACCTGTTCCCGGTGGGAAGCACCAGCAGCAGGTGCTGTCGGACCGCCTGCGCGGCCCGGCAGCGCGGGCAAAAGAGCTCTGAGACCTCGAACTGGTCGAACTGTGAGCGCCCGCTCATCGGCCCAAGGTTCGGCTCTTGCACGGCGGGCGTCAAGGTCCCCAAGGCTTGTAGGGTTCGCCCCGGGAGGCTATCGTGACAGCCGAGCCGGACCGTGGCCCAGAGGATCGGAATGACCCGCGGACGACCTCGAATGGGGTTGGTCCCGGCGCTGACACGCGGCCCGGCCGTAGGAGAGAAGACCCTCGAGTCTGGGAGGTGCTGCGTGCCTACCTACGTTTTCAAGTGCGGTGCGTGTGGGGAGCAGTTCGAGAAGGTAATGAGTATCTCTGAGCGGGAGAAGGGGAAACCGCCCTCGTGCCCGAAGTGCAAGAAAGACAAGGTTGAGCGGGTCTACACGAGCTTCTACGCCAAGACCGGCAGGAAGAGCTGAGGGCGGGCTCCGACGAAACACCTCGGCCACCCCTGGTGGCGTGCGCGCCGGTGCGCCAGGACCTCTACAATCGGCCCGTGGTCACCTGGCTGGTCGGGACGAGCGGGTTCTCCTACCCCGACTGGCGCGGGCTCTTCTACCCGCCCGAGCTGCCGCGCCGGCGCTGGCTCGAGTTCTACCAGCGCGAGTTCCCGGTAGTCGAGCTCAACGTGACGTTCTACCGCACCCCGCGGGACAGCACCTACCGGGGGTGGGCCGCCGCGACGAGTCCCGAGTTCCGTTTCGTGCTCAAGGTGCCCAGGCTGGTGAGCCACCTCAAGAGGCTCGCCGATTGCCGGCAGGAGCTCGAGCACTTCTTGGGTCCGGCCCGCCTTCTCGGGGACAAGCTCGTGGCGGTGCTGCTGCAGACGCCGCCAAGCCTGCGCTTTGACGTCGGCCTCTTCGACGCCTTCCTCGACTCGCTTCCCGTGGGCTTCCCCCCGGTCGCCTGGGAGGTCCGCCACGACAGCTTCCTTGATGACGAGGCGCTGGCCTGGTTTGCAGGGCGCCGGCAGCCGCTGGTGGTCGCCGACTCGGGGGGCCGCTACCCAACGATCCTCGCGTTCACGGCGCAGCCCGCCTACCTGCGCTTCCACGGCCCGTCGGGGCTGTACGCATCGTCCTACAGCGAGGCGCAGCTCGTCGAGTACGTGGCCTGGGTGCGCGCAAACGTCCCAGGGGACGCGACGGTGTACGCTTTCTTCAACAACGACGTGGGCGGCCACGCCATCACCGACGCCCGCCGACTCCGCGCGCTCGTCGGGGGGCGTGAGGGCTCCGGCCGAGGTCCCGACGCGCCCAGAAACCCGGGGGGCGCGGCGATCGTATAGGTGTCTGCAATGGATTTTCCGTTCCATTTCACAAGACAAGGAGGAAGCATGAGCATGCGAAGGCGTGGAATCGTCGTGGCCGTCGTGCTGGCCGCCGCGGTGGGCTGGTGCGCGGCGGGGTCTCCGGCCCCGGCCTACGTCCGCTCCCGGGACGCCTTCAGGCAGGAGCTGGCCCAACCGTAGCACCGGGCACCATGGAAGATCGAACGGCGGCGGGCGGGGGCATCACCTCCGCCCGCCACTGGTTGCGGCACGGGCGCAGGGAATGGTCGGTTGTGTCGCGTTCCTCGGAAGTGTCGTTCACCCGCCGCCGGTCACCAGGACATAGCCACCGTCACGGGCAACCTCCCGCCCCCCCACGGTCGGTTGAAGCTCCTCCCACCAGGCATCGCCCATGATCATCCGGACGGCGCCGTCATGGGCGAGGATCTCGCGCACGTGATTTCGCTCGGCCGGTGTTCGCGCGCGCAGAAACACCGTGCAGCGCCCGGTTGCCAGGTTCTGGGTAACCCGGTGGTTCATCTCCACGACGTGGATGGGTGCACCGGGCCGGAGGCTTTGCGCGGCCACGACCGCCAGGTTCCGCACCGGTGCGATGGAGGTCGCGTTCACGAGGTCGCCCAGCGAGATGAGGAGCACCGACCAGGCCAGCGCGCCGGTGATCCCGAGAGCACGCACCGCCCGCAGCCCGGGACTCTTGCGTGCCAGCAACCAGGTGCTGACCGAGCCCACGGCGAGGAGTGCCGCAGCGAGGAAGAACCCCAGGCGGGGCCAGGGACCGCCAGGAAGGTGAGCCAACTCAGGCGCGCGCCTGAGAATCTCCTGGCCCAGAAGGGCTGGCAGCCGCGCCAGCAGGGTGGGGAGCCCCGCGAGGAGCAGCGAGAAGCCGACGCAGAGTATGGCCATGACGTGCCAGTTTGCCCTGGGCTTCCGACCGTCTCCGGTCAGGGCCAGGGCCACGACGATGGCAAACGCCGGAATCGCCGGCGCGATGTAGTTCGGGAGCTTGGTGGCGACCAGTGAGAACCCCACAAGCACCAGGAGCCCCCAGATAACCGCGAAGCTACCCAGCCGCCTCGTTTGCGGGTCGCTGCGGCCCACGCGCAGGAGAGCCTGCGGGAGAAACGCCGAGAACGGCAGCAGACCCACCGCGAGGACGACCAGGTAGTAGAGAGGTGATCCCTGGTGCCCCTGCATGGGAGCCAGCGCGCGCCCGAGGTTGTGCTCCCCGAGGAACTCGGTGAGGAAGGCCGGGCCCGCGGCGCGTGCCGCGAGGACGTACGGGGGCACACCGACGGCCAGCACCAGCGGAGCCCCCCAGAGGACCCCTGAGCGCCGCAGGGTTGGGAGCACGTCGCGCCGCACCACGGCGTCGCAGAGGAGGATACCGCCGACGATCAGCGGAAACGCCGGGCCTTTGACGGCCAGGGTCACGCCGGTCATGAGGTAGCCGAGGGCGAGGGCGCCTCGCCTGCGGCGCGGCTCCTCCTCTCCCAGGCCCCGGAGAAAGGCCAGCGAACCCACGGTCATCGCCGTGGTCAGGAGAGCGTCGAGGAGCCCGACCCTGCCGAGGCTGAAGGGAAGCAACGAGGCCCCCGCGACCCAAACTGCCGCCTCGGCGGCCTCCACGGTCGCCCATCGCGCGACCTCGCGGGCGAGGAAGGCGAGCCCGACCAGGAGCGCGAGGGCGCTCACCAGGCGCGGCGCCACCGGTGTGAGGCCGAGCAGCTTGTAGAGCGCGGCGACGAGCCAGTAGAAGGGGATCGGTTTCTCGTGGAACGGCTCGCAGTTCGACACCGGGCGGAGCCAGTCGCCGGAGGCCCACATCTGGCGGGCGACGTCGGCGTATACAGCCTCGTCGTAATCCAGAAACCATGGAGTGCCGAGTCCGGCAGCGAGGGCCACCCCGATCACCAGGATGGCGAACCCGGGCCGGGGCTGCGTAGGCGACCGCGAGGCGTCCATGTGGGGGAAGCATAACCCTCGCGGGACCGGTTGTGTGGGGCTGCAATGAGGGGTGTCCAGGGTTTGTGCAGGTCAGGCGCCGGTGAGCGCTGCGCTGCGCAGGGAGAGGCTGCCGTGCTGGAATCCCTCGAAGAGGGTCGCCACGCGCTCCTGCGTCCCTGCGGCACCGAGGGTGACGAATAGACATTTGGTACCTGGTACTACAGAATTGCTAATAGTGTATAATGCAACGTAGCACACCAGCGGAGAACGGAGGCCGCGCGATGCCACGTCCGCCGAGAGTGTTTGTGGATGGGGCGTATTACCACGTCTACAGCCGCGTTGGTCGGGGAGAGCCGGTATTCCGGGACGACGCGGAGGCTGAGGCCTTGGTCAAGGTCCTCGGAGACGTCAAACGTCGGGACGGGCTTGCCGTGCTTGCGTGGTGTGTGATGTCGAACCACTACCACCTGGCGGTGCGATGTGCGGGCGTGCCGCTTTGGCGGAGCATGCGGCTGATCCAGGGGCGCTACAGCAAGGGGTTCAACCGCCGTCGGCAGGTGTACGGCGCGCTTTGGCAGGGCCGCTACAAGGCAAAGCTCGTGGATGGCGAGCGCGCCCTGCAGCAACTCATTGTCTACATCCATCTCAATCCTGTGGGCGCGGGCGCGGTAAGGGATCCCGCCAGGTACCGATGGAGCGGGCACAGGGAGATCCTTCGCGGCGATGACCACGGCCTTGTGGATGCCACCGAGACCCTGCTGGCTTTCGGTGATACGCGCGAGACGGCACCCCGGAGCTACGTCCAAGCCGTTGGGGCCGTCGCAGGAGCTTCCTGGCTCGGCCGGGAGCCCGGTCGACTCCCGTGGTGGAGGGACGGAGGCGGCGGGCAAGAGCCGTCCCTTCCGGAAGGGGCACCCAGGCTCGATGCGCTTGGGGCCAGCACCGCGCCCGAACGTCGCGCGCTGCCCCCAGACGAGTACCTTGTTGCGGCGGCGAACGCCCTGGATGTGGGCCTCCCGGCCCTGGCAGGATCACGCTCCGGGCGCGAATTGACGCGCCTGCGCGAGATGCTTGCGTTGGTCGGAGTCGAGACCTACGGCGTCAGGGTGAAGGACCTTGCACAGCAGCTCGGCAAGAACCCCGGGGTGGTCAGTCGGTGGGCCAACATGGCTGGTGAGCGACGGTCGCACGATGATGCGTTTCGCGAGCGGATGGAGCAGCTTGCGGCCGACGTGCGGGCTTTGACCACGACTGCACCAGCCGGGGAGAGCGATTTTGTGAGCGGTGTCCCAGGTTCATTTGTCGACTGAAGTGCAATAGCGTAGTACCTGGTACCACGTGCTTGCGGGAAGCTGGGGTGGCCGCTACCCTGAGTGCCCGTGAGGAACGAGAGGACCAACCGCCGGGAGTTTCGCCTCTACCGCATGGCGAAGACTCTGGGCCGCGCGAGTCCCTTGTGGTTACTGCAGAAGGTAGGGGCGGTCCTTGGCGTCGTCTTCCTACTGGTTTCGCCGCGAAGGCGGACCGTCCTCGCCAACCTGAAGCGGGTCTTTCCAAGCCGCTCCGGCCTGGCACGGTTCGGCGTCGCGGTCCGCTGCGCAACGCACTTCGGGCGCATCGGCCTCGACTACATCAAGTGGGGGCAGGTGCCGGCTGAGACGCTCGACAAGTTGGTGACCTGCAAAGGTCTCGAGAACCTCGAGGAGGCGCTCGCCAGGGGCAAAGGTGTTTTCGTGCTTTCGGCGCATTTCGGACACTGGGAGGTGGCCGCCCAGTGGCTGGCCGTGCACGGGTTTCCGCAGGCTCTCGTGTACCGACCGCTGGAGAACCCGCTCATGGAGGCGGAGCTCGCCGCAGCCAGGACACGCTTCGGAAGCTCGCTGATCCCGAAGGCTGGCGCCACCCGCGGGATCATGAAAGCCCTCGCCGGGGGTGGAATCGTCGACATCCTCATCGACCAGAAGGCGGATCTCGAGCACAGCGTGATCGTGGGCTTCCTCGGGATCCCGACCCCGACGACGCCCTCGCTGGCCAAGTTTGTGCTGGCGACGGGCGCTGCCGTAACCCCGCTGTTCTCGTACCCGAAGGGCGTGGGCTACGAGTTCACGATCGAGCCCAAAATCCTGGCAGGGCCGGGCGACACGATCACCACTCTGACCCAGAGGTACAACGACGCCCTCTCACGGGCGATCCTCACCCGTCCGGAGCTCTGGTTCTGGTTTCACGACCGCTGGACGCCGAGAAAGCGTCGCAGCACGGCCATCGAGAGCTACCCGGAATGACGGCCCGGACGCACCAGCATGCCCAGCGCGACGTACACTGCTAGGCAGATCGCGAAGTCGAGGATCAGACCGATGTCCAGGGCAAACGGCCGGTGCCACGCCCACTCGGGGAGGCGCGGGCCAAGCAGCAGGAAGTAGAGCGCGTTACCCGCGAGCACCGCCGCCAGCGCACGCAATAGCTTCGGCATCCCAGGGCCTCAGGCAAACTGGTCCTTCTTGAGCACGACCTGCTCGTAGAAGTCGATGCCCGCGGCGGAGAGGCGCACGGTCTGGGGCCTGGTCGGCTCGTCCCCCTTCTTCGGGAGAACCAGACCGCCAAACTCCGCGAGGTACTCAACTTCGGGCAGTATGCTGCGCCCGGCCGCCCTCTCGCCGAGCGCACGTTCGAGTTCCTCGAACATCATCGGCCGGAACGCGTGTTGCCTCCAGTGCTCGTACAGGACGGCGAAGATCGCCTGGCGCAGAGAGGCGTCGAAACCCGGCCTCTTCGGCGCCACGAACAGCGGCCCCGCGATGGGGAACAGGGATCTGCCCGCGGTCGGGTTGATGAGCAACGCGAATGCGATCCATAGCGACAGCACGCCCAACCCGACCGTGAACACCGCGATCGGGAGATCGAAAGCCCGGGTGCCGGCAAACGCGTTGGCCGCCTTGCAGGCGTACAGTAGGTCGATGTCGAGCAGGAATGCGAACAGGAGCTTGCTGAAGAACCCGAAGCCGTAGGTGAGAACCAGGAAGATCAGGAGCGACGCAACCTCGGTAGCCTGGATGATCACGTGGTCCGGCACGAAGCCCTTTGCCACCGAGTCGAGCACCCACCAGTTCAGGGTCCAGGTGAACGCGAACGCGGTGAAGAGTGTGCCTCCGTAAAGATTCTTGTTAACGAAACTCATCATGCCGGAGAGGAACTGGCAGCCGGCGCCGAAGAGCAGGCAGAAGACCGCCGCGGTTCGAAGGCCGGCAGGGGTCAGCCGGAGGCCGAAGGCGATGGGCGTCAGCGCCGCGCACCCGATCGTCAGTCCGATCAGACCCAACGGTGTCGGCTCGGCAAAAACCTCGTGCCGGGTGGTTGCTCCGAGTTCGATTTTCCTGATCATGGCTGTTCGCTCCTTGGTCACGACGCCCAGCTTACGGCAGAAGGAGCACCCACCACCAGCACCAGCGCGACTTGACCGCGCCGGGCAAGCTGATAGCCTCTGGTTCGGCGGTGAGCACAGCGGGATGTCCCCTCGACCAAGGTCTCACTCTCTCGACGTTCCCGGCACTCCGTCTGGGACGTATCTGCGCACGACGTGGGCAAGGGACGTCGTCATCGGCCTCGGTGTGACGGCCGCGCTCACCGTGCTTTTCTGGGTTACCGACCTTGATCTGCGCTGGCAGGCCCTGGCCTACTCGCCGGTTGAGCCGCACTGGCCCCACGGGGGGCTGCCGGGGTGGGTGCTCATCTACCACCTTGGAACGCTGCCCGGCCTGATTCTGAGCGTGCTGGCCGCGGTGGGCCTCGGTCTCTCGTTCCTGAGGACCGAGTTTGTGCGCTGGCGGTACCCGTGCCTGTTCCTGGTGCTGCTCCTGGCCCTCGGCCCGGGGCTGCTGATCAACCTCTTGGCAAAGGGCTTTGGGGGACGGCCACGCCCCGACCAAATCCTCGAGTTCGGGGGACTGCTGGAGTTTCGCTACCCGTTTCAGCCCGGGCTCGCCCACAAGGGTTTCTCCTTCATGTGCGGCCACTGCTCAATGGGCTTCATGTTCATGGGCCTCTTTTTCCTATTGCGCGCCTGGAAACGCTGGGTGTGCCTGGTTGCGGGCTTCCTCTTCGGTCTGCTGCAAGGCGTGGGGCGCATGGTCCAGGGCGCGCACTTCGCCTCTGACGCACTGCTTGGTGCCTCCGTGATGTTCACCCTCGCGGCGGCTCTCGCTCCCGTGGCAGCCTGGCAGCCGCGGACCGGGGCCGAGAGGCGCCACCGTTTGAAGGTTGCGGGCGGCACGGCGCTTTTGATCGTTCTCATGGTCGGGGGGTTCCTGTTCTCGATGCCGGTGCGCGAGGAGAACGTGCACGTCTGGCTGGAGCCCGGGCAGGCGAGGACAGCGGCTGGCGAGACGGTCCTGAAGTGGCGCACCAGACGTGACGCCCCGAATCCCGCCAAGGTGCTGGTTGCGGTGGAGGTCGGGGACGTCACACTCGAGTTCAGGCGGCAACCGGAGCCGATGCTGATTCGCTCGCTCGTCACCGGCTTCGCATTTCCGGGAGCCGGCAGCCGGATCGCCGTGGGAGACCTGGAGCAGGCGGGGGGGATCTCCTACCGGCAGCGCCTGTCGGGGTTTTTTGCGGAGAAGCACGGGAAGTTCGACGTGAGCCTGCGTGAGGACCTGGCGCCGGACGTGGAGGTGAAGACCCGGGATGGCCAGATCATCCTCGCCGGGCCGTTCCCGGCCCGACCGCTGGTGGTGAGCGGAAGGTTCGAGCTCTCGGACCCAGGCGGTCGGCTCAAGCCGGTAGGGGCGGACAGGTACGTTTCTCCCGGCAATGGCGAGCCGATCACACTCGCCCTCGAGGCGCAGACGGTGCTCGTCCGGCCCTGACCCGAGCGGGCGCGGTTCTGGCTACTTCTTGGCCGGCGGCCAGCCGAGCCCGAGGTGGTCGAAGTTGAGGATCGCGTTGGTGACCAGCGCGTACGAACCCTGAGTGTTGACCCGCC
>Ga0209323_10001685_pt1 | contig 14624 bp, 9 predicted proteins | sample Rifsed19ft2_FD_184014 | JGI IMG/M metagenome (GOLD analysis project Ga0209323, IMG submission 184014) | Soil microbial communities from Rifle, Colorado, USA - sediment 19ft 2 (version 2) | ecosystem: Environmental > Terrestrial > Deep subsurface > Rock core/Sediment | place: Rifle, Colorado...
TGGCGACGCCGCACGTGTCGGCTGTCGCAGCTTTGATGTTGCAGAAGAATCCAACATTGACGCAGGCGCAAGTCGAGGGCATTCTAAAGAGCACGGCTTTGCCCGTTCCACAGAACACTTGGATGATTGTGTTTGACATTTCACCAACTCTAGGCTTTTACAATAGAACATGGGGCGGGTTTGAAGCTACAGGCTCAGGTCTTATACAAGCCGACGCAGCAGTTGCAGCAGTTCCGTAGCATTCGACCAATACAAAGCCCTGCATCTTCATTTCCCCCTCTTTTATCATTCCTATAATTGAAAGGGCCATAGTCATAGCAGTCCAAAATTCATGTCCGGTGTTCTAGATTCTACCGCTCACTACAAAGTCTTCAACACGGATATTCATTCCAGATAATATTGTTGGCGCCGGGTGTGGGATTTGAACCCACGCGACCCTTTCGGGTCACAGGCTACCTGTTGTTCCTAGTTTTTGTGACTCCAGGCTTGAGCTTAAGCTGTGCCCCATGCCTAACTGCTCCCTACCAGACTAGGAGAACCCGGCGTTTCCATGACTTGATTTACGAATGAAGAGAGTACGTGTTTAAAGGTTTTGAGTTTAGTGGCTGGTTTTGCTCCACATTTTTGGATAGACGCCGCGTGGCATCAGCACTCGTGCGGTTTTCGTGATGATGCCGCGGTTCAGCTCAAGTGCCTCTTCTGCTGAAACCGTTGCTCTAGCTAAAGCGACAGCCTCTCCCTTCTGTGTCATAACCGCTACTGTGTCTTTGGGTTTGATGTCTGAGTCTAAGGCTAACACACCTGGAGCGGCAAGGTTGGCTCCGTGGCATATTGCGTCGATGGCTGAGTCTCGGATAATTATTTTTGGCAAAGGGTCCAGCGCTTTCTCCATGGGTTGGACAAATCGGCGTAGCGTTGACGCGTCCTTTGTCTGTTGCCACAAGTCTTGGTAATACGCAACGTCATGCAAAGTAACCAAGCTGTTGTTTTCTGTGAAAGGCCCAGCTCTTGTCCGCCTCAGCTCTTGCATGTGAGCGCCTACGCCCAAAGCCTCGCCCATGTCATAGCAGAGCTTGCGTATGTAAGTGCCTGCTTCGCAGCCCACTTGAAACAGCACATTCTTGTTACTGGTTTCTAACAGGTTGAGGTAGTAGATTTTTCTTATGCGTAGTTGCCGTTTAACCGAAGCCCGAACAGGCGGAAGCTGATAGATTGGACCTGTGAACTCTTCAAACGCTGATTTGACGCTGGTCTCAGACGAGTCTCGATGAAGCCGCATTACACAAACATATTCCTTGCCTGAAAGAAGCAAGGCTTGAACGACTTTGGTGGCTTCCTCCAAGGTTACGGGTAATATGCCGGTTACTTTGGGGTCTAGAGTGCCGCCGTGTCCTGCATGTGTTAGACCTAAGAGCCGTTTAACCCACGCTGTAACCTCGTGGCTGCTTGGACCTGACGGTTTGTCTAGGTTTATGACTCCAAACCGCGTGTAGTCTTCAGGCGAGCGATCTTGGGGTTTGCAGCCGAAGCTTAGGTCGGTTTCCTCTTCAGCCTTAACGAGTAACGTGCGTTTGATCTCCCACGGCGCAACCAGTTTGGGCATTCTTCGGGTCACTTGCTTTTGGAAGTCTGATGCTAAAGACGTTAATAGACTTAGTGTTAATGGAGTTTGACACTGAGTTCGTGCTGGAAGAGTTTAGCCATAGACTTAGCAGATCGTGCTGCTTAAGAAAACAGATGCGAAAAGATTAAGGCAGAAGAAGGGAGAAGGGTTGGTCGAGAGGGCTAAAAATCTTTCGGGCGCATCGCCTTCCTACTTCGTAATTCTCCTAAAGAGGGATGTTGCTTGGACTTTTGCTTTCAGTAGCTGCTTTAATGTGGCGTTGCTGACTTTGTAGTACGCCACGAGGAGCGTCAATTTGGGGCTCCGCCTTATCAGCTTCGTTTTCCACAGAGTCTCGATTTTATCGACTTTTCGTTGGCGTCGCGCAACCACAGACCAAACATCCACATACATTCTACTCGACCTCATTCCCTCAACAGCTGGCAGCAAGATTAACTATATAGGAAGACTTAATATAGCAGTTGTTTCAGACTCCGCAACGTTTCCAAAACAGAAAATTCCCATTTCGACATATATCCCAAAAGAGTCACATCAATGATGGAAGAAAGCGGCGAGTCCCTGTTTAGAAGAAGAAAGCAGATACCCCTTAAGACACCTTCTACCACATTTCTGATGGAGCTGTCCTCTAGGATTTGGGTGCGAGTTCTCTTGCTCTTTCGGCTGCTTTAGTGACAGCCATTATCATTGCGGCTTTGACTCCACTTCTCTCCAGCTCCAGCAAGCCTTCAATTGTGGTTCCCGCCGGCGTAACCACCATATCCTTCAGTTTGGCAGGGTGCTCACCTGTCTCAACCACCATCTTTGCAGCGCCTAACGTGGTCTGCGCAGCCAGTGTCACCGAAACGTCTTTTGGCAACCCAAGTCTGACGCCCGCATCCGCTAAGGCATCGATTATAAGGTAAATGTATGCTGGTCCGCTACCCACCAAGCCTGTAGCCAGATTCAGGTATTTCTCGTCCAACTGTTTAACCAGTCCAAGTAAGCTGAGCACTTCGATTGTAGTCTTCAGCTGATCTTTAGTCACGCTTTCGGATGGGCAGAACGTTAGCATTCCTTCGCGAACTTGTACAGCCATGTTTGGCATTACTCGGATGATTGGTACGTGTTTAGGCAAATGCTGCTTGTAGAAGTCAAGCGTTACGCCTGCAGCGATTGAGACCAGAATTTTTCCAAGTTTCAATGCTGGCGCGATTTCCTGCAAAACCTTTCCCACGTCAGCTGGCTTAACTGCAATTATACTGATGTCTGCGAAAGCTACAGCCTTCTTGGCATCAGCAAGGCACTCGATCTTGTATGTTTTCGCCATGTACTTGGCTCGGTCTTCAAGGATTTCGTAGGCTTTGATTTGCTCTGGGCTGTAGGCACCTGATTTCAGTAGGCCTGCGATTATGCCTTCGCCCATCTTGCCCGCGCCTATTAAAGCCACTTTGGGCATTTTCCTTGATTTGCTCAAATGGGGTTCGATCTCCTGCGGTGCGTTTGGATTTGTACCGCTCAAGCAATTAAGTCTTTCATCTCAGAGCCACAGAAGATTGAAAATGCAATCTGGGACTTGCTGGTGAAAAGGTCGGGGTAAAGTGACGACAAACAAAAAAAGAGAAGGAGATGGTGTTTGTTTTCGATTTTTCGTGTTTCTATGGTGTGACTATTTGTCGGCGCATCATTTCGTTGTCTTCGTGGTCGATGATGTGGCAGTGCCAAACGTATCCGGGTGCAAACGGGTCAGCTGGGTCAAAGGCGTAGAGATTGATTCTTGGCGTTGTGATCACTGCATCTTGAGGTGCGTAGCGGACTCTGATCGTCGTAACTTCACCTGGGTTCATTTGAACAGTGTCTTTCCAGCCCATCTCATTTGGTGGCGCTGGAGTCACAGGTCCTTTCAGGTATGGAGCCAGTGGCACATTGATCGTCGGCTGATCGAGTGGAGGCATCCCGTTAGCTGCCATCCAAGCCATCATGTAGCCGTTGACATCGAATTTTTGGCGGCTGACAACCGTGAACTGCACGAGGTGCAAGTGTATGGGGTGTGTGTCCGCTGTTGGATTGACTATCACCCAATCCACGGTCGATCCGACGCTTGTGAATTCAGATGTTGGAGCTGCCCACTTTTGTCCGTCTAGCAGGATTTCTGTTGGTCCTAGTGCGCCCATGACTTCGATTAGAGTTAACTGCTTTGCAACAGTATCTGGAGTCAGAGCTGGCATGGTTATTGGCCATGGAGTTGGCAAAGGTGTTGCAGGCACTGGTGTCCCGGCGACTGTGAACTGCATGATCTGACCGATAGTTGATCCGTCTGCTGGAGCGCCTGTTGGAAACGGAGCTTTGGCATTATTCCTGAGCAGGATCTTGCTACCAGCTGGTAGTCCTGAGAAATCAATCAGTATGTCGGCTCTTTCACCTGGCGCAACGGTCAACGAAGTTAGTGGAGCTGGCGCTGGCAAATAACCGCCGTCGCTTCCAATCTGAACGAACGGAACAACGGCCTTTGTCACTCTGTCTACAAAGGATAGACTGTAGAATCTGGCGTTGGAACCGTCGAGAAGTCTGAGCCTGTACTGTCTGGGCTCCACGTTAAGGTTCGGCCACACTCTGCCGTTCACCATGATGGTGTTGCCGAAGAATTCGGGTTGCCAGTATGGGTGGACTGAGGGATCTAAGCCGACTGGTGGGAACCAGATTGAACCGTCCAGGTTAAACGACCTGTCCTGTATCGCAATTGGAACCTCGTATTGCCCGCTGGGTAGAACTGAAGCCAGAGGATCAGCTGGGTCTCTTAGCATGTAGAAGCCTGCGAGCCCCGACATCACGTTAATACGAGTGATGCCTAGAGCATGATCATGATACCAGAGAGTAGCTGCTCTTTGCTCGTTCGGATAATAGTAGACTGCTGCGTTGGGGTCAGTAGCCATGATTGATCTATAGTCGTTGCCATGCATTCCATCTGGGGTCCACCATTGTTCTGGACCACCGTCAGAGCCAGATGGGACTTCTCCTCCGTGTAGATGTGTTGCTATAGGAACTGGCGTCTGTGCATCTGGGAAGCCTGGCGGGAAGGCAGGCCAAGGCTGAGGCGGCTCCATCGACATCATGTTTGGATTTGCCCAGTGAAGTGTAGGATCAACAGGAAACATGTGCGGTAGTGGATTTCCTTGAGCATCTACCAAATTGTTAACCCACTTTACCTGAACTGGAATGTCCCTAGTACCTTCGAATGTTCCTGATGGCGAGTGACTGAAGGGAACAATGTTTCCGCCAATGTTGACAAGGCCTTCATAACCCCAGACTTTTGTCGCGGGAAATCCTGTCGGACGACCTTTCTCATCAAAGGCTGGAAGAATCTGTTGATAGAATTCGGTGACGTTTATGGTATATTCGTGGCGAATTACTTCGCCTGTTGTCTGGTTTATCACAACTGTAGGCTCGTATGGCGGTGGGATAGGTAGCTGATTAACGAACTTCGGAATCGTCTTAGGATTCAATGTGGGCGCTAGTGGCATTGCTGCGTTGGTTGAGTTGATAATTCCTATCGCTGCCATGCTTGCTATGATCAATAAGACAGTCAACGAGATGCTTACGATTTTACTCCTCATTCTTTTTCTCTCCTTTCTTTCTTGCGGTGCTTTACAATATGTAAAGAAAACAGTTATAACAATTATGGAAATCAATACTATAAGGAAATTCTTTTCCGTTTTGCGTGAATTCTGTTGGCTTTTTGGGCGTTTTTGGCAAGACTTATCAAGCAAATTGTCACAACTGAATGGAGAGGGGCCTTTGTTGTCTCACAAACTGGACAAGGTCGACTTGAGAATAATGCACTCCTTAGCACAAGACGCAAGAAAGGCAATAACTCAACTATCCGTGGACGCAGGAATTTCCAGGCCGACAGCAATCAACAGGCTAAAGAAGCTGAGAGAGAACGGCATCCTTAGTGTTCACGCCACAGTCAACATCACAAAGCTTGGATTCAAACTGGCATTGGTTACCTTCAGAACCAAGAGTAACAATGCTGGTCAAGAACCAAGAACGGGTCTGGCTGTTTGTCCAAGGGTCCTGTTGCTTGTTCAAAAAAGTGGAGACCGTGACTGTTCGGCTCTTCTGTACAGTGAGAACACCGAGACTCTCTTGTCTGTGGTTGAATGCGTTAAGAGTGTTTCAGGGGTTGAACTAACCTCGTGGCACCGTTTAAGCCCACCCTTACTGCCCGAAGCATTTGAACTAAAATTATTTCCTCACAAAGGCAAACTGACACCTTGCGGGAAGAAATGTGGCGTTTGTTCTAACTACCAAAATCAGGAATGCTTGGGCTGCCCTGCAGTAGTGGAATACAAAGGTCCGTTCTAAGTAAACACAGTTTTCTGTTTTTGAATTCAACTTCGTTTTATTTTGCCAAGAGTTCTTTTTGTACCTGTGATGCCAAAGTGCTGTCTAAAGCAAAGAACCCGATGGATCTGTGCACAGAGTTGGCTAGAGCACATGGCGCTATCTTATTTGCTGGTGTAGACCATAAACTGGGAAGAATCGACATCCGAGAAAGGCATAGATTTCCAGCAACAGCTCACAAGTGTTTCTGAAGAACTTCCACCACGCTTGGGAAGTCTATGCCGAGAGATTTCACTTTCTCAGGAGTTGGCACTCCGTTAGGGGTCCAGCCGCGTCTCTTGTAAACAGCGTCTTTAAGCTTCTCATATTCTGCCTCACGATATTTCCTCAAAGCCGTCAGTTTCTCCTCAGTTGACTTGCCCTTTGGTTCGAAGCCGACCTTCTCCTTAAGCTGTTTGTCGTAGCGTTCTGCACGACTCTCGTATTCTTTTATGGTCACTGGACCAACTGCTCGGTAAGGTATAGCGTCATATTCTCGTGTTCCGAAGCCCATCCTCAAATTGAAGATGCGCTGCAAATTGTAGACTCGCTCGCTCATCGAGATGATGTCGTCAACAGTGATTTTTCTGCCGGTCACGGCTGAGAAGAAGTTCATGTAGTTTTCAACGTGCCCCATAATCTTCGCTGGCTCTTTTGTCTGCTTGTTGTCCAAGGGAATGACATCGTTCCACGGAAGTTTGCACAAACCATTTAGACCAAACCACGTTCGGAACATGGGGAACCAATGTAGGTTTTCTGCTTTCTGCTCGAACGTTGGCATTTCGTTGCGCACCATGTCCGAGAATATAAGCCACGCTTCATCATGTTGTGGTCCCTTTAGGGCTAAGCCATAACCGCCTTGCTGAGCCAATGACTCCTTGGTGACGTATTCTGAGAATTCCAAACCTTTGGCCTCCATGCCGATGTCCTGCATAATCTTGGGATCAGCGCCATATTTCTCGGCGAAGAGCTTCTTCATCCTCTTTATACCTTGCCCAACCACAACGCCGAAACCCTCCCCCTTCGCCATCTGGTGAACCAGCTCAAGCGCGGCTGCGGCGTTGCCAAATCGAAGGTCCATTCCGCCAGTTGCTTTTTTGTCAATCAAGCCCATCTCGTAACATTCCATGGCGAAAGCCGTGGCTGTGCCCACAGAAATCGTATCCAAACCATAGATGTCGCAGTAAAAGTTCATCTCAATCACATAGTCTGCGTCAAAAATGCCACAGCTGCTACCAACTCCAGCAATCGTCTCATACTCTGGACCGTTAACGAAAACCTTCTGCCCTTTGTACGGGCCAGTCTTAAGTTCGAAGTCTTTGACGCCGTGAGCGCACGCCAATGCGCAGCCCATCCAGCAGCCATCGAAGCCCTTATGAAACTTCTTTCTATACACCTCTCTGCCCAAATTCTCAGCTTCCGAGTGACTGCCAAATCTAAAGTTGTTAGTTGGCAGAAGATCAAAATCATTCATAATCAAGACCAGATGCGTGGTGCCAATTGTCGCCATCTCATTCTGCTTGGGGTCAAGAGCCCTAATCTCTTGACTGTGCGTGTGACCAACCTGCTTAATCGATTCAGGGTCAGCTGGGCCGTTGCTGTCCACGGATATTTTGCCCGAATACTTGACCGCTATTGCCTTTATTTTCTTGTTGCGCAGAACACTGCCTATCCCGCCTCTTCCCGCTTGCTTAAATCGATGGATCTTGCGGCCCACATCAAACCACGAGGAGTTCAAGCACCCAAAACGTGTGTACTCGGCTCCTGGACCAGAAGAAAGCACAGATATGCATTGGTCTTTATCTTTCGAATACTTCTTCGCCATCCAATCCGTGATCAAATGTGTCTCCGAAGACAGTTTCGATGCGTCTTCAACCAGAACCTTGCCCTCGTCTCCGTCGATGAGGATAGCCACCTCGGACTTCGGCTTTCCCTGAACTTCCAACGCGTCCCACCCAGCAAACTTCAAGTACGGCCCGAAGTACCCACCGACGTTTGAATCCACGACAGTGTCAGTTAACGGCGAGATTGTGACCGCTATGCTCTTTCCACTTCCCGGATAAACAGGCGTTCCTCCCAGCGGGCCAGCGGCCATGCAAATCTCGTTCTCAGGATCATCCCACTTCGCAACGCGGTTTCTTGGCAGGGCATTCCAGAGCAGCCACAGGTTGAAGCCGCGTCCGCCTGTGAATTTTTCTTTCATCTCATCTGAAACAGGTTTGCTGGCGATTTTCATGTTTGAGAGGTCTATGTGCAGTGTTCGATTGTTGTAACCTCTGACAACTTTGCCCAATTGATAATTGAACTCGGCAAGCGCCATTTCCTTTTTTCTCCAAGGAAATTTGAGAGTAGCAACCTTCGCCAAGCATATTAATAGACTTTGTGGAGTAATGTAGGCGGATGTTACTTTTGTTTTGAAAGAAAACAACTAATATCAGAAAACTGGAATATCTATAGCAAAACCCTTGAAGGTGAGGACGATGCATGGTTGGACAGGAAAAATCTTGCGTGTAAATCTCACAAAGAAGAAAGCAGTCTTCCAAGAGTTCGATGCGGATTTTGCCCAAACTTGGATAGGTGGAAGAGGCTTTGCCGCAAAAATCCTCTGGGACGAACTGAAACCCGGCACAGACGCGCTCTCTCCTGAGAACAGGCTGATTTTCGCAACTGGACCCTTAACTGGCGCGTCGTTGCCCAGTAGCGGCAAGCTGGTTGTAGCAGCGAAAAGCCCCTTAACAGGCGGCTATGGCGACGGCAATGTTGGCACATGGGTCTGCGTGAACATGCGCAAGGCGGGATACGAAGCCATGGTTTTCGAAGGCAAAGCTGAAAAACCCACAGTTCTACTCGTCGAAAACGACAAAATCGAATTTCTCGACGGCAAAGACTACTGGGGAAGAGGGGTCTTCGAAACCGAAAAAGACCTCAAGAAAAGATACGGCAACGTCACAGGCGTTGTTTCAATCGGTAAAGCGGGCGAGAACAAAGTCAAATTCGCCAACATGATTTCGCAGGAGGGTCGAGGAGGCGGAAGACCAGGCATCGGCGCCGTCATGGGTTCCAAAAACCTGAAAGCAGTTGCAGTGAAAGGAACTAAAGAGTTGCCTGCAGCCAACATGACCGAGTTGAAGAAACTCGGGTTAGACGGGTACAAGGAAATCTTGGCTAAACCCAATTACAAGTTCTGGAAGCGACAAGGCACGGTGTCAACGATTGAGTGGAGCCAAGAGAACAGTTGCCTGCCGACCTGCAACTTCAGAGAAGGAGTCTTTGACCAAGCAGAAGCGATCGGCGGCTTCGCAATGGAGAAATTGAAAATCTCAAACCGCGGATGCCCGCAATGCAATATGACCTGTGGCAATGTGATACCCGACATTGACAACGAGCCCGTGGAAGTGGACTACGAGAACGTCACATTGTTGGGATCAAACATCGGCTTAGGCAATTTGAAGCAAGTGGCTCACTTGAATCGCTTATGCGACGATTACGGATTGGACACGATTTCAATGGGCAACGCAATCGGCTTCGCCATGGAAGCCTCAGAGAAGAAGCTTATTCCAGAGAAGATTGAATGGGGAGATTTCGAAAAGGCGAAGGAGTTAGTTGAAAAAGTGGCTGACAACAAAGGCGAAATGGGCACACTATTGGCGCAAGGCGTGCGTCATGCTTCAGAAAAAATCGGCAAAGACTCGAAAAACTGGGCAATGCACGTGAAAGGCTTAGAGATCTCAGCATACAACTGTCACACAACACCCGCTATGGCATTAGCCTATGGAACCGCAGCCTCAGGCGCACACCACAAAGATGCATGGGTCATTTCGTGGGAAGTCAAATACGGACGCGAAAGCTACGACGAAACCAAAGTCGACAAGATCATAGAGTTGCAGCGCCTCAGAGCAGGCATGTTTGAGCTTTTGACCATCTGCCGATTGCCATGGGTTGAAGTTGGCTTCGAACTGGACTGGTACCCGCGCTACATTAAGGCGGCAACAGGCCTGACCCTGACGCTGGAAGACATGTACAAAGTCGCTGACAGAACATTCACGCTGATTAGAGCATTCTGGGTTCGCGAATTTGGCGAGCAGTGGAACAGCAACATGGACATGGTGCCAAACAGGTGGTTCTTTGACCCCTTAACTAAAGGTCCACTTAAAGGTGCAAAACTCGACAAATCGAAATACGAAGCCATGCTGCAAATGTACTGCAAAAAGCGAGGCTGGGACAGCAGAGGCATACCCACAAGATCCACGCTGACGAAACTTGGCTTATCGGACGTAGCTCAAGAACTAGGCTCACATGTGCCATTGACAGCCTAATCCTTACCCCTTTGACTTTCCGTGAATTAAGAATCTCAAGATAGCAACGTTTAAACACATCAAAGACCAATTCGCAGAGAAAACAGAGAAGAAGAGCACGCTTGCAACTCGAGGAATTTTTCAACGGTGTTTGGCAGCTCTTAATGCAGTATGGTTACCTTGGAATCTTTGCAATTAGCTTTATCGGAACCGCTTCAATAATCATTCCTGTGCCCTACACGCTCATTATTTTCTCACTTAGCACAACGGGTCAGTGGGACCCAGTTCTGCTCATAATTGCTGGCGGCACGGGCTCCGCAGTAGGCGAACTATCTGGGTACGCATTAGGATACTTTGGAAGAAGAATAGTGAGCGAAGAACGACAAAGAAAAATGACCTACTTAGTTAAACTGTTTGACCGCTACGGACCACTCGCCATCTTCGCCTTCGCTATGACGCCCTTGCCAGACGATGTGCTGTTCATACCGTTAGGAATTCTGCGGTACAAGCTCTACAAGGTGTTCATTCCGGCACTTATCGGAAAAATATTGATGATTTCCCTCTTGGTGTATTTCGGAGGAGTATGGGGCAACATCCTTCTTCAGGCTTTTGGAGACAGTGGAAGTCTGTATGGCATGGTAATCACAACTGTATTGTTGGTAATCGTTATAATCGCCCTATACCGTATTGACTGGGAGAACGTTCTCAAAAAATACGTCGGCGAAAAAGGCGAACCGAAAAATTGAGAGTAATCACAGATCTGCATGTTCACAGTAGATTCAGCCGAGCCACAAGCGAAAAGATGACCATTGGTGAAATCACGCGGTTCGCTCGCATTAAGGGCTTGCAGCTTGTCGGCACGGGTGACTTCACTCATCCCAAATGGCTAGAGGAACTTCGGCAGAACCTAGTTGAAGTCCCAGGCGCAAACCTCTACAAACCCGTAGGTCCACCAGAGTCTAACGTCAGCTTCATGGCTACAGGCGAAGTTGCCACCATTTTCACTTTTGAAGGCGAGATCAAAAAGATACATCATGTCATCTTGACTCCGAATTTCGAGACTGCGCTTCAAATCAACGATCGACTGAAGCGATATGGCAACTTGGGAAGCGATGGTAGACCAATACTCGACATGTCTGCACCACAGCTCGTGGACGAAATAATGAAAGTCAGCTCACAAAATGCTGTTATTCCCGCTCACGTTTGGACACCTTGGTTCAGTTTGTTCGGAGCCTTCAGCGGCTTCAACCGCATAGAAGACTGCTACCAAGATGCGACAAAACACATTTTCGCACTTGAAACAGGCTTATCCTCTGACCCACCCATGAACTGGCGGCTAAGCAGCCTAGACAAATATACGCTGGTTTCAAACAGCGACAGCCACAGCCACTGGCCATGGAGAATAGGAAGGGAAGCCAACGTATTCGAGCTGGAGAATGTAACCTACGGGGAAGTTGTAGACGCCGTGCGCACAAAAGACAACCGACGTTTCAAATTCACTATTGAAACTGACCCCGCCTATGGAAAATATCACTGGACAGGACACAGAAACTGCAAGGTCTCACTCTCACCTCAAGAAGCAATTAAGTTTGGAAACCGCTGCCCCATGTGCCGCAGAAGTCTGACCAAAGGCGTCGAGCAAAGAGTCGAAGAACTAGCCGACAGACCACCCAAGTTTAAGCCACCAAACGCAATAGGCTTCAAACATTTAATGCCCCTCTCAGAAATAATTGCAGCTGTGCTTGGTGCGAGTTATCCAAGCGTTCTGAAGGTCTGGGACGTTTACAACTTGCTAGTTGGGAAGTTCGGCGACGAATACACCGTGCTTATGGACGCGCCTATGGAAGAGTTGGCTGGGATCGTCGAACAACGAATCGCCGACGCTATAGTACGCGTGAGAGAAGAGAAAGTGCATGTGACGCCCGGCTACGATGGCGTGTACGGTCAACTTGTCCTGTCTGAACAACCGAATGAAACGGAACTGAAGAAAGAATCGATCAAACAGCGAAGCTTAGCGGACTTCGTATAGTGCAAAAAAAGGAAGGGAGTTTAGAGGTAGCGCTTCTTTTCTTTTCGCCAAAGCAACAGCATGCCGCCGATGAGCCCTATAGAAGCTATTGACAAAGCAGCCATCTTCGGAGTCTCACGTTCCCATGTGGATTTGACAACGAAGGTCCTAATGTTTGTTCCAGAAGCCAACATCGTCTCTGTTGCTTGACTGGCTCCAACAATCAGAGTGTAAGTTCCTGTCATTGAACCTTTTCCCTCGATGACGCACTTGACGCTGTAAAGACCCACTGCAACTCTGTTAGGCGTCAGCTCTTGAGTTGTTCCATCTGGTTTCTGAAGTTGAACATTAAGAGACGTGACATCGATTGCAGTTCCTTTGAACACTGTTTGTATGTGGAATTCAGCTGTCTCGCCTTTGAAGTAGATGGCGCCGACGTCCAAATTGACATCTATGGGTGAGGTTTCAATTACTGTAAATGCTGCTTCAACTGTATAGTAACGTGTTGGGTAAGTGTAGGACATCAGGAGCGCTTTGATGACGTGAAGGCCGGGTGAAGCAGGCGGCACATTGATCGTGGCTTGTAGGTTTCCGCGCTCATCAACTATTGCAAACGAGTAAAACTGATCGTCGAACAACAGCAGTTGTGTGATTCCATAGCTATAGTATGGAAAACCAGTGCCCATAACCCTAACTGTCGTAGCGGCGGGGCCTGAAGTTGGGTCTATGCTGAGATAGGGAATGACTTCGAAGGCTCTTTCGGCGACAGCTCTAGTTGTCACATCTTGAACTCGCGTATACTGCACACCCTCGATCGAGGGTGGAACGTTGAAAGAGAACCCAAAGTCCCCGTTTGGGTTTGCCGTAGCTGTACCTATTAAGGTGTAGTTGTAGAACCAGCCGCCGTAAGGGGTAAAGGCACGTGAGCCCCAGTAGATATTCACGTAGCCATTTGGGGTGGCACGGGAACCCGTAATGGAGACCAAAGTGCCCACGATTCCCTTTTCTGGCATGATTGAAACCTCTATCCTTGGCAAGACAACTAGTAGAGCTTGAACTGTAACTGTAAATCCATCGTTGTCGATGGCTGTTAAAGTCACTGTGTAAGTTCCAGCGGTAGCATAGATGTGGGACGCGCTGGGGCCAGAGCCAAATGCTCCGTCGCCGAAGTTCCATGAGTAACTGACGATCCAACCGTCTGGGTCATAAGCATTAGCAATGAAAACTACTGTCTCATTTTCCACTGGGTTCTGTGGCATCCATTCAGGAGATAGCGTTGGCTGAGCGTACACTCGTACCATTTTCCGTATACTGCTCGTCTTTTCCTCGTTGTCAACAACTGTCAGGGTGACCCAGTAGTAACCCATCGCGCCAAAGGCGTGGGCGACTTCAGGAGTCGACCTGACCGCTGTGGTTCCATCATTGAAGTCCCAGATGTATCTCTCTATCATGCCGTCAAGATCGTAACTGAGTGAGGCATCAAATGCTATCGTTTCATTCAAGAGCGGTTTTGACGGGGCGTACGCGTAGTTTGCTATTGGCACACCAGACGGTGCTTCTGAAATAACGTAGCCGTCAGTTGCTGTATGTTCAATTGGATTCGGAATAGAATCTCTCAGCTTGGTATCAAAGAGATCCAAAACACTGTTGCCAACATCGCTCACAAAGAATCGAACCGTGGCTAACGTTCCGCTTCCGCTCACCCCTTGAACGCCTGCGCCGAGCCTAGTGCATCCGACTACAACGTAGTCACTTCCAATCTGATCTTCGTAGGTCGCGCTTATGAAATATGTTGCTTGCTGCTCGATTCCTTTGAGGAAGTCGCCTTCCTCGACGCTGACAAAGTCAAGCAGACGGGCCTCCCAACCAAGTTTTATTTCCCACGCGAAGACGTTTGTGGCATTTGCTATTCGTATGTCGACCGTGAAGAACTCATGGGGAATCGTGGTTACTGAAGAGGGAGCAATATAGATTGATGTCAGGGGGCTAGGCGGCGGCTCAGTTGTGACAGTTATGAGAGCTGTTGCATTATCGGTGAATCCATCATTGTCGGTGACAGTCAAGGTCACAAGGTAAGTGTCTGCAATTGCATAAGCATGAGTCGTGATTGGATCAGCTTCAGCTGAATAAGTGGTATCGCCAAAATTCCAGATGTAAGTAGCGATTGTTCCATCTGCATCGTAGCTCAATGAGGCGTCGAAGACTACCGTGACACCCACACTTGGAGCGAGAGGTGAGTAAGTGAAAACAGCTTGAGGTGCGCTGCCGATGAAGTATCCATCGGCTACATCGTGGGGTATCCCTGCGCTGGTTGAGTCTAGGAGTATGGTGTCGTGGA
>Ga0209323_10001686_pt1 | contig 14624 bp, 9 predicted proteins | sample Rifsed19ft2_FD_184014 | JGI IMG/M metagenome (GOLD analysis project Ga0209323, IMG submission 184014) | Soil microbial communities from Rifle, Colorado, USA - sediment 19ft 2 (version 2) | ecosystem: Environmental > Terrestrial > Deep subsurface > Rock core/Sediment | place: Rifle, Colorado...
CAAAAATTGCACTTTCCATAATAGCATCCTGAAGATTCATTTATTACTGCTATATTTACCTTTCCATCTTCCTTTTCATAGAGGGGGAAAGGTTTTAAGTTTAAAGAAAGCCTCTTAATAGTTGTTTCTTTCACCGTGCCGTTACCGTCTTTGTATATCAAATTAAAAATCTCGCCAGACTCGGCAAGTTCAGTAATTCTTTTTATTACCTCAGATTTTGTGCGTCCCTGGTAATACATTTGTCTGGTTGTGTGAATAATCTTTGTTAGAGTTGTTTCACCCTCAACATCTATGCAAAAGTCAAAAGGACTTTTTTCCAATGCATGGGTTTTGAATTGATTAACCTGTGGGCCTCCGGCAATTATCAAGGTATTTGGACACAATTCACTGACTCTTTTAGCAAGCTTCTCAGAGTAGGCAAATCTATCTCCAAGCCAGGTCTTGATCCCGAGTACTTTTACCTTATTCTTGCTGATCTTTTGAGCCAGACCCTCGATGTATTTTTCCATTTTTTCTTTAATAATCTTAGTGAGATTGTCCTGGAGACAGTTCCACTCCTTTCTCATGGATACGGTGTTTTCAACATCTCCCTTGCCAAAGATATGCGTAGAGAGTTCAGATAGTCGTGGCGTAAGATCATTTTTAGTAAATGTTGTGTAAAAATCGATTCTGGCTGGGTCTTCAACGGTAATATTAAATCCTTCATTTTTGCATGCCCTGACCAGTACTCCAATACCATTTTCCTTAAAGCAGTCACTAACGGAATAGGCCTTCCCCATAAATGAATTCCATAACATAAGGTCTACGTCTTGAAAGTTGCGCATGAGAAGTTTCCTAAAGAGACGAATGTAATATGTATTTCATAGTAGAAGTTATTAGGTTAATGGGGTTGCTTTATTTTAATACTTTTACTTTTAAAATGAAAGTGTGATATTTTAAGTCCTTCCGCAAATATGTAAAACCAGAATAAAAATATTAGTGTTGGTTATCTATGACGATAGGTACGGCAAATACGAGGAACAAGAGCTACGTTTTGAGATGGATACTTTTTGCCTGTATTAAATATAGAGGCTTTTGCTCAGGAAGTTTTCATAAGTAGACAAACAACATTTATTGGCTTATTTTAATGAATTTTGTTCCATTTTTAACCGGTGACGGTCAGAAAACCAGCTTTTTGATAAATTAGTAACAGCTTGTGTTAGTTCCGGAGGGATGGTATTTTCAGAGTTAACTAGATATCCATTTACCAGGTTTTCCAAATCCTTTATCTTCGTTTCCATTTTCTTAACGTCGCTTAAATCAGAGAATATCATAATTGCACCGAGTTCCGTATTATTATCCAACAACAAAGACGTACTAATATCATAGATAGAACGAGTAACAGGATGTACAACCTCACTCCTTTTAAAAGTTTTCTTGTCTTTTAAAGTCCTTAAGAGATAATTCGCAAATAATGAACCAATATATTTAACATCTTTTCCTATTACATCATCTGAAGAAATATTTAACATCCTTGCCGCATTTTTATTAAAGATATTAACCTTACAGTCTTTATTAATAACAATAATTCCGTACGGGATATTTTCCAGGACGTTTTCGTTATGAATTCTCCTGAGATTTGCCTCCTGGTAAAGGAAGGCATTCTCTACTGCCATACCTATATACCCTGCCAGCATGGATAGTAATTCGATATCCTCATCAAAAAATGCCTTCCCGGTAATTTTATTTCCCAAGACAATCACACTACTCAAATTCCCATTAGCAAAAATAGGTATACACAATTGCGCCTGCAGAAGATTCATTTCCTTCTGTATCTTTATGGCGTCACGCACTGCTAATTTGTTCGTTGCAACTTCCCTGTTTATGACATCTTTATTTAATATCTGATGATTCCTGGTTAACCACAGCATAATGCCTTGATTCATGGTGAAACAAATACTACGGGCAGTTATCTCATCCAAGCCGAGACAACGAAAAGGCCGAAACAAACCATCGTGTTTGTACAACAACATAAATATCGCCCTTCCTACTCCGAATGTCTCAGCCATCGCCTCGACAGTCAGATCGGCAAGCTTCCCAAGGTCATACACACGTGTTAATACCTTCGAAAACTTTTGAAAGACTTCCTTGTATCCAAGAAACGGCACTCTGGCGTTCTCTTGTTTGTTGAAAGCCGATGCCGATTCGGACAATCTTGCATCTTCTGGCTTTAAATTCTTTATATGCGACTGAATGAAACCCAACTCACTTTTTAGTTCCTGCTTCTCAAAAACCCTTTTTGAGACCGTCTCTACTGCCTCTTTTCTCAGCGGTTTTTTAAGATATTCATATTCACCGGATATCCGAAATTCTTCAAGTAACATTGGCTGAGACTCTGGTACTATCATAACAATCGTCGGTTCAATATTTGTTCTTCGGAGTTCTTCTGTGAGCTTGTTTGCCCCATCGTCATTCAAGAGAACATCCAGAAAAGTTACATCAATGTCTATTTTGAGAAATATTTGTAACGCCTCCTCAGTTGTCTTGGCAATATGGACTACGTAATCTTTACTCAACGATTTCTTAAAAAAAACACCAATTGCCTTATCGTTTGAGGCTACAAGAAAAGAGTACACAGGGTTATCCTCACATAAATAACCTATAGTCAACACCTGCCGGAGGTATTGCTAAAGCATTATACCTTAAAATAACAATTACAGACCTACCAAAAGCCCAGTATTCCTCTTTGTCCCTATGCAACTGGAGCAACTAGTGTACCAATAGTTACAGTAGTTAATTAACGGTAAAAATACTTTTTATAATCAATAATCAGAGTTCTAGTGTAGCAGAGATAATATACTTGTTAAAACAATTACTCTTATCAAAGTTAACGTAATTCAAAATAAATAATTTGCTATGTGGCTGTTAGTTTTATTTTAAAATTAATCTGGATTTTCACATAAAATTTAATGCTATTGTAAGATAAATCTTATAAAATATGTACAATATTGAACATTGCGTTGACATTTTTGTTGTGGATTATGTAAAGAGTAATCAATATCATAAATTACTGTATTGACAATAAACTCTCACAAATTAATTAAAATTGTGAGCTTAATCTCGGAAACAAAGGAGTTACAATTTATCAGTAATTCCTTTGTAAAGATTGGTACATAAATTGTTTTAATACTTATGCTGTTATAAAAAATTTAACACAAAAAAAATCTGAAATCTTGGATGAGCTTATTTTTTAGGAATTAAATTATGGTTCAAAGAATTAAATCAGCAAGCATACTTGTGGTTGATGACGATTTGGGTGTACGGGAATCGCTAAAAATGATACTGAAGGATAAGTATTTTGTATCAGCTGCCTCAAGCATTGATGAAGCGAAAGATAGCTTAAAGATCATTGAACCAGAGCTGATCTTTCTCGATATAAAAATATCCAAGGCAAATGGTTTAGACTTCCTTAAGCAGATGCATTCTTGTAATTCCACCATTCAAGTAATCATGATTACTGCCTTTCCTTCATCACAAACCGCAATTACAGCATTTCGAAGTGGAGCATTTGATTATATTATTAAGCCCTTTGAACCATCTGAGATACATACAACAGTAGAAAGGGCATTACAACATCGTATTGAATCATATGAAAAAGACAAGCTTATGTATAATCTGCGGATGGCCATTCACAAAAACTTCTTCTCTACCACAGAATCTCTTTTACTTGCTATAGACGCTAAAGACTCTTATACTGCGGGCCACTCTAAAAGAGTATCTTTATTGTTCGGCTTAATAACGAAAGAATTAGGCATGAGCGAGGCGCGAATTGTAAAATTACGGTATGGCGCATTCCTTCACGATATAGGGAAGATAGGGGTGAGAGATGATATATTGACGAAAACAGGCGATCTTACTGAGGAAGAATTGTTCTTAATGAAACAGCATCCTGAGATGGGTTATAATATTCTTGAGCCTATTAATTTCCTGAAAGAAAGTTTGCCAATAGTTCGGAGTCATCATGAATGGTATAATGGTGAGGGTTATCCCGACGGTTTAAAAGGAGCAGAAATACCACAGGAGGTCGCCATTTTTTCTATAATAGATGCTTACGATGCATTGACTACAGATAGACATTATCGCAAAAAATATTCTAATGGAACTGCATTTAAAATCATCACTGAGGGAATAGGTACTCAATTTATGCCTGCCTTAACCGAAAAAGTTCTTTCAATTATTAAAAAATGCTGTGAAACCTGGCATCCAGGGGGAAGCAACTAAAGAAAATTACCATGATAAACTTTCTAATTCCTGTCAAGTTAATAAGCATCCGTATATGTAATTTATAATCGGCATGAAACGATTAGCCTTTGTCTATACTTTTATCCTTATCTTCTCCCTGTGTGGTAAGAACGTCTGGGCACAGGGAACGGCCGGATTAAACAATCCCACTCTTGGTGCTTCAGCACTTGCCCAAGGAAACGCCTTTGTAGCCCGCGCAGACGATCCATCTGCAATCTATTTCAACCCAGCCGGCCTTACTCAATTACAAAGGCCGCAGCTTTCTCTCGGGGCAAGTTTTGTCCTTCCCTTCATAGAATATCACGGCAACGGCGTTAGTGAGGATATGGACACAAAAATAAACACCATACCAAATATGTACTTTGCCAGTCCAATCATTGAAAATAAATTAGCCGCTGGCATTGGCATAAACGTCCCTCACGGACTCCAGGGCAAATGGGACGGTGATGGATTCTCCAGATATGTTGTTACCGACTTTGATTTACGAATTATCAATGTAAATCCAACCATTACGTATAAACCGGTTTCTTTCTTTTCTATAGGTGCAGGGCTGGATTATTATTACGCCAATGTAGAACAGGGTAGACACATCAATGCGGGTGTAATTAATTCTGCTTTAACAGGTACCTCCCTGGATGCCAGCACTCCTGATGGACTTCAGGATAGCAAAATGCACGGCGATGCATTCGGGTACAATACAGGAATGCTATTTAATATCACACCGAGTCATAGTGTTGGCATTTCATTCAGAAGTAAGGCAGATATAGATTTTAAGGGCAAGCTAAAACTCTCTAAATTAAGCGGTGCAACCACAGCAGTATTTGGTTCTGATGATTTCGATACACGGACCACTACGAATGCCACATTACCAGAGATGCTCTCGCTAGGTTATGCGTATAAACATAATAATCTTTGGAGTATAGAAGCCGATGTTCAGTGGACAAATTGGTCTCGGTTTGACGTTATTAAATATGATTTTGAGACAACAAATAGCTTACTAGAGGCAAATAAGGAGGATGTGAGAAATTGGCACAATACCTTGAGTTTCGCTCTCGGTGGGGAATACAAGTTAAATGAAGCTCTAAAGATAAGAGGTGGTTATACCTTCCATGAGTCACCTGTTCCGAGTGATACCTTTGAGCCTTCAATTCCACAGAGCAGCCGACACGGACTTTTTACTGGTCTTGGGTATAGTTGGGGGAAAAAATTAAATAAAGGGATAGACTTTGCTTACGGAACAGTATTCTATGAAAATCGAAACGTAAATAACTCAGTTGGGGATGCAGTACAAGGCCCAATAGATGGGCACTATGACCTCATTACCCATATAATGGCAATAAATTTTAATTATATATTTTAAAATGTAAATAATGCTTCCATGTCGGTCTTAGATTTCGCGATTGGGTTTAGTGAATAGTTACTTTTTGTCTGACTTTTTTGGGAGATTCGGATTCAATGCCTATTTCTTCATCGGTAAGGTAGCAAGCGGGATCATGTTCCCATATGTCGCCATAATATGCCTCTGCTCTTGCCCTGAAATTCCCACTGCATATATTGAGCCATCTGCACTTAGCGCAACGCCCTTTAACGTAAGGGTTTTTATTCTTGAGTTTAGCCATTAACTCATTGGAAGTGTCTTCCCATATCTCGCCAAACTTTCTTTTTCTGACATTTCCGAAAGAGTATTGTCTCCAAAACTGATCGGCATATACCTCTCCATCCCAGCTTATACAGGCAAGTCCCTTACCAGAGCTATTCCCCTCGTTCCATTGGAGAAGTTCCAATACCTCTTTCGCTCTCTTGGGATTTTCCTTCAAAAGTCGTAAATATATGTATGGACCATCGGCATGATTATCCACGGTGAGCACCTCGATCTTCCGACCTCTGTCATGCGCCTCTTTGGTTTTATTAATAATAAGATCAACAACCTCACGGGTTTCTTTGTGGGAAAGGTCTTCTTCGATTAGGTTGGAACCCCTTCCTGAGTATACGAGGTGATAAAAACAGACCCTCGGAATGTTTTCTTTTTCAATGAGTTCAAATATGCCCGCTATATCATGTGCATTTCTCTTGTTGATCGTAAAGCGCAGACCTACCTTAATACCCACAGACATACAATTTCTGATACCTTCCAGAGCTGCATCAAATGCGCCAGGAATACCGCGGAAACGGTCGTTTGTTTCTTTGAGACCATCCAAACTGATTCCCACATAGGAGAGCCCAAATTTTTTTAATTCATGTGCCTTATCCCTTGTAATCAATGTGCCATTCGTGCTAATAACGGCTCTCAAACCCTTTTCCTTGGCATAACCAATTAATTCGAGGAGATCTGGCCTCATGAGTGGTTCTCCACCTGAAAAGAGAATTACAGGCGCTCCGTAATCTGCCAGATCATCCAGCATAGCTTTTGCTTCTTTTGTGGACAGTTCATTTTGGTATTCTATATCTTTTGATTGAGAATAACAATGGATGCATTTTAAGTTGCAACGTTGTCCTACATTCCATACTACAACTGGTTTTTTGTCTTGAGAAAATTGTAATAAATGTGATGGTAGTTTTTTAGATTCTCTACCATAGCGTAATGCGTCAGACGGTTCTACGGTACCACAATACAACTTTGATATACCAATCATGTTACTATATCTCCTGCACAGTATGTATGTGCTTAAGTGAGTATGGAGAGGAACGAAGCCTCACACTACAAGTTATTTTTCTGACTATAAAACAATAAGAAAATATATTCCATCAGCTATAAACTAATAGTTTAATTATAACCTAAAATACTTATTATGTAAAAAATAATTTTACTTTAACAAACTATTGCCCTATGGCATAAACTTTCCAGTCCATACAACCGATATAGAGAGTGTTTTTTGAGTCTATAGCCGGTGAAGAAAGTAATGGTTCGCCAATCGTTGCACGCCACTTAAGGGTACCGTCATTATTAATGGCATATAATTTCCCATCCCATGAACCTATATAGATGACACCATTAACATCAACAGTAGGTGAAGCTGTAATAGATTTTTCGGTTTTAAATTTCCATTTAAGCGCACCATCTTTTCCTATTGCATAAAGATTACCTTCTTGCGTTCCCACATAGATTGTTTCGTCTGTGTCAATTGCAGGAGAAGAATGTGTTCTGCCACCCAAATCAAACCCCCACTTTAAAGTTCCATCAAGATTAACGGCGTAGAGCTTGCCATTTGTATCAGTAATGTAAACAGTACCATTGCCAACGGCAGGAGAGGCATCTATTTTACTTTCAGTTTCAAAATTCCACTTTGCGCTTCCATCTGCATTTAATGCATACAGATGCTTATCCCACGAACCAATATAAATGGTATTGTCTTTCCCTACGGCAGGAGATGAGGTCATAATTGATGCCCCTGTTTTATAACTCCATAAGAGTTTTCCATTGGCAGCAATAGCATAGAGTTTTCCATCGAAGGAACTAACATAAACCGTTCCTTTGTCGTCAACAGCAGGAGCAGAATGAATAGCCCCGCCTGCCTGGAATTTCCATTTGAGCTTTCCGTCAGGATTGATTGCAAAAATTCTCCCGTCTGCAGAACCAAAATAAACGATACCATTACCACCGATTGCTGCCGCGCCAAATATTTCGTCTACTGTTTTAAAGGTCCACAAAACTTTTCCCTTCGAAGTGATAGATAACAAATTGCCATCTGTGCTGCCAACGTAAATAACCCCATCTGAATCCACCACAGGAGATGACCATACTTCTCCAGAACTGGAAATACTCCATTTTAAATTATCGGTGGAAGGACCTGCAAATGGCACCTGACCAGTTCTTTGTAAGTTATATCTATACATGGGGAAACTATTCGCTACGTCTTGGGCATAAACGTTAGTAGCGATGGGTAATAGACTGGACATTACGAGTGCGTTTACAGTTAAACAAAAAAAAGGAATCGCAATACCCGTGAAAACACTTTTAACTTTCATTAATCTAGCTCCTTCTAAGCATTAATAGTCTGGAATAACCAGTTCCTGTCCAATTTTCAAAGAATGTTGATTTTTTAGAATTTCTTTATTAGCTTCTAATATTTTATTCCACTTTGAACCGTTATTATAATACTTCTGTGCTAGCTTGTACAGCGAATCACTTTGTTGCACTGTGTGTTTTTTACCTGTTTGTACAGTATCTTTCACTTCAGTCACTTGAGAAAGTGAGGGAGTGGTCGTCTCTAATTTTATCTTTTGTGATGATGGGCTTTCTTCTGGTATAATAAGTTTTGTACCGATCTTAAGACTGTTTCTGTCATGAATTTTATCTTGATTCGCATTGAAAATAAGCAGCCACTTGGATACATCTCCATAATATTTTTTAGCTATTTTACGAAGATCATCATTAGATTGCACCTTGTAAATCTGAAATTTTGAGGTAGATTTTTTTCCACTCTCAGAAGGCACATCCTTCCAACTTTCCTGACTTGAGGTTGTAGATACATTGATTGGTTCTTCTTTTGCCTTTTTCCATTCCCCCTCAACTACATTATCTTCTTGTTCAACTCTTTGTTCTTGGACTTTGGCTGTATGTGTAACAAGCTCTCCTTTTTGTTCCGTATTCTGTACAGTAGTTGTTACTTCCTTAAAAGTTTCCTGAGATGAGTTAGGAGGGGACTGTGGCAGTTCATTTATATCCAGTGCACCTACTTGTATGTCTTCTTCCGTTTCGGGAATAGGAATAGTTGGTTCTTTAACAGTTGTTCTCGTGCTGAGAAAGACACCAATGATTGCCAGAATAATCACTCCTAAAATTACACCAACTTGCACATCTCTTTTCATTGTTTTTCGTCCTTTCGAGGTTTATAGAGGAATGAAAAAAATCAAAAATAAATATTTTCTCCAAACTTAACTTATGTGCAACTGATTCTGTACTAATTCTAAAATTCCCTATGCATATATCTGATATACAATCCACACAAATACAACGTAATTCAGAACTAAATTAGATATCGTATGGATTAATAGTTCATAATGTTTCAGAAAACGCAGTCCTCACACCATTTTACATGAAGGTATTATCGCACCATGTTTTTATACGTTTTTAGCTATTGACTCCTTTCTTTGAATTGGTGGATTTTGTCGAGGGAGTGCCCCACTTGCTGGAACAAGGCCTTTCCACTTAAGGAGCATAGGACATGCGATAAATATTGTAGAATACGTACCAACGATAATACCTACTAACATGACAAATGCAAATCCTTGAATCTCAGGTCCGCCCAGGAAAAACAGCGCACTCAGCACACCAATGGTAGTAATACCTGTCAGGAGGGTACGGCTTAATGTCTGGTTGATACTATCGTTAACCAATTGAGGGGTTAGCATATTGCCCCGAACACCCATGTTTTCCCTGATCCTATCGAATATAACGATGGTATCATTCAGGGAATAACCAATCACAGTCAGAAACGCGGCTACCATGGCGCTATCTATTTTCATATTTCCAAACAAATAATCTGCAACAGCCACAGCGCCCAAGGTAATCAGGATATCATGGATGACCGCAATAATTGCAGCAGAACCAAATTTGAAATCCCCGAAACGGAACCACACGTAGAATATTGTTGCAATACAAGAGAAGATGACAGCCAAAATAGCACGGCTTTTCATCTCACCTGCAACCGTGGCACCAATACTTACAACCCTTTTCAGTGGATTGGGCATTTCAAATGCGTTTTTAATGGTGCTTTTAACAGCTTCTACATTTTGTTGAGAATTGAAAGAGATCTTAACGGTTTGATATTCCATTCCAGACTCTAACCCCTGCTCAAGCATATTGGAATATCCCGCAGAAGTCAGCGCTTCTTCAATAATTTCTTTTTTCAGCGGGTTTGACAATGTCATGCGAAATTGTGCCGGACTCGATTCCTTTCCCTGGACAGAAACATCGTTCAAGACTTCAAAAGAGACATCTATTTTTTCTGCATATAGATTGTCTTTAAACGTATTCACGACGTCTTCCTTGATTTTCTCTTGTACCTTTCCTGCACTCAAGGGCTTTACGTAAATTGTAAATAATTGTGCCGGAGCATTCAGCGCATACACACTTTTAACAGCACCCTTAATAGATTTAATTCCATTGACTATCGCTATAAAATTTCCCTTACTTATACTTTCTTTTAACTCGATGTTGACGGCCTCGTCTCCGGTATTGTAAATACTCGGTATTGAAACCGTTTCTTTCACTGTCTGCTTTATATCCTGCAAGATTGTTCTCGGTCCTTCTATTCTCAATTTTCTTGCACGTGCTGTTGTTGAATCTTTCGATTGTGATGTTACTGAAATATTACCGAATCCCTGTCTATTTAACTCTTGATTGAAGATAAGGGGATCTATCGGTTCGCTGGATTCAACGTCTATGAAAGGCTTAGATACCTGCATACTGACATCCTGTGTTTGTAACGCCTCGGCGATATCCCCCATGGCTATTTTGATATCGTGGTATACAAGATTATTTTTCAATCCATCAACAATAGCATTCATTAATTGTTGGCGTTTTTTAATATCTTCCAGACCTGCAACATTCACCAAATATTCTTTGGCAGGTTGATTAACCGGTGTTATCGATACCACATCCTCTTCGCTATAGCCTGCCGCTTTTAGGCTTTTTTGAACAACCAGTTCATCTGTTGGATTTTGTAACTTAAGATTAAAGACCGTCGGTTCAATAAAATCCATCTCAGCAGCTAGGCCTGCTTTATCCAGAGCACTTTTTATATCCTCTGTTAACTTTTGTTTTACTTTTTCTTCGTTTAATTCTTTTATTCGGATGCCAAATTCGTTTGAGGTAGATGCAAACTGGGTCAGATTTTCTCCAGACAAAATACTCTGCACCTCGGCTTCTTCGTAACCCGTTTCACCAAGCGCATTCCTTATAAATCCTGCCGGAGTTGAATTTTTCAGGTGTAAATGAACCAGAGTTCCACCGGTAAAGTCAATGTCGTATTTCTTGTTTCCACGAATGACAAATGTCGTTATTCCACCGATAATACATGCGCCAGAAACAGCAACCAAAATAAAACGATAATTAATGAATCTGATGTTTGGAATACCAATGAGCCTGAACATTGAAAAGTTCTTGATCCAGTTTAAATCTAAAAACAATTCATAAATAACCCTTGTTACAAAAATGGCGGTAAACAGGTTAATTATCAAACCCAGGATCAACGTCCATGCGAATCCTTTCACAGGACCTGTACCCACTGCAGCAAGTATTACCCCTGTAATCAAGGTAGTAACGTTGGAATCGAATATAGCAGAAAACGCCTTTTCATACCCTGCCTTAATAGCCGCGCGAACCGGTTTCCCTTTGGCCTTTTCTTCACGAATCCTTTCGAAAATGAGCACGTTGGCATCAATTCCCATACCGATCATAAGTACCAAACCTGCTATACCGGGAAGTGTCGTAGTAGCATTCAGCAGTGCCATTGCCCCGACTATCAGGAAGATATTTAATGCGTTTGCACCGTTAGCAACCCACCCTACACCCATATAATAGATTCCGATGAAAAGGATAGCAAATGCGCCTCCGATAGCGCCCGCCAGCAATCCTCTATTAATCGAATCCCTTCCCAAGCTTGGTCCAACCATCGTCTCCATTTCGAGTTCGAGATCTGCGGGAAGACTTCCTGCGCGCATGATGGCTATGAGTTCATTAACCTCATCCTGTGTAAAATTACCTTCAATAATACCTGACCCTGGAATGCGATCACGTATGACGGGTGCCGAGTAAAGCGTACCATCGAGAATGATAGCCAGGGGTTTACCAATGTTCCTTTCCGTGAGTTGCCCGAATTTGGACTTGCCAATAGCATCAAATTCAAAACCGACGACAGGTTCAATCCCCTTACGGTCGGCATATATTCTGAATAGATGTTCTCCAGAAATCTCCGTTTTATTTCGGATGAGGTGCCATTTACCAGCTTCTCCTTCTTCTCCCTTTTTCTTTCTTAACCAGTGTTTATAAAAACCAGGGGCTTGTTTCCCTTCCAGTGCATCTTTATATTCAGGACTATCCGTGCTTGCTGCCAGCCTAAATTCGAGTTTACCTAAACGTGTAATTCGATTCTTCAGAGCTTCTATTTCCGTCTTTGTAGCGCCGGGAACCTGGATAAGTATCCGATGACTGCCTTGTTCTTGAATCCTGTATTCTATAACTCCTTGTGGGTCTATTCTCTTCTTTAATACCTCAATAATTTCCTTTGTAATACCCGGATGGTCTTCTTTTTCATCAACCCTTACCTTATAAAGTAATTCGGAGCCACCCTTGAGGTCCAATCCAAGCTTTATTTTACCCTTTGACGTATATTCAACGGTCTTGTTACGTACCTGTTTTCCCTCTTTATCTGTTTCTTGACTGACAATCGTCTCATGTATAACAGGATTTGTTATGAAGAAATTTGTCCATGATTTCTCCAATGTAGTTCGCTCAACGACCTTGCCGTCAATTTCTTTAACGCTCTCCCTCTTTAAAACCTTTTCTGCCGGTGGATACAAAATCATTATACCGATAGCAATAACCACAACAATGAGGGGTATTTTCCACCTTAAATTTTTAATCATTTGTTTCTCCTCAACAGGCTCCCTTTTCCGATGTTTGTAATAAATAGCTGATTCATAAATAATACTAAGAGTTATTTTGTTTCTTTGCCTTCCTTCGAAATTTCTTTTGGTTCTTCTGTCTCTTCGTGAGAAACCTCTAATACCGCAGCAATCGCACTCCTATCAAGCTTGACCTTCACATCTTTAGCATCGTCGATTCGGAGGATTATCTCATTCTCTCGTACGGATGTAATAGTTCCATGGACTCCACCGGCTGTTACGACTCTATCGTTCTTTTTGGCCCTGGATATCATCGCCTTGCGGTCTTTTTCCTTTCTTTTCTGCGGTCTTAGTATTAAAAAATACATCACAACAAACATTAGTATAAAAGGAAGTAGCATGGACAGCATGCCACCTGGCGATGATTGTTTTGCAGCCGCTTGTAATAAAAAAAACATAATATTCCTCCTTACCCGTATTGAAAAATTTTAACTCAAAATATAAATTGCGAATTAATTCCTTACTAGTTTCTGACTGTTTTAATAAAAAGTTAGTTTTAAAATCTTTGAATTCACCTTTCTTAATGGATGCTCTTGTTTCCTGCATCAGATTTTGAAAATAATATATATTGTGCAATGACATCAAGGTTAATCCCAGTATCTCGTTTGCCATAAAAAGATGTCGCAAATATGCCCTTGTAAAATTCTGGCATGTATAACAGCCGCACATTTCATCAAGGGGTTTTGCGTCTTCTTTGTATTGACTGTTCAGTATCTTTACCTTTCCTGTACTCGTAAAGGCACATCCGTTTCTTCCATTCCGGGTGGGAACTACACAGTCAAACATATCAATTCCACGTTCTACGGCATCCAGGATATCCGCAGGAAACCCAACACCCATCAGATATCGAGGTCTTTCCTGTGGTAAATACCCTACCGCATAGTCCAGCACTTCGTTCATCAGAAAACTGCCTTCTCCCACACTTAAACCACCGATTGCATATCCCTCGAAATTCATTTCCGCGAGGTTTCTGGCACATCCGATGCGAAGTTCCTTGAACACACCTCCCTGCACGATCCCAAAGATCGTTTGTTGTTTATTCTTGTGTGCACTTAAACAACGTTCTGCCCAATTAAGCGTTCTCTTTACGGCTACGCTCGCCCTATCCTGTTCGCATGGATATGGGACACACTCATCGAATGCCATGATGATATCTGCGCCGATGTCATTTTGTATTTGCGTCATTCTTTCCGGAGTAAGGAATAACCTTGTTCCATCTATCGGTGACTGGAATTCTACCCCGTTATCAGAAACCTTTATTAGTCCGGTAAGCGAGAAAACCTGGTATCCACCGCTATCGGTAATAATTGCGCCATCCCAACCCATGAATTTATGAAGGCCGCCCAGTTGCTTAATAATTTTTTCCCCTGGTCTCAGGCAGAGATGGTACGCATTACACAAAATAATCTTTGTATTGGTCTCTTCCAGATACTCTGGCGTTAAGGTTTTGACCGTACCTTGCGTACCGACCGGCATAAAAACTGGTGTGGGAATTTTACCATTAGCCAATTGGATCTCACCACACCGGGCCTTTGTCTGCTTATCGACTGCCAGAACCTTAAAATTCAACAACACCTCCGTATAGAGGCATTAATATACTCGAACCAACTCTATCTTTGGATAGTAATATTTTAAAATAGCAGTCCACTGAAAACCCTTTTCGGCCATAGCCTGAGTGCCGTACTGACAAAGCCCAACGCCATGTCCCCAACCTC
>Ga0209323_10001696_pt1 | contig 14592 bp, 13 predicted proteins | sample Rifsed19ft2_FD_184014 | JGI IMG/M metagenome (GOLD analysis project Ga0209323, IMG submission 184014) | Soil microbial communities from Rifle, Colorado, USA - sediment 19ft 2 (version 2) | ecosystem: Environmental > Terrestrial > Deep subsurface > Rock core/Sediment | place: Rifle, Colorado...
TAGGGATTAACAGGATTATTTCAATAAAAGGCTTTGACCTGTCCAGATGGGGAGGGGCCACGGAATTCTTTGCGATTTTAAATCCGGTAATCTATCCGGAGACGGATATCATTAATGTCCTGTGGTCTTGTGCGATTGTATTTTTGACTGCACTTATTGTCTCTGTATATCCTGCTGTAAGGGCTGCAAGACTGAGGCCTGTAGAGGCGATGCATTATGTTTAAGTCCCCCTTTTTAAAGATGGCATGGAGAAACCTCTGGCGGAATCCACGCAGGACTCTCATCACGACAAGCTCTATAACTATAGGGCTTATCGCCATTGTCTTCTACTTCGGATTTATGGACGGTATGAACCGGCAGACCCTTGAAAATAACATCAGAGGGCATTCAGGCCATATAAAGGTTTATGCTAAGGGATATCAAAAAGACCCGGCCATCTCAAAGAGGATTATAAATCCGGAGGGTATTTTAGAGATACTTTTAAGCGAGCCACATGTTCTCTATGCACTCCCAAGAATCAATACCCAGGGGCTTGTTGCAACAGGTGAAAAGTCCGCAGGCGCAATGATCCTGGGGATAGATTTAAAGAAGGAGGAGAACGTCAGTGATTACAAGAGATATGTGGGGGAGGGGACATATTATATACCAGGCGGGGGAATCCTTATAGGGAAAGGTCTGGCAAAGCTGCTTAGGGCAGGTATTGGCGATATATTATCTATCATCATTCAGGCAGCAGATGGGTCTATGGGCGCCGAAAATTATAAGATCGGGGGGATCCTTTCTACAGGAGAGGCTGTTATGGACAATAGCCTTGTTGTAATGTCTCTTGAGGATATGAGAGCCTTGACTGTAGCAGGAGAAAGCGTTACAGAGATAACGGTAATTCTTGAGAGCGCTGAATATACTGAGAAAGTTACGGGGGCACTGGCGATGAGGCTTGACATGGAAGTATTAGAGTTAGTCAGTTGGAAGGAATTACTCGCCTTCTTACTGGATATGCAAGGCCTTGCAGAGATCTTCAAGTATGTCCCACTTGTAATACTTATTATTGTGGCATCTCTCGGCATACTCAACACGGTACTTATGTCGGTCAGTGAGAGGACAAGAGAGCTGGGGATCATGATGGCCCTCGGCACAAGACCGTCGAGGATTGTTTTCCTTATCCTCTTAGAGACGGCCATCATAGGGATTGCAGGGGTGATTCTCGGTGTTACTGGAGGGGCGATCCTCCTCACATATTTTGGCGACCGGGGAATAGATTTTTCTCAATGGAAGGAGGGGTTGATGACCATCCCCTTCCATCCGACCACGATCTACCCGGTAATAGAACCGGTGAGCTTTTATCTGGCAACAGGGGTTGTATTTGTCTCTGCTGTTATGTCAGCCCTCTACCCTGCCTATAAGGCGGCAAGGCTGAGACCTGCAGAGGCGATACATTTTGCATAGATCAATATCAGCCGACCATAAATGTCGGCGCTACTAAGGATGTAGAGCGGGGATTTATCCACCGCAATACATATATCCATGGAATCTGTGAAAGTATCCGGACTAAGAAAGGTCTACAATGAAAAAGGCATGCCCGTAGATGCCCTGAGAGGAGTTGACCTGTCCGTAGAGAAGGGAGAGTTCTTAGCGCTTGTCGGCCCATCAGGATCAGGAAAGACCACCCTTTTAAACCTCATCGGCGGCCTGGACAGACCGACGGAAGGGGAAATATTAATCGAGGGGAGAGAGATTACAGGACTCTCCGGCAGTGAGCTGTCAGAACTCCGGTTGAGAAGGATCGGCTTTGTCTTTCAGGAATATAACCTTATCCCTGTGTTGACCGCCATCGAGAATGTGGAGTATGTCATGCTCCTTCAGGGTGTGGGGGAAAAGGAGCGGAGGGAAAGGGCGATTTCAATATTAAAAGAGGTCGGTCTGGAAGGGATGGAGGCAAGGAGGCCGCGGGAACTCTCCGGTGGCCAGCAGCAGAGGGTGGCAGTAGCCAGGGCGATTGTATCGGAACCCGCGATAGTCCTTGCTGATGAGCCGACAGCCAACCTTGATTCAAACACGGGTGCCGCCCTCCTTGACCTGATGAGGGGACTCAACGAGAGTAAGGAAGTCACCTTTATCTTTTCCACCCACGACCCCATGGTTATGGAGAGGGCACGCCGGATCGTGCGGCTTAAAGATGGCACAATAGTGACATAGTGACACATCAACATAACACAATCACTCTAAATCTTCCCTCACCCCCCTTTAGTAAAGGGGGATTAAGGGGGATTTGGGTGTTGGTTTTCCTTTCCTATTTCCTTTCATATCCTGACCAGGTTTTTTCATCTTCCCTTACCTTAAGTGGTTCTTACAAAAGTCTGCTTATGATTGGGGAGACCCTTTCGAAGGAGGACTACTGGAGCGATTTAAACCGTCTCAGGCTTGAGATTGACATAAAGCCTGTGGAGACTATTTTAATAAAAACGGTCTATGACAATGAGGCGATTATAGGAACTCTCCTGAAAACAGGGGAATTTGCATTTGCGAAAGAGGCAAAGGAGGCTACCCTCTTTGACCTGAGCAGAGAGATTACCGATCATCAAAACCTCTTCTGGAGACATAGCCTCTACCGCCTCTACCTCACCTATTCCAAAAGAGGATTGAATCTCACCGTGGGGAGGCAGAGGGTGGCATGGGGACAGGCCCGTATCTGGAACCCTACGGATCTTTTTAACCCCGTAAGCCCTTTGAGGATCGAGAGGGAGCAGAGGACGGGTGTGGATGCAGTAAATATTGACTACTCCTTCGGACCCCTTGCCGGTTTAAACATCGTGTATGCCCCTGGAAACGAGAGGACTGAAGGGAGTGCCGGTGCGAGGGTGAGGACAAATATAAAAGGATATGATCTTTCAATTATGACAGGGGAGTTCAGGAAGAATAAGGTCATGGGTCTTGACTTTGCAGGGAATATAGGAGACAGCGGCTTCAGAGGCGAAGGGGTATTTACGGATCAGAAAGAGGGCAGAGACTTTTCCCGTTTGGTCCTCAGTTGGGACTACAATTTCCCGGGCACCCTCTATCTCTTACTGGAGTATCTCTACAACGGCGGGAATCTGGGAAGAGATGCAAGCCCTCTCAGTATAACGCAATTCAGCGGGGAGATCGTCACAAGAAACAGGAATTTTCTTGCATCCGGGATAGGCTACGACCTCACCCCACTTGCAAGGTTTGACCTCTACGGCATTTACGATATAGACGCCGGGAGTCTCTTTTTAAATCCTGAAATAAGGTACAATATCCGCCGTGATCTCGACTGGGTGACGGGGTCTCAGATCTTTTCCGGGAATGAGGAGAGCGAATACGGCCCCTTTCCCGACACGTACTATACATCACTGGAATGGTATTTCTGAGCACAGGACTAAACATCACAGGACCAAAACGTGTTGACAGAAAAATCTCCTCCTGCTACTTTATCCCCAGACAAAACAATTTCCAGAAAGGTTCATTCATGAAGATTCAGTTTTTAGGCGCAACTCATACTGTTACCGGATCGAAGTACTTAATTGAACACAATCGCAGAAAGGTACTGATTGATTGCGGCCTTTTTCAGGGACTTAAAGAGCTTCGCCTTAGAAACCGGGAGCCGTTTCCGGTTGATCCTGAGAAAATAGACAGCGTTATTCTTACCCATGCGCATATTGACCATTCAGGCTATCTTCCGTTACTCATGAAGCAGGGATTTCGGGGTACGGTCTACTGTACCCCGGGCACGAGGGATCTTTGCCGTATTCTTCTTCCTGACAGCGGCAGACTGCAGGAAGAAGAGGCCGGGTACGCCAATAGAAAAGGATTCTCCAGGCACAAACCGGCGCTTCCGCTTTATACTCAGGAAGACGCAGAACGTGTCCTGGACCTGTTCCGTACCATTCCTTATGGGAAAAGGCATGATCTTGGTGATGGCTTAAATCTGAAACTGACCCGGTCAGGCCATATTATCGGATCTTCTTTTGTAGCGCTTTCCAATGGAAAGGCGTCCATCTTGTTCTCCGGCGACCTTGGGCGCGAAAACGACCTGATACTGCGGTCACCCGAATTTGTAACCAAAAGCGATTATCTCTTGATCGAATCAACTTATGGCGATCGCATCCATGATCCCCGGGACCCTCAGGATCAGATTGCAGAGATCATTAATCGAACAGCCACCCGGAATGGCGTTATCATAGTCCCGGCATTCTCAGTCGGCCGGACACAGACCCTGCTTTATATCGTTCATCTTTTAAAGATGGAAGGGCGGATTCCGGACATCCCTGTGTTCTTAAACAGCACCATGTCCATAAGCGCCACAGGTGTCATATTTGATTATCCCGGCGAGCTTCGCCTGAATCCGGATCAGTCCGAAGGGCTGGGCAATGTGGCCAAATACATCCATAGTCCTGAAGAATCCAAAGCGCTCAACAAACAGGACGGCCCCATGATTATTATCTCGGCAAGCGGCATGGCAACGGGGGGACGAGTCCTGCATCATCTGAAGGTATTTGCGCCTGACCCAAATAATTCTATAATATTTACCGGATTCCAGGCAGCGGGTACCCGCGGTGCGTCAATGCTTGCGAATGCTGAGAGTATAAAAATCCACGGGCAATATATCCCGGTCCGGGCAGAGGTGGATGTCATTCACAATCTATCAGCCCATGCGGATCAGGGAGAGATAATGAAATGGCTATCGCATTTTCGAAACCCGCCGAAGACCACCTTTATTACCCATGGAGAACCGCAAGCAGCGCAGGCCCTCAGGGAAAAAATCGAGGGCTCTCTCCGTTGGAATTGCAAAATTCCGGAATATCTTGAGGTGACAGAAATCCTATAACAATCACGTGCACCGACTCGCCCAGCGGGAACCTGTCACATATAATTTACTCATTCATTCGGACAACTGCTCATATTCTATACGGACCAATGTCAAGCTTAATCTCTATTTAAATTTGACCGATATTTCACAATACTATATAGAAGCTGCTCAAATATCCTATCTTTAGTACTTTTGATGAGAAACAAGGCATTATATGATTGAAACAAAAGACAGTCTTCCCCTCGATACCCGATTACTCAGTGAGGCCATTATTGAATTAAACATCTCACGCCATAATGTATCCATCTACCCCAGAAATCACCCGCTAGTAGAAAAGACATTAAATAAAGTTTTTGTCCTCTTACAAAAACTTTTCGAACTGAGAAAAGAGATCACCCTTGCCGTAGCAAAGGATATTCTCATAGTTGATAACTGCTACCTCGACAAAAAGAACCCGGTTTATATGGATTTTGCCGTCTGCCTGAACAGGAAAAACATCGCCTCTGTCACATTTATGAGTGGATTGACAAAGGATGAGCTTTACTCATTTCACCGATTCATATCAGAAAATGTTTGCGATGCATCTTCCGAAGATGTGCAGAAAATATTCAGTGAGTACAAGATCTTTCACATCAAGATAGAGCCCGTAGATTTCTCAGCATTCAATCTGGTCGAGGGGGAGACCCGGCAGGAAAACAGTGATACATCGCTCTGGGAAAAGTATGTATTCGGGCTTCTCGATGGGAGATTAAGACCCGAAGATTCCCCCGATGTCCTATCGGCGATCCCTCCCGATCGGCTCGCAGGGCTGATAAACAGCGCCGACATGGATAAGATTAAAGAAGAAAGCTATGACAGGGTCATTACCTCATACATGAGAAGATCTTCAGAACGGGTCTTTTCGTTCAACGAGCTGCAAAACGTGATGGACTTTATTAATCAGCTGCGGCCGGAATTAAAGGGACATTTTTTATCCTCTGCAGTGAATGCCCTCTCCAGGGATTTAGATGCTGTCGAGGGATCCCTCGGGGATACACCGGCGGACACCATCATTGATTTACTCAGTATCATTAATGAGCAATTGGTAGCGATACCGGAGGCGCTCAAAAATATCCTCGATAAATTCTCGATGCTCCAACAGCAAATTTCTGAAGCCCCTTATTATCGGGGAGGGCTCATCGAGGACGATTTATTGCTTGACCCGGAAATTACCAATTTCCTGAACGATACCAATTTCAAGGATTTCGTATCCGACTCCTATCATCAGGAGATCCAAAGCCTTATCAAATTTAATGCACAAGAGATCAATGCTGAATGGATAAAGGAATTCGAGAAGGAATGGAAAGATGAGCATATCGAGATGGTTTTTCATCAGATTATTCTGGAACTTACATTTTCCGAGGGACCTGATATGATCTCCGTGGAGGAATGTGAATTTTATATCCATATACTGCAGGACCAGATCGTGCAATTCATCTATACCGGCCAGTATGAACAGGTCCTGAAGACAATCAAGGTGTTAGAATCCAATAGTACACTCGAAAAGTCCGCTGGCAGCGTTTCTAATGCCCTCGAGTACTACCATTCCCGGCCATTTATCTCATTGCTCATTAATTCATTAAGAATTATGGGAAGGGAGAAGAGAAAAGACATTCTGGCATTCTGCGAGTATTACGGTGAAAAGATGATACCACCATTGATCGAGGCCCTCATTGACGAGGATTCACAATCTGTCAGAAGATTTCTTATCAGCCTGATCACCTATTTTGGTGAAAAGGCAAGTCCTGAAGCCATAAAATATCTCAATGATGACAGGTGGTTCGTACAAAGAAATATGCTCTTTATCCTGAATGAATGCGGTGGCGAGGATGCACCTCAACATATCAGGAAATACTGTAAGCATGAAAATCCCAAAGTGAGTTTTGAGGCAATAAAATGCCTGCTGAAGGTCAGGGATCTCTATGGGGTTGAATCCCTGAGGAACTCTTTAAGGTCGGAATCAAGGGATTCGGTCAAGAAGGCTATCGCCCTTTCAGGGACATTCAGGGTGAAAGATGTTGTCCCGGAACTGATTGAGATGCTCAAGAAGAAGACAATCACCGGTATTAACAATGAAGATAAGATCCCCATTGTAAGAGCGCTCGGTCAGATAGGAGACACACGTGCACTGGACACACTCAGAGACATTCTTTCAGAAAAGTCCCTCTTGTTCAGAGGCTCTCTGGATAGACTGAAAGAGGAGATACGCAGATCGCTCAAAGATTATCCTGATGAAGGGGTTAGAGAGTTTAGTGAATGGAAACAGTAACAAACTTCATCACGACATTGACGATTGCCATATCCAATTGCTCCCTATACTCGAAAGAGCATGAAACATTCGATGATCTGGCTAAGAAGACCTTTAAAATACTCAGCGAAATCCTGGGAGAACGATGTGAGATCATGATCATCGACAACGAACTGATTGTGGACAAGAAGGTGCTCAAGGATGCCGGAATCAATAAGGCGAATTTTATAAGACATCTCAAGAGAAAAGGAATTTCTCGTGTCGATTTTCTAAAAGAGGTGTCCCTTTCGGAGATCAAGCAGTTCATCGTTGACATCTCCGATACCGGTAAAAAGCTTGATACCTATCTTCACATCAAGACCGGAACTGTCGATGTTTGTATTCTCAGTCCCAGGCCCGACGCCGTCGATAGCGACAGCATGCCGCATCTTCCTTCGGAGGAGATTGAAAAGGTCAAGGATATCTTTAATTCTATTTCCCCTTTCAAGAAACTAAACATAGCGGGACTCGAGGAGATTGTGGTGCACTTTATTGCCACTTTCAAAAAAGAAGCGCATATCCTCAAACTATTGAGCCCTGTCAAGTCCTTCAGTGAATATACCTATACACACGCCACCAATGTCGCAGTACTTTCCATGTTTCAGGCGGATTCCCTGGGCATCAAAGATGAATTACTGCATGAAATCGGAGTAGCAGCCTTATTGCATGATGCAGGAAAGCTGTTCATCTCTAAGGAAATTTTGGACAAAAATGGCAAGCTCGATGACAGGGAGTTTGCTGAAATTAAAAAGCACCCATTATATGGCGCAAGATACCTTGCAAAAATGGATAACCTGACCCGGCTTGCCCCGGTCATCGCCTTTGAACATCACATGAAGTATGACGGTTCCGGTTATCCGGAATTCCATGTGGACTGGAGGGGGCAGCATATCTTGAGCCAGATCGTGACAATCTCTGATTTCTTTGATGCCTTGCGGAGCCGGAGACCTTACAGAGAAAGTCTGGACGCAAATGATGTTATTGCATTGATGAAAAAGGGGGTTGAGAAGGACTTTAACCCCTTTTTATTGGATAATTTTATCAAGTCAATACAGATAGCCCGCATCCAAAACTAGAGCGCTGGACTTCACGTAGAACAATAAACCACGTGACCGTGAGTATTCACCGGATTCCAGGCATCGGGGCCTGTTTGTGTTGACCTGCAGGATGTTAACAACTATAATTCATAGAATTAGTAATTTCAGCGCAATCTTCCTCCTCTGCATAACAAATGAAAGTAATAATCAAGAGTGTTACTGACTTTTTCAAAGACGATGGACCATTGCTCGCTGGCTCGATATCATACTTCTTCGTAATGGCCATCATCCCGTTCACTTTCCTTATTATAGCGATCTTTGGTTATTTCCTTGGGGAAAACAGGGCATTCTATGACTTCCTTTTAAAAAAATTATTAAATTTATTCCCAACAGCGACTTACTCAATAACAAAAGAACTGGGAAATATTATTACCTTTAAAAGGATTGGATTATTCACTCTTTTAATATATGGAGTATTTTCCTACCAGCTTTACTCTGCGGTAGAACGGGCTCTGAATATCATATTCAAAATAAAGGTCAAGAGGTCATTTCTGATATCTATCTTGCTTTCCATGTCACTTGTGACACTGATGATTATCTTTCTTCTCATCTCCTTCGGCGCAACATCAGTTATATCCATGGCCAGATTTCTTGATCAGTTTTTCCCCGGCCTTGTAATAAGCAGGATAGCAGGCTTCCTCATAGCCTTTGTCATACCTTTATTTCTGATTATACTGACAATAACAGCTCTGTATATACTGCTTCCGATGAAAAAAGTATTGTTCAGTCATGCCTTGCTGGGGGGTCTTTTTTCGGCTGTTTTCATTGAAACGGCCAAACATCTCTTTACCTTTTTTGTCGCATCGAAACTATACAAACTCGGGGCTGTATACGGACCTATTTCAGCATTTATCACTTTCTTAATGTGGGTTTTCTATGCCGTATCCATTTTCCTTATAGGTGCCGAGGTAGTTCACAACCTTGGAGAACGCCGGAAGCCGGGTTAAAAGATCTTCACCATGCGGAGCTTCCTGAAGAGCTTCTGAGGATCAAGTAATAAACCGGGTTTGAAGAAGTATTGCAAATATGCTATATATCTCATCATGATTGAAGGGGATTTATTATGAGCCCGAATGAACAGGAGATTCTGAAGAAGATCCATGAGGCAGAACACTATGTACTGGAAAAGATTGAGGAGACTGAGAGAGATGCAAAGTTTCTGATTGAGGATACAGAAAAATACATTGCCTCAGAAATTAAAAAGGGAGAAAAAGACATTACTGATGAGATTTCTCATGCAAGAGAGGGGCATTATAAAGCAATAGAAAGAGAAGCTTCAGATATTATAGAAGAGGCAGAGTTCGCAGCCCGCAATATAAGAAATACATCGAAGAGCAAAATTAAAATAGCTGTTGACAGTCTGCTGTCATACATATTGCCTGGCATCACACCATAGAAAGGTGTCATGATCCTGAAAATGTCAAAGGTTTCTATTATTGGCGCCAGAGAATTACTTCAGGATGTCATGGACTTTATTTACAGGGCAGGCGTCCTTCATATAGAATCAGTTCCCGGAAATATAAAGGATACGCCTTTTGTAGATAAGTTATCATTATCAGTTGAACTGAAAAAAGAATATGACGAATTAGAGAGGCTTAACAGTACCGCAAAAAAGACCATTAATATCATCTCCCCCCTGATTAAAAATACCCCGGTTATTGCCGCAACACAAGAAGAAATCAGTATTGAAGCAGCAAAAGCAACTATCGAAGATACAGGCAGCAGAGTCGAACGCCTGAACTCAAAAATACGGGAACTTGAACAAAAGTTATTACTGTACCGCAGATATGAAAAGGTACTGTCAGTCCTGTCTCCATTAATTGAAATCATTCCGGAAAGCAGGCTTATGGATTATACGGGGATAACCTTATATAAAAAAGAGGTGTCACTCCCTTTATTGGAAAAGGCGCTGAACAGTGTAACAGGTGGCAGGCATGAACTCTTAAGCAGGGATATTGATTCAGAAACAATGGCATGTATTATCGTCTATCCCAAAGAATTTGTGCAGACGATTAAGACAATCCTGCATACGGAAAACATAGGTGAACTTGTTATGCCTGCTGATCTGTCAGATAAACCCATGACAGAATCCGTAAAGATCATCCTTCAGCAAAGTGCATCTTTATCCTCTGATATACTGGAGATTGAAATAACATTACACCAGCTTGCCTGTGAAATATTTAATAAGCTTACGGCAAGCAGTAGTATTATAGCTCAGAAACTGGAGCAGATACGGGTATTATCAGAACTTTATGGGACGAAAAGCACATTTTTCCTGTACGGGTGGCTGCCTGACAATGAGATAAAACATTTCATAAAGTCATTAAATGAAAGATTCCCGAATTTAGTTGTAGTTGATGTTGTCTCTGTGTCTGCTGAAGAATCAGAAAATACACCGGTATCCCTGAATAATCCTCGCTTAATTAAACCGTTCGAAGTGTTAACTCGATTTCTTGCACTCCCGAAGTATGGTACATTCGATCCGTCACCTCTCCTTGCTATCTTTTTCCCGTTTTTTTTCGGTCTTATACTCGGTGATATGGGCTATGGGATTATTGCGTTTATGGGGTCTATATGGGTAGTATGGAGATGGAGAAAGAATGAGTTTGTCCGTGATCTGGGAACTATTTTTATAGTAAGTTCATTTGTTGCAATAATATTCGGGTTTATCTTTGGTGAGTTTTTCGGTAATCTCGGTGAACTTATCGGCATACATCCTGTCATTGACAGGTCAAAGTCATTAATCCCTTTTCTTATTTTTACAATCCTGATTGGAGGACTGCACATATCCATAGGTCTTATTATAGGAATAATTGTTGCCGCTTACCGGAAAGAAAAAAAGGAGGTAATGGCACGGTCTCTGAAATTGTTATTTGTGTTCACGCTGTATAGTATAGCCGCAGTAATTTACGGTCTCCTGCCGCATGGCATGTTGAATATTCTGATCATCTCAGGATTGGTTATTGTCGGGGCACTCATTTTTATTGAAAAGTGGCTCGCACCTTTTGAGGCAGTAAAAATAGTGGTCAATATTCTTTCGTATTCAAGAATAATGGGGTTCGGTGCAGCATCTATTTTCCTCGCATCCATTGCAAACAGGCTGTCAGCAATGCCGCGAAACATATTTATCGGTATCATAATAGGCATATTTTTCCATTTGATAAATTTAGTGCTTGGGTTATACGCACCGGCTATACAGACACTGAGGCTTAATTATGTAGAGTTTTTCGATAAATTCTTTTATCCCGGCGGGAAAGAGTATAAACCATGGGGAAGAGGTCAAAAGTTCAAAGAAAGGTGGTGATCATATGGAGCTTGGTCTTATGGCAATAGGTGCCGGTCTCGCAATAGGATTGGCAGCAATAGCAACTGCAATAGCGCAGGCTAAGATTGGGGCAGCAGGTATAGGGGCTTTAATTGAGAAACCGGAACTACTTGGGAGGATATTGATTCTCCTCGTTATTCCGGAAACCCTTGTCATCCTTGGTTTCGTTATAGCTGTCATTATATTATCAATACCACGGTGAAGATATGTCTTATGAGGCATTAACAGCTCACATCATTAATGAGGGGGAGAAGAAGGCATCTGAAATCATGGCAAAGGCGCGTGAAAATGCAGACGTCATGAAGGCCGGGATTGATGCTGAATTAAAGATCAGACGGGAAAATGCATATCATGAATTAAAAGAGGAGATTGCCGGATACAGGATAAAGAAATTAAACATGGCCAGGCTCAGGGCAAGCGCCGTTCTGGCAGAAGCCAGGGGAGATGTAATCGCAGATGTATTCAGGGAGTGCGATTCGGCATTGCAATCAATTTCAGAGAGTGCAAAGTATCCTGCAATCCTCCTTCAGTTTCTTGTCGAAGGCCTGAAGAATATGCATGGGAGGGTCGGGGTAGTTGTCAACAGCAGGGATGTTTCTATTATCAGGAGTTTTCTGAATGATAAAAATATTAATATTGAAACCTGCGATGTCATCTCAGTAAGTGGTGATGACAGGATAAGAGGGGGCATAGAAATAATTTCAGAGGATAAGAGTATGTCAATAGTCAATACATTCAGGAGCAGGCTTGAAAAGGTGAGAGCGGATGTCATGCCGGAGATAGGGGAAATACTATTTGGCTGATTATGCCTACATCAACGTGCGAATCCGCTCTATGGAGGCGGATCTTTTAACTGAGAAACAATTAAGAGAACTCATGTCATGCAGGGAACTGTCAAACGCAGTATCTTATCTGAAAAAAAGCGTATATGGTCTCTTTCTCCCTGAAGCGGAAAGCGAATCCATGGGTTACATAATTGATGAAGCCATACGGTATGCCCTGTCTGACTCAGTAAATAAACTGGCAACAATCGCAAAAGGGGAGGATGATAAATTCATAGAAATTCTCCTCGGGCGGTGGGATGTATATAATATAAAGACGCTTATAAGAGGCAAGTTAAACAATATCCCTTCCTTTGAGGTATTAAACGCTGCGATACCTGCAGGTATTCTGAATGAAGGATTATTGAAAGAGATATATAAGCAACCTTCGGTTAATCAATTAATAAGTATGTTGGCAACAATTGGTTTTTCTTATGTAGTTCCACTGTTAAAGATAAAATATTTGCATGAGATTGACCTGTTTACAGGGGAATTGGAGTTAGATAAATCATTCTTTGCATTCACCCTGACTAAACTGAACTCGTCAGAAATAAAGGATATAAATAATGAGATAGTTGATAAATTCATACGACTTCTTATTGACAGGTATAATATTATTGCTGCAGTCAGGATGAGTGAAGAAGGATACAATGCAGATGATGCAACTGGTTATTTCATTGAGGGAGGAAATATAATCTCTCATGATGTATATAAAAAGATTATAAAGGGCAGAGATATCACAGAGTGTATTTCAATGATAGAAGGTAATGAATGGAAAAATCGCTGGGCCCGCTATTCATCAGGAATAAATATAAGAAGTTCTTCCCTGCTTGTTGAGAAATGGATGGATTACGAGGTACTAATGCATGCGATTAGACTGCCCCGTGAAGACCCCCTTAACATAGGGCTTGCAGTCAGCTTTATCTGGAAAAAGATAAATGAGGTTATAAATCTCAGGACTGTATTAAGGGGTATCCAGTTTAACATTCCACAGGATGAAACAGAAAAAATGCTCATAATAGCATTATAGGGGAAATGGCCAAAATTGCCGTTGTAACAGACAACGATACAGGTCTCGGTTTCAGACTAACCGGGGTAGATGTATTCATCGCTTCTTCTGATCAGGAATCAGAGATGTGTATCGGGAGATTGTTAAAAGACAGGGAATATGGCCTCGTGGCATACAGCGAGGAGTATTCAGAAAGTCTTCCGGAATCTCTGCTAATAAAGATGGAAGAGAGCACATTCCCTGTATTCATTGCAATACCTTCAGTGAAATCATTGAAGGCAATAGAGCGGGAAGAGGACTATGTAACAAGGATTCTGCAGAGAGCCCTTGGTTTCTATATAAAATTAAGAAAATAGATATGCAGGGAATAATCACAAAAATATCAGGCCCAACCGTAGTTGCCGGCAGTATGCATAATTCAAAGATGTACAACCTCGTCTATGTCGGGGAAATGAAACTCATCGGCGAGGTAATACGTATTGATGGAAGTAATGCAACAATTCAGGTATATGAAGAAACCACAGGCCTGTCCCTTGGAGATAAGGTAATTGATACAGGGCAGCCGCTCAGTATTGAGCTTGGACCGGGTCTGTTGACTACAATCTTTGACGGTGTGCAGAGACCACTTGAAGAGATTGCCGCGTATTCATCTTCTGAAGGATTCATACCAGCGGGTGTTCAATTGCCGGCGCTCAACCGCACAAAGAAATGGCATTTTGTCCCCCTCGTGCATAGCGGTGATTTAATTGAAGAAGGTGACTTAGTTGGAACCATTCAGGAAACAGCCAATATTATTCATAAGGTAATGTGCCCACCCGGTCTCAGGGGCATAATAACAGAAATAATTAAGGGTGAGTTATCGGTAGAGGACACGGCTGTCACGTTCGAAGATGGATCGGGTATTAATCTCGTCCAGAGATGGCCTGTACGGAAGGCGAGGCCATTTAAAAAGAAGGTAATCTCCGGGACCCCGTTCATTACAGGGCAACGTATAATAGATACACTGTTTCCTGTTTCAACAGGCGGAAGTGTGATTATACCCGGAGGTTTCGGGACAGGTAAAACAGTGCTGGAGCAGACGCTTGCAAAGTTTGCAGGGACAGATGTCATCGTATATGTAGGATGCGGTGAAAGGGGAAATGAGATTGCAGACGTATTGACTGACTTCCCGAAACTGAGGGATCCT
>Ga0209323_10001697_pt1 | contig 14580 bp, 16 predicted proteins | sample Rifsed19ft2_FD_184014 | JGI IMG/M metagenome (GOLD analysis project Ga0209323, IMG submission 184014) | Soil microbial communities from Rifle, Colorado, USA - sediment 19ft 2 (version 2) | ecosystem: Environmental > Terrestrial > Deep subsurface > Rock core/Sediment | place: Rifle, Colorado...
AAGAAAGATGTTCTCATACATGGCGGACACTTTGCCTTTGGCTATTTAGCAAAGAGATATAATATAAAATACCTTTCAGCATACAGGGGATTTGCTCCTGATGCAGAACCTACTCCGGGGAATTTGATTGAACTCATCAGAATGCTAAAAGACCACGATGCAAAATACATATTCTACGAAGAACTTGTCTCTCCAAAGATTGCAGAAGTTATTTCAAGAGAGACAGGTGCTAAACTCCTCATGCTACATGGTGCCCATAATGTTACCAGGGAAGACCTTGTTCGAGGAGTTACCTTCATATCTTTGATGGAGCAAAATCTCAAAAATCTTATAAAAGGACTTGAATGCAAATGAACATCCTTTCTGTTGAAGGACTCAGTTTCAGATATAACTCATTAGAAATTCTCAGTGACATCTCCTTTAGCGTGAATTCAGGAGACTATATTGGACTTGTTGGCCCGAATGGTTCCGGTAAAACCACTCTTATCAAAGTGGCCCTCGGTCTCTTTAAGCCAGACAAAGGAACTGTCTCCCTCTTTGGAGTAAATCCCTTAAACTTTAAAGACCGGCACCGCATCGGTTATCTTCCTCAAAGAACACTCTTTAACCCTTACTTCCCTGCTACTGTTAAAGAGATTGTTTCATTAGGACTTTTTTCAAAAAAGAAAGCCATGGGGAAAACCGATAAATCTGAAGATACAATGATAGGTGAAGCCATAACGCTGATGGATTTGTTCGATATCAAAGATACATTGATTGGCGAGCTTTCAGGAGGACAGCAGCAGAGGGTCCTCGTTGCAAGGGCAATAGTAAATGAACCGGACTTGTTGATTCTTGATGAACCAACAACAGCCCTTGATCCGGAAACAAGGGAAATATTTTTCCATACCCTTCAGAAACTCAATAAAAGCAAAAATACAACGATAATCCTTGTCACCCATGATATGGGGAGCATTGGCAAATACGCATCCAAACTCTTATATCTTGACAAGAGTATCATCTTTTACGGAAGCTTTGAAGACTTCTGTTCCTCCAGGGATATGGGGAGCTATTTTGGTGAGTTTGCGCAACACCTGATATGCCATAGACATGAATAGCAAGGCAAGCGTTTTATTAATGAAAATTAACAATATTTATAAGTTATGGGTATAAAGGCAGGATATAGTATCTTCGCTCATTCTCGTCCCGATAAGATCGGGACTCCGAGGCTTTTGCCTCTTTATATTAGAAATATTTTTATTGGAATATCAGCAAAAAAATCCGCTCAGATACTTATCCTGCCATAATGGAGATGCTTACTTAGAAATGGAGATCGCTGATTTTTTCCATTATGGATTCATTTTGAGAGCTTTAATAGCAGGCTCCTTCATTGCATTGATATGCTCGATACTGGGTGTTCTGCTTGTATTAAGGCGCCTTTCACTGATCGGAGACGGACTTGCACATGTTACCTTTGGGAGTGTCGCATTAGGTCTGCTTCTCAGACAACATCCTCTCTATATCTCTATCCCGATTGTTATGCTGAGTTCCTTGGGGATTTTAAAATTAACTGAAAAGGCAAAACTCTATGGTGATGCAGCAATTGGCATTGTATCTTCGCTTGGTATAGCAGGGGGCGTTCTCATAGCGAGTATTGCAGGGGGATTTAATGTTGACCTCTTCAGTTATCTCTTCGGAAATATCCTTGCCATCAGTAAGACAGAGGTCTTCACCTCAATAGCCCTCTCAGTAATCGTCCTTTCCATTATTTCAATTTATTATAATGAGTTTATAATGAGTACTTTTCCACTACCTTTGATGAAGAATTTGCAAAGGTAACAGGAATAAATACAAAAAAAATAAATTCCATACTCGTTCTCCTGACAGGGATAACCGTTGTTCTTGCTATGAGGGTTGTTGGAATTATGCTTACATCCGCCCTTCTAATATTACCTGCAGTAACAGCGCTCCAGATTGCAAAAGGCTTTAGAAATACCATGGTTTTCTCGTCTTTGATTGCAATATCTTCAGTAATTGCAGGTATATATATATCTTTCATCATGAATCTTCCCACTGGTGCAACCATTGTTATGGTAAATTTCATAATTTTTATAACAGCATTTTTTTATAAAAATTTATAAAACATTTTCAAATAAGAAAGGCAGGGCATAGTATCTTCGCTCATTCTCGTCCCGATAAGATCGGGACTCCGAGGCTTTTGCCTCTTTATATTAGAAATATTTTTAATAGAATATCAGCAAAAAAATCCGCTCAGATACCACACCCTGCCTTTCTTATTTGAATTCGCAGAGGCGAAAACAATGTCTGCATTATTCAGGTTAAATTTAAGAATGGAGAAACGCCCCTGAGCGCTTTCATGAAATCTCTAAAAAGAAAAATACTTGACTATCAAAAATCCCGAGTGTTATTTTGTTATCTATGGCTGAAAAGACAATAGAATCATTTCAGGTAAAGCGTATCGACATACTCGATGAAAAAGGGGACGTGGATGAATCCCTCATGCCTTCCCTGTCTGATTCAGATATTCGCAAGATATACGAACTGCTCCTTTTGGCAAGAACATTCGACCAGCGTTCCTTGAACCTACAGAGGGAGGGAAGACTCGGCACATATCCATCTATCCTGGGTCAGGAGGCATCTCAGATAGGCAGTGCCTTTGCCCTCAAAAAATCTGACTGGGTTTTTCCGTCTTATAGAGAATTAGGAGTTTATATAACCTTAGGCTATCCTCTCCATATGATTTTTCAGTACTGGGGCTTGGATGAAAAAGGTCTAAAAACACCGGACGACCTCAACATCTTTCCCTTATGTATTCCTGTAGGAACCCAGGTGCCCCATGCTGCAGGCGCTGCAATGGCAGCAAAATACAAAAAAGATAAAATTGCTGTCATTACTTACTTTGGTGATGGAGGAACATCAACAGGTGATTTCCATGAAGGGCTTAATATGGCAGGTGTCTTTAAACTACCTGTTGTTTTTATCTGCCAGAACAATCATTGGGCAATATCATTACCGAGGGAGAAACAGTCAGCATCAAAGACCCTTGCACAGAAGGCTTACGCATATGGCATCGAGGGAATCCAGGTGGATGGAAATGATGTATTTGCTGTTTATAAAGCAACAGGGTATGCCCTTAATAAAGCAAAAGCGGGTGAGGGCCCAACATTCATTGAATGTGTAACTTACAGGATTTCTGACCATACCACTGCTGACGATGCATCCAGATACCGTTCAAAAGAAGAATTAGAAATGTGGAAGGCAAAAGACCCTATCCTGAGATTGAGATTATTCATGGAGAAAAAAGGTTTATGGACAATGGAATACCAGAAGGATGTTGAAGATAAAGCATTGTCAATGGTAGATGAGGCAGTGAAAATTGCAGAATCCATAGAGCATCCTCATCCCGAAGAAATGTTCAACTATATATATGAAAAACTAACGCCGAGACAGACGAAGGAATTGAAGGACTTCTGATATGCCTAAATTAAATATGGTGCAGGCAATAAACCTCGCCCTGAAAGAAGAAATGAGCAGGGACAGCAGAGTTGTAGTCCTTGGAGAGGATGTGGGAAAGGATGGAGGGGTATTCCGCATTACAGAAAGTTTATATGATGAGTTTGGACCGGAAAGGCTCATAGACACTCCCCTTTCTGAATCAGGCATCATCGGTACTGCCATTGGAATGGCTGTATACGGATTGAGGCCTGTTGCAGAAATACAGTTCATGGGGTTTATATATTCTGCTTTTGACCAGATCTTTTCTCATGCAGCAAGGATCCGCTATCGCTCAAGGGGAAGGTACACCTGCCCTATCGTAATAAGGACCCCTTATGGGGCCGGGGTCAAAGCCCTCGAACTTCATTCTGAAAGCACTGAGGCATTCTTTTGTCACATGCCCGGGATTAAGGTGGTTGTGCCATCAACACCATATCATGCAAAAGGTTTATTGATTTCTTCCATCAGAGATCCTGACCCTGTGATTTTTTTAGAGGCAACAAGATTGTACCGTCTCATAAAAGAGGATGTTCCTGAAGGCGAGTATACCATTCCTCTTGGAAAGGCAAGAATTGTTCAGGAAGGCAATGATATAACCATTATCTCCTGGGGAAGCATGCTCCACAGAACTCTGCAGGCAGTTGAAGGTTACGATGCTGAAGTGATTGACCTCATGACCCTTAATCCCTTTGATGAAGAAACCATGCTGAACTCAGTAAAAAAGACAGGAAGGGTTGTCATAGTGCATGAAGCCCCAAAGACATGTGGATTTGGCGCCGAGCTTTCTGCAACCATTGCAGAGGAGGCCATACTTTATCTTAAATCACCTATTATAAGGGTCACAGGATATGATGTTGTGATCCCTCTTCCCAAGCTTGAGGATTACTATTTGCCTTCTGTGGTAAGAATAAGAAAGGCCCTTGAGGAGGTAATGAAATATTAGTAATTTTTCCATAGGTAAGTTTGTTTGTCATTCCGAACTTGTTTCGGAATCTCGGATTTAATACAGATTGAGTAAACGCTGATTGAAAGGGTAATATTTTTAGGAGATGCTGAACTAAATTCAGCATGACACTTTCAGGATTCAGCATGACAGAAAAGGAGTAGAACATGCCCTTTGATTTTACATTGCCTGATTTAGGTGAAGGAATAACAGAAGGCGAGATAAGAAAATGGATCGTTAAAGAAGGTGATTCTGTAGAAGAACACCAGACCGTCCTCGAGTTAGAGACTGACAAGGCTGTTGTTGAGGTTCCATCTCCTAAAAAGGGAAAGGTAACGAAGATCAATAAGGAAGAAGGAGAAATAGTAAAGGTCGGAGAAGTCTTGATGACTATTACAGAAGAAGGAGCGGTAGCCGAGGAAAGGCCAAAATCAGTCTCTGTGGTAGGCGTTTTACCTGAAGAAGAGGAAGGGGCAGTTCTCGCAACCCCTGCTGTAAGGGCTTTTGCAAAAGAACTCGGAGTTAACCTCACGACTTTAAAAGGCTCTGGTCCAGGGGGGAGCATTACAAAAGAGGATGTTATAAAGGCATCCGAAAAAACTAAAAAGGCAGAGGACATGTATGGCACTGTAGAGCGTGTTCCTCTTAAGGGTGTAAGGAGAACAATCTCAAAGAATCTCATGATAGCCCAACAGACAACTGTGTTTGTAACTGTTATGGAAGAGGCTGATGTTACCGAGTTATGGAATATCAGGGAAAGGGAAAAAAAAGCATTGCAGGAAAAGGGGATCCATTTAACCTTTCTTCCCTTTTTCATAAAAGCAGTACAGCACTCCATTAAGGAGCATCCTTTTCTCAATGCCTCGATTGACGGAGAGGAGATTATTATAAAGAAATACTACAACATAGGTATCGCAGTTAATACCCCGGACGGCCTGATAGTAGCAGTGATAAAAAATGTAGATAAAAAACCTGTACGTGAGCTTGCTTCAGAGATTCAAGATTTGAGCCAGAAGGCAAGGGAAAGGAAGATAAAGCTGGAAGAGCTGAGGGGCAGTTCCTTTACCTTTTCCAACTGGGGACATTTCGGCGGGACTTTTGCAACTCCTGTAATAAACTATCCGGATGCTGCAATTCTTGGGACCGGGAGGATTTCAGATAAACCATGGGTGAAAGAAGGACAGATTGTCATCAGAAAAATTCTTCCCCTATCTTTGACCTTTGACCACAGGATCACTGATGGCGCTGATGCATCAACCTTTCTATCAAAGGTGGTTCACTATCTCGAAGACCCCGGTCTTCTATTCATAGAAAGTGCGTGACAGGGGTTGATGGAAATAAAGGAATTCGAAACAAAAGTTATTGACATCATCCAGAGGACTCATGACATAAAGAGTTTCAGGTTCGCCCTGCCTGATGATATCACCTTTAAACCTGGTCAGTTCTTCTTTTTAACGATAAGAACAAACAGCAAGGAGATGAAAAAGCACTTCTCCTTCTCAAACTCACCTACAGAAAAAGGATATGCAGAATTTACAAAGCGAATAACAAAAAATGAATTCTCTCAGGCATTAGAAAGGTTAAGAGTAGGAGATTGGGCAAGGCTCAAAATGCCCTATGGATTCTTTACTTCTGAAGGTGAGTACGAAAAGATTGCCTTTCTTATTGGAGGAATAGGAATAACCCCTGCACGGAGTATATGTAAATTTGCATGCGACAAAAAACTTCCCACCAACATAATTCTCATCTATTGTAACAGGACTGAAAAGGACATAGCCTTCTATGAGGATTTTCTCAAGATGGAGGCAGAAAACAAAAAACTACGAGTCATTTATATGGTGGATAACCCTTTAGATAAAACTGCCTGGAAGGGAAGGACCGGGTTCATTAATAGCCAGATGGTAAAAGATGAGATACCCGATTATGCTGAGAGGGTATTTTACATTTGCGGGCCCCCGGAGATGGTAGATTCTTTGAAATCCTGTTTATCTGACGAATTAAGACTTGAAAAAGAAAAATTAAAACTGGAACATTTCACAGGATATAAATAACCCTTTCAATTAAACCGCCAATGCTTTCTGCATCTAATCACAAAGACACCCTCGGAATATCAGATCTCCGTAGCTTGAATTAAGAATCTTAGAACTTTAGTTTTAAGAAAATTCAAACTCTTTCCTGATTGAAAACTCATTCAATTAAAAAATACAATTGATTATATAGGCGAGAATCTCATTTTGAGGATACAGAGTCTGATGGTTAATAAGCATTTCCAGAGAGTGTACTTGTACATCGCATTTCTTTTGCACTTAACAATTATATTTTTAGTGAGTGCTCAAGCTGAGACAATCCCTTCTCTTTGTAAGATTACCTATCCTAGTGATGCCCAGGTAGAATGGGAATGCAGACGTCTGCTAAAAGGAGAGACACTGGAAAGTTTATTTGGTGACAGATGGGTAGATGTAGCTAGATTCAACAGAATCGACAGAAGGCATGTTTATCCCGGGATTTTTATAAAAGTTCCTAAACAACTTGAAGATATTAAAAATTATACTCCTTTACCTAAATACTATCATCCCGCAAAGTCAGAGGCTAAGTTTATATTGGTAAATCTCTTGGAGCAATTTCTTGGTGCTTATGAATATGGGCATTTGGTGTTATCAAGTCCCGTTGCAACAGGTGACAAGGGAAATGAGACCCCTACCGGGGAATTCAAAATTATTGCAATAGACAGCAGACATAAATCCTCACTGTATTTTGTTGAGAAGACGAAAAAACTGTATCCTATGAACTATGGTCTTATGTTCCATGTAGATAAAAAAGGGGTAGCATACTGGGTTCATAGTCGGGATCTTCCTGGCTATCCTGCATCCCATGGTTGTATAGGACTTTATGATGAACATATGCAGAAAAAATACTATGGTTATCCCAAAGAACCAGTACTCAAAGATTCAGAGCTACTCTTTAACTGGGTTATCTCGCCTCTTACTGACGATAAGAAATATAATATTTTGAAAGACGGTCCCAAAATAGCGATCATTATTGGTGATTCACCTGTTACTATCTCTTGTTCTCAATAGATGCAAAAAACATCACGAAATAAGTAAGGGACACAGAGCTTGTCTAAAAACTTGCAATACAGTGCAATCTGTCATGCTGAACTTGTTTCAGCATCTAAAGAAACCAATATGTTAGGAGAACCTGAAACAACTTCAGGGTGACAATTATTGAGTTTTTAGACAGGCTCTGTGCCACTAATTTAACCTGACGTCCACTCTTCCCGAAATAGTTTAAATGGTATAGATTACAACCAGATATGAATGTATGAATCATTTGAATTGGAGAAAGCGCTGGGGGTAAGTCCTCAGTCCACATACGCATCATCAAGCCGCTTCGAAGAGGACGATGTGATTAATGAAATATTGGTACAATATGGCAGGCGACCTACAAGGTAAACGCCCTATGGTGTCTCAACCATAATTTACGGTCTTGGTCTAAGAAATGAGGATAGGTCTATTGACCCCATTGAGTTCTATATGAATGCATGGAAACAAAACATATTTTTTGTCCTTGTCGAACCCAAGGAACGGAACCGGGTAATATCGGCGCATCCGCACGCGCTATAAAGAACATGGGGTTCAGAAACCTTTGCCTCGTTAAGCCTCCGCCTGAGTTGTCGGAAGAGGGGAGATGGTTTGCCCGCAACGCCCATGATGTACTTGAATCCGCAGAGGTCCATGATACCGTTGAAGAGGCTATAAGGGACAAGGCTGTTGTCGTGGGAACAACCAGGAGAGAGGGAAAGAGGCGCGGGGTAATACTGCCTGTTGAACAGGGGACGGCAAGGATTCGTGATGTAGCCTCAAACAATAAAGTCGCTATCCTCTTCGGGAGGGAAGCGAAAGGGCTTAATAATGATGAGGTGGATCAGTGCGGCTTTCTGCTCAAGATCCAGAGTAGTAAGATCCAGCCTTCGCTGAACCTTTCACATGCGGTCCTGATTGTCGCCTATGAACTTTCAAAGCATGGTCAGGAGATAGATGATACATCCGGCAGGGCCAGGAAGAAAAAATATGACAACTCAACCCTGATTGAAAACCTCAAGGCACATGAAGAGATCGCACCCTTATACGAAAGGATATCCCGGGTGCTGGAACTGCTTGAATATATACCGAGGGGCGACAGGAATCTCATGAAAAATATCATTGTCAATCTGAAGCACTTCATCGGCAGAGCCGGAATTACGGAAAAGGAACTGAACATGATTCAGGGTTTATGCACACAAATAGAGAAGAAAGTGGTAAAAAGATAGAGATGCAAGAAATCATCAAAGAATGATTCTTTTTCGATTCATCATTCCTTACTGAAGTTGAGATTTTTAAATATTACCTCACAATACAACATTTCAAACGGCAATTAACGGATAAATCATATAAAATTTGCTGTAAGTTTTTGTGGGAAAATGAAAGAACTTTAGGCCAAAGTTGCCAGACGCTTAATCCTTTTTAACATATTTGGATGGGTAGTGAGGAGTTCTGCTATTTTTTCTCCGCCTCCTAATTTCACTTCCTTTGATCTGATAGATAAAAGTTCATCTTGATCAATTGTTCCGGAATAATCTTTATCTATTGCTTTTAATTCTATTATTTCATTGTGAGCCCTGCCAACATCATTCAAAAAGAAAGCTCTGATGCCTTCTACTCGATGCAATTCTTCTTCTCCCCTTGTAGTCTTACGACTCTGAGCTGAACCGTAGACAAGTTTATAGAGAGCTGATGCTAAATGATGAGGAGAGTTTCCTAATTTTACACTCCTTTCATCAGCAGAGTATTCCCTGATTCGAGAGCCAGCAAGAACCAGTAAATTGGTAACGAAATAAGCTAACATTGCTCCTAAACCAATTAAAGCAGCATATCCACCACTCTCTCTTCTCCTGCCAAACATTCCACCCCACATGAAACTCCATGCAATCCAATAGCAAATGAGAGGAATGACTGAAAGTAAGGTGATGACCATCATATCCCGATGTTTCAGATGGGCTATTTCATGACCAAGCACTGCTTTAAGCTCATCTTTGGTCAGCAATTGTCGAATCCCTTGAGTAATGCAAACTCGGCCGTCCCTCTGGGTTCTGCCAAAGGCAAATGCATTGGGAATAGAAAGCTGAGAAATACCTATCTTCGGTTTAGGAATACCAGCTTTTTGAGCTAATTCTGCTACCTGGCGATAAAGCATAGGCTCCTCTTCTTCAGAAACCCATTTCACCCGCATCATCATTGAAACCATTGAAGGGCCAATAAGATACTGAAATCCCATAAATAAAAAGGCTAATATAATATAGCTATATGCACTCCCGATCCCCATGTAACTACCAACTCCGGTAATCACACCATAAAGAATCGCAAACATCAACGCTACCAATAACCACATTTTCATGAAAAGACCCAAAATTTTACTCCGATTTTAGATTTAATGGTTCTTTTATTTATACCAAATTTTTCTACTTAATAAAAGAGCCAAGACGATTAACGATAGCTTCCTGTACTTGTAATTTTGAATCTTCTTTGATTACGCAAGATTACAACGATAATCGCCACGTTATTTTTTTAGTTTTATTTTTAATTCTCTTGTTCCCTTAATCCAATGTTCTTCAATGTGATATTGTTTGAATTTTGAAGCGGCAAGCATTTCTTTAGCCTCTTTTTGAGAATAGGTTTGAGGTGGTTTGAATTTGTTGAATAAAGTGAAAAGTCTATAGATTGTTTTCTCCAAAAAGTTTAACGAATCTATCCATTTCTTCCTCTCTACTCCTGCTGAAACTCTGGCTGGGTCATGAATAAATAGTTTTCCACCTGGTTTTAAAACCCTATAACACTCATTTAAAACTTTTATTGGATTTTTTAATTCATGAAACACCCCGGTGCTGACAATCATATCGTATGAGTTCTCCTTAAAACGTAATTTATTTGCATCTCCTACTTCAAAGTGTACTCCATCTCCAACCCCTGCTCTTATAGCATTTTTCCTGGCTATCCTTATTAATTTTAGAAGTGGATCAACCCCGTCTATCTGAAAATTATGAACTCTTTTTGCTATTTCAATTGAAAGATATCCCGGTCCTGTTCCAAGATCGAGAATTCTTCTGTCCGTCTCAAGAGAATTAGTCTCCATTTGGCTTAACATAGCGACTACCTCTTCAGCTGTTGGAATATAATAACTATCAATTACCATCCTTGCTGCCTTATCATAAGCTGAAGCCAGTAACACTGGCATTTTCGTACCTATAATTCTCCTTTTCAATTGTTTCTTGATCATTTGCTTTCTATCTTACCTAAAAATAGATGCGAAGTGAATATTGAACAAAAAGGTAAAAGCGATAATCTGAAAAAACTTTTAGGTATTGGAAGTCAGGGACACAGAACCTGTCTAAAAACTCATTATTTGTCACCCTGAATTTATTTCAGGGTCTCATAACTCATTGATTTTGTTAGATGCTGAAACAAGTTCAGCATGACATATTCTACTGTATTACAAGTTTTTAGACAGGCTCTGTGTCCCTAATTAAATACTGCTGACGGGAAGAAGCCTTGCAGCTTCTTCCGCAATAGTGTTGCATTTTGATAATGAAAATTATTTGGGGATATGGGACCCATTTGCATTTAAAAATGCCTGCGACGGACGGCTAACATGTTAAAATAATAAAACTATTACACGGGAGGTGTTAAAAATGGCAACTATTAAAGAATCTGTAATTTCAATGTTAAAAGACATGCCAGAGAATGTGACATTAGAAGATATAATGGAATATCTTTATGTAAAACAAAAAATATTGAAGGGACAAAAGCAGTTAGAAAGCGGGCAGTTTTATACTCATGAGGAGGCGAAGGAAATAATGGCAAAATGGCTCGAATAAAATGGTCTAAGGACGCAATTGATGACCTTAAAGAAATATACAAGTTTATCGCTTTAGACTCACCATATTATGCCAACATCTTAAAAGACAGAATTTTTGAGATGGTTGAGCATCTTGAATTATTTCCTGAGATGGGAAGAAGAGTGCCAGAATCAGACGACCCAACAGTTAGAGAATTAATCTACAAGAATTACAGAATTATCTATCAGATTAGAGAAGGATATCTGGAAATCATAACAGTGATTCATGGTAGCAGGTTATTAAAATTTAAGCCCTATACCGATTAAGTTGAAAGGATTTTTTGTTCTAAGTAAGTCCTTTCTGTTGTTTGTATTTTTCTTCCTTATTTTATTGAATCCCCTTCATGCAGAAAATAAAGTTCTTCAGACCGCGGAAGTTACAGTAATTTTTGAGGAGCGTCAGGTTGGTGCTGCAGAAGAGGTCGCAAAGGTATATCCACCTGTTAAGTCAGAACTTGCTGAGAACTTGGGATGGAGTGTGGACTTTAAGCCAACTGTGCTTCTGGACAGAGGGGGAGAGACAATTAAAAGGAATACCGGTAGCGATATATTTGTTGCATATGCAGTACCCCAGAGGAACCTCATTGTGCTTGACACCTCAAGGGTTTATGCTAAACCTTTTTCTCTTGAGTCTACTTTAAAACACGAATTGTGCCACCTTATTATTCACCGCAATATTGAAAACCCGCCAAGGTGGATTGATGAGGGTGTCTGCCAGTGGGCAAGTGGGGGCATCGCAGAGTTCATGACAGAAGATGGCAAGAGAGCACTCCAGAACGCCGCTGTCTCAGGCAGTCTTATAAGCATAAGAGAACTCGTTAGTTTTCCAACAGAGGACATTATCCTTGCCTACGAAGAAAGCAAAAGTATCATTGAGTATATTGAAAAAGAGTTTGGCAAACAGGGGGTCCTGCGAATTCTTGCATATCTGAAGGAAGGGTATTCCCTTGACGACTCCCTCCAAAAAGGGATTTCAGTTACAACCTTAGAACTTGATGAGAAATGGCAGGCATATCTTAAGAAAAGGAGAGGATGGTTTCCATATCTCAGCCGCAACTTATATGGAATACTATTTTTCTTTGCTGCTTTGATTACAGTATACGGCTTCATGAGAATGTTGAAAAAGAAAAAAGAACAAGTAGATGAACCCGGAGATGAGGATATAAAATCATCTTGACAGCAACCTCGTCAGACAAATACCTACAAAAAAATCAGAATAATACTGATACCCTTGTTTAAGTTCCGGATATAGAATTAAATAGAATAAATTTCAGGAGGTGTAGCATGGCATTCCGAACTTGCTTCGGAATCTCAGAAATGCAGAAAACAAGAGATCCTGAATCAAGTTCAGGATGACAAAAAGGAGGTAATCATATGGGCGAGATCAAATGGGAAAGAGATTTTAATATAGCTGTTGATAAGGCTAAAAAAACTAAGAAACCAATCTATCATGATTTCTGGTTTGACGGCTGAGCTGGCTGTGCATCAATGAATGCGGGTCCGTATTCAGATGAAAAGTTTCAGAAATATATTGAAGAAGAATTTATTCCTTTAAAAAGCCAGTGTTTCTGGGACAAACGTACTGAACTCATGAAACACTTTGATATTGTGTGGACTCCTACTCTTCTGATCCATGACTCAGAAGGAAAAGAGCATTACAGGATTGTGGGTTATGTTCCAACTGATGATTTACTTGCACATCTGAAATTCGGTAAGGGGAAATTATTTTTTAATCGCCATCACTATGCTGAAGCTATTTCACAGTTCAAGGCTGTCATTGAACAGCACCCGGATGCAGGTGTAACCCCCGAAGCTATTTTCTTCCTCGGAGTGGCAGAGTACTTTAAAACTCATGATGCCAAGGCATTACGCAGGGTGTATGACACATTAACATCAAGGTATCCTCAGAGCGAATGGGCGCGCAGGTCTCAGCCATATTCTCAGATACCGCTTGAAGAGCCAGCACGGTCAGCAGCGAAGTGAAATAAATATATTTACAAATTCGAACAAGAAAGGCAGGACATAGTATCTTCGCTCATTCTCGTTCCGATAAGATCGGGACTCCGAGGCTTTTGCCTCTTTATATTAGAAATCTTCTTAATGGAATATCAGCAAAAAAATCCGCTCAGATACTATGCCCTGCCTTTCTGTCTCGGTTTAACCCAAATAATGCAATTTAATAATGCAGATGTTGTGAAAAAATTTATTTTTCGATACCTTGATTCACCTTTAACAAATGATTAAGGGAATATTTTAGTGAATATAACGAATAAAGATATTCTCAATAATTCATCGAGTTAAATAAATTTTTGAACAATGTCTGCATTATTCGGGGTAACTATCTATACCACTCATTCTTATCCTTCGGAACATGCCAGTGTATAAAGTCATACCATATGCCAAGTGGTGCCTTCTCTACTCCTTTAAACCTCTTATGAAGTACAGGAAGGGCATCAGGTACAAATAGGAAGGTATAAGGCTGATCATCTGCAAGGATTTCATGAATCCTGTGATATATCTTTTTCCTCTTCTCGATATCAAAATTTCTTCTTCCTTCAAGCAGAAGTCTATCCACCTCATCGTTTTTATAAGAAACAAAATTAAATTCCCCCTCTTTTGTCTTTGAAGAATGCCAGATATCATAGGCATCAGGGTCTCTTGATAAACCCCATCCCATAATGATTGCCTCAAAACGTTTCTTATCGATAAATTCATGAAGTAATGCCTGCCATTCAAGGACCCTTATCTTCATCTCCACACCGACCTTTTTAAGGCTTTCTTGAATTATTTGAGCTGTCTTGAGTCTTGCCTCATTACCCTGATTCACAAGTACCGTAAAACTAAAAGGCTCACCATTTTTTTCAAGAAGACCTTTATTACCCATCTTCCATCCTGCCTCCTTAAAAAGCATCATTGCCTTCTCAGGATTATATTCAAGATCTTTTACATCCGGATTATATGCCCAGGATTCTGGAGGAAAGGGACCTGTGCATGGTGTACCATATCCGAGAAGAACTCCGTCAATAATATCTTTCTTATTAATTGAATATGTAAGAGCCCGCCTGACTCTCCTGTCAGAAAACTTCGGGTCAAGGAGATTATAGCCTAAATATGTATAACCAAAAGCAGGATACCTGAATTTATGAAAGTGCTTATTAAAGAATACAGTATTTGCCTGGAGTTTAAACTGCGGAGGCGTAAGGCCCATAAAA
>Ga0209323_10001698_pt1 | contig 14577 bp, 14 predicted proteins | sample Rifsed19ft2_FD_184014 | JGI IMG/M metagenome (GOLD analysis project Ga0209323, IMG submission 184014) | Soil microbial communities from Rifle, Colorado, USA - sediment 19ft 2 (version 2) | ecosystem: Environmental > Terrestrial > Deep subsurface > Rock core/Sediment | place: Rifle, Colorado...
AGCCGGTAGCGAAGCTCGAGGACATGAAGGGCACCACCATCCGGGCTCCGGGCATCGCCGGCGACATCGTCAAGGCGCTCGGCGGAACGCCGACGCCCACGCCGATGATGGAGGTCTACGACTCGATCGCCAAGGGAGTGAACGAGGGGGTGTGGGGACCTTACGAGGTGCTCAAGACCTTCCGCTTCGCCGAGGTGGCGAAGAACGTCACCGTGAGCTGGCAGATCGGTGCCTCGTTCCCGTTCTACCTGGCGATGAACCAGAAGAGCTACGACAACCTCGCCCCGGACCTGAAGAAGGTGGTGGATTCGGTGAGCGCCGAGTGGGTCGAGCAGTTCGCGACCATGTGGAACCAGATCGACCTCGACGGCAAGGTGTACGCCACCGAGAAGGGCGTCAACTACATCGAGCTCTCGCCGCAGGAGGCGGCGCGCTGGCAGAAGGCCGTGGAGCCCATGATCGGCGACTGGACCAAGACCATGACCGGCAAGGGCTTCAAGGAGGCCGAGGTCAAGGGCTGGATCGCGTTCCTGCGCGAGCGCATCAAGTTCTGGACCGCGAAGCAGATCGAGGCCAAGATTCCCTCGCCGACCGGTCCTGCGGAGCTGCGGCCCGAGAAGCTGGGCAAGAAGTAGGTTTCGACGCGCAATCTCCCCGCCCGGCGGGAAAGTCGGGCGGGGATTTTTTCGCCGATGCTGGAGAAATTCGAGCGCTTCAACGAAACGATCAGCCGCTGGGCCGAAACGGTCGGCCTTGCCGCGCTGGTATTCATGATCGTGCTCACCGGGGTGGACGTCGTCGGGGCCAAGTCCATGCGCCTGCCGGTACCGGGGGCGCTCGACATGATGGCGCTGGCGCAGCTGATCGCCCTCACCTTCGCCGCGGCGATGACCCTCGTCCAGCGCAGGCACGTCGCGGTCGAGTTCTTCATGATGATGCTGCCGAAGCGGCTGCGCCTCGTGATCGAGTGCGCGGTCGAGGTTCTTTCGCTCGCGCTGTTCGCGATCATTGTCTGGCGCCTGTTGCAGCTCGGCTATTTCCAGCAAACGGGCAACGAAGTGACGCCCACGATCCGCATCCCGCTCTACCCCTTCACGTATGTCGCCGCGCTGGCCATGGTGCCGGTGTGCCTGGTGCTCCTGCAGCGCTTGCTCGCCTTTCTCGTGAGCCTCGCCGGCAATGAGCGCTGAAGCCGCGGGGGTCGTCGGCATCGTCGCGCTGCTGGCGCTGTTCCTGCTCAAGGTGCCGATCGCCTTCGCCATGGCGGCGGTCGGCTTCGCCGGCTTCGCCACCCTGGGCGGCGTCGACCCGGCGTTGTCGCTCCTCGCGCAGGAGGTCTACGAGACTTTCACGTCCTATCCGCTCTCGGTCATCCCCATGTTCATCCTCATGGGCTCTTTCGCCTACGCGTCCGGGATCAGCGAAAGGCTGTTTTCGACCACCTACACCTGGGTGGGCGGGCTGCGCGGCGGGCTGACGATGGCCGCCGTGCTCGCCTGCGCCGGGTTCGCCGCCATCTGCGGCTCGACCGCGGCGACCGCCGCCACCATGGGGAAAATCGCGCTGCCGGAGATGAAGAAATACAAGTACGACGACACCCTGGCGACCGGGACCGTCGCCTCGGCGGGAACGCTCGGGATCCTCATTCCGCCGAGCACCGTGCTCATCGTCTACGCCATCCTCACCGAGGAATCGATCGGCAAGCTGTTCATCGCGGGAATCGTTCCCGGGATCATCCTCAGCCTGATGTTCGTGGCGGTGGTCTGGATTCTGTGCGCCCGCAATCCGGCGCTCGGTCCTCCCGGCGAATCGACCACCTGGGGCGCGAAATTGAAGGCGACCAAGGGGATCACCGACGCGGCGCTGCTCTTCGCGCTGGCGATCGGCGGGCTGATGCTCGGGTGGTTCAGCCCCACCCAGGCCGGCGCCATCGGGGCGGCGGGCGCGCTGCTGATCGGGCTGGTGCGGCGCAAGCTGACCTGGAACAGCTTCGTCGCATCGGGAAAGGACGGTCTGCTCACCGCCACCATGGTCCTGTTCATCATCGCCGGCGCCATCGTGTTCGGCCGTTTCATGGCGGTGTCGAAGCTGCCGTTCCTGCTGGCCGACTGGGTGGGAGGCTTGCCGCTGCACAGGATGGCGATCATCGCGGTCGTCTTGTTCATCTATTTCATCGGCGGCTTCTTCATGGACTCGATGGCCTTCATGGTCGTCACGCTGCCGATTTTCTTTCCCATCGTCACCAAGCTCGGCTTCGACCCGATCTGGTTCGGCGTCATGATGGTGCTGGTGGGCGAGATGGGCGTGATCACGCCGCCGGTCGGGGTGAACGTGTTCGTGATCAAGGGCATCGCCCCGGACGTACCCCTCGGCCGCATCTTCAAGGGGATCTTTCCCTTCCTGTACGCCATCATCCTGCTGACGATCGCGATCGTTTTCGTCCCGGAAATCGCCACCTTCCTGCCCGGCCTCGTCAAGTATTGATCCAAGTCAACCGGGCTGCCGGCGCGCGGCAAACAATGGCGCATCCGGCGAAAAGGAAGTTTCTCCCATGCAGGATCAAGAACAGCGGCTGCTCGAGGCGATCGGCGAGATGCGCGAGGACGAGGCGATCGAGCTGGCGCGCGGGCTGCTCGATGGGGGCGCGGACCCCCTGCGCGTGCTCGAGCTGTGCCGCGAGGCGATGGAGACGGTCGGCAAGCGTTTCCAGTGCGGCGAGTACTTCCTGCCCGAGCTGATCCTTGCCGGGGAGATGCTGGAGAAAATCGGCGCGCTGGCCAAGCCGCTGATCCAGGCCGGCGCGGGCGGGGAGGCGAAGAAGCTCGGCCGCGTCCTGATCGGCACCGTGCAGGGCGACCTGCACGACATCGGCAAGAACATCGTCACTTTCATGCTCGACATCAACGGCTACGAAGTGAAGGACATCGGCATCGACGTGCCGGCGGCGAAATTCGTCGAGGAGATCCGCGAGTTCCAGCCGGCGGTGGTCGGCCTGAGCGGGTTCCTCACGCTCGCCTTCGACTCGATGAAGGAGACGATCGCGGCCATCGAGGCGGCGGGGCTGCGCGACGGGCGGCGCATCATGATCGGCGGCGGGCAGGTGGACGAGACGGTGCGCGGCCACACCGGCGCCGACGCGTTCGGCACCAACGCCATGACCGCGGTGACGCTGTGCCGCGGCTGGATCGGGGGCTGACATGGGCGCGAACGAAGGCGCGGTGCGCCACGCCGAGAAGCTGAAGCGCGTGATGGACGCGGTGCAGCTCAAGCGCCCCGACCGCGTGCCGGTCGCCTTCCACACCATGCTGTGGTACGCGAAATACGGCGGCACCACCATTCGCGAGGTGATGTACGACTACGACAAGGCCGCCGAGCTGGGCCGCCGTGCGATCCTGGAGTTCGACCCGGACATGTTCGCGCCGCCGCACCAGTTCACCACCCTCGGGCGCGTGCTCGAGGCCGCGCGCTTCAAGCAGCTGCAGTGGCCGGGGCACGGCGTGGGCGACAACCAGCCCTACCAGTACCTCGACCGCGAGTACATGAAGGCCGAGGAATACGACGAGTACCTGTTCGACCCCTCGGGCTTCTACCTGCAGAAATACATGCCGCGCGTGCTGGGGGTGGCCGAAGGACTGGAGGCGCTGCCGGCGCTGCCGGGTTTCTTCTACATGCGGCTGGTGATGGGAATGCGCTCCTTCGCCCATCCCAAGGTGGTGGCGGCGCTCGAGGCGATGCGGGCCGCCGGCGAGGAGGCGAACCGGCTGGTGGCGGCGCAGGCACAATTCACCAGCGAGATGGAAGGCCGCGGCTACGTGCTCGCGCAGGGCGCCGTCTCGATCGCGCCGTTCGACCTGATCGGCGACTACTTCCGCGGCGCGCGCGGCATCCTCACCGACATGTACCGGCGCAAGGACAAGCTTCTCGCGGCGCTGGAGAAAGCGATCCCGTTCATCGTGCGCCAGACCATCGCCACCTGCAAGGCGAGCTCCAGCCCCTTCGTGTTCATACCGATCCACTGGGCAGCGGACAACTTCATGTCGCTCGCGCAGTTCAAGACCTTCTGGTGGCCGAGCTTCCGCAAGGTGCTGCTGGGACTGATCGAGGCGCAGCTGATCCCGGTGCCGCTGTGGGAAGCGGACTGCAGCTCGCGCCTGGAAACGATCGCCGACATCCCGCGCGGCAAGGCGGTGTACTGGTTCGAGCGCACCGACCTCGTCAAGGCGAAGCAGGTTCTGGGCGGAATCGCCTGCGTGCGCGGCAATGTGCCGCCGTCGCTGCTGAACATGGGCACCCCGGAGCAGGTGGACGCGTACTGCCGAGATCTGATCGAGAAAGTGGGGCGCGACGGCGGCTTCATCCTCGACGGAGCGTTCGGGATTCCCGACGAGGCGCCGCTCGAAAATGCACGTGCAATGTTCCAGGCAGTCCGCAAGTACTCGGCCTGACGCCCGGGCCGCGGCGCGGCGCGAGGCGAGGGCGATGCTCGAGGAGCGCGCGCTCGTCGCGCCGCGCTTCGGCTACCGCGTCTGGCCGGTCGAGCGCGCCGAGGGCGCCAGGATCGATCTGGGCGAGGTCGTGCTCGAGGCGCCCGGGCTCGCCGCCAGCTGCGCCGCCGCGAGCGCCGTGGCGGCCGCGGCGTGCACGCTCGGGGACGCGCTCGAGGAGCGCGTGCGCGCGCTGTGGCGGCAAGGCCGCAGGCTGGTCGCGCTGGAGCTGGATGAGGCCGCGAACAAGCTGCTGTACTGCCTCTCGCGCGCGGCGCTCGCCGCGATCCGCCGCGACGCGGCGCGCCGCGGCGATCGCGCCGGCGACGAGCTGAACCCCGGCGATCCGGGCCTCGCGCTCGCCGAGCAGGCGGTGGTGCTTCGGCTCGCCGCAGCGCGCGATCAGGGCATCGTCGCGACCGGCGGCGGAATGCTCTCGCCGGTCAAGTCGCTCTCGTTCGTCGTTGCGCTCGGGCCGGGGCTCGCGCCGCGCGCCGGCGGGCGATGCCGCCGCTGCCCCGCACGCGAACGATGCCGGGCGCGGCCGGACTGAGCGCGCCGGCGCGCAGGCTGCGATTCGCCAGCCTGGGGCGCGAGGCCGAATGCCGGGCTCGCGAGACGATGTTCGAGTGCGCGCGGCGCGCGGGCATCCGCATCGTGGGCGCCTGCGGCGGACGCGGCGTGTGCGGCACCTGCCTGGTGCGCGTGTTGTCGGGCGAAGTCGAAGAGGCGCAAACCACCGCGGCGTCGGTGCGGGCGCTGGCGCCCGCCGACGGCTGGCTGCGGGCGTGCACGCTGAGGCCGCTCACCGACTGCACGCTGGAGCTCTCGCCGCGCTCGCTCGCCCCGATCGTGCGCGCGGAGGTCGAAGGCCTGCGCGCGCCGCGGCTCGCGCTGGAGCCGGCGGTGCGCTCGTTCGAGGTCGCTCTGAGCGCGCCCGATCTCGCTCATGCAGGCGCGGACGCGGACCGCCTGCTCGAGGCGCTCGCCGTCGAGGGCGTCGCGCGCATCGAGCTGGAGGCGCTGCGCGCGCTGCCGCCGCTCGCGCGCGAGGCCGCGTGGCGAATGAAGGTGATCGCGCACGGCGACGAAATCATCGCGGCCGGCTTGCCGGGCGGGCGCGTGCTCGGGCTGGCGGTGGATCTCGGCACCACCAACGTCGCCGGGTTCCTGCTCGATCTCGAGACCGGGGAGCGCCTCGCGAGCCTGGGAATCGAGAACCCGCAGGCGGCGTTCGGCGCCGACCTGGTCAGCCGCGTCAACCACGCGGTGCGCGAGCCGCAAGGGGCCGCGGAGCTGCAGTCCGCGGCGGCCGCGGCGCTCTCGGCGCTGGCGCGCGACCTGTGCGAGGCGGTCGGCGCGCGCACCGACGAGATCGCGGATGTCGCGATCTGCGGCAACACGGCGATGCACCACCTGCTGCTGCGCCTGCCCGTGGCGCAGCTCGGGCGCGCGCCGTACGTGCCGGCGGCGTGCCGGGCGCTGGATGTCGCGGCGCGCGAGCTGGGGCTGCCCGCCGCACCGGGCGCCCGGGCGCACCTGCTTGCGGGTGTCGGCGGCTTCGTCGGCGGCGACCACGTCGCGGTGCTGCTCGCCACCGAGAGCCGCTGGAGCGGCGCGACCGCGCTGGTCATGGACATCGGCACCAACACCGAGGTGTCGCTGGTTCACGGCGGCGAGATCACCACCGTGTCCTGCCCTTCCGGCCCGGCGCTCGAAGGCGGGCATATCTCCTGCGGGATGCGCGCCGCCGAGGGCGCCATCGAGCGCGTGTGGGCGGAGAACGGACGCATCGAGGGGCGAACCATCGGGGGAGCGGCGCCGGTCGGCGTGTGCGGCTCCGGGGTGGTGGACGCGGTCGCGGCGCTGCTCGCCGCCGGCGCCATCGATCGCCGCGGCCGCATGCGGCCGGACCACCCCGCGGTGAGCCAGTCGGGGACGCGACGCGAGGCGCAGCTCGCGCCGGGCGTGGCGTTCGAGCAGGGCGACGTGCGCGCGGTGCAGCTCGCCAAGGCGGCGATCCGCTCGGGCATCGACCTGCTGCTCGCCGATCGCGGCATCGAGCACGGCTCGCTCGAGCGGCTGCTGATCGCCGGCGCCTTCGGCGCGTATCTCGAGGTGGAGAGCGCCACCGCGATCGGGCTGCTCCCGCCGCTGCCCAGGGAGCGCGTCGAGCAGGTCGGCAACGCCGCCGGGGTGGGCGTGCGCATGGCGCTCGCCTCGGTCGCGGCGCGCGAGCGCGCGCAGCGGATCGCGGCGCGCTGCCGTTATCTCGAGCTCGGCGTCGTGCCCGGCTTCCGCGACGCCTTCATGAGGAGGATCGGCTTTGAGTGACCAATCCGCAGCGCGCCTGACCATCATCGGCGATCGAATCAACCCCGGGTTCAAGGACACGCGCGCGCTGCTCGAGGCGAACGACCTTGCGGCGCTGCAGGCGCTTGCGGTGAGGCAGGTCGAGGCCGGCGCCGCGGCGCTCGACTTCACCATCGGGCCGCGCGCCCGGGACGATGCGGGCTTCCTCGGCGACGCGATCTGCGCGGTGCAGGCGGCGGTGGAGGTGCCGCTGTGCTTCGATTACCCCGAGATCGCGGTGCAGGAAGCCTGCCTCGCGGTCTACGATCCCGGCCGCGCGCGCGGCGGCAAGCCGATCATCAATTCGCTTGCCGAGACGCGCTGGGCGATGACACGGCTGCTCGACCTCCGGCCGTGCCGCGTGCTGCTGATGGCCTCCGAGAGGCTGGAGGAGGGCGCCGGCAGGCCGAACCGCAGCGCCTCCGAGATCGCGGCGACCGCGCGCCGCGCCGCGCTCAGGCTCGCGCGCGAGCACGGCCTCGCGCTCGACGACATCATCGTGGATGTGTCAGTGAGCGCGCTGATCGCCGACACTTCGGGGCTCAACCGCGCCACGCTGGAAGCGATCCGCGCCATCGGCTCCGACCCGGAGTTGCGCGGCATCCACATCTGCGGCGGGCTCACCAACATCGGCCAGCTGCTCCCGGCGCGCGCCGCCGACGGCGGCGAGCTCAAGCACCGGCTGGCGCGCGCCTTCGTGACCCTCGCCGCGCCGCTCGGCTTCGACACCGTCCTCGGCACGCCCTGGCACTGCTTCGACCCGCTGCCGGAGGACGATTTCGTCCTGCAGGCGTACCGGCGCATCCTCGAGCGCTCGGGCACCGATGCGATCCGCGAGGTACGCCGGTTGTACCGCGCCGCTTGACATGACACGAACCGTGCAAGGAGAACAGTGGATGAAAATCGAAGGCAATTGCCGCGAAGTGTGCGAGGCGACCGAGTTCATGGCCATGGTCACCGCCGGAGACGACGGCCCCCACCTGGTCGGCAACTGGGGCGATTACATGCGCGCCCTGGGCATCGAGGAAAACAGGATCCTGCTCCCTGTCGGGCGCTATCACCGCACCGAGCGCAACCTGGCGAAGAACGCCCGCATGCAGCTGCTCGTGGCTTCGAAGAAAGTGCAGGGAACGCGCAGCCCGGGGCAGGGCTACGTCATCGAGGGCACCGCGAGGATCGTCAACTCGGGCGAGCCGTTCGACAAGGTGAAGGTGAAATTCCCCTGGGCGAGGGGCGCGATGGTGATCGACGTTGCGGAGGTGAGGGCGCAGCTATAAGACCCGGGTCGGCGGCTAGCCGCAAGTTGCCGGCGCCGAACGCAGCCTCGTTTCGGCCTCGGCGCTGATGCGGGCGACGAGCGTCGCTGCGCTCTCCACGCCGTGGATGAGGTCGACTGCCTCTCCGGCCCATACCACCGCCGTGTCGTAGTCGCCGGCGCGCGCCGCTGCCTGAACGCCGCGCGTTCGGTCTCGAGCGCGGCCGCCAGATCGCTCTCGCGGCCGTCCCAGCGGTCCAGGAATCGGTTGCGCAGCGCTCGCCCGGGCAACCCCGCAGGCCAGTCGTAGCCGCGCACGATGTCGAACACGCGCGTGCGCGCCGTGTCCTCGCCGCGCGCGGCCACGATGCGCTGCTTCGCGGCATCCGGGGCGAGGGCTTCGGCGCTCGCGTAGAAGCGCGTGCCGATCAGCGCCCCGTGGGCGCCCAGCATCAGCGCCGCGGCAAGGCCTCGGCCGTCGGCGATGCCGCCAGCCGCCACCACCGGAACGGGCGCCACGGCGTCCACCACCGCGGGAACGAGCGGCAGCGTGGCGCGGGCGCCGCTGTGTCCGCCTGCTTCGGCTCCCTCGGCGACGATGAGGTCCGCGCCCGCCTCGCGCGCTACCCGCGCCTGCTCGACGTCCTGGACCTGACAGATCAGCCTGCATCCCGCCGACTTGATCGTTGACGCGTAAGGCCGCGGATCGCCGAAGGAGAGCATGAACGCATGGGGCCGGTACCCAAGGGCAAGATCGAGCACGGCCGGCTTGATCGACCAGGTGATCAGCCCCACGCCCCAGGGTGCTCGAGCCTCTTCGCTCGCGCGCGACAGTTCGCGCCGAAGCCAAGCCGGGTCCCCGTACCCGCCGCCGACGAGTCCCAGCCCGCCGGCGTTGGACATCGTCGCCGCCAGATGCCCGCCGGACACTGCACCCATGGGTCCCAATATGATCGGGTGCCGCAGGCCGAACATCTCGGTCAAGGCGGTGACGATCATCGCCTATCTCCGGATCGCCGGGGTTTGAGCGTCGTCGACGGCGAGGATTTTCGATTTTTTTCCTGCACCCGCTCTTCGGGCGGAACCGCGTAGCGAAGATTCCGGGGCAGCACGCATCCTTTGCGGCCGAGCACGCAGGCGGCGTCGAGCCGCCGGCACCAGTCCGCCCGCAAATCGAGATACGGGCACGACCAGCCGCTCACGTGGTTCCCTCCTCACGACTGAACGCCCTCAGATCGGGCACGGTGAATTCGCCCTGCAGCGACAACAGCGCTTGTCGCTGCTGCTCGCGCTGCCGGCGCTGACGGCCGTCGTCCTCGCGCTCGCGGTGTTTGCCGGCGCTGCGCGGCGCTAGCCGCGGTTCTCCAGCAGCAGCAGCCCGGTCGCAGTATTGGAGATCGGCACGTGATAGTTGGAGTGCAGCTTCGCGACGCGGCCGTTGAGCGCGCCGCGCGCCGCGATCCAGTTGATGAGCTCCACGCCCTGGGCGCCCGCGTGCTCGACGATCTCCAGGATCGTGTAGCGCGCCACAGCCTCCGGCTCGCCGACAATTTTGTCCAGGCACATCAGGTCGAATTCGCGGTTGATGAAGCCGGCGCGCGTGCCGTCGAGCTGGTGCGACAGTCCCCCGGTGCCGACGATCACCACCTTCAGATCCTCGTCGTAGGACTCGAGCGCGTGGCCGACCGCGCGGCCCAGCTTCAGGCAGCGGGCGGGCGAGGGCAGCGGATGCTGCACGGTGTTCAGCTCGACCGGCACGACCTTGACCGGCCAGTCGCCCCCGCCCGGCCACAGCAGCGCCATCGGAATGGTGAAGCCGTGATCGACCAGCATCTCCTGGCAGGTGGCGACATCGAACCCCTCGGCGACTAGCGCCTCGATCAGGTGCCAGGAAAGATCCGGGTCGCCGCGAAAATGCGTCAGCGCCGGGATCCCCCAGCCTTCGTCGGCGGTGCCGTACTTGGGCGCCGCGCCGACGGCGAAGGTCGGGAGCTTGTCGAGGAAAAAGTTCAATCCGTGGTCGTTGTAGAACACTACCGCCACGTCCGGCTTGACGCGCGCAAGCCACTCGTGCACCGGGCCGAAACCGTCGAAGAACGGCTTCCAGTACGGCTCCCCGCGCAGGTTGCGCGCGATCGCCTTGCCGATGAGCGGGATGTGCGAGGTAGTGATCGAGCCGAGGATTTTCGCCATGGTCAGCCCTTTCCCGCCGCGAGCAGCTTCGCCTTGAACGCCTCGACGCTCATGCCGGTCTGCTGCGCCCCGACGTCCTGCACGTCCAGCCCGAAGATGCCGGCGAACTTGGCGAGGTAGTAGATATTGCCGCCCGCCGCGATGAGCTTCAGCACGTTACGGCTGCGAATTGCCTCGCGCTGTTCCGGCCCGAGGCCGAATTTCGTCATGTACGCTTCCTCGTCGCGCTTGAACTCGGCGCGGTTCTCGGCCGAATTGAACGAGTAGCACATCCTGTTGAGCGCGTGGCCCTTCTGCGCCTGAGCGCCGTCGAAGATCGTGGTTCCGGGGATGCCGTATTCGCGCAGCCTTGCGCCCATGGCTCGCCTCCTTCGCTGAAAGGTCGGCGACCATTGTCGACGTTGCAGCCGGATTTGGTTTGATCTGAATCAACCATAACGGGCCCTAAGCGCGCACGAGCGCGAGCCGCCGGGCGAGCGGGCGCGCCGGCGCGACCAGGTCGGCGAGCGTGTAGCGGTCGAGCACCGCGAGAAAGGCCTCCAGCGCCAGATGAAGGGCGCCGTCGCGGGGCGCGACGCGCAGCGATACCTCGCGCGCGGCGAGACGCTGCACGCCCTCGTGCAGCAGCACAGCCTCAAGGAAGAGGGAATGCTCTACCCGATGATGTACCAGGTGATCGGCGCGCAGGCCGGCGAGCTGATCGGCCGCTGCAACGCGCTGGAGCCGGCCTGACAGCTAGAGGGCGAACACCCGCTCGGCGTTGGCCTGGTAGAACTTCTTCAGGTCCGCCGCGCCCAGCGGCAGCGAGTCGTACACCTTCACTTCGTCTGGCACGTACTGGTAGGGGTAGTCCATCGCGTACATCACGCAGTCGATGCCGAGCACCGAGATCGCGAACATGATCGCCGGCTCCCACGCCATGCCGCTCGTGGTGACGTGGAAATTCTCGCGCAGGTACTCGCTCGGCTTCTTGCGCAGCCTGGGCACGTCCGGGTAGCGCCCGGAAGCCGACATCGACCAGTGCATGTAGTCCACCCTGAACAGCCAGTACGGGATCCCTTCCCCGAGGTGGCCGACGACGATCCTCAGGCGCGGAAAGCGGTCGAGCGCGCCGCTGATGATGATTCTCAGCATGTGTAGGCCCGTGTCCACCGCGAAGCCGTAGATCGCGCCGTCCAGGCCGCGCTTGAGGAACGGGCCGATCATTGCCGGCGGCGGCGTGGTCGGGTGCAGGTAGATCGGCACGTCGAGCGCCTCGGCGGCCTCGAAGATTTCCCAGAACTTCTGGTCGTCGAGGTATTCGCCGTGCGTATGGGCATTGACGATCGCGCCTTTCAGGCCGAGCGAGCGCACGCCGCGCTCGAGCTCCCTGGCGGCGCCGCCAGGATCCTGGGGCGCGATCGCGGCGAGCCCGGCGAAGCGCTCGGGATGCCTGCCGATCGCCTCGGCGAGCTGGTCGTTGAACGATCGCGCGAGCGAGGTCGCCGTCGGCGCGTCGAACACCTGCACGCCGGGCGCGGTGAGCGCGAGCACCTGCTTGGCGATGCCGGCTTCGTCCATGTCGCGGATGCGCCCCTCGCCGAGGTCCTGGATGCGCGCGGCGAGCCGCTGCGCGCGCTCCGACTTGCCGAGAAAGAACCCCCACAGGCTGTCGAAGCCCGGATCGACGCCGGGCTGCTTGCGCAGCAGCTCGGCGTAGCGCTCGAGCAGCTCGGCGGGCGCGTAGGCTTCCTCCGTGGCGATGCGCAGGTAGTCCGCCATGTGCTTGCAGTCTGCCGCAATTCCGCGTGCGCGCCGGGGCGATTTTCTTGAGACAGATCAACGCGCGCGCCCGGCCCGAAGCGCCGAATGCGCTGCAAGCATGGGCGACCGGTTGGCGGTGTTCAAGGCGGCGGCGGTGCAGGCTTCGGCGGTCTTCCTCGACCGCGAGGCGAGCGTGGCGAAGGCCTGCGCGCTGATCGGGGAGGCGGGGCGCAACGGCGCAAAGCTTGTCGTCCTGCCGGAAGTGTTCGTGCCTGGCGGCCCCTACTGGGCCTGGCACATGCCGATGCGCGAGGGCCTGAAATTTTCCGCCGAGCTGTACCGCAATTCGGTGGATGTCCCGGGACCGGCGACGGCGCGGCTCGGCGAGGCGGCGCGGGCCGCAAGCGCCTACGTCGTCGTCGGCGTGAACGAGCGCGCCGGAAAGACGCTCTACAACACGCTGCTCTATTTCGACCCCGAAGGCCGGCTCTTGGGTATCCACCGCAAGTTCAAGCCGACGGCGTCGGAGAAGCTCGTGTGGGGCGACGGCGACGGCAGCACGCACCGCGTCTACGACACTGCGATCGGGCGGCTCGGCGGGCTGATCTGCGGCGAGCACGCGATGGCGCTTCCCGGCTACACGCTCGCGGCGATGGGCGAGCAGGTACACGTCGCCGCCTTCCTCGGCTTCGCCACCGCCGATATCTCGCTCACCGAGACCCTGGCGCGCTACCACGCGATCGCCTACAACGCCTTCGTCGTGTGCAGCCAGTCGGTGGTCGACCAGGGAATCATCGAACGGCTCGGCACCGACCGGCAGAAACCCGGCAACGCCTGGAGCGCGATCATCGAGGCCGGGAGCGGGCGCCTGATCGCCGGGCCGCTCGCCGCGGACGAAGAGGGCATCGTGTACGGGGAGATCGACTTGAACGCGGCCGCGCCGCATTACTTCATCCACGAGGGCACCGGGCACTACTGGCCGAAGCAATTCCGCGTGTTTTTCGACGACCGCGAGCTGAAGCCGCTGACCATCGAGCACCCGCAAGACAAGGAGCTGGAATGAGCGTGGTGCGAACCACCTGCAGGCTGTGCCTGGTGCGCTGCGGCATGCTGGTCGAGGCGCACGACGGCGCGGCCCCGCGCGTGCACGTGAAAGGCGACCGCGCGCATCCGCTGAGCCGCGGCTACCTGTGCCCCAAGGGCAAGGCGTCGGTGGACATGACGTTGTCGCCCAAGCGCGTGCTTTACCCGCTGCGCCGCGACGGAGCGCGCGGCGCGGGGCGCTGGCGGCGCGTCACCTGGGACGAGGCGCTCGACGACATCGCCGCGCGGCTGAAGTCGATCATCGCGGAGCACGGCGCGCGCGCGGTCGCGGTGCAGTCGCTGCCGCCCAAGGACTACTTCGCCTACGACCTGTTCCTCGACGCGATCGGCAGCCCGACCTTCTTCAAGCATGACTCGCACCAGTGCTTCACGCCGCAGCTGATCGCCGACGTGCTCAGCTACGGCAACCTGCTCACCTATCCGGCCTTCACCGAGCTGAATGGCACCGACGTGCTCGTGCTTTGGGGTATCAACCTCGCCGAGACCAACGCCTCCAAGCACCAGCGGGTGCGCGACGCGACGCGCAAGGGATGCCGCACGATCGTGGTGGATCCGCGCCCGACCCAGGCGGCGCGCGAGGCGGCGCTGTGGCTGCGCGTGCGCCCGGGGACCGACGCCGCCCTCGCGCTCGGCATTCTCAACGCCATGATCGCGAACGGCTGGGTCGACCGCGAGTTCGTCGCGCAATGGACGCTCGGCTTCGAGGCGCTCGCCGCGCGTGCCGCGCAGTACCCGCCCGGGCGCGTCGCGGAGATCGCCTGGGTGCCGGAGCGCGACATCGTCGAGGCGGCGCGGCTCATCGGCGAGGCGAGGCGGCCCGCGCTCTACACCTTCATCGGCGCGACCATGGGCGGCAACTCGATCGCCACCATGCGCCTGATGGGATTCATTCCGGCGCTCGCGGGCCACATCGACCGCGAGGGCGCGAACGGCTTTCTACCGCCTAGCGGCGTGCGCATGCCGAGCTACTACGGTGCCGACCCTTCGCTCGGGCAAACGCGCAATCTCGGCGAGATGCTGAGCGCGGACAAGTTCCCGCTGTTCGCCGGGCCGAAGGCGATCACCGCGCCATATCCCCACCCGCGCCAGGTGATCGACGCGATGCTCACCGGCAAGCCCTATCCGGTGCGCGCGCTGTGGACCTCGTGCAACCCGATGGTCGGGCTGGAGGACACGTACGGTACGCTGCGCGCGCTGCAGGCGCTCGACCTGCTGGTGGTGAGCGAGCTGTTCGAGACGCCGACCGCACGGCTCGCCGACTATGTCCTGCCGATCACCACGCACCTCGAATCGAACGCCATCGCCGAGTACTCGGGGCTGAACATCGTGTGCGCGCGGGTGCGCGCGCTCGCGCCGCGCGGCGAGGCCCGCGAGGAGGGCTGGGCGGTGATCGAGGTCGCCAGGCGCATGGGCTGCGGCGGGCGGCTGCCGGTGAAGAGCTACGAG
>Ga0209323_10001708_pt1 | contig 14543 bp, 10 predicted proteins | sample Rifsed19ft2_FD_184014 | JGI IMG/M metagenome (GOLD analysis project Ga0209323, IMG submission 184014) | Soil microbial communities from Rifle, Colorado, USA - sediment 19ft 2 (version 2) | ecosystem: Environmental > Terrestrial > Deep subsurface > Rock core/Sediment | place: Rifle, Colorado...
CGAGGTGAAAAGGTATCAAGAAATAGATTTTTTCACAACATCTGCATTATCTTAATTGCATTATTTGGGATAATATAAAAAGTTAGAGGAGTTCTCATGAAGGATAAAGCGGTTTTTCTCCGATGTAAGCACTGCAACACAATAAACAGGATGCCAGTGGATAAATTGATGGACAACCCAAAATGTGGGAAATGTAAAGAACTATTAGAAATTTCTGAAAAACCTGTTGACGGGACAGCAGAAAATTTTGACCAAGAAGTTTTGACTTGGCCCGGAATTGTTCTTGTTGAATTTTGGGCACCCTGGTGTGGCCATTGCCGTATGATAGCTCCTGTAATAGAAGAGTTGGCACAGGAAAGAACAGGACTTTTGAAGGTGGTCAAGATAAATGTCGATAATGAACCCTCTCTGGGAATGCGCTTCAATGTACAAGCAACTCCAGCTTTTATGCTTTACAAGAATGGAAAGAAATTAAATGAAGTAGCAGGTGCTTTACCTAAAAGAGAGTTGGAGGAATGGATAGATTTTTCGTCAACACAGGATGAATGAAAAGGGAACTTAACATAGAGAGTCAATTTCTTAAAAGTATTGTCTACTCCTTTCATACATGTTAAAATTTTAATAAATGGTGAAACTTTCTCTTACCATAATATTAGTCCTGTTTCTCTCTCTCACCTTTTGGAATATGGCCTCTGCAAATAAAGGTTCCTTGGCACCTGATTTTACCCTTAACGACATTTGTGGTAAGAAAGTCACTCTCTCACAGTTCAGGGGTAAGGTGGTTATCCTGAACTTCTGGTCGATCTGGTGCGGGCCATGTCTTGCTGAAATGCCCTCCCTGAATAAACTCTATCTTGAATTTAAAGATAAAGGGCTTGTTATCCTCGCAATTGCTGAAGACCCGGCAGAAAAACCTGTAAAATCATACATAAATGAGAAAGGATTAGCCTTCCCCGTGCTTATGGATAAAGAGAGAAAGGTATATTTTAAATACTCTCTTTTTGGGATTCCCGTGTCATTTCTAATAGACAAAAAGGGAGTCATTGTAGAAAAGATTATCGGGGAGAGCGATTGGGTCTCCCCCCAGATGAAGGAAAAAGTAGTAAAGCTTTTAAAGAAATAATTTCTTATTTCTTGAGTATCGCTATAGGGTTTCAGTTGTGTCATTGCGAGCGCAGCGCGGCAATCTCGTCTTTTAGATTGCTTCGTCATCCAGAATGTTTTCGGGATTCCTCGCAATGACTTTATTGTTATTATTTATTATTTCTTGAGTTTTTCCAGTTCCTTTACAAGATCTTCAAGAAGAGGCCTCTTGTTTATATCATGCACATCTATATAACGGATGATTCCCTTTTTATCGATAACGAATAATGCCCTTTCGGAAACACCATTTGATCTCAACACGCCATATTTTTTTGCAACCTTTCCATGGGGCCAGAAGTCGGAAAGCACAGGAAACCATATATCGCCCATTGGTCTTGTCCATGCATAAAGGGTTGGAATATTGTCCACTGTAATGCCCAGCAGGGTAGTATCATATTGATCAAAAATATCCTTCACCAGGTTGTAACCGGGCCATTGGTCTGAACAGACAGGTGTCCAGGCAGCCGGGACAAAAGAGATGACCACGTTCTTTTTCCCTATATATTGACTCAAAGAGACTTTTTCTCCCGTGATAGATGACAGGGCAAAATCAGGAGCCTTATCACCCACCTTAAGTTTGGGTTTACTATCAATAGGTTTGAGAGTGCCTGGTTGATAGATGTAATCTTTGAACATTTCCGAAGCGCCATATACTGCTGATACCAAAAAGAGAATAGCAGTTAATACAGTTGCCGGAATTATTTTTTTCATCATTTTAACCCTCCTTCTTAAGTCCTGACTTTTTGAGAATTAAATCCAGGAATTGTTGAGCATCTTGAATAGTTCCTAACTTGGAATAAATAACTTCATGTGTGCCGTCTTTATTGATTTTTATCCCGATGAAATAAGGAGTTCTTACCTCTCCGCAAACTTTATGAATTGAAAAATCCACATCAGGAAAAAGGGGAAAGGGTATCTGGTATTTCTTTCTGAAGACATCAACTTCAAATGGAGTATTTCCTGCTCCTATGCCGATTATCTTGATCTTATTCTTTAGTTCTGTATCCTTTTCGATGGCCTGATAGAGTTCGTTTACTCTTGGCGCTTCATTCTGGCAGTATGGGCAGTACATGCTGAAGATTTCGATAATCACAACATCAGCCTTTATCTGGGGTATTGTGAAAGAGCCTTTTCCTTTAAGACCCAAGTAGGCTTTTTCCCCAGCGCTTTCAGGCACAGGAAGTTTTATCAAGGGTAGTGTGCCACCTTCTTCAGGTGGTTTACCGGCTGCAAAGACAGTAAGATTTATTGTTAAGAAAAAGGCAATGATGACTAAACAAAACAAAGGTATCTTTTTCATTATCTTCCTCCCTCCTTTTCTGACTTTTATCTCCTAAATGTAGCATAAAATAAAAATAAAAGGTATCAGCATAAATCTAATTTTGCTGTAGGACTTCGGCTTACACCTTTGCAGGTGGTTATTCCATGTATATTTATACTTTACAAATAGTTCTACTTTGTGTAACTCAGAGCTTGAAGGCGTAACATACGGGTTTATGCTTTGAGAGAATTCCAAAAAAGAGAGATGTGCATCTCATACAAGTTTTATGAATCCCCTGTTAACTACAAGCTTCTGCCCACGAGTATGCAGGTTAAATGGGTTGTACCTGTTGTGGCTTTCACCTGCAACTACTCAATTTTAATTGCTTGAAATTATTGGGTATTACTGGTACAAATATGTATGCCAATAAGGAAACATCGAGCCATAGAAGGGGAATAAATATCGGATTGTGGGGAAGGTAATTATCGAAGAGAAGATGTGTAACGAGGGTTAATGCCGCGCATCTTCGATAACATAGAACAGCATCTTTTTTCCGCTCTTCGTGATACTCTTAACGTTTCTGATCGTGCTGATTTCTGCGTAGGATATTTCAATCTCCGTGGATGGAAACAACTTGATTCGTATATAGAAAAGTGGTCAGGCGGTAAGGGAAATTGCTGCCGTCTTCTTGTGGGAATGCAGAAACTTCCCCAGGAAGAACTTTTATCTGCATTAAGTCTCATAAAACAGGACAAAGAGATTGACAACCAAACAGCCCTCCGGATAAAGAAGAAATTAGCTGAGGAGTTCCGGGAACAATTGACATATGGAATTCCCACCAATGAAGATGAAGCAGGCCTCCGAAAGCTCGCAGCACAAATTAAGGCTAAAAAAGTCATTGTTAAGTTGTTCCTCAGACATCCACTACACGCAAAACTTTATCTCCTCTTTCGTCCTGATCCCATTAACCCGACTATAGGCTATCTCGGGAGCAGCAATCTAACTCTTGCCGGACTTTCATATCAGGGCGAACTAAATATTGACATTCTTGATCATGACGCCTGCAATAAGCTCGCAAAATGGTTTGAGGACCGGTGGAATGATAATTGGTGCATTGATATTTCAGAAGAATTAGTAAAAATTATTAAGGAGAGTTGGGCGCGGGAAGACCTGATTCCACCGTATCACATATATATCAAAATGGCCTATCACCTTGCGCAGGAGGCTCGCGCCGGACTTTCAGAATTCCAGATACCACGAGATTTTGGGAAGAAATTATTTGAATTTCAGACAGCGGCTGTAAAGATTGCCGCACATCATCTCAATAAGCGCGGCGGAGTTTTGTTCGGTGATGTTGTAGGGCTTGGAAAAACCCTTATGGCAAGTGCACTTGCTCGTATTTTTGAGGATGATTATGGCTTAGAAACACTGATCATTTGCCCTAAAAATCTTGTCAAGATGTGGGAGGACTACGTCTACAAATATCGGATGCGGGCAAAGGTACTTTCCATCACGCGGGTAATCAATGAACTGCCTGACCTGCGCAGATATCGTCTGATCATAATAGATGAGAGCCATAACCTCCGCAATCGTGAAGGCAAACGATATCATGCGATCCATGAATATATTCAGGAGAATGAGAGTAAATGTATTATGCTTTCAGCAACTCCATACAATAAGAACTATCGAGACCTTTCTAGTCAGCTTCGGCTATTTGTACAGGATGATAAAGACTTAGGAATTCGACCTGAGAGACTACTGAGAGAGCTTGGAGAGACCGAATTTATTCGCCGACACCAATGCCCTGTTCGCTCTCTCTCAGCATTTGAGAAAAGTGAATATCCAGATGACTGGCGTGAGCTTATGAGGCTTTATATGGTAAGACGCACACGCAGCTTTATACAGGACAATTATGCGCAAACTGATCCTGACACAGGGCGTAAATTCTTAATTTTTGAAGATGGTACGCGTTCCTATTTTCCCATACGTAAACCAAAAACAGTTAAATTCAACATTAACGATCAAGATCCGAATGATCAATATGCTCGTCTATACTCCTCAGATGTTGTTGATATTGTTAATAGTCTTAATTTGCCTCGATATGGTCTTGGTAACTACATAGTAGAGAAACCTCATGAGCCGCCGACTCCAAATGAAGCCAGGATTTTACAAGACCTATCACGCGCTGGGAAACGTCTTATGGGATTTTGTCGAACAAATCTCTTTAAGCGTCTCGAAAGCAACGGAAGGGCATTTATCCAATCAGTCGAACGGCATATCCTTCGTAATTATATATTCCTTTATGCCATCGAAAGTGAAAAGCCTGCCCCTATTGGCACACAAGATCCAGAACTGCTTGATTCCCGCATTTACGATGAAGATGCTGATGATGTAAATGTTACGGCAGATATATTTGATGATGACGGCACTCTGGAAATTCGATATGCCATACCTCTGAGAACTGAGGATGAATTTAAAAAACGAGCTGCTGAAGTCTATCATGCATATGAAGCACAATATAGAACGCGTTTTAAATGGCTAAGATCATCTCTTTTCCTTAAAGACCTGGCTATTGATCTACACAAAGACATTAAATCATTGCTGAAAATTCTCAGTAAATGTGGTGACTGGACTGCAGATAAAGATGCCAAATTAGATGCACTCTTTGATTTGATCACTAAAAAACACGCAAATGATAAAATAATTATCTTCAGTCAGTTTGCTGATACTATTCACTATCTTGAGTCACAACTTAAACACCGTAGGGTTACAAAGCTTGGTGGTGTGACTGGTGATTCTGATGATCCTACAGAATTTGCATGGCGCTTTAGCCCGGAAAGTAATGAAAAAAGAGACCAGATCAAGCCTGAAGATGAATTACGGGTTCTGATTTCAACAGATGTCCTTAGTGAAGGGCAGAACCTGCAAGACTGCTCTATCATAGTAAACTTCGATCTTCCCTGGGCAATTATCAGACTAATACAGCGTGCTGGGCGAGTAGACCGCATAGGGCAAAAGGCGGAGAATATTATCTGTTACTCCTTCCTTCCAGCGGACGGTGTTGAACGTATAATCAAATTGCGAGCACGTGTCCGCATAAGATTACAGGAAAATGCTGAAGTTATTGGAACAGATGAAGCCTTTTTTGAAGATGATCGTAATGATCAGGCAGTAATTGATCTTTATAATGAGAAAGCGGATATTTTTGATGGTGATGTTGATGGCGAAGTAGATCTTGCCTCTTACGCTTATCAAATATGGAAGAATGCTATGACTAAAAATCCCGAATTACAGAAAATTATTCCTTCATTGCAACCCGTTGTTTTTTCTGCAAGAAAGTGCGAACCAACTGAACAAGAACCTGAGGGAGTATTAGTGTACATGAGAACCGCCGAGGGGAACGATGCCCTCACTCGGATTGATAAAGAGGGGAGGAGTGTAACAGAATCCCAGTTAGAAATTATAAAAGCTGCAGAGTGCTCTCCTGATACACCCGCGGTCCCACATGATGAAAAACATCACGAACTGGTGCAGAAGGGCGTTGAATTAATCATAGAAGAGGAAAAATCTGTTGGAGGCCAGCTTGGACGACCGTCAGGTGCTCGATTCCGCACATATGAAAGGCTGAAGAGGTATGCGGAAGAAGTAAAAGGAACTCTCTTTGAGTCTCAGGAACTCCTGAAATCTATCGACGAAATTTATCGGTATCCTCTCCGTCAGGCAGCGATTGACACACTCAACCGTCAACTGAGAAGCGGGATTTCTGATGAAACCCTTGCACAGATGGTTATCGCTTTGCGTGAGGAAGGAAGGCTCTGTATTATCCATGAGGAAGAGCAGATACAGGAGCCGAGGATTATCTGCTCAATGGGTCTGGTAAAAGAGGATAAGCAATGAAAAAATCACAAGGTAGAGATAAGGTAGTAGTTCTTAAATCAAAAAAGCCGGAAGTAACAGGACAGCTTTTAAGCGATATTCGCCTGATGATTGAGCAATCGCGTCATCGCGTTTCTCAGGTGATTAATGCTGAGATTGTGCTTCTTTACTGGAATATCGGCAAAAGGATACGGGAGGATATACTTAGAGAAAAACGTGCTGCATACGGAGAGGAAATTGTATCGGCATTAGCGGTGCAGTTAACCAATGAATACGGTAAAGGTTTTACTCGCTCAAACATTTTTTACATGATTCGCTTTGCGGAAGTTTATTCCGATAGAGAAATTGTCCACGCACTGAGTGGACAATTAAGCTGGACGCATTTAAGGGACATTATCTATCTTGAAGACCAGCTTAAAAGAGGCTTTTATGCCGAAATGTGCAGGATTGAACGATGGAGTACCCGTACACTCAAGGAGAAGATAAACAGCATGCTCTATGAGCGCACAGCCATTTCCAAGAAGCCTGCCGAACTTGCAAGGCAAGAGCTTCAAGCATTGAAGGAAGAAGACAGAATGACTCCCGACCTTGTGTTCCGTGACCCGTATCTGCTCGATTTCCTCGGGCTGTCTGATGCATACAGCGAACGAGACCTTGAAGCAGCAATCCTCAGAGAACTTGAAAAATTTCTTCTTGAGATTGGCACGGACTTCACCTTCGCCGCCCGGCAGAAAAGAATAACCATAGACAATGAGGATTACTACCTCGATTTACTATTCTACCATCGAGGGATGCGCCGCCTTGTGGCGATTGAACTGAAATTAGGGAAATTCAGAGCAGCGGATAAAGGACAAATTGAGCTTTATCTCCGATGGCTCGATAAATATGAGAGGCGGGATGGGGAAGACAGCCCGTTGGGACTGATATTATGTGCCGGGAAATCAACAGAACATATAGAGCTTTTAAAATTGGCACAAAGTGGCATCCGTGTGGCTGAATATTTGACAGAACTTCCGCCTCGCAAACTGTTGGAAAAGAAACTGCATGAAGCAATCCGAATAGCACGTGAGCAGATAGCCGCACGGCAGATTGCCAGAAAGAAGCCGGTAAGAAGCTGAAAGATGCCGCTTGACGTAACCCGCACCCGACAGTATTTAAAAGACTTTAACTTTAAGAATCTCTTCATTGAAGAATTAGGCTGGAATCACTGCAGCAATCAAATTGATGTAACTCTTGATGGTAATACGTTCAGTCTCTCTGCCGTTGCAGAAAAGCACGGCATGGTGGCATTTACCTGCAGCCCGTCAACTGGCGAACGTATTCCTGACTATTCACTGAGACGAAAGATCGAGCGTCAGACTGCAAAATCAGTACATGAGCACATCATCATTTACACAGACTTTGACAGGACAACCCAGATATGGCAGTGGGTGAAACGTGAGACAGGCAAGCCTACCGCATGCCGTGAGCATACCTACCACATCAATCAACCCGGCGATTCTCTGATCCAAAAGCTTCAGTCTATAGTCTTCAGTCTTGAAGAGGAAGAGACCTTAACTATAGTAGAAGTTGCCGGACGAGCAAAAGCAGCCTTTGATATCGAGCGCATAACAAAAAGATTCTATGAACGGTTCAAGGCCGAGCATGACGCTTTCCTTAGATTTATAGCCGGTATCCCTGATGATGAATTGCAGAGATGGTATGCCTCAGTGATGCTCAACCGTCTGATGTTCATTTATTTTATCCAGGCAAAAGGGTTTCTTAATACCGATACGAATTATCTCAAAAATAAACTGGCAGAGATTAAACAAACAGGAGAAAACATCTTTTACAGAAAATTCCTCTGCCCGCTGTTTTTCGAAGGATTTGCAAAGAAGGCGAGTGAGCGTTCTTCATCAATCAACAAGCTTCTTGGCGAAATCCCGTACCTGAATGGTGGTTTATTCCTTAAACATCAGATAGAGGAACTTCACGGCAGGCATATCGAGATATCCGATAAGGCTTTTGAGAAGCTCTTCGACTTTTTCGACATTTATCACTGGCATCTTGATGAAAGACCCCTTAAAAAAGACAACGAAATAAACCCTGATGTCCTCGGGTATATCTTCGAAAAATATATTAATCAAAAACAAATGGGGGCTTATTACACACAGGAAGATATAACCGGATCTATCAGCAAGAATACAATTATTCCTTTTATATTTGATGCTGTAAGAAAAAACTGCAAAGCTGCTTTTGAGGGCATGAACTCTATCTGGAGATTACTTAAAAATGATCCTGACCGTTATGTCTATGATTCGGTCAAGCTTGGTGTGATTGATGAAAAAGGGAATATCATCCCTGAGTCTATTCTTCCTGATTATGTGCAAAAGGGAATGCATGATCCAAAGGCACGAATGTTTGATAAACGCTATAATCTTGGTGGGGCAAATCTGCAAGATGATAATGGCAACAAACTTTCCCTTCCAACAGAGACGTGGCGGGAGTATGTTGAACGGCGCAACCGATGTCTTGAGTTGAGAAAGAAGCTTGCCAATGGCGAGCTTTGTAACATTAATGATTTTATTACTTACAATCTCAATATCCTACAGTTTACACAAGATGTAATTGAAAACTGCGAAGAACCGGAACTCCTGCGGGCATTCTGGCGTGCTATAGAACAATTGAAAGCCCTTGATCCCACTTGCGGTTCAGGGGCATTCATCTTTGCCGTATTGAATATTCTTGAACTCCTCTATGGGGCATGTCTTCAGCGTATGCAGATTTTTCTTGATGAATTGGAGCGTTCAGGAGAAAAACATCGTGCTGATAAATACGGTGATTTCAAACAAATATTGAAGCGAGTTAGGGAGCATCCTAATCCAAGATATTTCATCTTTAAATCCATAATCGTCAATAACCTCTATGGTGTTGACATCATGGAAGAGGCAATCGAAATCTGTAAACTGCGTCTATTCCTGAAACTCGTTGCGCAGATAGATAGTGTTGAACATATAGAACCGTTACCTGATATTGATTTCAATATCCGTGCAGGTAATACTTTGGTGGGTTATGCAACATATGATGAGGTAAAGCAGGCTGTTACCAGCAAACTGGATTTTGAAAACACAATGGAGCGAATTGAGGAACAGGCAGATGATATTGATAGACTCTTTAAGAGGTTTCAAGAACAGCAGACAGAGTTGGGTGGAGAAGTAACCCCCGAAGACAAGCAGGAACTGAGAACACGCCTGAAGTTATTGGAAGATGAATTGAACCAATACCTCGCCGGTGAATATGGCGTTGATCCAAGTAAGAAGGCCGAATACAATAAGTGGCTTGCATCTCACAAGCCCTTTCACTGGTTTATAGAGTTCTATGGAATTTTAAAGGATGGTGGTTTTCATGTGAATATCGGAAATCCACCGTATCTTGAATTCCGGGAAGTTGATTATATATTTAAAAACTATGAGGCTATAGATACAGCCGCCATTCATGCAATTTGTATCGAGCGAAGCGCGAGTCTCTTGCATAATAATGGCTGCATGAGCATGATTGTTCCCCTTTCATTGGTTTCAACTCAACGGATGAAGGTAGTCCAAAATATCATCGAACATAATCACATAACATGGTATGCTAATTTTGCTTGGCGCCCTGCAAAACTATTTGATACCGTTAATCGTGCATTAACTATTTTTATTGTAACTCCCGCGAAAACAGCAGTTGCTTTTTCTACAGGGTACTTGAAGTGGACTTCAGAGACACGTAATACATTGATGCCACTCCTTGCATATAATGAAGTTCCGAAAAATCGAACAGCTTTTTGGGTACCAAAGTTGTCAAGTCCTATTGAGTTTAGTATTTTCAATAAAATGCTTGATAGTAAAGTCCCCCTTAGTCGTTTTTTCTCAAAGCACGGTCAAAAGGTTTACTATCGCACAACTGGAGGGCTTTATTGGAAGGTGTTTACAGACTTTGCCCCTAAGTTTAGCATAAACGGAAAGGCTGGACATTCCAGTAGAGAGACTTGCTTTCATGTTGCAGAGACACAACAGACAAAACAAATAATTGCTTTGCTTAGTAGTAATACTTTTTGGTGGTGGTATACACTTACCAGCAATTTGAGAGATTTGAATCCATACGATATTCAATCTTTTCCAATACCTGGAAAAGCTCTATCTGATGGAACGTTGGGAAAATTAGGAGACCACTACTTAAAGGATATTGATCGAAACAGCTTAATGCTTGTACGGGAACAAAAACAAACTGGACATACAGAGACACAGAGCTTTAAGATACAGAAATCCAAACCCATCATTGACGACATCGACCGCGTACTGGCAAAACACTATGGCTTTACAGACGAGGAACTGGATTTCATCATCAACTATGACATCAAATACCGCATGGGGCGGGATAACGAAGAGGAATAGAGTTATTTGCAGTCAATTGAAGTAGATATGGAGGAGTTGCTATGGAAGAAACGAGAATAGAATTCGATCTTCGAGGGGTTGGGAATGAACTAAAGGATCGGCTTTTAGCGGTACCAATATACCAGCGGTCATACGCTTGGACGAGTGAAGAGATTTCTGAATACTGGTCGGATCTTCGTTCTGCTTTTACTGAAAGCGTTGCTGAATATTTCTTGGGGACAATTGTGTTAACCAGGCAGGGCAAACCTCCCCGTGACACTATAATCGATGGGCAGCAGCGCCTTGCCACAACGTCAATACTCTTAGCAGCGCTTAGGGATGCATTTAGGAACCGTACAGACAGCAGGCGCGCCGACATTGTACAAAAGGATTTTCTATCTACGTCAGATCTGGCATCTGCGGCGGAAGTGTCTCGTATTAGCCTTAATTCTGAAGATGCATATTTCTTTGAGCAAAGAATAGTTGCCGGGCAGACTACGCCAGAACCGACCAAGCCATCACACAAGCTTATTATCGATGCATATCAGTATTTTAGCGAGCAGATCTCCAAACTTGCAAATGATGCCGGGCCAGAATGGACAACAAGACTTACACAATGGGTTGAGTTTCTTCGTCTTCGTCTGAAAGCAATTATCCTTGTCGTCCCTACTGAAGCTGATGCCTTCTTAATTTTTGAAACACTTAACGATCGTGGGGCTGATCTTACTATTGCCGATCTTTTGAAGAATTATCTTTTTGGTCATGCTGGTGCCAAGCTGGACCCAGTGCGTGACGGATGGATGCAAGTGCTCGGCGCTCTGGAGATCGCTGCTGAAAATGCTCTGTTCACGACTTTCCTGCGGCACTATTGGAGTTCTAAGCATGGAGCAATCCGCGAGAGAGAACTGTTTCGCAGCATTAAAGAGCATGTAGCGACAGAAGCGCAAGTTATCGAATTTATTAATGATCTTCAAAATGCAGCAATATTGTATGCTGCACTTATCAGCAGTGACCACGAGTACTGGGAAAACTTAGGTGCGACAGTAAAGGAAAATGTTGAAACTCTGCTTCGGTTAGACCTTGAACAGAATCGCCCGCTTCTGCTGGCAGCCCTCCAGCATTTTACAGATGAAGAGAAGAAAAGGCTTCTTATTGCCGTTGTGTCATGGTCTGTACGCGGGCTTATTGTTGGAGGCATCGGTGGTGGTTCGGCTGAAAAGAATTACTGCCGCGCTGCGGTCAAGATTCGAAAAGGTGAGATAAAAACAACGTCTGAACTGCTTTCAGAGATTTCTATAATTGTTCCATCGGATGATGAGTTCAAAACTACCTTCGCAACTGCACGGGTTCCCAAGGGTGGCCTTGCAAGATATTATTTGATTGCCTTGGAGTGTGGAAAGAAGGGAGAATCAGAACCGGAATTAGTGCCTAACACTAATGAAGAACAGGTAAATCTTGAGCACGTGTTACCAAAGCGTGCATCTGATAAGGATTGGGGAAAGAACTTTTCGGCTGAAGAGCGCAAGGACTATTTACACCGATTGGGTAACTTGGCGCTTCTTCAAAAGGGACCTAATGGTCGAATTGGCAATAAGTCATTCAATGAGAAACAGCCTATTTTGAAGAGTTCTGCGTTTATTTTGACGAGTGAGATCGGCAACGAGGCCGATTGGACAAGGGAAGCAATCAGAGATCGTCAGGCACGGCTGGCAGAATTGGCAATTAACGTATGGCCTCGTTCTTAATCGACTATTTTCCAGATAGAGGAAATCAAGAATGAAGGTGCTATTTACCGAAAATGAGTTGCGTCGCTTGCTGGGACAGGAAAAGGGCATCTTGTCCTTGCGCGGTGTGGGTCGCGGTGCTCATTACGTTATCGGTCATGGACTCGATATTCCTGAATAAGGCCAAAATTACCATACAGGGTAAGATTACCAGAACTGCGATTATATTGTTAGGCAAGGACGAATCTGAGCATTTCCTGAGCCCTTCTGTTGCGAAAATCACATGGGTGCTCAAGGATGGGAACAACATCGAGAAAGACTATGAGCACTTTGGACCGCCGTTTCTCCTTAATGTGGAAGCGGTCTACGCAAAGATCCGAAACCTAAAGTACCGCTACCTCTTAGATTCTTCGCTCTTCCCTACCGAAGTGACAAAATACGAGCCGTGGGTTATCAGGGAAGTCCTGAACAATTGCATCGCCCATCAGGATTACGAGTTGAGGGGCAGAATAAGCATTGTTGAAAACCCTGATGACATGCTCTTCACCAACGTTGGCAGCTTCATCCCTGAATCTGTTGAAAAAGTAATAGAGCAGGATGCTCCGCCTGAACGTTACCGCAATCCCTTTCTTGCTAATGCAATGGTTAACTTGAAAATGATCGACACACTGGGAGGCGGTATAAAGAAAATGTTTCTATTGCAAAGGCAGAGATATTTCCCCATGCCGGATTATGACCTGCGAGAACCTGAAAACGTGAAGGTCCGGATTATCGGGAAAGTGATCGATGAGAGATATACAAAACTTCTCATCAACAAAACTGACTTGAGCTTAAAGACGGTAATCTGCCTCGACAAGGTTCAAAAGAAGATACGGCTGACCCCTGATGAATATAAGCTCTTGAGATCACAGAAACTTGTGGAGGGGAGATCCCCGAATCTTTTTGTCACCGCTCAGATCGCAGCGATTACCGGCGAGAAATCTTCATATATTCGGTACCGTGCCTTCGATAAGAAATATTACAAAGAGATGGTCATCGAACTAATCAAGAAGTTCGATTCTGCCAGTAGGCAGGATATCGACAGGTTACTCTTGAGCAAGCTTCCGGATATCTTGGATGAAAAGCAGAAGTTGAAAAAAATCAACAATCTTCTTAATGAGATGTCAAGAAAAGATAAAACCATAAGAAATTCCGGCACCAAAAGAACCCCTGTATGGGTTTTAACTTAATGCAGCAAGTTAGCGCGAAAAAATAATAAATTTAGTAATAAAGAAATGAAAAAATACAATAATAACAATATGTTGCAAGGCACCAGAAAGTTATAAATGAGTAAAAGTAGCATATTGTTTTAGACGCAGATGAACTCAACCAGGCTTGATAAGAATAGCGGCAGCTATCCGGAAGTGCTAAGTCGATACCTTGGGCACCATGCGCCCAAGACCTTAACTGCCATAGGGAATCCCGATATCCTCCAAAGCAAAACCCTCACAATCTTCTGTTCTAATAAATGCCCCGGCAATATCATTCTGAAGACATATGACGTTATGCGTCAGATCAGGAAAAGAGGAATTACCGTAATCAGTGGGTTCCATTCAGCTATCGAGCGCGAGTGCCTGAATATCCTTCTCAAGGGCAGACAGTCCGTCATCATATGCCCTGCCCGCAGTATTGAGGGAATGCGGATTAAACCAGAATACAGGAAGCCTCTCGAAGATGGACGATTACTTATACTCTCGCCCTTTTCAGGAAAAGAAAAACGTATCTCCTCGGACAAGGCTGTCAGAAGGAATTATTTCGTTGCAGCGCTTGCAACAGCTATTTTCATCCCCTATGCCGCACCAGGAAGCAAGACTAAAACGTTCTGCCAGGAGCTGCTAAAATGGGGGAAGCAGGTTTATACCATAGATGATGCGAAGAATACGCATTTAATGGAAGAGGGGATACCGACCATCTCCCAGCATAGCACAGGGATTCTTATCTGATTCAGATGGATATACATAATATTCACAAAAGGCTAAGAGTTTTTGCTGAAGCAAGAAACTGGCAACAGTTTCACAGTCCGAAGAATCTAACGATGGCACTTGCTGCCGAGGCAGCAGAACTTCTTGAGATATTTCAGTGGCTGACAGAAGAACAGTCTAAGAATAT